>Ga0206677_10000074_pt1 | contig 80354 bp, 46 predicted proteins | sample M130m12015metaG_FD_155475 | JGI IMG/M metagenome (GOLD analysis project Ga0206677, IMG submission 155475) | Ammonia-oxidizing marine archaeal communities from Monterey Bay, California, United States - M1 30m 12015 | ecosystem: Environmental > Aquatic > Marine > Intertidal zone | place: USA... | reverse complement strand
TACGAACTCTTTCAAGGATGGCTGCTTCTAAGCCCACCTTCTGGTTGTTTTCGACCACGGACACGGTTTGTCTGTGACACTTAACTGATATTTAGGGACCTTAACTTCAGGCTGGTTTGTTCACCTTACGTAATGGTAGCTTACCCACCATCACTCACTGCTAGTATCTACAACGATTACACCTTCGGAGTTTGGCAGCACGCCGAGGGATTGCTCCCCCTAAACGCACAATCAGTGCTCTACAGCGTAATCAATCTCCACTAACGTCTACCTACGAGTAGTTTCACGCGGAACCTGCTATTGCCCATCTCGATTGGACTTTCACCCCTATACCCAGCTCGTCCGAGCGATTTGCAGATCAGCAACGGTGCGATCCTCCACCCAACTTTCATCGGGCTTCAATCTGGCCAGGCATAGATCGACGGGCTTCAGGTCTTCCACCATTGACTCCAAGCGAGCACACTTCGTCCCTCACAGTAAACTGCTGCGGACTTGTCGGTTTCCCTTCGGCTACGCGGTTCAACCGCTTAACCTCGCCAATGATCAAAACTCCCTGGGGCATTTTTCTAAACGCACGACAAGACGCTGCTCATATCATCGCTTTCACGCCTTGTCAGCCTGTACCCAACTGGTTTCACGTTCTTTTCACATCCCGCCAAGGATACTTTTCAGCTTTCACTCACGTTACTTGTAAACTATCGGTCTCGAGTTGTATTTAGGATTGGAAGTTTCTGCCTCCCACATTCACGCGCGATTTCCAGCGCACGCTACTCTTTTACAGTCACGTGATCATATCAGGTATGGTTACGGGACTTTCACCCTCTTTGGCTGTGCCGTTCCAGGCAACTTCACCTTCTCTGACTTAGACGATAGACTGCAAACCACATCTCCCTCACTTTCGAGTCGGGATTCGGCTTGTCCTATTCCGTTTTCATTCGCCACTACTCACGGAATCTCTGTTGATTTCATTTCCTCCCCCTACTAAGATGCTTCAATTCGGGGGGTTCCCTATCGCATTCGCGATTGTATCCGAAGATACAGGAAGTCCCATTCAGCCATCTGCGGATCCAAGACATTCTTGCGTCTCCCCGCAGCTTATCGCAGCTTGTCACGACCTTCATCGGCACTCGAGCCGAGCGATCCCCCAGTTGGGTTGTAGCATCACATGTATGTATTCCACACCATGCGAGTAACCCTTCGGTATCTAATTCATGCCAATTCGGCTTCCGCAGAAGACCACCTCCCCGAGGGATGGTCCTCCTCAGCCCTTCCCCCAACAGCAATTGCTGAGGTGCTAAGCAGCCTTCCGACCTACCACGACTATATGAATAAATCGGATGAGTACTCGCCTGCGCATGTCTTCTATATTACCCGAATAAGGTTCACAATGCAGGCAATTTGAGTAAGTTGCTCGAAGCTAATTTGTCTCCTTGAAGGGGTATGAGGAGCCTTTTCGCTTCATCATACCTTCCTAATTGAGCGAGAATTGCTGCTCTGAGATTTGTAAAGTTTGATTGGTTCTGGCTTTCATTTCCAGCCATACCTAGTAACGCCAGAGCCTTTTCTTCTCGACCACTTAACAGAAGTGCTTGGCTCAAATTGTAAATTGTCTCTGGTTGAGATGAGTTTGTACGAACTGCTTCGCGAAGAGAAAGAATAGCCGCTTCGAACTGAGTTGCAGAATTAGCGACTTCTATTGGATCAGTTGAGTGTTGCATACCAGAAGCCACTTGCAGCAGGGCTATTCCGTAATTATTCATTGCACCTGAGTCTTGTGGAAATCGTGCTACTATCTGCTGAAATGAACGTGCTGCAGAACGCCAGTCTCCTTGCCCAATTGATGTGAAGCCAGACTCCAAGAGCGTTCTTGAAGCAGCATCAGTACCGACATCAACCATGAGTGCTTGAGCAGGATGCAAATCAAATGGTTGCAAAGATTGTTCAGTGTAAACTGAATCTTGCTCAGCATGAGGGTAATTAACCCCATCATGCTCTACATGAACGACTGTATCTTCTAAATCAGAAAATACCACTTCAACTACGTCTTCTTCGGCAGTAAAAATTTGATCACTACCCCCAAAACGTTCTATTGACCACTCATCAGGCAAATCGGATGTATCAACCGTAGCTTCTACGATAGGAATCGCTGTTAAACGGATAGGTGATGAAATTGGAGGTTCGTTAACCTCAATCATCTCTTCGATCAGAGGTAGTTCAGGAGCCGTAGCAACTGGCAAAGGGGAAGGCTCTGGTGTAGGATTAGTAACGATTGAAGATACGTTTGATTCAACGTTTTCAATCGGTTTTCTCGTTATTTCATCATTATCATTTGTAGGGGTCTCGATTAGATTCTCTGAATTGTTATTCGAATCTTGTTCAGTTAGAGCAAATGGGATGCCCTCAGGGTGGCTGCCGATACCAAAAGGTAAGCGAGATAGGTGCGTTTGAGATTCGCCTCCAAAACCGAACGGAAGTGATGATTCTGGTTCTTCTTCGACCTCCACAGGGGCCTCTATTCCTTCCAAGTCATACCAGGCTTGAGCGGCATCGTCCAATCCCGGCACTTCGGTTGGCATTGCTGCATCTGAATCAGAAAAGGTTTGGTCCTGCGCCCTTAATTGAGAGCCGCAAGCAGGACATGCAGGTCCAGCGAGGTAAAGGATTCCACAGACCGCACATTCGTTCATGATGACCCATAGGACCCTCAGAGTCCATGTTCTTCAACCCAACGCCTGTTTGGACTTATTCTTCGCTTTCACTGCCCTTGGAGTCTGTATTAATGATGACTGATTTTATGCTAGATACTATTTCATCAAAATCATCATCAACGAGTGCTTCTGCGGGAGATTTTCCTTTTGCTCTACCACGAGAGTATTGTGCTATGATACCTAAGAGAGAAATTCCGACCAAGACGATCTTCCAGGTCAATGCACCATCTTCGCCACCTACGACGTAAACTAGAATCATGTAGAATGAAACAATAAATGTTGAAAGAAGCATGACTGGGAAACCTGCTCTGAAAAATTCATTGAAAGAAATTGGATATCCTGCTTCTTCAGACATTCCCGCCGTAACTACATTCGCTGATGCTCCGATGAGAGTACCATTGCCTCCGAGACATGCTCCGAATGCAAGTGCCCAAATCAAAGGATTTAGGGGCAAATTTAGTTCAAACGCTAACGACAATACGATTGGTATCATTGTCGCTGTGTAGGGAATATTATCGATGAATGCAGAGGCTACAGCAGATACCCAAAGGATAATCAGAATTGCGGCCGCTAAACGGTAATCATCTGGGAAGACCTTGATGGCTTTCTCGACATATTCTCCTATGTAATCGATAACTCCCATGTATTGGAGCGAATGTACCAATACGAATAGACCTGCAAAGAAAAGAAGGGTTGTCCATTCGACGTGTTCAAGTGGTTCTTCAAGTTCGTGACGGTTCGTAGCCAAAAGCATGACTAACGCACCAGAAAGAGCAACCCAAGAGACAGCGAGATGAATAACTGGATGGAGGAAGAATCCAAGGATTACAAGCGTTAAAATTGCACCACTTACCTTCAATCCCTTGATGTCTTTAATAGCATATTGGCGTTCAAGTTCTGTGATATCACGGTCTCTTCGACCACTAAACTCGTCTTTGTAGAGCCACCGAATCAACATAAATGAAGGGACGATTGTCATAAGAATTCCAGGAGCCATTTCAGTAATGAAATCATTGAATGTAACCCCATCACTGGCTAAATTTGCAATATTTGGATCCTTATTCCCACTGATGGCATCAGGAGACATTGCTGAACCAATCATGATGTTTGGAGGGTCACCAATCATTGTGGCAGCACCACCAATATTCGAGAACAATACCTCTGAAATCAAGATAGGTATCGGTTTCAAATCAAGAACTTGTGCGATTTTAATGGTCACGGGAGTGAGAAGAAGCATCGTTGTAACGTTGTCTAAAAATGCTGAGAGGACTGCAGTTACCGAACACAAAATAACGACAAGAGTCCAGATTTCACCACCACTCTTTTTGTAAGCTTGGACAGCAAACCACTCGAATACACCAGTGTGAGAGATAATACCAACCATAACCATCATACCCAACAGTAGCCCTATTGTCTCCCAATCGATCATCGTGGTGACAGCTTTGAGACTGAGTGCTTCTTCAACCGAATAGTGGTTGAGGGCGATTACTGCAAGAAGGCCACCAAGTGTTGCAGCTAGTGTACGGTGAACAACTTCTGTAATAATTAGAGCATAAACAAAGAGAAGAATTCCAAGACCAACATATACTGCCTGGTCACCAAGTCCATCCCGTATTGTAACTTGGAGGTCAATACCGTCGCCGCCCCCGGCAGCATGGCTAGAGCGAATGAACTGCATCGTACCGACAAACAACAGTGAAACAAGCGCAATCAGTTGCGCAGGGTGTCTCTTGGAGAACAGAATCTTTTCGCCCATATCTATGGGCAACTACAATCCCCTCTTGAGGATTGGGTTAGTCCTCTGTTCAATTTCGCCAAAAAACGGCAACATTCCCACGTGCAAAAACCACTGAACTGTTTGTTTTTTCTGCCATGACATTCCAAACAGTGTTAAGGTCATCCTTGGCATACAATCCGCGATTCACCTTTACTTTTACCAGCGAGCGGGATGACAATTGGCCTTCCAGTTCAACAACAACTGAATCGGTTAAACCCGATTTTCCAACTCGCATAGTTATCGGTAGAGATGCATCCTTGGCCTGACGAATAATATGCTTAGGAGCGCTCATGCTTTCACCTTCTGTGAATGTTGCCGATACGGTATTCGGCGAATTAGTGTACAAGAAAAGCACGTTTGAATTTTATGCCCGTTTCGAATACGGATACTTGCGTTGTCCCCATATCTGAGCAAGGTGTTACAACCTCTGCAGACGATTTCTTTCGCTTCGCTCGGAAGTCTGAGTCGGTGTCTACGAGACACCTTAACAAGGTGTTGGGCAAACCTCGAACGTTGTTCAGGAGTGTACTTTGAAGGATCTCTAATGAGACTTAGAAGTTGTGACTGAGACCATAAGGCATGACCCTTTCGTTTGTCTCGATTGAGCCTACTCCTTCGCCTAGCCATCGTAAACACTCATCCCAAGACTGCAAGTAATTCTGATGTTATGACATCAATATCTCGATCTCCATCAACTTGATGGAAAATTCCAGCATCGCGATAGAAATCTGCGAGAGGAGATGTTTGAGTGTGATATGCTTCTAAGCGAGCAAGTACTGTTTCTTCGACATCATCTGCTCTTCTCTTTTCCGAAAAGGAACCACAAGCACAAATTCCATCTTCGATTGGATTGAACGTGTCGTGATATACAGCCCCACAGTTACCGCAACTGTATCTCCCACAGATTCGTTCAACGATGCGTTCATCAGGAACATCAATTGCTAACACGGCGGACACGTCTACGATTTCAGATAAGGCTTCAGCTTGTGGCACAGTACGAGGAAATCCATCGAACATAACACCATTTTTCGCATCGTCATCTTGAAGACGTTCTCGAATTAAATCGATAATAACCGAATCAGGAACAAGGGCTCCTTTGTCCATGTAAGATTTAGCTTCAATTCCAACAGATGTACCGGCTTTGACTGCTGCACGCAACATATCTCCTGTAGAAACCTGAGGCAAACCAGTGGCATCCATCATTCTTTGAGCCTGAGTGCCCTTCCCAGCACCAGGAGGTCCGAACAAAACGATGTTGAGCATGGCTCATCGCTCTCGTTCATCCTTTTCAACGTATCAGTTCAAACCCATGCGTTGCAGATATTGTTCACCGTAGTGACTCCATTGCTCCATTGTCCATCCATCAGGCAAGCCCCCAGGAGGCAAAGGAGGCCCTGAAGCAATGGGCACAGCAGGTAATTGTGGAACCACCTTAGCAGGAACGGCTTGGCTTTGTACAGGAGGCAATCCCATAGGAGGAAGTCCAGCGGGTGGAAGCCCGGCAGGAGGCATACCCTTGGGAGGGGCTCCTGATGGAGGGCGACCCGTTGGGACAGAAGCATTACCCGCAACAGGCATACTCAGAGATTGGGCGAGAGCTGCAGCAATTTCATCTTGAGAAACTTCTCCAGAAGCAATATCGTTGACTGAGTTACTGATATCCAGTGCAGCATCTCTTCGAGTACCTAGGTGATCTGCATCAGTGTGAGCATCTGGAGCAACTAAGTCAGTCCCATCATCATCCATTTTACTGCTTTGTTTCAGCTTACGTCCACCATAAAGAAGTCCAAGCAAAGCAATCAGGACAAGAGGATATGATACGTAGGCTGGTAAGGTTCCAAAGATACCGCCCGATGATTGCTGTGAACTAACGCTTGTGTCGACCATTAACTCGATAACGACACCTTCTGATGTGGTCATAACAATTACCAAATTCATTCTTCCATCGATTGAATCCTCATCTGTTGAGACCTTGCCAATAACTTCGATAGAGTCACCAACAGCAAGGTCTGTTACTGAAGAAGGTGAAATACTCGCACTTCTATCGGAGAGCACATTGCCTTCAGCATCTTGAACTTCTACTGCCAGTTCACCACTCAGAGGAATATTTCCTTGGTTTATGATCGTAAATGATTGCTTACCAGATTCGCCACGTGGAATGAATAACAATGGAGCAGCGGACTCATCCGACACGCTAATTCCTGCAAAACTCGATGAAGGAACTTCAACGCGAACCGTGAGTTCTGCATTTGTAAATCGACCATTGTTGGTTGCATTAACATACAATTGCAAATCAAATCCAAATCCCGGAACAGTCTGATTGGGTGCCTTAACTGCCAATTGGACTGGAGCCTGGCTCAACACAGATACTGAACTCGGTGGATTAGAATATCCAACAGACCAGTCATCTGGAACAAGACTTGTTGACCATTCAAGGTCCAGATCCGAATTACCTGCATTTTCAACAATAAACTCTGTAAATGTAAAATCATTATTCACAGATGCAGAGATGAGGGTACCCACATTGGAAACCAAATTCACAGCTAAATTTTCTCCGACGACAAGGGAAGTTGAATTCAGCGTGAACATTTGAGGAGATGATTCAACCCTGAGCGTATATGTGTTTGAATTGCCTTCTTTAGCGTTTTCTGGAACCAGAAGACGCATTTCGACATCACCTGATTGGCCAGGAGGGAGTGTTACAGACAACGATGTTGAACTCGTATCTTCACCATATTGAATTTCTGCTGCCCATGTAGGGTTTCCACGCTCTAGGGAAACAACGAAATCTAATGGAACGTTTCCTTTATTCTCAATTGTATGGTTGAAGTAAGCCAATTCGCCTGTGTTGACAAACACTGGTAAAGCGAGGGCACCGGGCCCAACCGCCCCATTTGGCCCGTAGAGGTCTGTACGGAAATCTTTGAGTTCGGAGACAGTCACACTAACGACTTCAACACGGTTTAGTGTTGGATCTGTAGGTGAAGTTACAACACAAGTCACTTGGTCTGTTGAGCCAGCAAGAGGTTCGCCGTTTGCGATTGAAGGAATTAATACGTTCACATCCATACTCAAGTCTTGAAGAATATTCAATGGCTCAAATTCAAGAGATGAGGAATTCGAGTTCCCGAGCATGATCTGCCACTGTGAGGCAGAAGTACATGCCATTGTGTATTGAGCTGCTGAGTTACCAGTATTCCTCACACCAATTGAGAATCCAGTTCGTTCACCAGGTTTGGCCGAAACACCAATTGTGCCAGATGGGACAACATCAACGGAATCAACTTGACCTATTTCGATATGAAGACGTTGAGTGTGAGAAACAGTTGGTTGATTTTGATATCGGGCAGTAACATCGACAACAAAAGAACCTGCACGAGCGTATCGATTTGTCGCCCCGTCGAAACTAGCAGATGTGTCATCAAGATTGAGCATCAGATAAATCGTATCATTCTCTTGTCCTTGCCCTGAAACAGTAAACACACCTGTTTGGTTTACTGATTTGGACCATGAATCTTCTGGACTTAGAAGGAGAGTAGGATATGTAGGATCTGGTTCTTGGACACTTGATACCGTTAAACTGACTGGTCTTTCACCAGTACCCTCGTGGGCAATAACAAACGGTAGGGAGAGGCCGGTTTCATTGCGAACGTCCATGGTAACAGATGCTGCAGTTTCACGATCTTCAGTGGTGGTTGGGATGCTTCCATCTGGATTTTGGAAAATAACACGCAATCCCTGTGCTGTCACTTCTATGTCCAATTCAATGATGTTATTATCAATACCATTTATGCCGTCATTTAATTCTTGAACTTGGTTGCTTGTGTCGAGTGAAAGTCTGAGTGTATGCACCCCAGTAGTCGAGAATTGAGCGAAGAAAGATACTGAATCGAGTGAACCACCTTCTAAGGATGATCTGTTTGTGTCGTAGAGTACTGTGCCGCTTGTTACATCCTCAAATTGAACTCGATATGAACCCGATGCAAGCGTCCCTTGATTATGCCAAGCGAGAGAAATTGAGACCAGATCACCAACAAGTGGTGTCGTAGAAGAAGGAAGAATACTGTTACCAAATGTAGTCAAATCAGCTTTAGGAATCAAAGTTGCATCAGCAGCAACGACAATACTGTACCGTTGTGCGTTGCCACCACGATGTTCAACGGTAACCATCCAATCACCGGTTTGTGTTGTTGCCCCAGCAGGAATTCGGATTCGTTCAATATTGTTGAGATCATCAGAAGTACCGCCAGTCGTAGAGACTCCAGAGGAGAAATGATTGCCGAGATAGGTAGTGCCATCGGGTGCGATTAAAATCAAATCGAGATCGTTCACTAAACGGGATTCAGATTGAGCTGCATTTGCGCTTGCTTCTGCGTCACTCCATGCCAACGTGATGTCGATACCTTTTGAGGCATCAAGGTTGAATGAATAAATGAGTGAAAATCCTGCTTGAAGTTCACGCTCGTCATCATGGAACACATCCAACGCAATACCTGTGGAAGTCGTTGGATTGAGACTGTTCTCAAGATCGATTTGACCCCATCCTTCGTTCGCATTAGGAATATCTGGAGTTCCCAAATCTTCAGCACCGTTAATGAGAGTAGCCTTGATTAGACTTGCAGATGGTTTGTTAATTCCAGCAACTTCACGCAGGTATTCACGGGCAAGAGACGCTGAACCTCCTGCAACGGCAGTAGCTTGTGAAGTACCGCTGAGTTGCATGTACATCGACCGTCCATTTGAGTGAGTACCCGTGCCACATGCTAAACCAGCTACGTTATCGGCTTCCTCTGCACGTGCTGAGCAGATACCATCGCCAGGTGCAACCAAATCTGGCTTTATCCTACCATCAAGAGTAGGTCCTTCAGATGAATATGAACTAACTGTGCCATTTACGCTCGAACCGATTGAAAGAACATTCTTGGCTGTACCGGGAGCTGTAATTTGGGATGATCCGCCACCACCATTGTCACCAACTGAAAAGACTGGGAGGAGGTATTTATTGTTTGAAACATATTGATCTGTTGATCTTGAATCAGCCGTGTAGGCGCCATAATTACCGTTCAAACCCCATGCATTTACTGCAATTCGAGCGGTCTTCAATTCAGCATCTGAGAGAAGGTCGTAGATGGAACCCTGGCGACCAAAAACACCAGTCGGGTCGTGTTCAAGAGCGTACATGACGAGATTTGCTTCTGGCGCTATACCTGTTGCCAAAGCATCACCAGTTCCATCACCTAGGACAGTCATTACAACATGGGTACCGTGACCGCTGTTGCTATCGATTGGAGAACTATCAAGTCCAAACTGTGTGTTGATTGCAGCAACTCTACCGATCAAATCAGGATGGTTATTGTCAACACCGGTGTCCATAACAGCGATGGTTTCCCCTGAGCCATCGAGATTCAAGGAGGTGGGTGCACGTACCGCAACTGCACCTACTTCAGTGGCTGCCAGATTGTTATGCAGAGAGAGTGAGAAACTTCCATCAACGAAGAGAACATTCTGATCAAACGCTATTTTTCTAAGTTGTTGATGTGTTATTGAATGTTCATAGTAGGCCTCACACATGTCATGTGAGCACCATGCCATGTCAGCACCTTGGTCAGCCAAATTAGCAGAAAACATTGCAACGTTTTCTGGACTGATGTCTTTCGAGAGGACTATTTGGACAATGCTTGCTCCAAACGCATTCGTCCCCATTTTCATAGCAGGCGAATATTCTCCAATCCATCGAACACTATCTGATGATTCAATTGAATCGAATAGATCGATATTATTCATACGAATTGTCCAAACTGCAGAACCATGAGTTTCCAGTACTATGAAATCAAACGTTTCTGCCATTGATTCAACAATGCTACCATCGTTAACCTTGAGTTGAAGAAGGAAGAGAGTATTTCCTGAGTTGACTCTCCAAGTGGATGGAATATAATCGAGATTATCAGAGAGGGGGTCGAAAGAAACAGTCGCCAAATTGATGATAGAATCGACTGGATGAGTCAATACAGCTTGTTTAGAGACGGGTTGAATCGAGTCCCAAGAAGAAGCCGATTCCATGGAAAAAGAGGACGCAGGTTCGCTGATTGATTGCGAGGATGCTAACGGGCTTGCGAGTGAGAGTAGGAAAACTGAAAGCAAAATACACGAAGCTTGTTTCAGATGCATAGTCTGCCCACACCAGTTGACCTTTTGAGCATGCGCCTTGGTTGATTACAATCCATTGTATGCAGCGATAGCTTTGTCCGTTTTGGAAACTGAGACTTCCCAATCCGACTCTATTCCCATAAGGGCTCGAATAGCATCAACATTTTCAGGGATGACATCAGATTCTTGATGGATTGCCTGGAAGTAATACAACGTGTTGCCATCTAATTTGACACCATCTTCCCAAACAAAGATTTCATGTAAATCGCCCCACTTGCGGCCGATATCCCTTGCGAATTCCATAACCTCTGCAGTTGTGGTAATTCCAGTTTCAGCGCCGTTCATAATAACAACTCGTGGTTGAGAACGCCACAAATCGAGGACTGATTCTGTCGTCAAACCATGCCCATCCGGTAGGGTAGCAACAATTGCATGAACGTGCATAATTGTAGTAGGCACAGCAACTGCCATCGAATTAATAGAAATCTCGGGCCTAATTGTCATTACATCAGGACCATGATGGCTTGGAACTTTCAAAACAGGTTTAATCGCATTAATTGGACCTTTATTTGAATCGCCTGGATCAGCTGCTCGTCGAATCATTGTGCATTCTACTGAAAGAGAACCACATGTACGCAAAAGGGGCACGAGAGTACGGGAGAGTCCAGTTGTGTTGCAGGAAACCACGCGAGTACCTTGTTTATTCATGTTTTCTAAGTGATTCCCACTTGAAGTGTATGAAATTCCAGTCATAGCATGTTTTTCTCCACCCTGGAAAATCCATTTGATTCCTGCATCTTCGTAGAGTTGTTTGTTTTGTGCACCTACTTTTCCAGGAGAACAATCGACGACAACATCCGCTGCATCGAGGAGAGCAGTTAGCCCACCTTTACAATCATAGCCTGCCGGAGCAAAAGCAGCAATTCGATCCGCATCATCAAAGGTACAATACAGAGGAAACCCTTTGCGAACAGCCAAATCACAGCCAAAGGATGGTCTGGTTTTCGTTACACCGACAATTTCCATGTCATCTTGGGCATCGATTGCATCAGCGACCCTTTTTCCAATTGTCCCGTATCCGTTTATTGCAACCTTCACTACCATGATGCTCAACCCTATGGCATCAGCGAATGTCAATAAACAGTTCGTGAAGGAAAGGAGTTGAAAATTCCATCTGAAACCAATAGATGTAACGCGAGGTTATTTGACCGACATTCACCGCCATAGGAACATGGCGGGAGCCCAAGATGTTGTTGAACGCTCGATGAGTATCAATGCAAAATTTTTGCCAAGGCTGAAAGCAGCTGTTGAGCAAAACGCACTATTGCGAATCGGCTGGACAGGTTCTGGAGAGGAAGTACCGAAGAATGGAGAGGTCGGATTATGTCCCGGTATTCCTGAAGGGGCACGTATCAAAGCCCTTGGTAAACTTGGATCATGGACATCTCCATTTGGTGCAGGCGGACGATTCAACGTAGAAGGAGAGGTCGGTTCGTTTTTCGGAGCATATAACAGCGGCAGTACAGTCACTAGCACAGGCTTCATTGGAAGATGTGGCGCATTTATGATGCAGAATGGTATTTTGATTGGTTCTGATGGTGCAGACAACGACCTCGGGATGTTTATGTCCGATGGAACCATTTACGTCAAAGGCCAAGTGGGTTCAAGATTAGGAAATGGCATGAATGGGGGCCTTATCATCGTCCAAGGTGATGTTGAGCGAGACGCTGGCGTGGCTATGAAAGGTGGCAGAATTGTCATCGAAGGGCGCTGCCCAACCCCACCACATGGCATTAGGCTACGTCCGTTGAAGCCAAAGGAATTGAAAGAAATCAACTCCTTTTTGTCAGAATATGATTCGGTCTTGTCAGATGATGCACTTTGCCTTGAACCAAGCGATGAAGTAACACTAGAAGTCCAATCAAATCATGTCTCCTCGGGAGATTTGTCAACCATTGGACTTGTACCGATGGATCACCATTCGTTGATTGAGAACCATCCAGTAGATACTGTTGCGTTCATTCCAGGAACTGACGATGAAGCGCCTGCAATCCTACTTCCGATTCCTATTCTGCCACGTATTCCTGATGGAACCTTACTTCGAACTGAGGATAATAACTCTGGACGCCTGTCAAGGATCCAAAGTCAGCCATTTTTGGTTGTTGAGAACCCTCGTCCAATTGACATCGTCCAACTCAATCTTCAATCACTCTGTAATCTAAGAACGACTGCACCAATTGTAGCGGGAGTTTGTATCGATATGGACAGTTTACCTTCGATGGACGCTGAAGAATACGATGGATTGCTTGTGGCAATTAGGACCTTGATGACTGCACAATCACCTGTCATGAGCATACAAGGAATTACTCGCATACAGTCTCACCACAAATCATCTGCATATCATCACGTACAGGCAGCAATTTCGCGTATCGAGGACGGTTCAGGGACGCCAGAAGCCGCCACATTGCCTATCATGGGTCGCTCAAAGAAGAACGAACTCGATAAGACTCCAGTCATCACAGCACTTGAATTCGGCTTCACTTCTGATGCTCATGATGTTATCGTGGCTCGTTGCGCAGGTGCTGATTTTGTCGTAACAGAACCTCCAATGCTTGAAATTGAAGACATTGAATACTGGTTACAAGGATTAACAATTGACCTCCAAAACACACTCAGAAATCTTGGCCTCGACTCCGTCGACATACTACAACGCTCACACCTACGAGCACTGGATCATGATACCGCCTCCGTGAGTGGTCTTCGAATGTCTGGTTATGAACGTCCGTTACCTCACTGGTTTGCACGTTGAGAGTGATTCTATGCCAACAATATCTGTTGAACAAAGCCTCTTGGCCAAACTCATGTCTGAGCACGACTGCACACATGATATCGAGGATATCGACCATAGACTTCCTCTATTGGGGACAGATATTGACACGTGTAATGAAGAAACATTAGACATTGAAATCTTTCCCGATCGTCCAGATTTGTTGAGTGGGGAAACGCTTTCAGTAGCGATGAGATCATTTCTTCACAACAAACCAACATTAGAGAGCCTATCGCTTCCATCAAGTGGAATCGAAATGACCGTTGATTCAGAATTAAAAACCATAAGGCCAGTGATTCTTGGTGCTGTTGTCAGAGGACTTGAAATGAAGGATGATGGTGAAATGGATTCATTCATCAAGAACCTAATGGATCATCAAGAAAAGTTGCATTTTGCATTAGGTCGAGGGCGTAGAAGAGCAAGCATCGGAGTTCATGACCTCAACTCAATCCAAGCACCATTCAAGGTAAGGGCAGTTCCTAGAACACATTCATTCACCCCACTTGCAACTCAAACAGAAATGGATATCGAAACCATACTCGCTGAACATCCCAAAGGCATGGATTATGCCCATCTCCTCCAAGGAATGGAGAGAGTACCAATCATTGAAGATGCGACAGGATCGGTCCTATCCTTTCCTCCAATTATCAATGGAGCACATACGACAGTACACTCAGGAACCCGTGATTTATTTATCGACGTCACTGGATGGGATCGCAGAGCTTGCGAATCATGTTTGATGCTCGTTGCACTTCAGGCAAAACAACGAGGTGGAGAAATTCAATCAATTAATCTTACAGATTGCGATGGAAACCAAGAAGTGCTACCAAATTGGACTCCAGTGGAGCATAGAATTCCAGAACGTCTTGTTAAAACAATCCTTGGTAGAGAATTAACTGATGAAGAAATGGAACAGTCAATAACAAGAATGGGTGGTAAATTTGTTGGAAGAGATTTGGCGAAGTCAGAAGAGATTCAAAACGGACATTCAATGCAATACGCTCATGATGGTGAAAACATGCTCTGTTTCGAAATGCCACGATGGAGATTTGATATCCTCCATCCAGTAGATATCGTTGAAGACCTTGCCATAGGACACGGTTTTGAAGACCTTGGAGAAGACGTCCCTCGTGCTCCAATGAATGCAATTCCAAGAAATGATGAACATCTACGTAGAAGAATCAGAACCTCGTTGCAAGGTATGAGTTTCATGCAAATCCAATCTCTTACGCTTTCAAATGAATACGATCAATTCGAGAGAATGCGCTGGGTCCCAACCAATGAAATCACCCAGATTACGAATCCTATTACACAAGAGCATACGATGATGAGGCAATTTTTACTCCCTGGATTACTACGGCTCTTAGCGACAAATCGCCATCATGATTTACCTCAATCCGTCTATGAATTAGGAACTGTAGTTCGAGATCACAAAAACATGCAACGACTGGCGTTCATAACAGCAGAACGTAGTGGTGGTTTTGCTGCAATCCGTGGAAGAATTCAGGCATTTTTGAGAGATATGGGGGCGGAAGACGTGACAATAGAACCTCTTCCCGATAACGAAGGACCATGGTTGGCAGGACGTGCCGCAAAGGTGCTCATCGATGGGGAATGGGTTGGTTGCTTTGGAGAAATTGATCCATCAATAGCTCAAACATTCGAATTATTGGTCCCGATGAACGCTGCTGAATTTGATGTTGATGGTTTAAATCGGTGCCTTATCGATCCTGTCTGAGGTGTTGTTATGTGCGGCCGCTTTGCTTTCAATGGAGAGCATTGGCCGGAATCACTTCTCACCGACATACCTGAAATGGAACCTAATTACAACATATCACCCCAAGATGAAGTTCCATGTTTGTTGATGGAAAAAAATACACTGAACATCAAACCTATGCGATGGGGATTCCGTCCTTCATGGAGTAAAATGAGCTCAATGGAACCGATTAATGCAAGGATAGAATCGGTATCAGAGAAACCTATGTTCCGGGATTCTTTTGAAAATAAGCGGTGCCTGATCCCGATAAATGGCTGGTACGAATGGAAAACCACACCTCGTGGGAAGATACCATTTTATCACTATTCGAAAGATGAACCCACAATATTTTTGGCAGGAATTTATGATGACTGGTCCGACGATACTGTCACAAAGCGAAGTTTTTGCATTCTGACAACATCTTCAAGAGAAAACATTTCTCATATTCATGATAGAATGCCAGTCATCATCCCTGAAAACTCTATGAGTCAATGGCTTAAATCTGCTACATTTAAATCCAGTCAATCGCAAATCGGACTCCATCCAGTTGACAGAAAGGTGAATGCAACAACAGCCCAAGGCGTAGGCCTGACTCTGCCAATTCGGACATTGTTTGACTAGGAATAAGGTACATAGGAACCATCTTCTTGCTTCACATGGGCTGTTGGAAGAAAGGTTCCGTCTGCATTTTTCTTGTAATGATAGCCATCTGTATGATGAACCCATTGAGACTCTTCTTCAGGCAAACTGCCATCAGTGACCCCATCGTATTCATCTGCTACATTCTCTGATGCTGTGACAGTTGTATCACCATTCCCAAAAAGAGCAAGTGCATCTTTGTAGGCTTCATCATTTCTTTCGATTGATTGAGCGTGTTTTTCTGTATGAACCTCTTCATTCTTACGATAAACGATTGCTTCTGGAGCAACTTCATCAAGTTCCATAGAATTTTTTTTCGAACGTTTGAAAGGCCAGAAAGGAGGCATGAATTACCCAACCATTTTCGCTTCATATTACTTTGGAATTGATGTGAACATCATGCCGTGGGCTTCAAATCCCATAGGTCATAGCACAGCCATGAACAACAAACGCATTGCGTTCACGCTATTGTTCATACTGACCATGCCATTCGTGGCCACAGCAGATTCTAATGCTCGTATAGAAATCACTCCAATGGAGAATTATATTGCATATCCTGGAGACACCGTACAACATTTTGCAGACGTAGAGTATCTTGGAGAAGAGACGACCACACTAAAACTTCAATTGCAATTTGGCCTCCAATCAACTTTTTCTGGGGATGGCCAAGAAATTGTATTCAATTCAGGTGAATCAAACCGATTCATTTGGACTATGACACTCCCGCAATCAACATCATATGGAAACCAAACATTAGAGATATCGATCATAGATCTTTCAGATAATACAATCGTATATTCAAATGAATCATTGGAAGTTACTGCACCTTCAGCAATCCAGTTTGGAAACATCCAATTATCTACGTTTGTGATCGACCCAGGTATTACAACAAACCTTGCGACTAATATTACCAGCAATGCATCACTTCCAGATGATGTAACTTTTAGCGTTCAAACAACTTCAAGTTGGAATTGGGGATGGAGTATGGACGAAGTAACTGGTGATTCCTCAACGCTTACACTTTTGCCAGATTCAGTAGATTTTGTTCGGATTTGGGTCGAGGCCCCTTTGGTAATTGATGGAGCTCCACTTGCTTATGAAGGTCCAACATTCACTTTGATTGGGACCTCTGGCCTCGATTATGCCACCATCTCTTGGCAATTCTCTCTTGAGATTACTGCTTTTAGGAACGTATCGATTGATGCTGTTGAAACCAATGTAAGCCTAGATCCAGGTGGAAACGACCGAATTGAGGTGATTGTACGCAATACCGGCAATACACCAGATACGATTTCAATGATGCTTGGAGATGTTGTTATTGATGGAGTTACGAAACAACTCGAAAAGGCTGATAGATTGACAATTGATGGTTGGACAGTTGCTCTTTTCAATGCATTTGAAGATGTTTATTTGTTTCCAAACGAAACTCGAACCATTCAGATAGGAGTTGAAGCCCCTCCTCAGACAAGTGGAACTCTAGCGGTTGATTTATTTATTCAGCCAACAAATTTCCCATTCCGTAGTGTTCAAGAGACTGCTCAAACCGAGATCGATTGGATTCGAAGTGTCGAAGAGAGTATTCAGCCCACCGATTGTTTGTATCTTCAGCCAGGAGATTCTTGTTTTGCAACTCTGGAACTTGAAAACAAAGGGAATTTTGAAGATCAATTCTTGATACAGGTACTTTCAATTCCAGAATTTGTTTCGTCTGTAGACGTACCCATAGAGCGAATCACTGTACCAAGATTTGGAGCATTGACACAGAATGTCATCCAAATTACGGTAGATGAAAATGCAACCGCATATACCCAAGGAACAGTCATTTTCCAAATGAAGTTCGATGAGGGGCTGGAAGTGAAAACTTACGAAGTTGATGTTCTTGTCGGACCAAATGTAAATTGGTCATTCATAGATGCTGACTACGAAGTGGATTCAACCGACACGTTGAGTTTCTCAATGCGACTAAGAAATAGTGGAAATCTCAATGATGGGCTCATCGTTCTGCTTCGTTCTTCACATTCAACGGAAATGGGATTCAATCCTCCGGAGGGCGCTATTATTGAAGATGGAGTTGAGAATCCACGTACCTTTGAAATCGATGGTTTGCCAAGAGATTCGGATTTTATATTGCGAGGCACTGCGGATGTACCAGATAATCAAATCACCAATGGAACGCTTGTTCTTGACATTGTTATTAGGTCGATATACGATCCTGAAACAGAATTCATTTACACGATAGAACATGCTTTCTTGGGAGAAAGTTGGAAAACAGAACAAGAAGGAGACTCATACTCATTTTCTGAATTTACTGCTGATGTAATGGAGATATTCATGGGTTGGTGGCTGGTTATTGCGGCAGTTGCAATCGCTTCTGTTGTGCTGAACAAAGCAGTTCGTGATCGTATTCAACGAAAAGAATTAGAACATCTTCAACAAAATTTTGAAGAAAAAAAACCAGAGGAAGAAGGGGATTGGCTGCAAAAATTTGAACGTAAAGACTCATCAGAATTGAAGGTCGTTGAAAGTCCACAAGTATCCTCTGAGCAATTTAAGGCTGTATTCAAAGCCTCATCGAAAGCACCATCTCAAGCATTACAACCACTTCCAGAAGACGTTCGTAACGTAGCGACAACTGTTCTTGATCATCACGCATTAGAAGCACAGAAATCACAGATTGATGAACTTGCATCGGCAATACAATCAGAAGGTATTGCGAGACAACATAACGAAAATCAAAACCTCCCACTTTCACAACCTGTAGCTGAACGAACGGTTCGACATGATACACAGAACTTGATGTCAAAAAGTCAGATGGTAAGAGCTCCATCATCACCCAAGCCTACGCAATCTGATGAGTTCGATCTATGAGGTGATAAGATGCGTCTAGTCGGTGTAGATGAGGCAGGAAGGGGACCCGTTTTGGGACCACTCGTTGTCGGTCTTCTTTCCATCCCAAAAGAAGATGAACATATGTTAGAAGAACAGAATATCGATGATTCAAAATATCTTACACATGCAAAACGCAAGATTCACTTCGAATGGTTAAATCAACAAGCCAAAGAGAGAGGATGGTATGTTGACACAATAATTTGTCAACCAAATCGAATTGATACGGCAGTATATGGCAAGGGTCTAAACATATTAGAAGTCGACCTTTTCGCATCCATCCTCAATCGTCATCATCAATCATTTGCTCAGCATCTCGATATTTTACTCGACGCTTGTGACGTGAACGAAGAACGATTTAGGAATCGAATCTCCGAACGACTGAACAATTGGCCATGGCAAGAAACGACGATAGTTGCAGAACATAAAGCGGACACAAATCACAGAATTGTTGGAGGTGCATCGATCCTCGCAAAGGTCGTCCGAGATATGGAAATTGAGCGAATATCGAGGGAACTTGGCAAACCTGTTGGAAGCGGTTACCCATCCGATCCAAACACTGTGAGAGCATTGCCTGACCTGATCAAAGAGTCTGGTATTCACAATGACATACGTTGGTCTTGGGCTACTGTTGAGCGATTTTGGTTGAAGAACTATTCAACACCATTGCCGAGAAGAGAACTTTCTGGACCAACATTGTTTTCCAAGCATGATGAAGCAACGAGTTCATGAGGCAATGGCGTTAGGCCAGTTCATGTCGTGGTCACCAGATGCAGAGACTCAGAACCTAATTTGGCATCTCTCATTGCAAAATGCTTTCGAATATGATGGAAAAGGCGCCGCAGGCTCCGTCATTGGCCGTATCATGAGCACACGTGCTGATTTGCGTCAACATGGAGGACAGATTAGCCCCTTAGTTGCTCAATCAGTTGCAAAAGCCAATGCGCTTGCTCAAGAAAATGGATTAGAACACGTCGAATCCCTGCTAAAAGAAGAAGCACCCCATCTGCTTGAAGGTAGACAAAAGCAAGAAAGGAGAGAAGGATTACCTGAACTGAAAGATACTGAAGGGAAGGATATTGTTCTTCGATTTGCACCTAATCCAAATGGGCCATTGTCATTTGGTCATGCTCGTGGCGTTGTCATCAACGGCACATATGCTCATGAACACAAAGGAACACTTATTCTTAGATTCGATGATACTGACACCACAGTCAAACCTCCAATGTTGGATGCATACGACATCATACCAAAGGAAGTTGAATGGCTTCTAGGGCGTCCAGCAGATCGTATCGTCATAGCGAGTGATCGAATTCCGTTGTATTATGAACATGCTGAACGTATGTTGAGTGAAGGATTTGGATACATATGCCAATGTCCTGCGGAAGATTTCCGTACATTCCGTGAAACAAAACAAGACTGTCCTTGTCGAGATAAATCCGTAGATTTGAATGTAGAGGGATGGAACATGATGCTCGATGGCACATACAATCCAGGCGATGCTGTGGTTCGAGTCAAGACAGATATGGAACTGAAAAATCCAGCACTACGAGATTGGCCAGCTTTGAGAATACAGGATACAGAAAAGAACCCACATCCAAGACCAGGAATCGGTTCCAAATATCGAGTGTGGCCGTTATTAGATTTCCAAAGTGCAGTAGAAGATCAACTCCAAGGAGTAACCCATATTGTCCGTGGAAAAGATCTCATGGATTCCACAAGAAAGCAGACATTGCTTTACCAACACTTTGGATGGAATTATCCAGAAACCATTTACTGGGGACGAGTGAAAGTTCACGAATGGGGTGGCTTTTCCACCTCCAAGATGCGAGCATCGATAGAAAATGGAGAATATACGGGTTGGGATGATCCAAGACTCCCTACGCTTCAAGGACTGAAATTACGAGGTATTCAACCTGAGGCTCTACGCAATTTCTGGATTGAACTCGGCGTCACACAGAAGGACATATCTGTTCCTTTAGCGACACTTTTCTCACACAATACGAAGGGGATTGACGATGATGCCCCACGTCTATCTTTTGTCCGCAGTCCTGTGACAGTAAGCATCCATGGAGACATTCCTGACGATATCAAGATTCCAGTCCATCCAAATCATGATGCCATGGGGAAGAGAATCATATCTATGCGGAATAATCAGATAATGATTGAACAAGAAGATGCCAACAATCCAACATATCGATTGAAGGAGTTCGCGGACATCGACGAGGGTGGACAATTGGGTTCCATATCACGAAGTGATAAACGATCGATAATTCACTGGGTTTCAGCCGAATCATCTACAGATGCAATACTGACTCTTCCACTTCAAGAGAATATCGAGCACATCAAAGGTCGCGTAGAACATCACAATTACCCGATTGGAACAATCGTTCAACTCGAGCGCATAGGGTATGCAATTATTCGAAAGGATGACTTCCTACTCATGCATGAGTGAAATCTCATTCAAGAGTTCCAAGTGAAGGGTTCGCAGAGAGGATTGACTGCGCTTGACGATAATCTTCTGGAGAAAAATAACCCTCGAAAGCACCATTTTCATTAACAGCAACAACTGCTTGCGGCATGCGTTCATTTACAGATTTAATTACATCAGCAATTAACTCAGTGAGAGGGACTTTGAGAACATCCATTTCCATAACTTCCTTACAGGTAGTTTCGGAAACATCAATTCCATTTCCAATTGCTTTGAGCATTTGTCGTTGTCCGATAACCCCCTTAACTTGATCATCATCATCAAGAACTACAAGAATCCCTGAAGGTATGCTTACGAGCCTTTTACAACCCTCAACTAAGGAGTCTTCTAATCCGATTGTTACGTGTTCATCATCGAGGACGAGGTCTGCTACTGTTTCGCTCATGTAGCAGGCTGTAGGTTGATGTTCATGATAGTTTTGACATCATGCAACAATCTTGATTATTCGTTCACATCCAGTACATGCCAAACGAATCGGGCGTTCAGTTGAGGTAACGGGGTTGGCAACACCACATTGCGGGCAATTAATTGTTGGAAAAGAGGTAACAATGTTTGGAGCTTTTGTGGGTGTATCTTTTCCAACACCATTCAACTTCTTCGGAGATACAAGAGCCGTTGCCAACCATACCAAGACGACACCACTGCTTGACGAAAGTACAAACAAAGGTGGGTAAGCGAAGAAATGCATGAGGAAAACTAAGGGGATGAGGATTGTTTCAATAAGCAATGGATATCGATTTCTCTGCCGAACCATCTTAAAACCAAGTAAAAGTCCACCCGCCAAGATTACAATAACGATGAGTGTCAAGGTAAGAGGCGAATGCAATGGAGAAGTCGTTGGGACGGTGTTAATTGAAAAATCATCAGATTTTGTCAATCCATCTCCTCGAATCGTAACCATCTCTCCCCACGGAAACCGAAGGTGGTCAACCTCGAGTAAATCCGAGGAGTCAAGATCTACAATTGTGAATGAAGACATGAGTGATGTGGAACCCGAAATTGCCAAATCGTAACTTGACCACAAGGGCGTAGTTTGTGAAGTAAAGAAAGAGCGAATGAGTTTGTATGATGCACCATTTTCAAGAGGCGTTATACTATCAATGCGAAGGGTTAGAGGTGCATTTGTAACACGGTCTTCACCCAACAAGTCTAACGTAATCGCAAACGTATCTGAGTCTGAAAGGTCTCCAAGAAGTTCCTCAGATTCAATGCCCAAGCCATCTTGGAAATACGTTGTGAAATAGGACCCCATAAATCCTTCAAACTGATTGACTTCGACGCTTTCGATAAATCGACTTCCACGCTCATCATCCGAGACCCCTCCTGCTGGGAAATTCTTCAACACCGTTGTCATAGGTATCGCTTCATCCCCGATGTGATCCATTCCCCATCGCATCCAAAAGGCCATTTCCCCTCCTATCCGGAGTGTGGTTGACCGTGACAAGCGCAGCCCATTATCCTCAGTTGTAAGTTCTAAATCCATTTTTATACTCAAGGGCGAACCTCTACCACTCGATCTCAGTGGCTCGTTAAGGGGGTAATATCCGCCCCCATCGCCATTGCTGTCAAATGTTTCGACCTCAAATGTAGAAGAGACAGTTAGTTTCACACCTGGTTGAAGAGTATATTCGGATGATACATCAACGGTTTCAACACCGCCTGAAGCCGTATCCCAAGTCCATATAACGAGAATAGAATCACCCTCAGTAACTTCAGTAGGGTCGCCAACGAGCAGGACTCCGTTAACAGTTAATGAAATGGAATTGGAAAATACGAGAGCCTCCATGCCAAATGGGGAATCAATGCGCAAACCAAAGTAAACGAGATTTCCTTCAACAACTGGTTCATCTAAACTCAAGTCAAGAAGAGGTAAGTCTGCAGATAGTTTCGAATCTTTGTCTTCACTTCCCCAAAAAAATTCAATGGTAGCACCAGGATCTGGCACGCTAAACACTACTGTGCGGGCACTTAATGTGACAGATACCTCTGATGTGCCGCTTACAGTAACACTTTCAACCGGAATGTCAATTGTCAACGTTCCACTGCCAGATACAAAACTCGACCCAGGATCAAGATATCCAGTAAATGTTGAACCACCGACAGTTACTGTTGCAGATAAATTCAAATTTGCTCCACCTGCTTCACTTACTGCATAATACATTTCAAGAGACCAAGTACCTTCAGGTATGACTCCGGACCATGCAGATGGAAGTGACCATTTTTCAATCTGTTCTGGTGCGGTCAATGCAGATTCAATGGTTACTGATGATGCTGTTTCAGTGAGTAAATCTTCGAACGGACTCAAAATCGATGCACTATCTGAGCCAAGAAGATACAAATCCGCTTGAACGGAATCACAACAATCGATAGCCTCTTCTGCTGATGAGTGGTCTATCAATTGATTTGAAGGTAAAATTATTGCGAAAAGAAAGCAACTCAGTATGAGTACTGCTTGTCTTTGCATTCTATCCCCATATCTCTGGCCGCATAACCAGCGTATAACATCAACGCTCGTCTGTGAAGATATGGCTCGTTTTTTGTTTCAAAGAGCCTTATCCAAGAGTGTTCCAAGTTCTTTTTCGAACAGACCAATAAGTGCCTCTCCGACTTCCCCTTGAAGTTCGTCAGGAAGGAGGCGAAGACCCAAACGAGTCGCTGCTCTTGTTGCTTTCAGTTCAGCATAGACTGAACGCGCTTTTTGTTGGAAATAATAAGAAACGGCTTCCCTAATTTCGGCATGTAGATCCGGATCTTCTTCGATTTTACTTCGTATGTGGAGTTTTAATTCGTCCTTTACGATGTCCTTGAAGGATTCGATTATCAGGTCCTCTGTTGACATCAAGTCTTGTACACGTTCGCGTATACTTCCAGTTAACAGTCTTTCAATCGCCATAACAATGCCACCTTCTCATGATGTTTCAATCCGTCGCTTCAACAAGGTGACCTGTTCGAAGCCATGAATCGAGCAAACGGCTTGCAAATAGAATGGATTCATCTTTCGTTTCAGGCCACTGTTTTTGCAAGAGATAAAGAATCGAAGCCAAATCTTTTTCTTGACCTGGAATGATCATTCGTTTCCACATCAACTCTTCAAATCGAGCTGTTGATATTCCTTCCGCCGATAAAGCAGGCAGACTGAATTCTGACAACGCTTGAGAACGCTGATTGGCGTTCATATCAGCCCATAGTGTACTGAGTTTCTTCAATCGTCTCTCCGAGAGCCCTGGGATCATATCAATACACGGGTGAGCTATTTCAGGGAGTGGGAGAACCTGAATCGTCCCTTCATCTCTAAGAAAATCCCTCACCAAGGTGTGGATTGGATCTATCGTGGTATCGAGTCCCTCCATAAGCCACTGACCTGCACCGAGATAAGAACGGAAACTCGAGGTTTTTGCCCCATTTGGTGAAATCATTGATGCAAGAGCAGAGGATTGTACGACCGCATCGACAGTTCCCCTTCTTTTCTGTTCAGAATGAGGAAATTGTACTTCAACTTCTGTTGGTTTTAGAATGAGAATATGTTCAGAATCGCTTAATTCAGTTTTTGCGAACGAATCAATAAATACCATTTTTGTTCCATTGAACTCTGGAACAATATTTTGCTCATCCCGAGGGATGTGACGCATCGGTTGAATAAACCGTCGTGAATACGAAATTCCGGCATCAAGAAGAGCTGCTTCAAGGAAGCCAAGAGCAAGAAGTCCTTCCAAATCTGCAGAGGTTGCAAGAATCAAGGGGCCATTCGAAATGAATTGAGATGCTTTGACAAGATCATCTTTCAATGGAGAAAGAAATGGTGCTTGAAGTAAATCGTGCATGCCTGACCCAACAGGGCCTCAACCCCGTTACACATGAATGCTCCCAATCACTCGACGATGAGTCGGAGTTGGTCACGCTTGTAGCGCCAGTTTGATTCTAATCGACCTTCAGCCTTGTAGTAGTTTCCAAGTCTGCGAATCTTAGCCTCAGTGAGTTCAAGCGAACGCTTGTTGTGAAGGTCTCTGCTGTTTGTTGTAAGATGTTCAATAATGGCGACAGCTTGTCGCATGAGATTCATCAAATCCTCAGGATACGTACCGCTTTCGCCGTTCTCACTGAGAACTGCACCGATGCGCTTTCCGAGGACTAATCGAACATTTGGAACTGCGTGCTTATCACGTAGAATTGTGCCGATTTGAGCAGTGGACATTCCATCCTTGGAATATTGAAGAATGAGGGACTCAATCTCCTTAGCGTCTTTGTTCGACCATTCTGGAGCTTCGGTCATGTAAGGCTTCGATGAGCCACTTTTTCCTCTCTTAGATGCGTACATACGTGCCATATCAACTACTCCGAGCAGCCTTGCGACTTGCTCTCCCTTCTTAATCGCATCGCTGGATGAACCTAAATTCGTTGATGCATTTTTGCCAAACGACCGGGAGTTCCTGACCATTCCCAACCGGGTGCAATACTTCTGGCAAGACCGATAGCAACATCATTTTGCATGACAATTAGATCTTGTCCCATTCGGATTCCTGATTCAAACGATTTAACGATTCCATAATGTAAATCACCCTTCCATTTCACGTCATCAACAAGATGAACACGGGGAAGTGCCGAGCATGAATCAAGATATTTCACCGCCTCCTTACTGAACGAAAAACCTGCTCTTTCAAATGACCAAAGCGCAATCTGCTTCCCATCTCGCTCAATCTTCCAACGGGGAGGTTTACCGCGGACTTTGCAATCATTGAGCCATTCATCTGACTTGTGAAGGTAACGGGATATGCTCATGAAACGATCAAGGTTTACTCGCTCTCCTTTTCTTCGATGGATACGGAGTTCTTCCTTTGCAGTTTGAACTGCGTCAGTCAAGCGTTGCAGGGCATTTCTTGAGCCTGAACTTTCCCCTTGTCTTGTGTCGATGACATCAAATCCTTCAATTTCCAAGTCCATTCCGCTGTGATTAATGATGCATTCGTAATTGTGTCGAACAACAAGGTTTCGAACCATCGAATTGATCCTATGAAGTTCATCACGAGACCAATCACCAGTCACAGGGATATCATAAAATGCGGCAGGCCAGACATCCTCAAGATCTCTTGGAACGAGGCCGAGGGGTGATGTGACCATGACTTCATGGCAAGCATTTGTCCCAAGGGCTTGTATGAACTTACGGTGAGACTTTGACAATCGATATGGCTTTCTTGCTGAACAAGGAAGCAGAACCAGAACATTGTCTAACTTTTCTGGGACTTGATACTGATTCGAAATGAAATCAACCCATTGCCCAACAGAGGAATCTTGATGACTGGTTGTGCTCAAATAATCGATTCGGTCGACACCTAGGGGATGAATGCGCATGACATTATTCGATTCGTTCACCAACTTATCGAAGAACCGCATATGCTCAACCAGTTTCGGGCTGTTCAAACTCTGTTGTTCAGCAAGTGTACGAAGTGTGCCTGATGCGATTGCTGAACGAACTGAGCGTAGAGATTGATCGTAATGAGTTACAGCAACTGAAGACGAGCATTCCTCGCCATCCAATGGTGCACGTGGGCCAAAAGCTGTGAGAAGGTGTCCTGAGGCCACGGCAAAACCTGCACGTGAGAAATCAAAGATATCGACACCGAACCAAGCGAGAACTGCTGCATTATCTGGGCCCCCTAATCCTGGTGTCCAGAGTAAAGCCCCTGGAAATTTATTTTTGATGACATTAATCGCTTGAACCAACTTCCCAGATTGTGCAGCGAGTTGAACTGCATCGACGAGAACGACAATATGCGGCTTCAGATCCTCAACCAGAAGGGAAGGGTCATGATGTAACCGTTGCCAAGAGAGTGGTAAAACCGAGCCTGAATCTGCCGACTCACCAGCATTCGCTTCGTCTAAAGAAGGTGGTAAAACGTGCCCAATTGATGCTTCGAAAACAGGACCTGGAACGTCAAAATTTGGTGGCGTAAGACAATGCACCGTGTCTATCGTTAATTTCGCAGGAATGGTTCGAGTTTGGCTTGAACGGAACGGTGCAATGCTTAGCAACTCCTCTGGATCGTTTGAAGCAGATATCAAACACGGAGTTTGAGCAACAGGAGCACTTCTGTTTCCAAGACCCCAGATTCTGGCAAAACGTGAGCGATGCAAGACTGTACGTCCTAGACCTTCCGCCATAGTCACTCCTGAGTACTCTGCTTCTTGAAGGGTGTTACTCATAAAAAAGAAAGTGTTGAAAGAGTAGGTGCAAGACCCTAATTCATGGGAGGCATGACTACACGGCATCGAACCGGTCTGTTTCTATTAGCAGTGCTCATGCTTTGCCAATTGCCTGTAAACACACTTGCAGATGATTCAGCGACTGTTTTCACCATCGATGAGAGGGTGCAAATGATCACATTAGATGCCGGTGTAAGCTACGATTTTAGCGAACCAGTATCTGAAGGTGATGTCATTTCAGTTGCAGTTGGTTGTGATTTCTGCTCAGTTTCAATCGAAGAAAACGGTTCAACCACGACCTCTACAACCATAGCAACAACTGTTGCCTCAGGGACTGGTTTGGCATATATTTCCATCACAACACAGGAATTTGAAACAATTACGACATCTATACTTGTTGCCCCAGACTTACAGCATCCATCCCAACGCCCTGCCCCAGAAAATACGTTTGATCTTGATACCAAAGGGCGATGCACATCTTCTTCGGAATGCATTGACGTCCATCGTGGTAACTTGAATACGATTTCAGCTGGTGCGTTTTCATCCGATTGGTTTGAATCGGGCATGGTGCGTTCAGAATCACCAGAATTTTGGGGAATCGAAGCCCTCGAAGGCGACCTCATAGAACTGAAACTACATCATACATCTGATCAAATCCGATTTGATTTCTTCTTCCAAAATGCAACAGATGAGACCTCGTTACCGTTGGTTATTGAGTCTGCAACAGGTACAAACCCTGACCTCTTAACATCAACAGAATACATTGAGATTCTTGAAGACGGCAGATTAATTGTTAAGATCTCTACAACTGCTGCTCAATCTGCTTATGCAATTCAGCGCTCAATACATTCAAAATATCTGACGCAACAAGTAGATGATGGGACGTTTACATTTACTCAAATCGGCCACATGCATTCACAATCAGCCTTCAGTTTCAAAGAAACAAATTTTGTGAAACTTGCACCTATGGTTGAAGATATCAAAGCGACATTAACAGTAAAGATCGGAACCAATTGGATCCCAATGCCGGAAATTGAGATCAACAAAAATACCGTTGAACGCATCTATGCTTATCCCAACTCCACAATGGCCATGTTAAAAATTACTTCAAATGTCCATTGGGTTGATGTTTCCATTGAATCGTTTTCAGATGGGAACCTCACTATGGATGCACCCAGTTTCTCGCCAACAGAACCTGAAACAATTGAAGGCTGGCCAATATTAGTCAGTGAAAACACTGCCAACTTCGAAGGGAGTTTGACATTGGCTGCTATGGACCAGAACGATGTATACCTCCTATCCGTTGATGGATGGGTGGACTCATTGCACCGAGTACACATCGTCATTCGTACCAGTGATCAAGACTTGAAGGTAAATGTCTGGGAGCTCGATCAAGAAACCTTTGAAACTAAATCCGAATATCTGATTGAGTTTGATCCTCTATCAAATGAAGGGGATGTTTACCTCAGTGTAGGCCCTGGGATGCACTTGATTGAATTCGCACACCAAAATGAAAATATCCTCACCAATCAAACATGGAGTAATGATCTGCAAAGTTTGACCTATACAATAACCACGACTAAGGTAACAACTGAAGAAGGTGAAGAACCTTGGTTCCCTCCATCTGATGAGGCTAAACTCTGGGGTTCGGCTATTCGTTGGATTCTAGGAATCACGATGATTTTACCAGCAGCGTATCTGTTCTACAAAATCCGTTCAACCCGCTCCGAAGGACGACGTCTAGGAGCGGTTCGAGAACGCTTGAAAATTCTCAGTGAGTTACTTGATAGCGGCATAGAGACTCCAAAACAGACTCGGAAAACTCTTGTTAAATCTCTCGAGGCTGTCGCAACACTTCCATGGCAGTCAGCGTGTGAATCATGGGGAGTCCCTGACAGAACATACTCTACACAAGGAACATCCTTGGCCATTTGGAAACTCGATCAACGTCTGGCTAAGAATCCAGAGAATTGGCCCTTATTGGTCGGCCTGCATACGCCTGATGAAACATGGGAAGTCTCTGCATTCAGATTTGATGCACCTCATGGAAGCCCTTGGAATGTCACCAACGTAGAACCTCGATTACTTCACCAAGGCGAGGAAATATTCGTTGACACTATTGCAAAAGGAACAATGATTTTCTTAACCGTTGAACTTGCAGGCGATGGAAATCAGGTCGATATTGAATTGAATGGTCATGTTGATGGTAAACCAAGGGGAATGCGAATACCTACAACGCTTTCTCGCTCTTCTGAAGAGGAGTAATCAACCATTGACACGGCGATCTGCTGCATCATCAAGAATCGTTTGCAATTGATCTTCTGGGTTGAGGCCCTCTCCCATTGCTTTGAGCTGTTTCTTCTCGGCTTTAGAAATCGATTTGGGCATATGTAGTTTGAGAAGTACAATGACATCCCCTCTGCCGCTTCGTCTCAATCGTGGCAACCCACGCTTCTTGATTTCAAGTGTGTGGCCAGCAGATGACTTTGCAGGTATGACAATATCCAATTTTTTGCCGTCAATGTGGTCAAGGGTAATCGTAGTCCCAAGAACGAGGTCTGGATAACCAAGAGGAAGTGACATAATCAAATCTGAACCATTTCGTTCAAACCATGGATGAGTAAGTACCTCAATTTCAACAAGGAGGTCACCGCTTTTTCCTTGACCACGTTCAGCAGGCTGACCTTGTCCACGTAATCGAAGACGAGTCCCATCTTCTGAGCCAGGAGGTACAGTAAACCGAATGGTCTTGGATTCAATTTTATGACCAAGCCCAGAGCAGTCTACGCACTTGGAGTCGATTGTTGAACCAACACCTGAACACTCGCGACAGTCTTGAACAACTTCGTTGACGAATGGACCAATTTGTTGACGAACACGCACTCTTCCTTGACCTTGGCATCCATCGCACGTGGTTGTACTGCCACCCTTAGCACCAGTACCGCTGCAAACAAGACATTCACTTGGCAAATCGAGTTCTATGGATTCATCGCTACCAGAGATCACTGTTGCCATATCGATGCTATGTCGTACGAGAATGTCAGAACCTCTTCGTTCTCTCCTGCGTCCGCCACCTCCTCCGCCTCCAAAGAATCCAGAGAAGAAATCGCCTCCAAGGAGGTCTTCAAGATTGATGTTAAATCCACCACCAGAAAATCCTCCAAACGGATTTCCTGCAGGCGAATCATGTCCGAATCGATCGTAATGCGCTCGCTTTTCTGAATCAGAAAGCACTGCATAGGCTTCTTGAATTTCTTTGAATTTGTTCTCTGCGTCCTCTTCTTCGCTTCGATCAGGGTGATACTTTCGTGCGAGCCTTCTGAATGAATTCTTGAGGTCCTTCTCAGTTGCAGAACGCTCCACGTCAAGCACTTCGTAGTAGTCTCGCTTGTCGCTCAAAGTTCCACCAACCTAACGGGCTCCGACCACCCACTAAAACCCCACGATGTGTTTAGGACGAGAGAGTCGTTCCGCAAGATTGGCAATAACGCTCCCCAGGAGGGTTAGTAAACCCGCAACCAGAACATCCAGAGGCGGTAGTAGAAGATTGCATTTGAGCAGGAGATTGAACAGGAGATTGAACTGTGCCGAGCATAGCCATTGATTCAATTGATGGACTTGGGACTGTTTTCAGAGCAGGCACCTCTTTGTGCTTGGAATCTGTTGAACTTATTACTCCACCATCATCGCTCATGGAGGTCATTGTATCCAAGGTATTGGACTTGGTTTCAGAAGATTCCTTGACCTTTTGAATCGGTGCAACTGGGCGTTGAGCAAGAACAGGGGATTGTTGAGCGTTTGAGTTCAGTCGTTGCATTCTCTTTTGCTCACGCTCTGATTCAACGTCTCTGCCGAATAAGCCGTAGATGCTGTCGATTACTCCGTCCATCCAACTTTTCTTTCGAACAGACCCTACTGTCGAGTCGATTTCTTCTCCATCAAAGTCGGATTTCCCTGTCAAACGATTTGATGCTTTTTGGACAAAACCTTGTTCGCTTAGTAGACGGACTTCGGAATCTTCGTCCTCTTTCACCTGTAATTCTGGAGCCTCTCTGTCGAAGGTTCCTATTGTTGAATTGAGTTTATCTTTATCCAGAGTGACGTCTGAACTTAATTGAACATCTTTCTCCCAGACACCCTTTGCTTCAGCTTCGTAAACATTTTTCATCTTTTTCATGACTTCAAAACGTCGATATTCATGATCTTTTGTAACCTGTGTACGTTTGAATAAAATAAAACCAATAAAGGCACCAAGGCCGTACCAGATGCTAAAATAAATCCAACTGAGGGCAAGAATATCTCCTAATGGTTCGACAACAACTTGTAGGCTTGCCATGACAAAAAGGGGCAAAAGAAACAACCCAACGGCCGTCGATTTCCTTGTCGTCATATCATCAACTCAGGACGTTGCTTCTTATGTATTCTCTATCGTTGTTCATCGATCTCGAGAGGCTCGCCCCTTTCGAACACAGCCATCTAACAGACCTAGTGTGAAACCAATATGGAGAATGAAGAGGCAAAGTGGAACTCCGATGAGGTGTAGGAGTCCTTTTCTTGTAGAGTAAAGACCTGACAAAAAGAGAACTGAACCATAAGTCAGTAATGGGAAAATTCCCAAACCTGGATTGACGACAAAGAGTCCTATCGTAAACAAGGCACCTAGAAGAGGAAGTAATTCCCTCAAGACAATTCTTGAAGGATGCTTCAGCAACACTTTTGTTCTCCAGAAACCGTAACGGTGGCTCATGAGATACCACGAACTTAGCGATGTTCTTCTACGCATTTCTACAGAGATTTCGGGCGTTCGATAAAGTGTAAATCCTTCCTTTATCAATCGCATGCTCAAGTCACTATCTTGGCTTGTGATAAACTGCTCATCCCATCCACCAACTTGCTCCAAAGCACTCCGTAAGTGAAGAGCAAAGGCAGGTGTATTTGTCTCACCTTCTTTAGTAAACGTTGAAAATTGACCAGGCCCACCACCGAGAGGGTTTTGTAGGGTTTCATCAATAAAGGATTCAACGATTGTATTCTTTTGAGAACTACCAACCACCTTACATCCTAAGGCAGCCATGGAGGGATGTCGTTTAGCAATGCGTCCCCACTCAGATTTCAAACGGAGTAAATGGTCTGGCTCAGATTTGATATGCCCGTTATATTCAAGGACGTGAGTTATTTCAGATGGGAGAAAATTGAGAGCCATATTCCTCGCTTGCGGAACAAAACGGTCTTTATTGTTCAGCAAAATAATTTCAGGGCCATTGACTTCCTGTGATTTCGTGATCATTTCATTGACTATAGCAACCGTTGAATCGGTGGAACCTCCATCAACTACCACCACCATGTGCTCATTTGAAGCAAGTGTTTGGGAAACCAACGAAGAAAGACAATTCTCGATATGATGTTCCTCATTAAGAACTGGAATAACGGTCGCTAACCATGGGATAGTTGCAGCCGCCATACCCCGACATCGAAGATGTAGTTTTGACTCTTCACCTTAGAAGTAGGTTGAAAAGCGGTTTATGCATCCATTGACGCATGGACATCAAACCATTAGCGTACAATGGCAGAGATGAAGGTATCGTGGCTACGTTAACAACCATTCTGAAACCTGGAGATGATGGTTCAAAAATCTCAGAAGCTGTGATTAATCTCTTTCCAGAAGCGACATTTGACCCAATTGAAAATGATTCTTTTCCTTCCAAACAAAATATTCGTATCGAATGTCTTAATTTATCCCTTGAGACCTTCCTCTCGCAAATACGTCAACAAGCGATACTTGACACAGCAATGGATGCTATGGCTAAGAAACTCGATGGAAATACAACCGTATTTTCAATATCAAGACTTGCAGCTTTTGCAAATAAAATCGCATTCACTTACGAAGAAATCCCACTAGGGGGATGTATCACTATACATCTGGAGGGTCCTGGGCTTGGAGATTGGATAGAGGCTGTTACTTGGCACAATGGTCGTCAAGAGGTCCCTCGCCAATTAAATGACGATTTGGCTATGCTTCAAGACGGAGAAGCGTCCACTTGGCATCAGTAACCTAAGCCTTGGAGATGTTCGACGATAGGGAGATCCGCTTCCAGCCAATCGAGTCTACTTGCATCTTCTGAGTTAACCCATTGCATCGATTTGTGAACTGAAAGTGTCAATGAATCCAGAGAATCTTCTGTCGATACGAGAAACACGTGTAATTCAACATGTAGGAATGGGTAAGTAAACGACCAAAGACCTAACTTTTTGTTGATTTCAGAGGTAACTCCCAATTCTTCCTTTAATTCACGAATCACAGCCTCTTCTGGAGATTCGTTTGATTCCACACTACCTCCTGGAAATTCCCATTTCCCAGAACCTGGCTCAGAATCAGACCGTTGCATAGCCAAAAATTGGGTTTCTGAATGAAATACTCCTGCAGCCACTTGGATTGAAGGCCGATAGAGCATGTGGGAAATGACATCGCGAATCAATTGAATTCCATCAGAGACGGAAAGATGTGACGAATCAGGAAGATGGAGAAACAGACATGGAACATCGACTTCAGAGACTTGCAAGGCATCAAGGGTTCGATAATACGTCTCGTTACAGATGTAACTTCCTGCATCACTCGAAAGTGTTGGACGAATTTTCCAAGAAGGGATGTCCCATCGCTTAACTTGAACTGGAGTCTTCAAATCTCCTCTCCCACTTATGGTTGTATGAGCAATTTGCCGGCCAGAATTATCAGGAATCTTCATGTTCAAGGAATCTTGAGCACGGAGTTCAATTCTTGGTTCAGTACATTCACCGCAAAGACCGAGATGGAGAATAGCATCCCACTCCCTAGATTCAAGTTCCTCACTTGTCCAAGTTGATCCGGCAACATCTACAGGGAGTATTTTCTTTTCAACTGAGATTTCACTGCCGCCTGGTCCAAATGGATTCTTGATCGGAAGAACCGTTGGCATCGAGTTAACGAGTTTCTCTGAGATGTTCTCAACATGATCTCCAAATGGAGTGAACCCTGTAAGCAAGACTCTCGGCATGGCTAGGCGTAGCATCGAATGTTCTTGATTATGATGCAAAGTTGGCAACAGATTCACAAACCAATGCTTCCTCCAAGGTATGAGGCCTATGAGTTCAACAACTCAATCCAAACTTGCACCATTACGCATGGTTCGCGAGATTTGGAGAGAAATATTCCTTGGCGTTGGCATGTGGGGGGCATTTCGACCTATCTTCGCAGCCCTACTTGCAGCAATCCCTGGACTCTTCCTCGGACAACACTTCAATCGAAAGCATCGAAGAGCATTTGATTGGACGTTACTCCAGATTCCATTAGCACTTACCATCGTCCTCTACATACCGCTCTGGCTATGGTCAATTTATGATGCCTGGAGAGATGCTACGATTATTGTGTCGAATTCAAAGAAAAATTAAGGACGCCATAATTGATCGCTGGTTGAAATCTCACCAGACTTCATTCCATCTAAATCTGCTAAATCATCAGAATCAAATTCACTTGGCAAATCACCAGAAAAAAACGCCCCAAGGCTTTGAGACTCTACTGCCCAGTACATGACTGAATCCTCGTTATTGGAATGACCCGGATGTTCTGCATCCTCGTGATCTGCTGGCGACGTGTATACGAGATTAACAAGCCCAAGAAGGTGGCCAAATTCATGAATCATAACACTGTTTTCAACTTCTTCTGATGATGGACGATTGAACAATCCATTAGCATCATCAATTGAATCACCAAACAATGCGATCGTAGAAGCGTCCACTGCGACTCCAAGTACACTATCGTCTGAATAACTCCCTTGCGGCATGATGACATGCCATCGAAGAGTAGAACCGCTTAGTGGAGAATCATCCATTGTATCATGCCCAACAGTACGTACTAAATTTGCGTCCCAAGAAGAAGTCTCATCAAAGGTATATTCATTCAAGTTCATAGAAATACCATCTGGTTTATCGCAGACCTGTTCAAGTCGTTGCTTGAGTAATGAAACTGTGCTACTCTCAGGGGCATATCCTGGAGCATAATCAATTTCTACAACCATTTTCGAGTACGTGTCACTGCGTAAGCAAGCAAGTGTCAAACCTCCAACTTGACCCCATGATTCTCCATTCAGCACATCAGAGATCTCATCAATACACCCTGCCATGGGAACGGTCACAAGGAGAGATGCTAGGAGAATGCCGAGCATTGATTGTTTGCTCATAGTATCCCCAACCATAGGTTATTTTTGAATATCACTAAATCACCATTCCTCTGGCAAATCGATTGGAGAGAAGAGTTGGCCAGGCCCATTGGCATCTGCAAGTTGCTGACGAACCAATTGTTCCCAAGATCGTAAAGCAAGTATTCCTTCAATAAGATTCATTTCAGTTTCGATAAGTGTAACTCGTATAAGTGTCGACAAAATATCCATTCGATCTTGATCAACAATTTTCAGAACTTTCTCAACGTCAAATGAGATTTGTGAGTCGATGCTATCATCAGGAGAAACGATTGGCCAAGCATTAGCAACCCTCTGATTGATTTTTCCTCCAGTTTGAGTCGCATGTTCCGTTAATGAAGCCATCATTCCATGAATGTGATGCTGAAGAACAAGAGCAACTTCAACTACAGGCATTGTGAGTTGTCCAATTAAATTCACCATACGCTCTTGCAGCGTCACCATGGCATCCGATTCTGACATACTAATGCCTCACTTTGTGAGTGAATCGACATATTGCCATCCGAAATGATTCCACTGCTCTTGCGTCCATCCAGCAGGCAAACCAGTTGGCGGGAGAGGGGCAATACCGCGATTGTCATCACCATTAGTTGCACCCGCTGAATTCGGTGTTGGAACTGTTGCAGTCGGCTGTGGAATTGGTTGTGGAACAGGAGGAATCGCAATTTGAGGTACAATCTTCATTTCCATCTCTTCGACAACAACATCTGTTTGATCAGATTCAAATTCCTCATCTCCGTATTTCATCTTACGATACATGACAAGCATCCACAAGAAAGCGGATAGAGAACCAATGGCAACGATGTACATGAAGATTGCAAACTGACTCTCACCAGCTTGCTCTGCTAAAGCATCACCATCTCGAACAGTATCCTTCTTGACAATCAATGGATCAACGGTCATTCGATCCATTTCGACTCCATCAACTGTGACAAGTAAACGGTATTCTTGTGATTCTCCAGGAGCGACTTCTGCTATCACAGGCAAGGAAACGGAGGCACTAAGTCCTGCAGCAACAGGAATTGTTGTGTTGGATTCTGCGTTCCAGTTTCCACCTTCAACAAGTCGTTGGAGAATGAACGAAAGTTCACCTTTACCACCTTCGTTAGCGACAATGATTTCGAGTTCAGAAGATGAACCTTGCACTGGGCTTGGATTACTCCATTGGATCGACGTTCCTTCGTTATCGAACGAAACACTTGGTCCAAGGAGAGCTAGAGGCCATGATGCAAATGGATCATCTATGTTATTGTTTAGAGTTTCAAATGGATTTCCAGACGCATCAGAACCTGAAACCCAGATATCAACGACATACGATGGTAAGAGCGTTGTAGCACCCATGTCGGTGAGGTCAATGTTTCCAGTCCAGAAGAATTGATCTCCGAATGGAAGGGTTTCTGGAAGAGCGGACGCTCCCCTCGAGATCTCAGCTTCACCAGCACGTATTCTGTAGTGAAGAACTGCTGGCCTATCGAAATCAAATCCGTTATCATCAACTGTTTCAAGCATTACAAGCAGAGAATTTGCTTCACCAATGGATATCGGTGAACCTGCAGGAACCTCGTTTATCATGACTGTCTGAATTGTCGGGTTCGAACTATCAACAGCCAATCTAACACGTGGTAATGGGTCTGTTTCATCCATGGCCAGCCCAGGTAGATCAGCAAGTTGTAATCGAAGGTCAAGATGACCACTATTCACAGGAGGCACCAAGAGATCGAGACTAAATTCACCATTCGAACGGGGCGAAGTCTTCCATGAATGGTCGAAGTCTCCAAAGACTACATCGAATGCACCTGGAGGTGCTGGAGTCTCGTCTTCACTAAACAAAACACGTCCTGAAACACGTAAAGCCTGTCCGGACCCAATCAGAGTTTCTTCGACTTCATCGTTGTAATGGTTGGTTCCATCACGGAGTTCTACTGCTTTGATGTGCCCTGCTTCAGTATCAAATCTGAAATCATTATCCAGACTCCAGGCGTCATTGCCGAGACCTGAAATTTGAGTGAAACAAGGCGTTTCTTCACCGTCATTACACGGTTTATCGGTAACGCGTAACACAGGAACGAAAAGTGTCTCTCCATTGGTATCAAAGGATTCAGGGAAAGACCAAGTCAATTGGAATCTCGCACGTATCAATAGTTGACTTGCGTTTCCTTCAAAGGTCGAGATTTCTGAGTACAAATTCGATACAGCAATGAATTCACCACCTGATTCAAGGTGAGCCTTTGGCATTCCATTTTCATCTTCTTGGAGTTGGATGAAGATTGATGTGTCGTCATCGTTGATGTCTTGTCCTAATGCAAATTGAACAAATTGAATATCGTCCCAGCCGTTGCGATCTGAAAGAACAACTTGTGCAGTGTACATAATACCAGGATGGAGTGGATCTTCATCATCATGACCAACAATACTTGAATTGGTCAAATCAACTTCAGGTTCGAATTCTTGACGTATTTTGTAAGTGGCCAGGTCTGCATCCCAACTAGGCATTACTTGGCCTGGAGCATAGCCACAGATTTGAGGAGAAGGTGGGCAGACAGGACCGCCTCCCATAGCAACCTGGTTATTTTGCCCATCCTTACCAGTGACGAAGAATGAAACTTGTTGACCATGCGTTAACATTGAATCATCAATGAGACCGTTAAAAATATTCAGCCCACCAGCGATGGTTTCAGGAGATGAAAACGTCTTCTCTGTGTATTCATCTTCTTGGGGCAATCCATCAAAGTTGAAATCATGGCAACCCAAAGAAACTGTTGATTTACATCCAATCCAGTAATGGAGCGTTATTTGTGTTGGAGGGTCAACGCTGTCTTGAATGTTAACTGTAACACTCTGCCCACCAGGAGCAGGAGGTCCAATATGGCGCTCTTGTCCATCAAACGGAGTTGTGCCGACAACCAAAGGAGAATTTCCATCAAGAATCAGACGGATAGTGTTGTATCCAGGATTTGAGTAATCGGATCCATTTGGAAGATTAACGGCTTGAACATAGAAAATCATCCCTCCCGGTGCAGATTCAATTGGTGATTCAAAGGTCAAATTGTAAGACCCGAAACTTGGATTCGATTCCTGAGCAAGAACGACTGGTTGTCCGATCGCATCACCATCGAAAGTCACATTTTGTCCAAGGACACGGAGTTCAAACTCGCCTGCCAATGGTGAAAGTTGAGAGGATTCAAAATGGATTAATCCAAGGAAGGAAATATTTTGCCCTCCACGCACCCAATCTTGAGTAAACAATTGCCGCCCATCTTCGTCGAAGACTTGTAATCCATCGAGTTGGATATCGTTTTCAACACGAAGTTTCATGTTCTCTGTATCCCATTTACTAACCGCTGTACCAAAGGAATCTTTGACGGTCAAAATAGCCTCAGTTGATTGTTCATCATCCCAAGACCAGTCAACAGTAACTGGGATTCGAATTGTTCGCACATCATTATTATCAATTGATGATGAACAATTTGAGACGTCAAAATGTACGATTCCATCAGCGTCATCCAGAGTTGAACAAGTGTCACCTTGAGCCCATTTGAAAGATGGATTTTGGCCATGTGAATTGTTGAGCTCAGCAATCACTTCAGTCACATAATTCACCTCATCACCGTGTGCTACTTTTATGATCATGTTTCGAGCAATCCCGTCAGGTGCAGCCATGGCACCTTCGAAAACTGCATTGATTGCATGTGTATTCATCTTGTAGGACACATCTATGTTTGTAATTTTCACACGCCCAGAAGTTTGAGCTTTAATTGCAAGCGGTACTTCGACAAACCCATCACCGTTGTCTGGTATGAAATCATTGAACGCATCAACAAGCGTAGGTTGGAATTCAACATCCTCGCCAACAACTGAATCATCGCTTACATCGATTGAGGATTCATTGAGGAAAAGAATACTCTTCCAATCGAAGACGCCATCGTATCCAACGTCAATTTTTGGTTTGTCAGGATAACCTTCCTCGTAGAAAAGTTCGAGGTTATCTAAAACAGGTGTAATGTAAGGATCTGTTGTCGTCATTGATACGGCATAGCGCAGTATGTTACCTGCTCCATCCGTTGAGAAACTTGTCTCCACCATGTTCTCTGCAGATTGCCATGTGGTTCCATCGTCATTTGAAACCTGAACTGTGATGGACGTTACTGGAGTTTGAGAGGCTGTCCATTGAGGACGGACTTTGCCAACCTTCGTCCCTGTAGGCTTCGGAGGAGAAATCCATGTTCCGCTTGTTTCATATTCAGTCGAGTATTCTAAATCAACCCACCATGAAACTGCGGTTGAACCAATAAGTGTTGCTTTCCAAACGAGTTCTGTTCCAGGATGCTGGAAATGAACTGTTGTATTGGATTCGACAGCAACCCAATGAGTACCATTGTCTGCAGAAACCCAATAGTCAACACGGTCACCAATTGAAGCAGCTGACCATAGAGTTTCCATATTCACTGACAAAACGTCTTCGGGGGTGTCGATGACAGGTCCAAGCCACGTGGTTGTCCCTGGCGCAGGCGTAGTTTTGTATGTCCAACTCGTACCAAATTCGTGATATGAAGGTGTACTAGACCATGTAGAATATCCTGAATCCACAGTTAAGAATCGCTGCCCATCGTAAAAGAGGCCATAGCCAAGAGAGGAGATACTTCGAACGGAGTTCTCAGGAATCAAAGCAGTTGCAGTTCCAGAACGGCCCCATGCTTCGAGTTGATCTCTGTCATTGTAATATTGACCGTCTTGACATCGCATGAAGAAATGTGTTTCATTCATTTCCAAACCACGTGCTTGTTGATTGCTTACACCACATTGCCATATTGAAGAAGTGGAAGTTTGGAAGGTAAAGTGCTCGTCACTACGTTCAAGATTCCCACTATCGTCGAGTTCATAGGATTGTATTCGCCGATTTTGGTTGTGTAAAATCCAAATTTTATCTTCAACAGGATCATAGGTGATTCCAGTATAATCTCCATTACCTTGCGGTTGGTATGAATTTATGCAGGTCCATTCATTTTCATTGGATATATCAAACTCTAGAACACGGTGATAAAGCGTATTAGCTGTTGAACTGTAGAAGTATTTGTACCCTGATAGAACAGCAAAAAGTCGTTCATCATCGGTTACGACCCAATCTCTAAAACCGTATTGGCCATAATAGGAGGAGGAGTGCTTTGAAGGGAGGGTGCATCCATTTTGATCTAGCGTAATGATGCTCTCTCGCGTACCGTTGTTAGGATACAACCGGTGGACAATGTTGTGGAATGAAGTAGAAGACCATGTTGAAAGATACAACCAATCGTGATGACGAAGAACAGCGCCTTGCCCTTGTGCGTTCAAGGAGTTAGGCGTCAACTTGCGCTGTTGAGAAAAGAGAGCATCAGTGGAGTTTGATGTGTGAGGTTGTCGAACTGCGTAGGTACCGTTATCTAACCAAGCGGTGCTTGATGGATTGGCATCTTCATCCATGCTGTGTGGATTGAATGATTGACTAACATTTGCCATAGCCAGCGTCAGGTCTGAGCTCTTATTGTCCGTATTGGATGCTTCTCCAGCAACCCAATGATCCCGAGTTGTTGTTGGAATTGATGACCAACCCGTTGCAGATGCCCCTGAAAGTGTCATTTGCACGTCGGTTACTTCAGCACCTTTTGGAAGAGAAATTTTCGCTCCACTATCCGCATTACCACCTTGATAGAGAGCGATATATTCCGTGGTACCATCACTAAATTCGTATGTGTGACGTGACACTTCAGCAGCTTCAGCATTTTCAATCCAGAGTTCACTGAATGGAGACATGCTCATCCCCATAAATAGAGAAAGAAGCAGGGCCGCTACGGTTCGCCGGGAGACAAAGTTCGCACTCATCGGTTACATGCAGAACTTGGAAGATTATCAAGCGTTCCGTTCCGTGTCACTAAGTTGTTTGACGTGAATCATACCGGATTGGGGAACTTTCACCCCGGCTTCCGTCCTGTTCGTCGTCATTAACTTCGAACCAGTCCACCATCCAATCACCATCCGTATCCCATTTCATAGGGTCGGTTCCTTCTGCAACGTGATCATTATTGTAATCCAAAAGGTACCAACCATACTCGTGCTCTCCTACGGAACGTACTGGAGCTGTGTTCGGTGCTCCTGTGTAATAGATCTCCCAAGAATCCGTCAGGTTTCCTGCACAATGAACAACATGATTCGTAGAATCCTGAACAAGGAATTCAACGTCATTGTCATCAACAAGATATGCATATCTGAAATCATTGCTCTGAGATTTATCCATCTTTAGGTAATTTCTCACTCCTTCGTCCCATTGGCCTACACCAAGCAAAACCGAACGAAGTTGCCAACCTTCCTGGACAATTTGACCTTCGAATGTTAAACCAGATAATCGGACTGCATTCGGACTAGAAAGAGACTCTGTGGTAATTGCAAAATACTCTTGGAAATTCGTGTAAGGTTCGTATGCGCATCCAGCTCCGGAACAATCCCAATTCCCGTCTTGGTCTGGATCAAAGTTCGCATCAACTGCATCACGCGGATCCATCGTAAACCATGTGAAATCAAGATCTGGCCGTTGCAATGTTCCTGCATCAAGAGATAGAGGGAGGCAAGAATTCGTCGATGTATCACACGCTCCACCAGTAGCAGGATCGATCCAGACAACTCTTATTTGAAGATATGACGAATAGTTATCATTCGTTTCATTCCATGCCTTGGCGTATTCGTACCAATCAGGGATCATATCGCCGTCAGTATCATTATCGTCTGGATTAGTACCGTATTTGAAGACCTCACGACCGTCTGTAAGGTTGAAATCTTTGTAGTGTTCAATTACCTGACCATTGCTAAGTGTTGTCACATACGCTTCTGAATCACCATCGCTATCATTGAGGTCAGGCCGAGTTTCGTTATCCCATTCCATCCAATTTGTAAACGGAAGAGAGCCGATACCTGGTTGTATGACTTGAGAAGAAGGCGTAAATGTTCGCAGCTCCCATTCACCTTGAGTCGCAGGTACATCGAAAGCAGTACGGCCATACCATCCATCTGAATCTCCATCATAGTTAACATCCCAAGGATTCAATGGGTTTGAAGCCCAATGGTCCTCTGTAGTTGGATTATCCATGCCATAGAGTGCGTAACAATACTCCCAGCCATCAGGTATCCCATCTGAATCTGAATCAGGGTGAGTAGGGTCCGCAACACCGACAAGAGTTCGATTGAAGTTGTTCTCATTGTATGTGTTGATCATATTCATTCGGCTTACCGATTCTGGCCCTTTGGCCTTGAAATCATCAATAAGAGATTGTCGTGCCTGAAGTAGAGTAAGGCCCTGTTCCTCAGCGTATGCATTCATAGCATCTTCACCAAAGTCTACAATCCCAACGGATGCAGGTACAGAACTTCGATTGAGGTATTTACCCCATGTACGTGATTCCCATTCCCGCAAGTTCGAGAAACGTTCGTCAAGGTCGATGGTTCCGTCCCTGTTACAATCATAGCTATCGTCATCAGAATCGAGGTTCACATCAGTTTCAATGAGCGGATTTAAGCCCCAACGATTTTCATCCAAATCCCATGATGTGAACCAGTATTCAAATCCATCATACATGCCGTCGTCATCTGTATCTGGATTTGTTGGATCGGTCATTCCGAGCAAGAGGGATATGAATACGTTTGGAGGCTCTCCAGACTGCCAAGCATTGAAATCGTCGAGAAGGCGCTTGCCGCGAGAATCCTTTGAAATCAGTATTTGGAACACACGTTGTGCTTTCTTTGTCGGTTGTTGAACATCCCCATCAAGATGCATCAGAGGTGCATCAACAGGAGCAGAGATACCGTTTTCTGGGTTTGAGGTAGCTAGTGCAAACTCTTGCAAATCAACCAAACCATCATTATCACTATCGAATGTACCATCTCCAGAAACAACTGGGTTTAGCGTCCAAGTTTGAGCCGAGAGATTCCATGCAGTAAAGAGGAGTTCCAGTCCATCAATGATGCCGTCTCCGTCAGTATCGACATTATTTGGATCACCAGTTGGGCCAGTAAGGTTGTATTGGTCTTCGCTGATGAATGCTCCAAAAGATTGTGTTGTGGCAGCAGAAGGCCATTGCTGGAAGGCATATGCGGAACCAAGTGTTGTTACAAACCACTGCGGAGACGAACGATTTGCGTTTGTTTCAGAAAGGGAGGAGTCAATTAAGTTATATTCTTCCCAATTTGTCATTCCGTCATCATCTGCATCGAGCCATCGGTCACTTGGTTGAATTGGGTTGAGGGTCCAATCGTCATCGAGTACGTTCCAACGAGCAAACCAAATCTCCCACCCGTCTGGCATTCCGTCTTCGTCAGTATCAGCCTTAAATGGGTCGCATGAACCCTTTTCAAGAGCGATTTGTGCTGCAAGGATTGCACCACTTGCTCGTTCTGCAAAGTTTGCTTCTGGGAGGCCAAGATCACTGATGTTGTTGAACAAGTCTGTTTGGAAACCGTTTGGTAATTCGATTCCAGAGAGCGTTTGATTATTCAAAAACAGGTCGGTTGAGATATGATACTCAAGATAGTTCACAAACATCTCACTCGGTTCCAAGATACCATTCTTGTTGACGTCGTAACCGTCACCGTCTGGGTTCTCGAAAGCGTCCGAACCGTTCATTGGGTTAACGCCGACACGGAGTGGAGACCATGTACATTGACTGTCTGCTTCCCAACCATCTGGTAAACTATCACCGTCTGAGTCGTAGAGATTGGGATCTGGAATTGACCATGTTGCTACTGATTCAGGACTTTCACCATAGTCTTCAAAGAGATCTCCTGCAAGTCCTGCAAGGCGGACTAATGACCATTGATATTCACAAACGTTAGCAAGACCATCTTGATCTGCATCCCAACCTGCATCCTCAGATCGAGTTGGGTCGAGTGACCAATTGTTGCCCCCATTGTAAGAATTTCCAATCCAGCGACGATGTTCAATCTCCCAACCATCTGGCATACCATCGCCATCGGTATCCAAAACAGTTGGGTCTGTACCGATATCAAGAGCATTAGAGGCAGTGTAGAGTGTTCGAGCTTGCTCACCAAGTGTTTCATCACAACTGTAGATTAATTGAGGGTTGTAATAGCAGTCAAAATTAGTCTCTTCAAGGAAATAACCGAAGTATTCTGAACCATCGAGCAGACCGTCGAGGTCTGAGTCACTTTGGTTTGGAAGGGTCGAGTTGTAGCCATCTTCAGAACGAGCGATGAAACGATATTCTTCTAGATTGGTCCATAGTCTGTCAAGCGAACCATCTTGATTCAAATCAAGACCATCAACGTCTCCATCCAACAAGGCATCCCATGGATCCGTTGGATCTAAGCCATAGGCAATTTCCCATCCATCTGGAATACCATCACTATCGGAATCATTTGCCCCTGGATCGATCAATTCAAGGTTAGCATAGCGACCGGGAGCAGCCCCTGCGAGAATGTATGTCTCACCATTCTTTTCGAGTGTAGCAAGAGCAGCAAGTTCGCCTGGAAGTTTGGATTGCGTCTGAAGACCATATACATCGAGATGATTTCCAGCAAGAATCCATAGTCCTGCGGATGAACCTACGATGATTTCATCTCCAGTTGGAAGAATTGAATGGATATTATTGGTTTTCGAAAGTTCATCAGCATCTCCGCCAGGGTGTTCAAGCAATCCACCAAAAGTCATGTCATTGATTTCTAAATTGAGTCGATGCAAACCTGAAGGGGTTCCAATCCACAAGACAGTAGGATTTTGTTCATTTGGCCCGTCAAGGTACAACGCTTGAACTTCAGCAGGATTGCCGCTAGCACCGAGGTTTAGTGTACGAAGATCATCGATTCGGTTAGGAATCAATGAAGGATTAGGATCGAAAAAGAATCTCCACGAAGGTGTCGCCTCATCTCTTCCCGTTGCAGATTCAAGAGTCATCAAACCACGCTCGGTTCCGACATAAAGCACAAGTCCGCCGCCTGGAACGGTTCCATGGGTAAGCTCGGTAACGGTAACCTGGGATTCTGAAAGGCTTGCCTTGAGATTAATTCCAAGATCGAACGTTTGTGAAATCAAACCACCTGTAGTCACTTCGTATACAGCTCCGTCTCCATTCGCCCCAAGAGCAATAATTTGCTGGGAGGACCCATCAATAGCAAGTTGTGCCAATGCGAAAAGAGGGATAGCCTCACTTGACGACCAAGAGTCAATCGGCTCCAAAAATCCATCAACTTGAATCGCTGCAACATGCATTCCATGGGAAGTTGCAATGGCCAAGGAGTGGGGGCCAGAATCAGATTCAACAAAGATTGCTTCATAGCCTGTAAAACCTTGAGGGAACCAGTAATCTTGAGTTATCCCAAGTTCATAATCAAGTACAGTCATCCCGTATCGTGTGAGAACGTATGTGGTTGAATCCTCTACGAGAATACTTCGCACATCATGGTGCATTATGGCCATGCTGTCTTCGACTGCATTGAACGTGAGAGGATAGCTAAAGTAAGAAGAATCATTCAACCCAATCTGAACTTCTTTCAATCCAGACATTACCGTGTTCCCTTCGTCATTGTGTATGTAAAATTCTTCAAGATTCGACAATGATTCCCCCAACGCTAACGCAGTTTCCGTGCGGCTAACATCAACAGAAACCACACCATCACGATTTACGTCCCACCCATCGAGATCAATATCAAGAAGAGCATTGGAACGATTTAATGGATCGAGACCGAAGTGTACTTCCCATCCATCAGGCATACCATCTCCAAACGAAGGATAGAGGGGGCGAACAGAGAACCCATCCCAACTGTATCTGTCAGAATCCTCGAGTAAAGGGTCGGTTCCAAGCCATAGGTCTTCGCCGCCAACAGATGTTGCATTGGTCGTACACGCTGGAAGAATGTTCTGGAAGGATGCATTGACTCCAGTGTTAATGTACGGCCATTGTGTTATGACTGCTCCTTGAGGAAGGGTTGCAGCGCACCATAGCCCATCAAGTTCAGTGGTGAAATTGCTTGGTGAACCATAGCGATATTCTTCTGGAGAGGTGTACTGTTCTGCAACTGAAATAAATCCGTCCCTGTTCACGTCAAAACCATCTTCATCAGGGTCATCTGTCAAATCGCTACCGTTGAGAGGATCAAAATATGGACAAATGTATCTGAGTGTGACAATATCAAAACCACCGGCTCGAGCACACATAGCAGCTTCGAATCCATCGGGCATTCCATCACCATCAGTATCGGATACGCGTGGGTCAAGATACAACCGATCACCGTTTTCATCCAAAAGTCCTGTTAAGCCTCTGGAGAAACCAGGGTCGTTACAGTTTGCAGGATATGGCCAACAGTATTCTTCAGTATTATTCAGACCATCTCGATCTGTATCAAAATTAGCATCAGAAGCATCGTCTTTATCCATCCCTTCCATGGAAATAAATCTGCCATCAACTGCGCTGAAGTTCAGCCATTCTTCGAAAATATTCTCGTGTACATCGGGAATCCCGTCTCCGTCGGTGTCCGTAGTGGGTGGTTTTTCACCAGTCGTGTCATCGGGGTAAATATTGGAAACAGGAGAAATCGTAGGGAACTGAGACATGAAGAGGAGCCCTGCGATTACTGCGAGAGTGGAGAGTAAGGTTGTCTGACTTCGTCGCAAAAAAACACCTAAGCGACTAACGCCGCATTATTTGTCCTCTTCTCCATGCTTATAGGAATGATGGAGCGTTGTTCATACAGTGAAGCGATTTCTTCTGTTCTGAAATGTGTACTTTTGGAACAAATCAATCGGTGTATTCAATATCCGCCTGCTATCCCATGAAGTTGATTGGGATGGGTCTGTCAATTACACACCTTGGTACTGGAAGTCGTGGCAATGCCACTCTTCTAAGTACTGAATCATCCCACATCCTTGTCGATCAAGGGTTCAGTGGCGTGCAATTAGAAAAGCGGTTGAAACTTCTCGACGTTAGTCCGAATGATTTGGAAGCCATCGTCATAACCCATCACCACGGTGACCATGGGGGCGGTGCACTCATCGCACAGAAGCGCTGGGGAGTCCCGGTTCATGCGAATCATCGTACATCCCAAGAACTCGGATTGTTACCAGAATTTACGCACCATTTCGAATCCCTTGATGTGCTGCAATTCTCCCACGGCACATCGTTACTCCCCGTCCCCGTTCCTCATTCGGGTGCAGAAAATGTGGCCTTTGTAGCCAGCCATGGAGGAGAAAGAACAGCGATTATCACAGATCTCGGTTCTTGGACTGATGAACTTGTTCATCATGTTCATGGCTGCCAGCACATAGCTGTAGAAGCGAACTATGATTCCAATAGATTACTCAATGGACCGTACCCCCGTTCATTGAAAGATCGAATTTCTGGAAGAGGAGGGCACTTGTCCAATGAACAAACAGGCCAATTCTTGAAAGAGGTGTGTACTGATCAAACAAGGAGCATTACCCTAACACACCTTTCGGAAATGAATAATGCACCACATCTAGCAGAGTCCACTGTTCTGTTTGAAATTGATGAGGTGTTTGAAGGCGACATTAACATCTCTGCACAAGATGGGCCTCACTTTTCGCATTTCATAGGCCGTCGAGATGGAGATGGTTTTGCAACAAACGCAATCCAAAGAATAGCAAGGGAATTGCTATGAATCAATAAACAGCAGGTCAATCCCTAAATGCAGGCGAGATGCTCAAGTGACAAGAGGGGGGGAATGGATGCAGCGACGAGAGCGAAATGATGAAGAAAAAGCAGTGAGTGAAATTCTCGGCGTCATCATGATGTTGGCAATGGTCGTTAGCATCATGGGTGGCGTATTCGTATTCCTGAACCCATACCTTGTAGCCTTTCACGACAATACAAACTGGAACAGTGCGAACAACATCGCAGACCGTATTGAAGACCGACTTGACGTCGTAGGAGATGCCCCTAATGGCACCGGAACTCGCCAAGCACTTTCATTGCAAGCCTCTTCAATCAATCCAGTTCAATTGGTTGAGGAATGGGTGCTATCAGCTGATTTAACACCCTATGAAGTGGTTCAGGTAGAAGAAATAAACAGCAGTTCAATCCGTTTCTTATCGATCAATGAATCCGTTACTTCAGTTGTGATTACAAACCCTACGAATTCAATTACCTTTGACGTTCAATCTAGTTTTGAGTTTACTGTCATTGAACATAATTTGACCAGCGACTCCCACCTTATCGTAGACATGTACAATGAAGGCGGTACTCACGTTCATCGATGGGCTCGCTTTGTGCTATCAGGTCTGAGTATTAGCACCAATATTGATGGCGGACTCAACCAGATCGTATTGATTAACGATGCCCGTATCTCCAAAGATCCAAGCACATCTTGGGAAATAGAAAAAGCACCTCGTCTTCGCCTAGACACGCTTGTCGATGGCACAACACGACTCTCGATGGTCCTTACCGATGTTCAACTCAGCGAGTCTTTAGGCAACGGGCCGAATGTTGGATTCAAGGTTGAATCAACGGGCCCAATTCAACTTTTCACTGGAGAGGCATACAATTTGAGAGTCGTTGTGAAAAACACCCTCCATTCCATTGTCGACCCTCAGTATCACGAAATTTGGCTCACAGATTATACACTCAACCGAGCCTCAGGTACACTTGATGAATTCGTTGGTATTTCACCGTATCAAAGAGCAAGTGGAATTGATGGATTCACAGTTGAAACACAAGACTTAGCCCTCTCCTTAGAAATCGACGTTCGCCGGATGGTGGTGAACGGGTGAACGAATTACAGCGTAACGAAGAAGCGGTCTCCGCCGCAATCGCTACAGTCCTTTTGTTCGGAGGAGTCCTCTCAATCATCAGCATCATGATGGTTACAATGATACCGGTGATCGAGGAATTAGAAGGAAGTATTGAGCGTCATGATATGGCAGCTCAGATGACACAATTCAACCAACAAACAACCACCTTAGCAGAACAAGGCATGCCAGGTGACATGGTGACACAAGAATTTGTCCCTGTCGACGGATCCCTCGAGTGGGATGCGGTGCGTACTGGGATGTGGTATTCGTCAACATGGGAAGAAGATCATTCCTTTAGAATTCGAAACGTGATCGACTTTGATGATGAACTCCAATTGCGTCACCCTGAATCGACAACAACTTCTGTCTGTTTCTCAGACATGCGTCTCGGCCCTGACCGGCCGTTCCATTACACAGCACCATCATGGGCCAACACCGTGATACTCACAACCAAGCCGGGACTAAGTTTCCCACTAGGACCGATTGAGATCGATTTGCTGCAAGGTCAAGTTGTTGTTCAAACAGCGAAATTATTTGTGGATGACGTTACGCAGTGGGATCTTAACGGAGATGATTTCAAAATTGTATCCACTCAGGAACTTGAAGTATACTGGATGAAAAACAACACTGGCTCGACTGAAATACATGCAAGTGACGCAGGTGCAAACGGAAAGGGTCGTTCATGGGCTTTACCTTTGCCTCAAGGAACAGTGGAATTGAACATTGTTTCAGATGAACTCATCATGGTAAACGGGAACGGAGAATTTGGTTCTTTTACTGAAGTTGCAGTTCCATCAGAATTGATCAATGTTGAAACATCTTGGTCAAAGTCTTTGACATTAGACTCCCCTCAAGTTATTCACCTCACAACAACCGCAGATGCACAACTTATGCTCTCATTAAATGGATTAGAAGGAGCAACCGCTTGGAAGAGTACGACAGGTACCCTCCACGGCACATCATTCATACCGCCATCTCAACCGGGACACATTGTTCTAACAAATCCAAACATTGCACCTGCTACTGCTACATGGAGAGGGAATGGCATCACTCTTCCAGGGATGAGTTCTGGTCAGGTTCAATGGCCCCCATCTGGAATCGATGGAGCCGCTTCAATATCATCTGATTTGCCTGTAGGAATTCAATGGCAGAGCGACTCTGAAGCGAACGGTGCGTTCCATCTCGGCGCAGTTGATACAGGCATGGAATCTGGTAAGAAATTCCACGTCATTACAACAGAGAACCTCGATCTTGAACTTCGAGCCAACGGACATCAGACCCTTTTCAATGCCTCAAACTTAGCAACAAATAACACTCTTCTTAATCAAGACACTACAATTGAAATGACTCTTGACAATGAGAACGTGTACCTCAACACAACCGAAGGATACGGCATGTACATCACTGCCACAAATGGAACGAATGGTTTGATTCAAGCCATGCATGATGGTGAAAGAAGATGTGTTGAGGTTGGTGTTACCGCTTCTGGATGGGTAGATTTGAAGATGCCTTGGGAAAGTATGGGTGGACGTAGTATCATCGACATGCAAACAGCATGGCAAACAGGGGCCTATCCTGCGAGTGTCCACATGGAAATGTATGGCATGGTCATTGAGGAGCCATATACACCAATAGGCAGTGCTTGGATTATGCAAATTTCTCGATTCACCTACGCCTTTGAATCATCGATAACAGGAATGGAAGTTGCTATGACTGGAGGGGCTGTTGTGACAAATCATCCCGAATATAATCCCACCGTGATTGTATCTCCATCAGATCGTGGAGGTCCAGGCCCTCGTTTTGCAGCAACGATTCCATCGCTCCACCCAACCTCTGACTCTGCAGTTGGAAGTGGAAAACTCTTGATGGAGGTAACACTCTCAAAGAGAACAAGCCTTGCAAGTGACATCGCCTATGAGGTTCGTAGAGGATGGGCAGACCCCTATGGTGAAGCGATTGCTCTCGCATCAACAGATGGCCTTGAATCAAGTCTTGATTGGACAATATATCCTGGTCGACTTGACTTGTTAACCGATTATGTGGGTTGGGTTCCAGATCCAGGTTACGGGACTTCAGAAGCAATTTGGCATACTGCAGGAGAGCCCATTCAATTCTCTCTGCAGATTTCATCCCTTGACGCCTATGTAGCGGAGGTGATTGCTTGAGACAATCACAGATTCAACGCAGAACGGAAGCAGCAGCAACTGAACTTGGATATGTATTCACATTTTTATTGGGAGTATTACTCCTCACTATGTTCAGTCTTTGGATTTATGATATCGAAACTGCAACTCGTGAACGATGGAACGAGGAAGCAATCGATGCAAACATGAACGATCTTGCTTCTGCAATTGAGCGAACTGATACTGCAAGTAGAATCGACAATACATCATATGCAGAGCGAGTTTACTGGCGAGCAACTGAAGCTGATGAATCTCAATTTACCCTCGAACTAACTGATACCAGGTTGATTTTGTATGACGGAGGGGGGGAACTTGACACTGAACGTTCACTCTCTGGCACAGGTGGGGCACCGCACTCTGGTATGGTCGAACTTGCTGGCGTCGAGTACATCTGGGTGGTCCATCATGAAGGAACAATCACTCTGGAATTGGACCGTCCAATGTTCTAGCGGCCCATAACAGCAGCATGAACTTGAGCCTGTACTTCTCGCATACGTGTTCTAGCACCTAATTCACGGAAGACAGCCAACGCACGTTGCAAATACTCCATTCGACGTTGTCGATCTGGAGCAACGCCACCAAGTTTTGAAAGTAATTCACCAATTTGCATTCTCAAGTCATTGGCTTCTGCAATAATGAGAGCTTCTCGATATCGCTCCAGAGCATCTTCACTTCGCCCGCTGTCTTCGAGAACCTCTCCAAGTAAAATTGTAATTTCAACTAAAGAAACAGGGTCGCCGGCATCAGACATGACATTTAATGATTCAGAATAATGATGCAGTGAGGTTTCTGAATCATTCATCTTCGCATGATAACGACCCAGAAGTGCTTGAGCACGGGCGTGTAGAAGAAGGTCATCACCCTCGTCAGTTCTCTCAAATGCTTCAAATGCATGCTTTCTCGCACGGTCAACTTCTCCCAAATCGAGCAAGGCTCTGCCAAGAATGATTTGCGCTCCAAGGAGGGATTGATCATTTGATAGAATTGCTTCTACTTCCGAATATGCGGCTAACGCCTTGCTTTTGTCATTCTTTCTGCGGTACAAATACCCCATGTTGTTGTAAGATCTTGCAGCACCTTTGGAGTCTCCTAGTTTGACCTGAACTTCGAGTGCCTGTTTATGGGATTCTAATGCAGAATCGGTTTTCCCTTGCTTCATTGCAATGTCTGCTTGTGAGCCTAAAATTTCAGAGAAGAGCACCTCGGATCCTGCTGATTGAGAGGCAGCACTTGCATGCTCAAAAATTGCAGAAGCCTGTTCAAATCGACCAAGCATGAGTAAAATATCCCCTTGAAGTTGAAGCATTGGAGCAAGTGTCTTTGGTTTGAGACCATCCGTGTTGACATCTTCTATGAGATTTAGTAATTCAAGATGCCCTTGAGAGACAATGTCGCGACCAAACTCTACGATTTTAGAGATTGCTTCTTGTTGATGATCTGATGCCAGTTCATGGTAAATCTGTTCCAATGTAGCTTCCGAGCTTTTTGCTTGTTTTGCATAATAGGCTGCACAACTATTGTGGACTTCTTTCTTGGTTGGTTCATCTAAACTTTGCAGTAAGAATTCGCGAATCAAGTCGTGAACGTCGTACACATCTGTGTCAACCTGTCGTGCTAAACCTTGTTCTACGAGACTGTCCAAAACATCAACATCGAGTTCGTGAGCAAGTAAGGCTTCCAATGTAACAGATTCTCTAAAGATCGAAAGGACAGTAAGTACTCGCTTTTGTTCTGCCGTGAGTTTAGAGAAAATCTCCTTCGTGACATAGTGTTCCAGCGTATCGTGGAAGGCTCCCGCTGAGGCACCTCTGTTAATCAATTCAAGAACCAATGGATGGCCGCGGGATAAACCGTGGATGTGGAGCCATTGCTCGGTTGATAAATCATCAAACCCTGAAAGAATATGACGGGCTGAATCCGAATCTAAACCGTCAAGTGGCAACACAAGGCTTGTAATTCGGCCTTCTGCGTCTTTTGTAGGAACAACGGGTTTGAATGAACGAGAGAATATGACCAGTCCAATTGATTCTTCACTGCCTAACAAACCGAGAGTCATCGATTGAATGGTCTGGAATAAGATGGGGTCAGATACTTTGTGGAAATCATCTATTACAATCAATGTTAATGTATTTTCAAGTGAATCAACTAAGATGCGTGCAGCATCATCTGGCTTGGGAACTGGAGTTGCCGCAAGGTAATCTGAAAATGATGAATCTCCTATGTTGAGCAACCAATCAGCGATGGCTTCGAACATTGCTCGAGAACCTTCCCAATCTTGACATCGATGATACAATAGGTTCCTGCGATGCATAAATCGTTCAATCAGTTTAGCTGCAATGGTCGTCTTTCCAATACCTGCAATACCGGGAACAAGAAGCGTCGTAGCTCTTGCTTCAAGCAAGTTGACCATGTTATCCAACTCTTTTTCACGACCATAGAAATGACGCAAACGTGGAAGGTCGCCAAGCGATGTTACCAATTGCTTCTCTACTTGCTTAGACAAATCACGTTCAATCAGATCCTCTGTGAGAGGGCGTACGTCAAGGATCAAGTTATCATCAAGATAACGAATGATATCGACAGGCCTCATCGCAAAAGGTAGAACTTCGTGAGCAGACCCAAGGGTTGTGGATAAAGCATCACCATCTGGACCAATACATCTGAATTGAAACATACGAAGACGTTCCCAAGTATCCTCTGCAGCAATAATTCCAGAGTCTGTTAAAAAGTAGGCCTTTCGTTTTCTGCTTACCCCGTGTACGTGTGCTTGCCGCTCAACGAGTAAACCCTGATCTCTCAAACCAGATATTGCACGAGGCACGTTTGAACGTGCAATTGCTACCGCATTTGCAATTCCCATTTGCGAGAGAGAGAACGGGACTTCCACTTTCTCTTTGAAATCAGCATAATCAAGCAGATGCAACAGGATTTTTTCCTGTACTCCAGGTTTGGCAATCATCAAATCCACTCACTGTTTATTGTGAAGGAGGTTGGTGATTTGGATCTGGAACCCATTGATTGGATTCTTGATCCCAAAGCCATCCTGGATGCTGTCCTGACGGTTGAGGTGTTTCGGGTTGTGCAACCTGCTGTTGAACTGCTTGCTGAGGTTGTTGTGCCACTGGCAATTCTACCGCATCCTTTCGCCCCCATGCATATGGGTCTTCTTCGACAGCAGGTTCATTCTCAGAAGCAAATGTCTCTTCATCGATATCTTCGAATTCAATGAAGAAGAAACCAATTGCACCGAGTAAGACAAGGGCTGCGATTACCAATCCAATGATTAGCAATAGACTTCCGCCATCATCCTCTTCTCCAACAGCGACGTTGAAGGAAGTAGGATCATTTGTCCCACCAAATGTCTGACCGTCCATTTCGAACTTAATTTGGTTTGAAGCATCATTCATATCTTGCGAAGTCAATTCCATTGACCAGATACCATTCTCTCCAACAATTACCGACTTGACGAAGGATGAACTTCCAATCGTACGGGCTTCAATCCGACTTCCTGGCAATCCTGTTCCATTGAACACAGCTGGGTTATCAGAGGTGACTGCCTCTCCAGTATTCATTCGTTGAGCGTCGAATTCGATAGCAACAACCAAGAAAGTAACACCTTCTGAGTATGCGACTGAATCTTGAGTGTCGCGAACAACGAATCGTACATCTTCAAGTGTCCAAGATGTGATATCCTCGTCTGTACGTGATGTTGCTGGATTGTATCGTGCAACACCTTCGTTGTCGATGATGACATACACTGAATGGAGGTTATCCAAAGGAGTCGTCGAGTCATCAACGAAATCGAGACTTAGACCCTCAAATCCACCATCTACATCAGTGAAAAATTCTTTCAGGTCAACAGCTGCCCCATTTCCACATTGATTCTCCGAAGAGGAACCAACAACACAGAAGATTGAAACTGTATTCTTCCAATTTGTTCTGTTGAACTGTGGAGGAATGTTGTTTACATCTGTTGGTTTATCGATTGTTATTCGCACAACATCCGCAACAGAGTAGTCTTCACCATCATACGCACTAACGCTGATCTCGTATTGTCCCTGATGGTCAAGTTTGCTCGTGTCCCACAAAGCAGTCCATGAGTAACCAGGTCCAGTCTTGGTGAAATCAGTTACAGGAGCAGGTCCATTATTCAGAATCAAACCGCTTGCAAGGTCTGTTATAACAATCTCAACACGCGTAATTGTTCCGTCAGCTCCATCGCTTGCGAATCCAATCAAGGTGGTGTTTGCACTAGCACGGACAGTTTCAGTACCATCTGGTTCGAGTAAGTCCACGATTGGTATGATGTTATCATTAACGACGATTACAGTTCGTGTTTGAACAACACAAATGTCCTGTTCATCATCACAGAAATCACTGTCGCTTGCCCAAACTTCGAAATCGTATTCTCCAGATTCGAGTTCATCGAAATTCCATTGGTATGCCCATGCAACTGATCCGTTGATGGCAAAGTGGGAACTGTATCCATTTGGCCCACTTACATCGAACCAGACATCTTGGATATCCGACCCCCAAGTGCCCGAATATGGATCTGATGCTGTTCCGGTGAAGAGGATTTGACCGTTTGTGTGAGTGGAACCATCGAGGGGTTCATTGAGGTACAATGTAGGTGGTACGAGGTTGAGTTTGAACTTACGAACTTCAACAGGGGAGTAATCGAGACCATCGTAGGAGCGGATTCTGAAAGTGACATCGCTTTCACCTTCAGGGTGCGCAGATAAATCCCAAGTAAATGACCACGACTTGAATGGATGGTTGTCCTTGGTCAACTCACCATTTGCACCAGACGTATCAACTGCATAGTACCAATCCGAACTGCCAGGTGGCTGAATCTCTACACGATTGATAAGACCAAATTGTTGCTGGTAAGCCAGATAGTCTGTTTGACCACCCAATTGTCCATCCCAAGCAGAACCAGTGAGAACCGCATTGATTGCGAAAGAATCACCATCATATTGCTCGACAGTTACTCCAGGACGAAGATTTTCAAGGTTGATGATATCATCTACAGCACCTGTCAAAACAAAGTCGAAATCTTTCTTACCTTTGTTGAATTTGTATGCCTCAACAATATAGAACGGTAATTCTCTGCCATTGACACAATCGGTATCAGCATCATCAACATATGTATCCCCATCGTTGTCATATCCATCAGAACATGTGTCTTCGGTTACGACAATTGGGTTACCATTTCCGTCGTTTGATCCAGGAATGGTAACATCAGATTCACCTACGAAGTGGTTCCAGTTTCGATCTAACAAGAAGTCAGATGGGAGAGATACTTGTTGGGTGAATCCAAATTCGTCTGTTGTAAGTTCGTACATAGGCAAACCAGTTGCATCTTTGATGATGACTGTTGCTCCAGCAACGTTGCTGTTCTTAGCCTTCACTTGATATCGAACAAGTTCACCTTGGCGAACTTGGGAACCCCAAGCAGAGTTCTGGTTTTGAACGTGAACTTTCGTTGCATCGAAGTTCTGTAAATCAGCGAATGAGAATACGGTTGAGTTGTTTACTAATTCAATTGCAAGTGGCATATCTCGAGGAGGCATGATACTTGTTTCAGGAAGGAGAAGACATTCCGATTGAACGAAAGGACATTCCGCACCTTGCCAAGAGAGCATGACTGGGTGTGTGTATCCGCCTTGAGCGTCTGGAATGTATTCTGATTGAACAGTAACTCTTGATTCGGAAATGTTGTAAATTTGTGTTGCATTTGTCCAGGTATTTCCTGAAAAGTATCCAATAGAACCGAACTTGGAGCCATATTTGTTGTCAAAATGACTGATGTTTGCTGCAAATTGTCCAGCTTCAATCGTGTTATCCTGTACGTTCACAATAGATCCTTTGATGCGGATTCCATCACCAGAATTACCTGTAACGGTGTTACCGATGATTGTAGCTGATGCCATGAAGATGTGAATTGCAGGGCACTGGAAGTCCCCACCATACATCCAGACTGAATTACAGACACCTGTGTTGTTGGCAACAAGATTGTTCGCAATATATGCTCGGTTTGCAGATGGACTTGGATAGTTACTTCCGCTATCTTTGTAGAGATATTCTCCAATCTTAATCGGTTCCTTGGCGATATCAGTAACGGTGTTATTCTCGAGTTCTACATCAGAACTTCCAAAGACCCAGAACCCGTTAAAACCGGTAATTGGACCAATTGTGTTTTGATGAGCACTTACGAAGGAGTCACGGATACCAAATCCTGAACCTTGTGCGGCCCCAGAGATGGTATTACCAGTTGCTGAAATAATGGAGCCATCGTAAGCAGTAATACCTGCTCCGTCTCCAGTTGTAATTTGATTGTTATCGACGTACAGAGTGTGAGAGAAATCTCCTGTTGTCTTGTGGGAGTTCGTGTCAATACCGTTACACTTTACATCAAGGGTTGAGTTACCAAAGGATCCAGATGAACCACGTAGGAAGACGCCTTGGGCGTTATCTTTAATCTCAAGGTTATCAAATCCGATAAAGGAGTCTTCAGAGTAAATCAAACTGATTCCGTCATCACAGGATGCTTCGGCGTCTCCTGTGAATGTAGAACCAGTAATACTGAACTTGGAGAGGATACCTGCACCTGCACTGAATGCCTCTACACCAGGCCCGTTGTATCCTTGACCATCAATTCCTAGAGTGAATGTTGAATCTTGTATCGTTGGTGCTGCAAGATCAATTGCGATTACGTTAGTCGTGTTAATGTCGGTGAATCCAAGGTTATCTGCGTTAACAGAAGAACCATCGAAAACAAGGGCTGCGTACTTTACAACCTGTAGAGATGCAACGTAAACTGGTGTTCCGTAAGCTTTGTCAAATTTAACGTGAGACAACCCAGTTGAAGCTTGGTTGATGGTATTGCGAATCATAACACCTGAGCCACATGCAGCGTCAGGATTGTTCAACAGATTGGTATTTGGATCACTGCAACGTCCAGTAACTGAAATGTCTGCTGGAGCGCCCCAATTCAAACGAACTGGCGAGGATGCACTCGCTTGGCTAGCACCACATGAAGCCGACCCTGCGCATATTGCCCCTTCAATTTCGATGTAAGCACCTGCTGCGATGTTTACAGTCGTACCCGCATTGATGACTAGCTTTGCACCTTCTGCGACGATCACGTCGCCAGTAACAGTATGAGTACCGCTCCATGTTTCAGTCGTTGTGATTGTTCCGCTGGATGTTTCGTTAATTGCACTCACTGCTGGAACGGTCATAAGACCCATCAACAATGAGGTTAGTAGCAATCCCACTAACCCTACGCTTTTTCCTGTATTTGTGAATCCCATTTCAATTCCTCTAAATTCTCGGAGAACCTGAACGAATATAATACTGCGCCCCTAACGACTGCATTAATAGTATCATATGAGCACGAGAATATCAATAAAAACGGCATAATGGTATCATTTTATCGCTAAAGTATCAAATTTGCAAGGGCAAATCGTGCTCAAAAATCTGCAATTCGGCTTAGCAGTCTATTGGTGAAGGGATTGAATCCATCCAAGCCTTAGCATCGAGAACACCGTATCCTTCACGTGTGTCATGCGTCATGTCGGGTGAAAGGGATGATGCCAATGATGATTTCACGAGTTCAATACATTCAGATCCAGAATCATCTGTTCTCTTTAATTCGGGATGCTCTTCGAGAATTAATGCAAGAGCACCTGCCACGAAGACTGTAGCATCGGATGTTCCGCTTGAAGAGAACCACTCGTCGTTCATACCGGTTGATACGATTGAAACTCCAGGGGCAGTCAATTCTGGCTTCTGATTTGGATATGTACGTAGATTACCTTCCGAATCAACTTGTTCACCAGAGGATGACTTTGACCAGACTTCATTGAAACGATCAGAAGCACCGACTGTGATTGCTAGAGGAACATTACCTGGAGCACTCACATATCCATCATCAGTGGAGCCGCCATCATTTCCTGCAGCTGCTACAACATAGATTCCAAGGTCGAGAGCTTGTCGTGTTGCTGATACAGTGGCTCCTTCCCGAGATGACTCTTGATTTTGTTCGCCTCCTAAAGAAAGCGAGATTATATCTGCTTCAAAATCAAATATACACCAACGTATGGCAGAAGCAACTCGAGATTCTGAACCAGTATTGTCGTCCCCATCTGCACTAAGTGCGGCAGCCATGCCTAAGGTAACGCCTTGAGCAATACCGTCTTGATACCCAGAGGATATGAGAAGGCCTGCCATGAGGGTGCCGTGTGAGATGGTACCATAATCAACAGGAGAAACTTCACTTCCTACAAAATCTTTGAATTCAACAGTAGAGCCTTCTAACGCTGAGTGCGAGAGGGAGATTCCTGTATCAACCATACAAAGCCGCACATCTTCACCAGTAAGGCCATCTTCTTGCAAGTCTCGAATATTGGTATCTTCAAAAGCCCACTCAGAAGAAGGGGGTGGTAATTCCAAAAGAAGCAAGTCAGATTGCCACAAGACTACGATGAGTGCCATCATCAAAGCAATAGCCGCACCTGAGATCACTGAGAACGCTCTTCTTGGACGAATTGAAACCGAGTCGGGAATAACAGGAGCCCAGCCAGTGACTTCTGCTCTCCATTGATCTTGGAAGCCTCGTGTACTGGGGTCAATCGCAGAAAGAATTCTTGGCTCACCTGGCTCAGGGAGCAATTCAATTCCTTGAAATTCTTCCATCTTCCTCCCACCTAGGTGGGACTCTTATCGTATCAACCCTTGTCTTCTTTCGTCTCAGAATCGAGTGCCTGAACCACTGCGAGTTTTGGCCGCCTTGATTCCAAAGTAGAGGATGATAAAGATCAATGCAATGATGGTAATAATGACAATTGAACTGTCGTCATCATCTGAGCCTTGTACGACATATTCGATTCCGAAGTCTTCCTCTGGAAGGCTTGTTGTGAAGTTAGCGTCATCTCCGCTTACTTCGACTCGTACATCGTATCGCTCAATTCCTTGTGATGCTGCAGGTAATTCAAACACGAAGTCTTGAGAACCTAGGGCAGGAACGGATAGGGTAAGATTCGCCTCAGTACCGCTTGACTTAGGAGTCAGATAGACTGTGACTTCATTGGCTGTTCGTAGTCCAGTGTTCTCAATGACAATGACAACAGAGTTCGGATCGAGGTCAGCAAATGTATTGCTTCTCGATTGTGTCTTGTCTATATCAAACTCAAGTGAAATTCGTGCAGACTCAATTGTGATTTCAACATCCTGTGAGGTACCATCTTCGCTGGTTACTCGTACTGTCATGAGGACTTCTCCACTTTCGAAAGAAGCATCAGAAGAAACACTGAAAGCCAAGTCTCGCATGTTGTCCTTAGCAATGGTTGTGACACCATTCATTGGAGCAACTGTCCAGCCATCTGGAAGGTTGTCAAGAACTTCGTATGTGAATGAATCATCACCGTTTCCGTTGTTGTTGATGGTTAATCCTGCAGTGGTTGATCCACCTGGTGATACACCAACAGTTTCTGTAACTTCAGTTGTGTTGAATGCAAAGAATTGCGGAACATCGACATTGATTGAAACTTCAGTCATATCACCTGTATCTGCCATGAATCGAACGTTCAAACTGTGCCCATCCTCGAGATGCCATGCATCTTCAACAGATGGAAGAGTGATTCGTGCTAGAACCGTTCCGTTGATTGTTGCGTTAGCATCAACGTCGCCAATGCCTAGTGCAAGATCAATTGAATCAACCCAGTCAGTGCCATTGTAGAATTCTAGACTCCAATCAGCTTGGTCTGGAGATACGGTTACTGTACCGGTCACTGTAAATGTGTCCATGATTTCTGTTCCTTCGTATTCTGCGAGTACTTCAAATTCAATGGTTGAGTAATTTGCATCATCATCGGTTAGGATTGTAGCGGTCATGTCTCTGTTTTCGTCTGTAAGACCAGTTACGTTCACAACATTGCTAATACCAAGTGTGAGATCGCTGTTGGTTCTTCTGTTGTAAGAAAGCATGAGAGCACTTCTACCTTCATCGCCGTTATCGATTGAGATACCAGCGGTGTAATTCATTGTCAGATCTCTTTGAACTGTTGAGAATTCAGAAGAGAACGAAGCAGAACCAGATGGAAGCAAGACTTCGAGTGTACCATCTGAGTTGAGAGGCAAATTCCAAACTTGTCCTTCACCAAGGTCGACTTCGACTTCGACAACCGTATCAACAGGAGATGATTCATTGTCTGTGCCTGCATTGTATGGTTGCAAGTTGAATGCAGTGAACTGGGTGTTGATATCAATCCAACCACCCTTGCTCATGACAAGGTCAACTGTTCCACCATCTTGTACAGCAGCATCGAGGATACCAACTGCAATTCCACCGCCGTTAAACGGAGCGTTTGCTTCAGAAACCACAACAACCCATTGACCAGGCTCGACGGATTGACTGAACGTCAATTCGTCAGCAGCATATGTGCCAGTGACACTAACAATATCAGCTTGGTTTTCTGCAGTTCCGTAAAGAACAATGCTTGCTCCGTCGAGACGGTCTGAATCAAGAATGTCAGTGATGGTTCCACTAACTGTTACCTGAGCAGCAGCCATTTCAATATCTTGTGAAAGCGGCTCGCCTCCAACCATATAGAATCCAGAGTTGTTATCGTCGTAATCGACAACACCAAATCCATCCTTAGCCACTGAAATTGTGTAATTCTCAAGAATCGGTACATAGAGACTCCAAACACCGTTATCATCGGTTTGGATGACTGTATCAATGCTTCCACCTTGGATGGTTACATCTGCTCCTTCAACACCTTCGTTGGCATCTCCAATGTCATCTTCATCAATATCCCAGAATGCTTTACCACCAATTTCGACTTCAAGATCAGCGTAAATCATACCTAGACTTGTGTTTTCTGTGAATGTTTGAGGAGTGCTTGATGTATTGATGGACCAAACACGCTGTGCTGCTGTCTCGTTCATGAATAGACTCCATGTACCAGGCATCAACAATTGTGTCGCATTACCATCAGCATCTGTTGGATTCATTGTTATGTTTCCAAAGCCATCGTGGCTGACCAAAACAACCTTCTTTCCGAAGAGTGTTTGGTTTGTTCCAGATTCGATGAGTGTTAATGTAACCTCTACTGTTTCCACCATGTTGAGGTCTAGATCTGTTCGTAGTGATAGATCTGCACCAACTGTGATTGGCATTCGTAGTGATTCCATGATTCCATCACCGTTCAGCATTGGTGCTGCCACGATGACATAGTCTCCTGTAGGGACGTATTCAGCAAATGTTCCGTTTTCGTCGACATTCAATGGTACGTATCCTGTTCCATCAGCAGAAGCAAGAAGGATGTTTTCGACCATTGCCGAACCATTCATCCACGAAATGGTACCAGAAACTCTCCATTCGTCAACAATAGGGACTAAGACAGCCTCTTCAGGTCCATTGAGTCCAATTGCGATGACATCAAGAACACCGTTAATTTCCAGACTTGCATCTGATGCATTTTCATCAGATGGGTCGAGATGGTTGGTTTGGATAGCATAGATACCAGGGCTAAGTACTGCTTCAACAACACCGTCTTCTGAGTAATCAGATGAGGTCAAGTTGACTTGTTCACCAATTTGAGACACTGGAATGAGTTGAATGTCTGGACGAATCGCAGTTCCATTCTCGAAGACAGTGTCCCCTAGATCAGTAAACACGTTGAATACAACAGTACTGTTGCTTGGGTTCGTAATCAACTCAACTGGTTCTGGGTTCATACCATCTGCGACAATAACTGGATAGTCCGCTACTGTACTTGAATTGTAGATTGCGTCAGGGATGTTGAAGGACCAGGTTCCGTTTAACAACTGTATTTGGAACACACCAGCGACATCTGTCAAGGTCTTCCAAACAACACCATCTTCTGAAGTTGCATAAATCTCCACAGGTTCATATTCAGGAATATCTTGATTCCATGAGGTTTGGTTACTGAAGAGGTAAACGCTTCCAATAACGTCTGCTGTTGGTGCCAAAACCATGACATCCAATGGAGCCATATCTTCGACAACAGTTACCAAGCCACCTGCAGAGAATGCAGATACTGAACTTGCGACGTTGATGTTGAACGTCATACCAGCTGGCAGGCGTTGACTGAAGGAACCGAATTGATCAGTTACCGCAGTGAATTCAAGGTTGTTTCCGTGGAAACGTACTGGTACTGAACTTGCGTTCTCGTATTGTTTCTGTTCTTCAGGAAGGGCAAGCCATTCCTCGTAAGTGAAACCTGCTGTATTTGGCGCATCGATTGACCCGTTAACCCACACAGAGGTGGAGTACGTCAAGTCAAGAGTGAGATCTGTATCAAGAACAATGAATTCTTCGATAAGGATGTAATCCTCATCTGAGTTATCGCTCACTTCCCATTCTCCAATTGGTAGTTCAATTGTAATAACGCCGTTTTCGTCAGATACCGTGTCAAGAGGCATCAAGCCAAGTGGGTCTGTGAAATTCACAGCTCGGTTGGTGACATCAAATCCAGCAGGTCCGTTGAGGGTAATCTCGACGTCATACATCTGTGGAATTCCGATATCGAAGGTGATGTTCTCAGGGTTATCGAAGACTTGAATCGTTTGATTCATCTCATAGAAGCCATCTTGGTCCAAGTCAACTCTGAGATAGTAGAATCCAGATGTAATAGGACCGTAAGACACATTTCCATCTTCACCAGAAGTAAGCAGAATCAGGGAATCTTCACCCAATTCAACATCAACCAGTTCGAGGTCTTGGTTGGCAAGAACATCTCCATCCATGTTGGTAAGAATATCTGAAATTTGAGATGCAGGCACTGTCATTGCAATATCGTAGGTCGGTTCAAGACCAACTGTAACTGGATCTGGCAGAAGGATTTCACGTCCGTTTGGCATAACAGCAATCATGTTGTATACACCCGGCAGGATTCCAGTCATGTAGAAGGAACCAGGGCTAACGAGATCTCCGCTGAATGAACCAGGACCAATGAAGAGACCTGTTCCATTGAGTGTGCCGATACCATCGAAAGTACCTGTACCTTCGAATGTTTCACCAGCAAGTTCCTTTGTCAGGCTGCTTACGCCTTGTGAAGTCAATCTTCCGTTCGCTTCTACTTCCCCGTCAAGGAGGTATGTTGAGAATTCTGCACCAGAGGATAGAAGACACAATGTTGCGTTTGCAGGCATTGTTTCATTTTCACCACAAGGTAAAGAAGAGTTATCATGAGAGAGCCAAGAAGCTTCAAGCGTACCTATTCCAACCCAAGTACCATTTCCTGAGTAAACACGGTTGTCGCCGATTTCTCGGGTAAAGTTACCCGTGAAGTTGTAAGCCAGAGCAACACCCTCGCTTGTGAAGGATCCTACATCACTGAACGTAACTTCTCCAGTTCCTTGGATTACACGAGATTCGTCGCTATCGAATGAACCGTTTGTGGTTGTCAGAGTGTAATTCTCAGTCATAGACCAGATGTTTCGTAGAATGAAATCCGTCTCAACGAGAGGTTCTCCTGAGAAATCCCCGAAACCAGTCCACTCTACAGTACCAGATACACCGCTACCTTCGACTTCAATATCCATGTCTGTGGTAACATCTTCCATGCGATCGGCTTGTGCACCAGTTACATTGAGTGTTGATTCACCAAGCCAAGTCATGTTAGCAACTTGTCCAAGAACAGAAGTAATTGCGTAGACTTGACGATCAGTGTTTACTTCGGTCAAGACGTCACCAATACCATTTGCAAATTCACCTGATTGGATGCTTTGAATTGCTTCTGTATCATCATAAACACCAGCAAATGCACTAACTCTGATCTGACCCGCAGGAGCAGTGTAACTCCAGTCGCCGTTCTCGTCAGTATCTGTGAATCCAATTGGAATCCAGTATGTGTCGTTATCGTCGTCTGAAACACCTTCTCCAGAGAAAGCGTCACGTTCAATGAGAATACGAGCGTTTGGCAATCCAATTTCTTCGTTTTCCATGTAAACTGTACCTTGTATCTCAGCACCTGAGTAGTACTTCATGATCTTAACATCAGCGTTTGCAATAATTGCATCTGAATAGATTGATATCTCATCAGGATTGTACCAGTTAGCAATAACGAAGTGATTCATCATTGCACCAGGTAGCGGGTATGCTTGTTGGAGGAAAGAAGTTCCAGGATCATTGCTTCCAAACTGTTGCTTTGGTTGTGGGTTCGTTGAACCAGCATCGGCACCTAGAGTGGATGCCCCGTATCCAACATAGGAACGGGCAAGCATAGTGTCAAAGAATTGAGGAAGGTGATCAACACGGATATCCTCGACTTGAAGTGGATCAATATTTGCACCTGATTGTTGGTCAAGGACGTCCTTCAGCATTGCAGCATCGACTTCTTCACGAGATAGTTCACGAACAGGGTCGTCGCCGCGAACGGTTTCATACACTTCACTTGTGAATGTGTTGAAATCTTGCCCAGATAGGATTGTAGGAGCACCGAAGATACCGAGTGGACGTCCACCATTGTATCCTGCTTCAGAATTGTAACGGCCAGCACGTGGGTACAATTTGTCATCGACTGCGAAATACCGAATCTCGTGGTTACGAGTGATTGTCTCACCGGGAGCACCATCGTAATCTTGAACTTCATAACCGTCCATGTTGATGATATCGTTGTATAGATCGATGATTTGATCTTCCGACAGTCCGTTTGTCAGCAGTTGAACTGTCAAAGCTATGTGAGAATTCGCACGGTGAATGCCTGTGGAAACAGACGTATATTCTTCGACAAGATCAGCAGTGTACCAATATTCTCCAAAGGAGTAATGAGATATCGAGTTTACAATTTCTTCACTTACATCCGCATTGTTACTGAAGGTACTGTTTGCAGCTTGTTCACTGTTGAAGTCTCCGTTCAAACAATTTTCACTGAATGTACTGTCACAAGGAACGATTTCGCCACCAGACCAAACACGGTAATGTAGACCGAGTGTCTCGTCAGGTATTCCATTCGAATCAAGCGGGAATCCACGAGCCATGTATGTGTCACCCTTGCTCTTGAAGACCTCATATGAATGGTCAGCAACGACATCTGCCATTTGGTCGATATCAATTCCATCTTGAGTCATAATGAGGTTAATCTCATCCATTTGAGCAGGATTTAGGTATTTGGAAAGTCGAGATTCAAATCCTGAAGTAAATGCACGATCTTCAGCACCGTTTAGGTTGACATTGTAACTAATATCGCCAACTGCAAGGTGTTGGATGAACATAGCAACCAAATCGGTTTGACTTCGAGCAAGGAGCATGTTACCTGATGCAGGAATACCACTTTGGAAGTTGTCTGAGACAGATGGATGTTCTCCAGTGTTTAGAGCTTGGAAACCATAATCCCACCATGAAACGAATGCAGGCCTTTCCGAGTAAGACTCGTTCGTGTCTTGTTCAGCTAACCAATCGAAAGCGTCATTCCAGTATTGTCCATTGAAGCCGCTACCGAAGGACCCCAAATAGGAGCGTCCACCAAAGGCTTCGTAGTCACGACTATCAAGAATAGAGACTCCGAGGTCATCCCATCGCATAATATCAGGAATGGTGTTGTAGAATTCCTCATCCAGATCTCCTTCTGCAGGAGAATTACTAGGAATCGCTGAGTCTAATCCGTAGGTTAGTTGTTGTCCAGTGAGCATAATGAGCACAAGGAGAACTGCGGAAAACGAAGGTGTTCTCCAAACTGCCTTTCTGGCACCTGCAATTCGGTCAGAAGGTGTACGGATTCCTGCACGACGCCATGTACGAACAAGTCCGTCCCAGCCCGCCCACTTCCATAATCCAACAATTCCTGCCGCACCCATGATGGATACAACTGGGGTTGCGTTGAAGAGGAAACGAGCTGCGGTCCATGACATGTAGGAAGCAGCAAAGATCCAGATACCAAAGACAAGGGAAATTTGACTTCGTTGGCTAAAGGTCTTCCACAAGCAAATGAGTCCGACAACCAATGCGAGTACGAATACGATTGGTCCGAAACTTGCGAACATGTATCCACGGTCAGGAGCATTTGCTTCAGCAACAGTTCCGAAAACCTTGGTCTTTGTGAAATATCCACTTCCAGTGAACAAAACATCCCATGCATTGCTAATATCTGTGAGTTTCAAGACGTAAAGAATTGAGAAGAAGATTGTTGCTCCAGTAGCAAGTGTCCCTAGAACGAGAAGCCATGGCTTATCCCTGAATCCAGTTGTGATGTACATGATGACGAATGTGAAGAACAGAATGTAGAGGAACGGTTGCAATCCTGTGCCATCGAGAACCAGGTTCATTTGTGGATGAGCATAGAAAGGTAGAGCCATCAAGAGATTCGTGAGAAGCATAGTCAGGAAGAGTGTACTGATAATTGTCGAATCTCTTCTGCGGAACATATTCAATGCAACTTGTGTTGCATAAGCAAGGAAGAGAATGGAAGGACCAACGACGAATCCTTTCCATCCAAGACTCGCTGCGCCAAATGCAACACCTGCCAAAACTGCGTTTGACATAGCATATTTTCTCTCTTTAGCAACTGCACTCATGGCACGAAGCATGTCAAGAGGTCGAATCGAAGTTGTTTTGACGAGTCTCTCTGAACCTGCGTACTTGACTGCACGTAGGTAGAACATGAATCCAATCGAAATGAACAACATAACGAACGAATCGTGGTCCGCAAGACCCCAGGTGGAGTGTGTTACGTGAGCTGGCATAAATGCAATCAACCAAGCAGCGATAACTCCAGTAGCCTTTCCAAAGTGATCCTTTGCAATTGTTGCAACTGGCAGAATTGTAAGAGCACCGTAAACAGCAGGAAGAGCAAGCATGCTCCACCATACAGCATCGCCGTCAGAGACGAATGGCTTCAGTGCCATAGCACCAAGTGCTAGGCTCCATGAAAACAATGGTGGTCGAGGATTGATTCCGCCAATAGGATAGGATCGATCTGCGTCGAAGATAAGGTGGGCATTCTGTGCAATGATGTAGTCGACAACACGCTTCATGTACCAAGGGTCAGAACCACCGGTCATATCGAAGCCTTCAGTTCCTGCTGCATACATTGAAGGAACAGCATACCATTGAATTCGAATGACAAGTCCAACGATGAATGCAACTGCTGTAAGCAATGAAGCCCAATGTGCATTCCAGAATTCACGAGCACCACTTGGGCGATGTTCTTCTCTGTTGGACCAGCCACCGTACTTATCGTGATTACCAATCATTGAGATTGCAACACCGACGAAGAAGGTGATAGCCAGCCAAATCAAAGGAGACCATGAGTCTGCAAAGCTTTCGTTTGTCCAGAATCCAGATTCGTACCAAGATCCAACAAGGTAAAGCATCCAGAGCGAAGAGAGGGTCATAGCACGTGTGAGCCAGCGTTCTGCGACCATGCCTGAAACGATAATGGCGACAATACCTGTTAGAAGTGCAGGCCAGTATCCCTCGTATCCATTCGCTTCAACTCCAGCAAGTCCACCAAGTTTGAGCCTATCTGCGACTGATGCTTGATCGAAATACCAAATTGTTAGCAGGTGGGCTGCAGCCCAAATGACAAGAGCGATTTGGAGGGGAAGAGCGTTTCTGTTCCAAGATCCGTCCTTTGTAGTGCCGTAAGCAAACCATCCTTTCTCTGCAGCTGGACTAAGCAGTCCACGTCCTGCAACACCAATTGCAAGACCGAGGATAGGGAAGATTGTCAGCCATGTGAAGAAGACAAATCCAAGTGCTGTCTTTTGGAACGAGTCGACATCATAGGTCTGTCCGTTAGGGAAAAGATACTCACTCGGGAGATATCCATCCACAGCCGCAGCGGCGGTTATATCCATAGCCGAGTGCACACCTACACCTGCGAAAACAAGCATAGTCATCCATTCGTGACGGCCACGCGTGTCGAGTAAATATCCGACAAATGTTACGACGAAGAATGTGAACCCTGTGAATGCATCAATGTAGTTTTCTACAAGGCCTGAACCGACGAGAGAAACGACAAACATAGCGAGGGAGATGTTCGTTTGAGTCATTGAATCAGGAAGGTTACCAAGTTCACGAAGTACACGAGGTGTGACAGCAAGTAGTCCTGCTACACCAGTGGCGATGATTGGCATCAACGCATTTTCGTTCAATTCAACATCGATTGACATAAGTCCGTCGACATAGTTTGCTAGTATTGCAATGAGCACTGCAAGTGGGGCGATAAGCCAACCAAAAACAGGCCTTTGCGAGGTCTTTGATACCTTTTCCATTTTTTTCCCTCAGAGGATTGCTCGACAGCAGCAATGCTGGAGCACTTCGCCCACTTTCGACCCTCTTTTAATCTCTACTGTGAATGAGGCCTCGAAATCATGCAACACAATTGGATTTACTTTTCATCGTAATGCACGATATCCAATGTCGTTTCTATGGTGAGAACCTTGAAGAGAAATCTTCTCCATTCGTTGATAAGAAAGTGCCCTTGCATCCGATAATGAAGGGGCGATTGCCGTTGTAGCAAGAACTCGTCCTCCTGTAGAAATAAGCTGATTCGAATCATTCATTCCCGTGCCTGCATGACTCACCCAAACATTATCTTCATCATCCGCAAGTTCTGCCCCAAGAATCAATCGATTTTTTATTGCAGACTGAGGATAGCCTTCTGATGCTAAAACGACTGTAAGGCAATGCTTGTCGTGGAATGAAACCGAATGGTTCTCCAAGACATCTGTGGCTGCTGCAAACAATAATTCGCCTACGTCGGAAGCAATCATCGGGAGAGTCACTTGGCATTCTGGATCGCCAAATCGTACATTGAATTCGACGACGAATGGATCACCATTTTCATCGATCATCAAGCCGACATAGAGGACTCCACGATAAGGAACATCCATTCCAGAAAGCGATTCATGCATTGGTTTGACGATTCGTTCCAAAACCTTGTGGTGAATTTCTTCGGTAACAACAGGAGCAGGACAGTATGCACCCATACCTCCTGTGTTCAATCCCTTATCGCCATCCCAAACCCTCTTGTGATCTTGACTTGGGGGCAAGCACACAAATCCAGAAGCATCCATGACCACTAACATGCTTGCTTCTTCACCAGGGAGAAAAGACTCCAAGAGAACATGTCCATCCGTTTGTATTGATTCCTTGATAAACTCGGTGGCTTCTTTCAAATCGGTTGTAACAACAACTCCTTTTCCGCCTGCAAGAACATCTCTTTTGATGACCCAAGGGTTATCGGAATGTGAGACAAGAGCAGATTCAAAATCACTTGTAGAATCGAGTACTATATACTCCGCAGTGGGGACCCCAGCACGCTGCATTGCTTCTTTGGCAAAGCGCTTCGACCCTTCTAATTCAGCATGGATTGCTTGGGGACCAAAGCATGGAATCCCATGTTCAATAAGGACATCAGCAAGGGAATCACACAACGGAGCTTCAGGACCAACGACGACGAAATCAACTGCTAGTGTTTCTGACAAAGCCAAAAGACCATTGACGTCTGAAGCTGAAATGGAATGATTCGTAGCATAGTTTACAGTTCCTGCATTTCCTGGCGTAACATGAACATGAGCAATGGATTCTGATTGGGAAAGGGCCCTGCAAAGAGCATGTTCCCTTCCGCCACCGCCTACAACAAGGACTGACTTACTCATAACTCAACGCAACCAATCAAGGCTGATAATTCAACCGCAAAAGGGGTTTCACAACAAGAGCCTTCATGTGCCTTATTGCAAACCAACAATTCATGAGCAACGTTGATGCAGCCACAGACCTACACTTTCTTTCCCTTGTCTTGATGACACTGTGGCTATATCTCCCCGGGTTTATTGCAAACACATTCGCAATGATGTGGGGGAAATGGCTTCCAAAAACAGGATACGGTCCATGGCCAATCGATGGCGGAAAGACCTTGAAAGATGGTAACAGAATGCTCGGCGATGGCAAAACATGGAACGGACTTATCGGAGGATCACTTACTGCAGGTTTGTTGTGCGTCCTCCAACTCGCAATTGTTGGAAACGATTTTGATGGAGCCGCAATCTTCGCAAGCCCGATTATCGGAGCAGAGGATGCTTGGTTTTCAATTGGTAACGATTGGGTTGCCGCCTACATTCTTGGCACATTCCTTGGGTTTGCTTGCCTCTTTGGAGACCTAACAGGCTCCTTTTTCAAGCGTCGACAAGGTTTGAAGCGTGAGGGTGATGTTTCATCTAAAGCACCTCTGCTCGATACGCTTCCCTTTGCAATCATGGTATTCTTGTGGGGCCAACTGTTCCTTGGTGGGTCGTTACTTGCCTCGACCGACTTGATTTACCCCATGTTAGCAATTATCGTCATCACTCCTGTCCTTCATCGAGGTTTCAACCTCATCGGATATGCAATAGGATGGAAGGACGTACCTTACTGATGCAGGCAAAGCATTGATGATTCAATACGTCATGGGTAAACCATGCGAACAGCAGGCCTATTGACAATTCTGATGATGATTCCAATCCTATTTGCTTCGACAACGCTCGCAGCACCCCCCACAAGTGGCACGACAACAGTCGTTTCAGATTCACAGACATGGAATGGAGGAAACTTCAACGGAGATGTCGTTATTGCTAACGGGGGAGTTCTGACATGGACGGGTGAGTCTCAAATCACAACAGATTCTACAATTACTGTTGAAGAAGGTGGAACACTCAACCTCAACAATGCAATGTTAACAGGTCAAGCATCTGTCTCAACCCTCCTAATTTATGATAACACCAATATTGTAATCGATGAAAGTATCGCAGATTCAACGGCGACAATGACCATCCACTTTGACATTAACGTACCACAACAGGCCTATTTGAATTTGACAATCGATGGAGTAACGACCAATGAGATTACAGGAACGTCGTTTGAGACGACCGTAGACTTGAACGATGAATTTTCCATCGTAGTCGATCACTATTATCCCCTTCAATTTGGAATAACTTCTATCGAAATGTTCCATTCAAACGCTGAACTCATATCGATTCCTGCAGAGGAATTCACCCAGAGTGGAGGAAGTCTCACATGGAATCAACCTTCGTTCCATATTCTAAATCACGGTACCGTGCTTTCCGAAGGGTCGACGCTAACAGGTGCGAATATCAGTTGCGAACATCTTTGCCATTTCAACGAGTCATCACTTATCGGAAGTGGACCAATTCACGTTGCTGATCAAACTCACATCGGTGTCAATAATTCGATGATTCTAGGGTCAAGAACAGACGAAGACATCATTGTCCACGACCAAGCCACAATTGCCTATGAGGGAACAACTGGGACCGGTGGATACACCGATGCTTGGATTCGACTTCTTTCCAAGAGAGAAATTAAAGTCAATGCTCAGATTGCTACAGTCGTTGCTACAGGAATTGGGTACAATGGCAACACGGTTAATACAATCATAAACGGAGAAGCTGACCAAAGTACATGGCTTGTCGACATCGGCACAAGTGAAAACAAGAGAACCGTTGAATGGGTTGATGGAACTGGAACATATCACCAAGAAAGTGGAACCATCAAAATAACAGTCGAATCAAATTGGGGTAACTTCATCGCCGATGCTCCAGCGCCAAAAACAGCAACATCGTTCATCAATGTAACATACCCTTCATTGAGCATCGATAAGATAGAACCAGTTAGTGTTACAGCAGATACTGGCAAAACACATTATCTCCAAGTCACAATCTCTAACACAGGTACAATTGCTGTCGATCCGAATGTACGTTGCTATACGAACGGAGAAGAGGCAGATACAACAGCAAACACAGGAAACTGGGAAGTTGGTCCTGGCGAATCAAAGGAGGTACCAATTACATGGTGGCATTACACCGATGAAGCAGTTTCCTTGACGTGTAAATTCTTGTATCCAGATGTTCTCGAAGGAGTAAGTAACTTGATCTCTGATGAAGCCGGTGAAACATCGAGTGAAGTCTCCTGGACAACCGCAGAAGAAGTTGAAGAACTCCCAGTCTTATTGTACGGAATCATCGTTGGTATTATGATAATATTAGGTATCGTCGTCGCCATGAGTTCTCGCCGATTGCAAAAGAAAGAGTATGTAGAGTTAGAAGAAGAATCTGATGTGGAGGAAACTGAAGAAGAGGAAACTGACGAGGATGAAGTTGAAGAATCTGATGAGGAAGAGACTGAAGACCTTACTTGGACTGATGCGGATGGAAACCCAATTGTATCAGTCAAAGACGAGTGAACTTTTGAGAGATACGGCAGCCATTAGATGATCTCTGGGATATTCAACTCACGTAATTTGCGCTCTTCTTTGCGAGAGACCCATCCACTCAACGTGATGTAAATGACTAGAGTGATTATTGCCACTGCATTTACGAGCACATGTAGTCCATCATACTGGAATCCATTTGACCACCAAAGATAGTTATTGTAAATCAATATAAGGCCAATGGAAAGAGAAATACTGCCAGTTAGAAAAAAGGCTCCGATCAATAGATATGCGAGCTTCAATAAGTACGCAAATTCCATTGTAACAACTCAAGAGTGATTTCGATATAAATCCATCTAAATGTATTCATAAGCGTGACAAAGCAAACAACATACAAGTCCTAGGCATCACTCAACTTCAACAACTTCTCCAGAAAATGTAACAACATCCACCGTAATTGTAATTTCTTCATCGTCGTCAACAATACCTACTCCCTGGCCACCATAGGATTGTACATCGATATCAATCTGAAGGGAGAAGACACCTAAGCCCCATCCATCCTCAGTCCAAGGAATCATAGCCTGATAATCATTTTTGGCTGTCATATTGGCTGAATTGTCATCATAAAAGAACGGATAGGCCTGTAAGAAAATTGGAATTACTTCACAATCTGCATCGTTACCTAAGAGAATATTTCGATCGTCTTGCCACTGCGCAGGCAATGTCGAGTTGTCAGACATCACAGAAACACCAATGGAATCACAGCCCCAATCGGGATCGTTAAGAGAAATTCCAGTATCTTCTTCAGGATAAATACTAACGGAAATGTATCCTATTCTTTTTCCTTCAGGTATCACCAACTCTCTGAAATCAAAATCAACAACCTTTGTTTCATCATCAGCCCAAATTTCGGTATGTGAAAATGTATGACCATCATCGTCATCATCGACAGTAGAGGTATCAAACTCAACATTCCATTCTCTTGTTTCAGATGTAAACACTTGGGTATCATTGAGTTCGGGTAGAAAGTCAATGGTCGTAACTGAAAGCAAAATCATCGTTAAGGCGATTGCTGCGATTGTAGGAATCAGTGAGTCCTTTGTAAACAACAGGTGTTCCATATCAATATCGCTATCAGTTACCATTTCAGAGACCCCCTTTTGTCAGCCCACTGTGCAACATACTCAATATTAGAATGTAAAGCAGAATGGCGCTTAATGTGAGATTGAACACTTTTGGATCGACAGTACTTGAGCTCTCAAGCCTTCCATCCTCAAACGGTAGGTTATGAGAAACCGATTCCGCACCACTAATCAATTGAGTTACAATCTTTTCTTCCCATCCGATAAATATGGCAACAATGATCGCTAAGGCAGCAGAAGAAATCATCTCTGGAATCGGTAAAAAGGACTGAACCAATTCGAGAACAGTTGATGAGACGATTAAGAGAAGTAGGATGACAATGATTCGAATTAACCATTTATTGTTCCCACTTTGAGTATCGATGAGATCATATTTTAACAATAAAAACATGAAGAGAATAGGCGTGTAAAGGTATACCAATGATTCAGATGTGAAATCATACCAAATGTTGTATGCGGACGGGAACTCTTGACAGGCCTGATCATAGCAACTCGTGACAATATCAAGTACGGCAACATCAGCGATTCCTGCGATGAAACCAACGATGAATATGACGAATACCATGATGCTAAATGGAGCCGCACCGACGTTATATGAGCGCCATATCTCTCCCAAGAAGAGCACGCAGATGGCAATTGCACCCAATGACATGCCAACCATCATTCCGAACCAGGAAGCCCCGCTCGGCATGATTGAGAACTCTATTGCAATACGTTGATTAAATTCATCATTGATTGAGAGCACTTGTGAAAGCCAATAGGTCATTGATTCTCCAAACATTCCGATAAGGATTAGCCCAGAAGCGATGGAAACCTTTCGATAGGAGTCATTTTCAGTTCGTAGTTCTGAAGTGAGAAACCTGATGTAGAGGGAAATTAAAATCACGAACGCAGGAACCATCAGAATATTTTCAATAGCCAAGAAATCGAAATCAGTTACAAGATGTATTGTCGTAATTGATATTGACAAAATGCAAACCGATCCCAATATGGCTTTCTCATCCCATGAGTCAGGCAATATTCTGAACGGGAAGACGAGAGCTAAGGAACTCATTAACACAACAACACTGATTTGAAACATGTAGAGACCAGTTAAGAGGAATCCCCTTTCTGTATCCGAGGTATCGACTGTACCGAAAAGGCTAGCAGAACCGACTTGAAATTCAAGAATGGAAAGGAAAAGGTATTCCATTCCTTGAAAAACAAGAATCCAACCAATTAGGAAGCCAGCGATCTTATCTCCTTTCGCTTTGTTGTTAACCTTTGAAATCATAATCAGGGTGACAATACCTAGCATAAGGTCTACAATTGCGGCGACAGGCGCCATAGATTGAACGTTCGCCACGATTTATGTCTCACATCTTTTGTTAAATAACTGACTCCTGCGTTGGTTGCAAACTGAGCGATATTTTCTCTAACAACACATATGTTTGTTGTTGATTCTATTGCATTCAATATGTATGATCTGGGGTTAAGCAGAGCTGGATAACCTATTGAACCGATGTATGGTCAATACAAGCAGAATCAAGCATACTTTTGCCAATCGGTTCCATTCCACCACATTGTGCTTCCATCGTCCATCTTTCTCCAAGTGTGACCGTTTGCATCAGTCCATTGTTGAAGAGCAACTGGTTCGGCAACAACTGGTTGTACCGTAGCTTGGGCTGCATAGCCAGTAGCATAACTCGGGGTTGATTGGGTCTGTTGGGTGTTGTAAGACGAAGCATCAATTGGTTGCAATTGATTGATAATACCGCCTTGGACATATTCCTTGGATTCACTTCCCTGGCCGGTTTCTTGTCTGCGTGTATAGAGAAGACCTGCAACAACACCGAGTACGATTACTCCACCGATAACCAAAACATAGGTTAGCCAACCAGTTTCTTCATCTTCAGAGGATTCTGTTGAATCTCCATCGACGTTTTCGTCATCTTCCACTGGTGGAAGGAGGACTTGATCGATCACATGGATGATTCCGTTCGAAGTTGATACGTCTGCTAGTGTGATGTTGGCTCCGTTGATACCAGTGACGAGCGATAACGTTGTATTATCACCATTCACCATCTGGAGTTGCATTCCTTCCGTGATATCGGTTGACGATAGAGAACCAATGTGAACGTGGTACAGTAGAATGTCGGAAAGTATTGCTTTACCTTCTGCAGTGTTCAGAGCAGCCAAATCAATGCCTGCATCAGCAAAGGCTTGGTCTGTTGGTGCAAAGAGCGTGAAAGGACCATCACCCTGCAGCGTCTCCAATAGTTCTGCTTGAATTACAGCCGTGACAAGTGTGTCATGAATTCCTGTGCATTGGGCAGTTCTCGGAATGTTGTTTGGAGCATCCGTTGGCGTGAGAACTTTGTCAATAACGTGAATGACTCCGTTGCTCGTGTTCACATCAGCAAGCGTGACATTTGCCCCGTTTACCATGACCCCATCTCCAACTGTGAATGCCAAGGTTTGGCCGTTCACTGCTGTTGCAGACATGCATTCTGTTACTGCGCTGGATGGTACTTCTCCTAAGACAACATGGTACAACAGGATGTCTGAGAGAACAGCCTTTCCTTCTACTGTATCCAGTGAAGCAAGATCAATGCCTGCATCAGCAAAGGCTTGGTCTGTTGGTGCAAAGAGTGTAAATGGTCCATCGCCTTGCAATGTTTCCAATAACTCTGCTTGAACAACTGCTGCAACCAATGAATCGTGGATGGTTGTGCATTGTGCTGTTCTTGGTATATTGTTCGGTGTTGATGTCGGCGTGAGAACCTTGTCGATGACATGGATAACCCCATTGCTCGTTCCAACGTCAGCAAGTGTTACTGATGCGTCGTTAACCATGACTCCGTCGCCAACTGTAAAGGAAATTGGATTTCCGTTGATTGTTGTAGCAGACATACACTCGGTTACTGCGCTAGATGGCACCTCTCCTGTGACAACGTGATACAACAGGATGTCTGTAAGAGCAGCCTTTCCTTCTACTGTATCGAGTGAAGCAAGATCAATTCCTGCATCCGCAAACGCTTGGTCTGTTGGTGCAAAGAGTGTAAATGGACCATCACCCTGTAATGTCTCCAATAATTCTGCTTGAACAACTGCGGCAACTAATGAATTGTGAATACCTGTACATTGGGCTGTTCGCGGGATATCATTAGGCGTGGTTGTAGGCGTCAGTACTTTGTCGATAACGTGGATGATACCGTTACTTGTCGGAACGTCTGTTGCAGTTACAGTAGCGTCGTTGACCATAACTCCGTCTGCTCCCACTGTAAAGGAAAGAGGGTTTCCATTAACTGCTGTTGCTGACAAACATTCTGTCACATTGGCCGCTGGAACTTCACCTGCAAGTACGTGATAGAGCAAGATATCAGTGAGGGCAGCTTTACCTTCGACTGTATCGAGTGCAGCGAGATCAATTCCTGCATCCGCAAACGCTTGATCTGTTGGTGCGAAAACTGTGAATGGACCATCGCCTTGTAATGTCGGCAAGAGTTCTGCTTGGATAACGCCAGCAACAAGAGAATCGTGTACACCTGTACATTGTGCTGTTCGTGGAATATCTCTTGGCGTGTCAGTCGGGCTCAGCACCTTATCGATAACATGGATGACGCCGTTACTGGTTGAAACGTCAGCAAGTGTAACTGTTGCATCGTTAACCATGACTCCTCCGTTGACTGTGAAGGAGAGAGGTTGTCCGTTGGCTGCATCGGCAGACATACATTCGGTTACGGCCGTTGAAGGGACGTTTCCAGCAACGACGTGATAGAGAAGAATGTCTGATAGAATCGCTTTTCCTTCTGCTGTGTCGAGGGAAGCCAAGTCAATTCCTGCATCAGTAAACGCCTGGTCTGTCGGAGCGAATACGGTAAACGGCCCAGTTCCTTGCAGAGTTGTCAATAATTCTGCTTGAATCACACCAGCAACAAGTGAATCGTGGAGTCCAGTGCATTGAGCAGTCCGTGGAATATCGTTTGGAGTGTCTGTAGGAGTAAGCACTTTGTCGATGACGTGAATGACACCGTTACTGGTTGAAACGTCTGCCAGTGTTACGGTTGCATCGTTGACCATGACGCCTCCGTCTACTGTGAATGACAACGGTTGACCATTTACCGCAGTGGCAGACAAACATTCTGTAACTGCACTTGCTGGTACTTCTCCAGAGACTACGTGATACAGCAAGATGTCGGAAAGTGTAGCTTTCCCTTCTGGAGTATCAAGGGATGCAAGGTCGATACCCGCATCAGTAAAGGCTTGATCGGTTGGTGCGAAAACTGTGAATGGCCCTGGACCTTGCAGAGTAGAAAGCAATTCTGCTTGAATTACGCCTGCAACCAATGAATCGTGTATACCAGTACACTGTGCGGTTCTTGGAATGTTGTTGGGCGTATCTGAAGGAGTCAGTACTTTATCGATGACATGGATGAGGCCATTGCTCGTAACAACATCAGTAAGAGTTACATTGGCATCATTAACCATAACAGTGTCACCAACTGTGAAGGAAAGGGGCTGGCCGTTAGCTGCATCTGCAGACATACATTCAGTAACGTCAGAAGATTGTACTTCTGCAGAGACAACGTGATACAGAAGAATATCAGAAAGCGTTTGTTTTCCTGTTGGATTATCCAGTGCGGCCAAATCAATACCTGCATCTGTAAAGGCTTGGTCAGTTGGTGCGAATACAGTAAACGGGCCTGTTCCTTGTAATGTAGGAAGGAGGTCTGCTTGAATTACTGCAGCGACGAGAGAATTGTGAATTCCTGTTGTTTGTGCTGTTGCTGGAATATCAACTGGAGGCATGAGAACCTTGTCGATAACGTGGATAATTCCGTTTGAGGCTTGTACATCTGCAGTTGTAACTGTTGCAGTCCCTACAGTAACTGTACCGCTACTTACTCCAAACTTTGCTTTGTCTCCGTTAGCCATCGTAGCGAGCATCCCATCAGTTACTGCGCTTGATGGTACTGAAGCAGATACAACGTGATAGAGTAGAATATCCGTTAATGTGGCTTTTTCTTCAGGTGTATTAAAATCAGCAAGATCGATGCCAGCATCAGTAAATGCTTGGTCTGTAGGTGCGAATACTGTAAATGGACCTGTACCTTCGAGAGTAGTTACAAGGTCAACATGAGCCAATGCTGCAACTAAAGAGTCATGAACACCAGTAGCAGCGGCGTTTGTGGGAATGTCATCATTCGCATCTGCGCTCACAGATAGAGGCAAAGTCGAGGCAATCAGTAAGGCTAGGGTCAGGTATACGAGAGAATTCTTCATTAACCTTAGAAGAATCTGTTTAGGTTATAACTGGATGTTTTTTTTCTCCAGAAAATATCAAATTGTACAAACACTCTATGTGAATTAATCAACACGTATCGTAAGTCCTAGCATCTTGCCCGCCATCGTTGTCGTTGTATTGATCG
>Ga0206677_10000069_pt1 | contig 83652 bp, 62 predicted proteins | sample M130m12015metaG_FD_155475 | JGI IMG/M metagenome (GOLD analysis project Ga0206677, IMG submission 155475) | Ammonia-oxidizing marine archaeal communities from Monterey Bay, California, United States - M1 30m 12015 | ecosystem: Environmental > Aquatic > Marine > Intertidal zone | place: USA... | reverse complement strand
CTAGATGAAGTTTAAACAGTAATGTGTTATGATATCCAGATGGTTTAGTTCCGTAATTGATAGCAGAACCTGTAACTCTATGTAGAATAAAAAGATATAACCAAGTCTCAAGAGAATGAGTCTTACCAGTCCAGTTTTTTGCGATCAACTCCCTTTGAGCAGTTGCTTCTCCTGCTTGCATTCTATCCCAATATGGATGTTTATCAGTCCATCCGTAAAAAATATCATTTATGATCTGAGAGAATCCTGCGTACTTACGTTCAACTACATCATATAGTTCTACGTTTTCCATTAGATCGTCATTCATATTGCTTTCACGGTGTGGCATAAAGTTTGGCACATTACACTTAATCTGTTGATCTTTTGCAAGTTTAAAGTACTTTAAAAAGTCATAATAATATTCAGTTTTTATCATAGTATCGTAAACAAATTCCTCACTAAAAATAATAATCCTACACCATTGAGAAGTATGAGTGCACGATCTTTCCATAAAATAGACACTATTAACCACAGCAAAATGCCTATAATTGATAGAACTACATCATAAGTCTGGTATCCTTCAATTCCCCTCATGGACATAGCAGATAAAACAAATACAGAAGCTATCCATTTAATATACCAATCTAATGTATATTTAGGAGTTGCACTTTTAAATATCCTTTTACTATTCTTTAATTCTTTAGGATCAAAGTCTACCATTTTAGTCATTACCATCCCAGTTAAGATCTTGCTGAGATCTAATTTCATCTTTATAAGACTTGCGATCATATTTACTTTTGTCTTTATGGACTTGTGTATTACCATGATCAGGCGTGGTCTTACGTACCTTTATATCTTTCTTACCAAAAATCTTATCCCAGTTATCTTTACCTTTTTTAGATAGACCTTTGGATTTAATAGAATCTCCAGTTATATCATTTTTTGTTGCCATCGTTATTTCTCGAAATTTAGCTCTAATTGCATAGGCGTGAATAAATGATTAAATCTTTGCTTTGTTTTACGAAAAAACAGATTTCCATTTACAGTTTGTGTTAATACAAAACAATCTCCAACTTTGAATGGAGTCGTATCTATTTTTAATAGACAGTCAGGCTCTAATATTGAGTCAGTATCGATAAAAGTTAAACCCGCATCGGTCATTTCAAATTTGTAATCTATATAAAGCATTTGCTTTTCCTCTTTTTTTTGGCGCGCCTGTCAGGATTCGAACCTGAGACCCTCGGCTTAGAAGGCCGATGCTCTATCCAGCTGAGCTACAAGCGCATAACGCTTTAGATAAAGTCGTAAATAACTCCGGCTTCATCAAACATTTTTTTAGTTAACTGAGTCGACTCTACCCAACGTTCTGGCGTAGATGTTTGTATCTCCTCAGTCACTACCCTTTTAATACCGACTTGAATAATGCCCTTTGCACATTCTGAACAAACCGGTAATCCGTGTATATACATTGTAGCTCCATCAAGTGACGTTCCATTGTATGTAGCATTATATATACAATTCATCTCTGCATGAACAACATGCTGATATTTAATAACTTTATTTTCGTACATTGATTCTTGATCATCGATTCCTCGAGGGAATCCATTATAACCTTGAGCCAATACTTGTCCCTTTTCACCAACGGCCACAGCACCAATCTTCTTTGATGGATCTTTTGACCAGGTCGAGATATGTTCTGCTAAAGCTAAATAGCGTTTATCCCATTTATAAGTTTTTGCACTATCCCAGCTCATTACTTCACCAAATCAAAATGACGTTCATAAACATGAAGGTTCTGCACTTGCCAATATATTTCACCATCATCAACACCAAGTTCGTCTGCTAGTTCGCATAACACGTACTCTTGCCATGCATAATCATTACGGTATCCAAATATAACATCGTTAGAACGCATTTGAACTACACAGTGTAAAACATCATCGCGAATATAATACGTAACTGAATTAGTGCAAATAAAATCGTTTTTACCTTGATCATTGTATTCAAGCCAAATTGATGGGCGTTGATATACCATTGATGCTCTACGAGAATCTTTATTTTTACGTAACTCATTTACAACTTGATCAAATTGATTGTGATACTTGTCACTGAAAATAAGATGACCATAGTTTGAATTAATTTCACCATGATCATTTGCGGTCATTACCCATGCGGCAGGTGTTGCCTTTCTTAAACCAACGTGACTACTTTTTGTCCTGTAGATGTCGTTAATGTTTGTCGACTGTGACTCATACCATTCAATTTCCGCTTTAATATATTCTTCATTTGGTTTACCAAATATTGCAGGCTCCGATGCATGGAATGATGCACCTAACAATTCGATAGTCTTACCGCCATTACGATCTATAACAAAATTTTCATTTGCTAGTTCCTGTTTGAAGTGTTCTCTAATTGCGTTTATATAAATCATTTTTTGTACCTATCGTCAAGTTCCGGATGCTCCATACAGTGCATCATCAGAATCATTAGTTGTGTTGCGGCATGGGATAAATGTGTTTTACCAGATTCTGGATCTAGATCTTCGCCTGCATGCCATGCGTTAAGATGTCGTTGTATTGAAGAATAAGTTCGTAGCTTACTGGTTGAATCACCATCATCACGCCAGTTGTTTACGCCATACTTTTCTGCGCCGAAGCCGAATACTTCTGCGATTTCTAATAATGCTTCTGGTGGAATTAAAGCTAATGGAGCTTTGCCTTCATCAAATTTCATAGTAATGCCTTTTCAATTTTAATATGGTTATTATAACACAGTGTGAGGCGTTTGTACACAGTTTTTTTCATTAATTTAATGGGAAATTAAACCTGTAATCTGGATCTTTACCTGGAAACGATTTGCCGACGCGTAACGCGTTAACCGCTTTATGAGCATCAATCATTCCAAGTATTTCGTAAGAATATTCTTCGCCTTCTCTTAATGGATTTGACCATTGTTCTACCCATTTCCAAATAAGAAAGTGATCTATATTACCTAGTAGTACTTGTTCTTGCGGATAGTAATTGATTTTAACTCCGATCTTAGCAAACATTTTAAAATCAATATTGCCGTATTTTTCATGTACATTATCATACGCAATACCTTCATATAGTGTAAGATCATCGCGATGATTTATGATATCATTTTCTGGAAATTCTGAATCCCATCTGCGATATTTATTTAGCTCGCTATTATCACGAGTCTTAGCGACGTGTTTATCTCTTTTAGCAATGAATTCTGAAGTAGGAATTCCAGAATATATTCCATTGAATTCAGTAATTATGTCTGACTTATGAACCTTCATAAACGATACCTTGCTCGTTTAATGCTGCTCTATTCCACAAATGTCCTTTTTCAGTATCATCTTTTGATTGACCGAAATATGGAACAGCATGGTGTTCGTCAATCATTTGTTGATTAATACTGTATGAACTATCTCCAACAAATAGTTCTCCTAAAATTCTACCAAACTTACCTTTGCCGTGCGACTGTAATTGCACATCACCTTCAGATAAGATTGATTCTAAGTGAGCCTTACTCTGTTTACCGTAAAATTTTTCTTCTAAATCACGAGTCCTAGATTCTGGAGTATCAATACCCATCATTCTAACTCTTTGCTTTTTAAGAATAGTGCTGAAACCTAAATCAACATCTACGTCGACCGTATCTCCATCTACTATTCTTGTTACATACACTTTATACCTATACATTATTCCTCCTATTTGTAAAATATGTGATTGTCAATTTGTGTTACTATTTCTAATTCATCTGCCCAATACGGATAGATGTAATCTGCATGATACCACAAAGCGCCTTCTGTAATATCTTTATATTTACCAGTCAAAACTAAGTCCGCAATATAAAGCGACTTAATCCACGTAACAGAATCTACCGGTTCATCAGATTTTCCGTCACAATACCAGCTGAATTGACATTGATTTCTAATTGGAACCTCATTACCTTTCCAATTAATCCTAGTCTTCGACTGATATATCACGCCACAAACAGAATTTGGAAATTGTAAATCTTCTACTCGGTTTGTAACTACATGTGCTACTGCTAATTTTCCTGCGAATGACTGATTAGCAGATTCAAAATAAATGTTTTGCGCCATACAATATCTACTGTCAGACATAGTTTCATTTTCGTCATATCCATAAGCCTTTCCAGCGGCTAGTATAAAATACGTGAATACTATTATATAGCCAAAAACAAGTAATAACTTATCTAATTTTTTCATATATTATTCCTAAATACAAATTCGATGGCACGTTCAGCTTCTTTTACCATATCTCTTTTACCATACCAACCGCCTGTATCGTTATCTAAATCTGAACATATCCATGCAATTTCTTTTGCTGATATCGGATAACCTCTTTGCATTGCATTACCTGCGGTTGAAACCATAATCTTGTACATTTGTAAATACCAACCAGAGCCTGTAATAGACTTATAATCAGAGATTTGCTTTTTATTTACAAAAGGGCAGTCTTGATATCCTGTCCATGAAAAGTCAGTGTTACTGAGTCTTTCTTTACGATGTTGTATAAGCCCTTCCTTAATCGCGCTTGGTAACTTATCGAAAAACGATTCATTTGGTACGACATATCTGTGTTGTTCCATAAGTTTGTTGGGGTCCATTGTGACTCCATCGTGTGAGAATATGAAATTATAAGATCCTTTGTATCTACTTGGGACGTAGTACATTCTGGATAAATCTTTTGTTTGGGCATCTGCGATGTCTCCTATTTCTTTATTGAGTGCAAACCAAAAGTGTTTGATTTTATCTGCTTCCACGTATTCTGTAAGTGGAAATACTAATCTAAATTTAGGATGTTCTTTAGTTGATGATGCTGTAGAATAACAGACATACTTGTACTCTGAATACTTTTCATGAATATCTTCGATTGATCCTTCATAATCATCAACATCAACAATGCCGAAACCACCCCAGCCAGTTACATTTACATTAGCTCGAGTAGTTTCGGGTTGATATGTAGCAGGTGATATTAGGGGAGCATCAGCTTTTTTCTGATACTTATCGCTTGCTGCTAGTTTGTATAATACTTTCTCAAAGTCGTCAAACGAATTATAGTCAACACGTTTTACTGTCTTGTTATCGTATATACTATCAAAGATCGTCAAAGATACCATGGTTACCTTCGTGTGATGGAGCTGTCCAACCTTCAGGTTTCATAAGATCGGGAAGTCCCAACGGATTAGGTCGGCCTTCTTTAACGCCAACATTTTTTGACATATTTGCTTTAAGAACTTCATCCCATGCTTTGTACGCATCCACGCCAAAAGCATCTAAGGTTCCAATTGCAACAACACATAAATCGATTAAACCATCAACGATTTCTTCACCGTCCATAGTTTCATATGCCTTCTTAGTTTCATCAAGTTCTTCTTGTAGAAAATCAATTCTGAATTTAAGAAAAGCTTTTAGCTTGTCTTTGTTTTCTTTATTATTAAAAACCCATTCAAGAGTTTCAAACTTATCCTGCATGACTTCAATGTCATTTACCCAGTCGGTGCTCATACTATAATTCCCTGTTTTGGTGGTGTAACGATTCCGCTCGTCATAGATCTAATTTGATCTACGATTTCTTCGACCGGATCTAAAATCATAACTACAAATTGCTTATCAACAATAAATTCTTCATTTTTAGCATAAGCCATAAACGGAATAAATCCGATTTTTCCTGGCTCGGTAGCTATCATAGAAAACGCATCTGTCATAGCAATAGTGTTTTCGGTTTCTTCAACATTACAGATAACTTCGTCACCTGTTGTTAGTCTAACTATTTTCATTTATTTCTCCTATATGTGGTATATTATACCATAGTTTAGATGTAATGTACATACTTTTTTTAAAAGAATTCGTCGAGTGTTGCAACTTCTTTTGAATTCCATCCAACTGCTGATAGTATCGGATCAATAACATCAAGGAAGGTTTTATTGAACTGAGTATCATAATCAATATAACGATGCAATCCAAACTCTTCCGGCAAATAGTCAAGGAATGATATGACATTCTCTTTGATATGATTTGGCGTTCTGAGATATATGAATTTAATTTTCTCGCCATTCTGAATTTTGTTGTATTGTTTATCTAATGAAAGATCTTTAAGCATTTTGTTATACAGTATTCCGCCACGTGCATGAATCGGAGTACCTTTTTTGTATACAGTTTGCTTATCTCTGAATTGTGTCAGATTTGTAATACCTCGAGGGAATGCAATCTGATCTGGTGATAATGTTTTAAAATATGTTCTGAATGATTCAATATTACCTTGAACATCACGTTCAGTACCACCGATAATTGTTTTAAATATTTCTTTTAGAGCTTCTCGACAAGGAGCCGGAGTAGAAGACTTAATAGCTTCGATACCCATAATCTTAAGTTTAGGTTCGGCATAACGTACTCCTTCATTGTCAAGCACGTTTAGGATATACCGCTTTTTGGCAGTCCATATACCACGGTCAGCAATAGCTTCACGTTTCATTACCATACGATTTTCGATACCACCCATAATGTCAAACAATTCACCATAAGATTTTTCTAGGACGTCTTCAAGCTTTTCTTTGCAAACTGTATCGACAAATTCTAATGGGTTTTTAGGATTTACTGCAGATACAAGATCGTCTAAGCATACATACACCGAGTCGGTATCAATAGCAAGGACGTAGTCTTTCTTTGTTTTAAGCACTGAGTTGAGGTAATTATTAATTGCTTTTTCAGCCCATCGTATTGTAAGCTGTCCAGTAAGCGTAATTCCTTCTGCGATTCGCTGATCGAAGAATCTAAAGTACTTGTTGCCCAAAGCACCATAAAGAGAATTAAGAAGGATCTTAATAGACATTTGTTGATTTTCTGCTATAGCGATATCACGCTGTACTCGGTATAATTCTTGTTTATCATTTTTGTCTATCCTTTCAAGCTCTCGTTGCGAATTAATCATTTGCTTTTTAATGACAACACGCTCACTATACATTTCGTCAATGATTTTAGGTAAGATACCTTGTTCATCTGTTTTAAAGTATTGACCTGAAGCCGAAGCGCATTCGCCTTGTTCGAGCCGCGGTTTAAGTTCTCCAGTAAGTAGATTGTCTACATTTACGTTAGCAACTTTACCAGATATAATTGTTTCTGGTGACATATTGTACTGCATAATAATAGACGGATACAGGGAATTAAGATCAAAAGAAACAACCCATTCGTGCATTCCAACATGTGGATCTTTCACATAACCACCAGGATATGGGGTTTTAAACTTTTCTTCTCCAAACGGAATAATTACATTATTAGAATATAGATTTCGGAATATGATAGCATCCCATATTGCAGTAGTACCCATAACATCGCTGTAGTTTACACCACCACGATACGCCATAGTAAGTGCTAGAGTAATAAGTCCCATCTTATCCTCGAAGCGATCAACAAGATCTACGTCTTTAATATTATAGTCGATAAACTTTTGATGATCATGCTTATAAAGCGTATGCAAGTTACCGTGTTCTTCATAGCTTAGCTTTTTCTCACCAAGTACAACTGAAGCAATATGATCAAGTTTATAAGATTCTTGTGGACCATAGGAATAGCCAAACTTACGAAATAAATCAAGGTAATCCATTTGAGCAATGCCTTGAATATCATATGCAATTTGTTTACGTTGCATTGTTGTTACATCACGTCGATCTAGTAATCCCCATGGAGATATTCTACGAACTATATCTTCGCCATGTATTTTAATGATACGATTAATCAGATATGGCATATCAAAGAATCGAGAGTTCCAACCCGTAATAACATCTGGACAATGTGAAGGTAAAGACCAATGCGCAATAAATTCAAGTAGTAGTTCAGATTCTGTTGCGCACTTCTTATAGACAACTCTGTTTTCTTGCATGATCGAAGATTCTACATCATAGTCTTTTAAACCCCATACGTAGAATGTATTATCAATATTGTTTTTCATACAGATAGCAGTAACTTCATGCGCTGCGTGTTCTGGTTCAGGAAATCCTGCGTCGGATTGAACCTCGATATCGATCGTTGTTACGTTAATTAGATTTCTATCAAATTTAATTTCACCTGGAAATTCATCATTGATAAAAGCTGGAATGTGTTTGTTGTTTCCGTAGATATGTCTACCAACAACATGCTCGTTCACCTTTAGCCATTCTTTTGCATCACGCATAGATTCGAATTTAATTGGTGATACGTTATTACCATCTAGTGATTTCCACGCAGACGGTTTGGCCGTACTTACAAAATAAGTAGGTTGATATTTAATTTTTGTTTGAATCTTTTTGCCGTTTTTATAACCACGATACATTAGCGAGTTGCCGTATCGAGAAACGTTTGTATAGAATTTTATGTTCATAGTATAGCCATATCAAATTTATATGTACATATTATATCATAATTTAAACACATTGTACATAAAAAGTTGAGGGAGATTTTACCCTCCCTCGGATAGGTCGACTTTAGAATGAATTCATTTGAAAGTAAATTATCAGTGGAGATACAGAAAGTATTCCAGCCATAATAAACATTAATTCGAATCCAGATCTAATGCCTTCCTTGTGTTTACGTATGTAACCCATAGTTAGACTCCAGTAAATTGATTATTACAATCCACTGGGTATTCGCTGCTCACCGGAATTAATCTTGGATAAATTCCTTCTTCTTTGATGCCCCAGCAGACCCGATTTCGATCTTCCTAGGACGCCTCTCTTCTGGAACTTCAACTCTGGCATTCACCACAAGTATGCCGTTCACGAGATCGGCCCCATCTATTACGACAAATTCTGAGAGTCGGAAGGACTTCTCAAATTTGCGGGACGAGATACCTTTGTGTGCGTATTCACGATCATCATCACTTTGTTGACCTTTAACTAATAGAATACCATCCTTTACTTCTACAGAAATGTCTTCTTCCGAAAATCCTGCAACAGCGAGTTCGATATTGAAGTTATCATTATCGATCTTCACAACGTTGTGTGGGGGATAGTTATCTTGAGATCTTCCAGCTGAGTGAATTCTTTCAAGCTCGTTTAATATTGGATCAAATCCAATGAAAAGTGAACGTGGTACGTTCATAGTACTTCTTACCATTTTAGTTTCCTCCTATATATAGCAAGGTTAATATGTGGACCCGACCAATTCGGCATCCACATTTATTTATACAGCTTTCACTGTTACTTTAGAAACATTTTTTAACGACTTTATTAATTCTGCCGCACTTCATAAATTTATGAAATTGTTTCCAATATTTTTTAAGTTTTTTCTCCATTGTTACTATTTCCTATATTATATTTAGGACATAGTTGCCATTGTGTTTTTTCCTTATATGGAATAACTTTAATCTGCCTTAACGGTGCAATATCTTTAGCTTGTTCAGAGCTAACAAAAGTAATAAGCCCCCAGTCTGCCAATAACGTAGCAATTGTATTTCTACGTTGAATGTCGTTTAGTAATAGGTTTGAAGGTTTCCCATCTAGTAGGAATAACTCTTTAAAGTGTACAATAAAGTACCTTCCCTGTTTATGCAGTATATGACATGATTGATATAGCTTTTGATCTTTTCTAGACGCTACACCAATACGTGTTAATGTTTCTCTGATTTTTAGAAAATCGTCTGGTTCGTTAAGCGTGATCTCCAACATAGAAGCAGGAGTCCACTGGACTTCAATATTATTTTCGTTTTCCACCTTTATAAATCCTTAATTTCAATTCGTTAATTTCATCATTAGTTAATAATGACAATACAGATTTAGCTTTTTCATTACTATATCCATAATATTCTTTTATTAATTCTAAATTTTCTATGTCAATGGGTTTGGCCCATTTAGAAAATCTTTTCTTCTTGTTAATTATATTTATAAAAAAATCAAATTGAAGACGATGATCAATATGATGATTTACATTCATCTCATTAGCGAAAAGAACAGTGTCAGGAAAATAAGAAAGTCCACGATTTACCATAAATGGAGCATATGCTTTTTCAGAAACATCATCAACCATTATATCCTTTTTTGTTACATTAATTGCGTTTAGATAATCGAAGGGGTTCATTTGAAACGAACCCCCGCCATTACCTCAGTAAGACAAGCAACAGTATTTAATTCGTGATCTGCAACAAAAGAATTCTTGTATTGATAATCCGCTAGAATAAGTACCAATTGTGGTATACTCTGAGGATCAATATAGTCATTCATATTATCATAAATTTTACGATAAATTGCTGCAGGTTCAGAATCAATATTATTACTTACCCACTGACGCATACCTTTAAAGTTTTTCTCTTTTAAGTGAATCATAAGATCATTAAGAGAGACTTCCGATAAAGATACTAAAATGCCTGTATCAATAGTACCGCTACTACTGTAACGTTGAAGTTCATTTAGAACTTTACGCCAATCAGGCATGTGTTTCATAATAAGTTCAGCAACTACCTTTTCATCAAATGATATACCTTCGTCCGTTAGGATTGATGTACAACGTTTGAGAAATTGTCCACAAAGTGGAACTGAATCTTTCTTAGAAACGTTAAACTCAATGGTAGTACAACGTGAATGCAAGGGTTCAATGATTCTGTTCTTGAAATTACATGTCAATATAAATCGACAGTTATTTGAGAACTCTTCAATAAAACCACGTAATGCAGGTTGCGTTGATTGAGCGTTAAGATAATCTGCTTCATCCAAAATAACTACTTTGTAGCCACCTTGAAGTGAAACTGTAGATGCAAATTGTTTGATCTTGTTGCGCAGAGTATCAATGCCAGATTCTTCGGATCCATTGATCAGAAGATAATCTAGTTCAAGTTCGTTACATAAAGCTTTCGCGACTGTTGTTTTACCCAGGCCGGCTGTTCCGGTAAGAAGCATATTGTGTAGGTCACCTCCTTTAACAATATCTTCAAAAGTTTTCTTGATTGATTTTGGTAAAATGCAGTCTTGAATTTTTTGTGGACGATATTTTTCAACCCAAAGAAATTCTGACATTATAATACCTCCCAACCAATAACTGTGTTAACGCGAAATGATCTCCACGCTTCTTTGTCTAGAGACCATGCAGCAATGTGCTCGGTTTCAGGACTAACGCTTTCAATCACGGATTTCATTCCGTGCGCTTGTAGTACAGTAGGGTTGAGAGTGCAGGGCATGACTCGTATTTCGTCAGAGTCAATTTTCTGAAAGGTGACCGTTACAGTACCTTTTTTAAGTGCGTCAATAAGACGCGAAACTTCATTGCGATCCATAATATATCCTTCATAATAAAAATTAGTAGTGCGTGGGGGAGCTACCCCCACATTAAGCTAGTACAATTAAGCTTCTTCAGCTTCAACTGTTTCAGGCAAATCGTCGCCAGCTGGGACCATGCCTTCTGGAGCTTCTTTGCCCTGCTCAGCAGATGCCGCATTTAGAAATGCAACAGTTCTGTTTCTGAGTCCGCCAACAGCTTCCATTTCCTGACCTTCAAAACCACCCCTTTTAGAACAGATATCGATAATCTGTACGAAAGTTGCAATGTCTTGTAGAGACAGTTGTGGAGCTTGTTGCTCCTCTTGTACACCTTCAGGTGCGTTTACTTCTTCAGTCATTTTCTTCTCCTTTGCAAAGTAGACTAATTATGAGAGACCCGACCAATTCGGCATCTTCTCGTATTATCCTCATAATATTATGAGAATTTTTTCTGTGCATATTTATTTATACACCGAAACTTGATGATTTCTCTAAAGCGATAAAATAATCTAAAGGATTATCAGCATTTCTCCAATTAGAAATGAGCCTAGATGAAATCGATACTTTATAATCGCCTTGTAGCATTTTTAAATTAGAAATACTAAAGACATAATTAAAAGTCTCACTGGTGCCAATACCTAGGTCGATATCAAATGTATTTGCAGTAGAATCTTTCTCATTAAATACAGATGCGACAACGCTATTACCATCACCAATAAAACTCAGTTCTGAATGTCCGAGTACAGCGGCTGCTTTTTGAATCTTCTGGAGGTTTTCCATTGATAAATCTAACACAACTTCACACTCTGGCATGTTGATATCTTTACTTGGTTGTGTAAGGATATCGACTTCAGAATAATAATATTTAATCTTTTGTGATCCATCTGAGATAGTGAGATACTTATCACTAAATTCTAATGTAGGATCTTCCATAAGATTATACAACGACAAAAACTCGTTAAGATCATACACACCAAATTCTACAGGAAAGTCCTCTAGGATTGATGCGGTTGCCATAATAGTTTTTGCTTCCGAAATAGTCTTTAGTTCCTTTCCAGGTTTAAAGACTAGATTTGCATTAATACCCGAAAAGTTTTTTAGGATACTAATTGTTTCACTTGATATTTTCATAATTTACCTTTTTTAATTTATTACCTCTATTATACCACATTTTAACGTGTTTGTACATAGTTATTTTTTATTTAATCGATCATGCTCATAGAGCGCAAGCAATCCGTAGTGTAAGACCTTCATAAGATCTTTTCTGTGATCTTCTGGAGTTCCCTTCTTACCATACCGAGCATTATATTTGTCGACATTTCCTAGAAAAAATCCAAGTCCATGTCCTCTATCAACTATTACTTCAGATGATTGAAGTCCTCCTTGACCGTAATGTGCTCCGTAAGTAGAATCTATATAAGCGTGGAGCTCTGCGATGAGAGCTCCTTCGTTAAATTTATAATCGGGTTTATGCTGTTTCGCCATAGTTATCCTCTGTTGTATCTAAGGTTTCGACTCCAGCATCAACTTTGCTGTAGAGATCTAAGAAAGCTGACTTAGTGTCTTCGTCAAACCTAGCGATACATAGATCGATCGCCTTTGCTCTATTCTTAAAGATAGAGAATGTTTGAGCAATATGACAAAGCCTTCTAGTTGAAATAACTTCGTCAACACCATCATCATAGAAAGTCTTTCTGATAATGTCAGCCCAAGTAATTAGCTTTTCTACAAAGTCGGCATCTTCAGTTCCGAACTTAGACATGTGATTGTTAAGAATTTTAGTTTCGATTGAAGGAGATGGAAACTTCTGATCGATCGCAACTGTAAACCTTTCTAAGAAAGCTTCATCAATGATCGAAGCAGCAGTAAACCTACCGTCTTCTGAACCTTTACCTTTTGTATTAGCAGTCGCTATAACATTGAAGCCAGGCGCAGGAGAGATTGTCTCACCCGTCTTTTTAACAAGAACAGGTTTACCTTCAAGTATGCCTTGTAGACACATAATTTTATTTGTAGCTCTATCAATTTCGTCGAGCAATAAGATTGCACCGTTTTCCATCGCTTTAAGAACAGGACCTTTAGAGAAGACAGTTTCTCCATTGATAAGTCTGAAACCTCCAAGCAAATCGTCTTCATCTGTTTCCGGATTAATTTGAACACGTATGAACTCCCTATTAAGTTTTGAACACGCTTGTTCTACCATAAACGTTTTACCGTTACCAGATAGTCCTGAAACGTAAACAGGATAGAACATTTCTGATTTAATCATTTTTACTAGATCATGGAATGCTCCCCAAGGAACAAACGTAGGATCCGCTTTCGCAAAGGTTTTTTCTTCATTTACAATAGACTGCATCTTAGCTGCAGGAGCGATGTCAATCACGTTATTATCTACCTCTACGGTTTGTAGTAAAGCACTTAAGTCATAAGTACCGATCTTGACTCTATTTTCTGCAGTAAGCATAGGATAAAAGTCTTTTCCTGTATAACCCATGGATTTCGCCGTGGTTTCAATTACGTTCTTTCTGAACGAAGTTTGATCTGGATAATTCTTAGCCAGTTCTTTTAAAATATTTTGTGTTGAGATTTTCATATCTTTCATAATGTAGTTCCTTATCAATTATTAATTCAGGTTATATTATACCAAGTTTCAGCGGCTTTGTACACACTTTTTTGAAAAAAAGTATATATTTTTTAGCAGTATTATGCAACTGCTCTACCGAAAGTGGTCATAAGAACCTTGTTTTGCTTCTTACTCTTTGAGTACTTTTTAAACGCGCTTGCCATTTGACCTCTAGTTTGGTCTGAATTCACATCAAATTCGTCGTCGTCAGTCGCAAGTTGATTTCCGCCTTTGATCAAGTAAAACTCGTTGTATCCTAATGCATTTGTTCTAACAACACACTTATTTTTTCTATACTCTTTTTGAGCTTCTCTCCTAGAATCTTCAGCCCAAGTCACACCGACGATATCATCAACTTTAGTGTTGAACATTCTATTGTTATCAGCCATAAAGAATCCGATACAGTTAATGTTGTATCTTGATCTTAGGTTTTCAAGTAATGCCTTTGTTGTATATTTTCTACCTTCGGCTTTAACTAGTTTGCCGTCAACCATTATGTTGATCGAACTATAACCATGATTAGTCGGAACTTTATCAATAGAGTTGTCAGAGTAACCTCTTATTCCATTTGATTCTCCGTCAGAGAACACAACTAGATTCATTTTTTCTACTTGATTCTTAGATTTAAATTCTTTAACTAGATGATGTGACATAATTAAAGCTTGATCTAGTGGAGTAGAACCCCAATCTTCGTGATTAGAGATGATGTCTCTACCACTCCAACCACCAATTTTCGATCTTAAGTATAAAGAAGTAAGTGCTTTTTCAAAGTCTGGCTTTTTAAGCTTTGACGAAATTAACAATGGCATTGAGAGATTATCTAAATCTAAATCGCCATCAAACAGTAAACCTTGATTTCTTAAATCCCAAGAATCGATTGATTGATTCGTAGTAGTAAAAGCATAAACTTCAAAAGGAATATTTACTTTCTTACAGAATAACACTAAGTGAATTAATTGATCTAGTACATGTTGAAGTGACTCAGACATAGATCCAGAATAATCGATAAGCATCATCATTCCGTGATTCTTAGCATCGTGTAGTCTTGTCGTTTGCAAGAATATATCGTCATTTGTTTTATAAGAAAACAATTTATTAACGTCAATAATTCCTGTCTTTGCGGTTGAAGCTTTTTGCCATTGAACCGCAGCTTTTCTCATTTCAAACTCTTTTACAGCGACTGCAACAGATCTGTTTGCGCTTTTCATATATGAACCATATTCAGCCATTGCCATAGCAATACTGTCTTTAACGTAATCTGCAGCGTTTTCGATCTTATAATCTCTTTCTTCTTGTAGAGTTTTGTTGTCAATAACAATTCTTTTTCTTATTTCTTTATTAATGTCAGACAAAGTTAGAGTTTGTTGTCCATTTTCGTTTGTGTCAAGTAAAGAACTTTCGTTATTTCTAAAAGCTTCGTCAGTAATAGAAAGTTTACCGTCAGCTCCTTTAGAAGCAGAAACTTCTTGTTCTTCTTCCGACTCTTCTTCTTCGTCGTCATCATCTCCTGATGAGTTTGGAGTTTCGTCTTCTTTTTCTGACTCGTTATCTCCTTGACCGTCGTTGCTATCATCATTGAACTGAGGCTCGTCAAGTTGCTCTTCATTATCATCTTCAGGAGCATTTGGTTCTTCATCTTCGTCATCGAATTGCTTATCATACTCAACAATGTCTTTAACTAATTCTAAGACTTCTTGAAAGTCATTAGTCGACATTGCTCTATCCATAAACACTTGTTCTTCGTCGTTGAAGTCGATATCAACGTGAACACCAACTTTAGCTTGAAGATTAATTTTATCAATGATTCTAAGTTTTGTAAGATCTAGATCATCAGTAGAAAAGAAGTTGTCATCATATAGTGTAGCATAAGCTCTACTAAAAGGACCAACTAAACCAGGATATCTAGCTTTGATTTTTCTTTCGATTCTAGCATCTTCAATAACGTTAATATAAGAACGTGGACAGCCTTGAAGTTTTTCAGGGCTGTCGTGCCATCCTTCATATGGAGTTTCTAATGCATGACCAACTTCATGACCAACAAATAGATCATAAACGTCTTTACCCATATCCTTCCAGAGAGGAAGACCGAGAACACGGTTCTTGATGTCAAACCAAGGGGTTTGATAGTTGCCGTGACGAATAGAGATATTCTCTTTCGCCAGTAGTTTGGGTAAGCTTGAATTGTCGTACATATTAACTCCTTATCTTTAATATGGTACCATTATACTAAGTTTTGAGGTGTTTGTACACACTTTTTTTAAAAAAAAGTATATATTTTTTATACGTATTTATTATAAGCTTATAACTTTTCGGAATAAGGACTCGAAATTACTTAATCTTAGAGAAGTTTCTTTCTTTGATAAACTCGATCTTAGATCTAAACTTATTCTCTAAAATGTCCCCTTTATGCGATATAATAAAGACATTAGTGCCATCTTCTAACGTATTTAGTATTTTTGTTAGATTGTCAATACCATCATGATCTAATGAAGAATCAAAGGTTTCGTCTAGAATGAGTAAATTAGTAGATGCAGAATTTTTCATCTTAGCAATCTGTCTCCACGTAAACAATAGTGATAGGTCAATTCTTTGCTTTTCACCTTCACTAAATGATGCATAGTTAAATGCATCTCTATGACGCGATCTAATAGTCTCTGTGAAGTTTTCATCTAGATGGAATGCAACAAAGAAGTCTAGCACTTGTAAGTATTGATTGATAAGCCTATTCATAACTGGAAGATACTGCTTAATAACCTTCGTTTTTATGCCCGTATCTTTCAACATCTCGCCTATAACTTCATTGTACGTGCGCTCTTCTACATATTCTAGTTTTTTCTCGGTCATTGTGTCTTTACCATCGCGAAGAGTTTCAAGTTCATCTTTAGCGGTTTTAATATCTCCTGACGATTGTAATAAATTTGTAATTTCCTTTTGGATCTTTTCAATCTCTTTTTGAATTAAATTAATCTTATCGTTATTAGAGTTTATTTGTCTTTGCTTAGCAACTAACTCTTTCATATTATCTTGGCATTCAGTTAACTGTACAGCGCATGCGTCATTTTCTTCGGCAAGATCTTTCATACCCCTTTGAATTTCTGCTGCAGCTTCTTTAATCTTAGCTAATTTAGACTCTTTGATAGACACATCTATATCTTGATCACACGTAGGACAATGCTGATTGTCTTCGAAGAATTTAGCTTCAGTTACAAGATCTTTAATCTTTGACTTAAACACTCTATCCTCAGATTTAATGTCAGAAACTTTCTTAGATAGTTCATCATGCCTATCGCTTTCAATCTCTGTCAATGTATCTAGGTTTTTACCTAGTTCAGCAGATTCACCAACAAGAGTCTTAACATCTTCCTCATAGGATTCTACTGAACCTTGCTTTGACGCAATCATATCTTTATTAATTGCTTGTAGATCCTTAATATACTTGCTTTGAGTATCCATCTTAGCTTTATATAGATCTAAAGAATGATTAATCTCAGTAAGTTCGTCTTTAATCTTAGAGTTACGTTCTTTTAGTAACATGTTCATCTTTGAGAAAATATTAATATCTAATAAATCCTCGATAACAGATCTACGTGTCCAAGCTGGTAGTTGCATAAATGGTATAAAAGAACTACTTCCTAATACAACAACTTGATGAAATGATTTATGGTTTAATTTAAGTATGTTCTGTTCTAAGAACTTTTGATAATCTCTAGCATTTGATGATTGGTTAATCATATTTCCGTTTTGCCAAATCTCAAACTTGTTAGGTTTAATTCCTCTCAAGATTCTAAAATCCGAATTACCAATAGCAAACTCTACTTCAACAATAGTACCTTTCTTATTGATACTATTAATCATCTGATCTTTTTTAATGTCCCTGTGTGGCTTTCCAAATAGTCCAAATGACAGAGCATCTAGCATTGTTGACTTACCTGCACCGTTAGAACCTACGATGAGTGTCGATGGTGTTCGATCTAATTGGACTTTAATTGTATCATTTCCAGTCGAAAGAAAATTCTTCCAACTTACGCTTTTGAAATGTATCATACTACCTCTAAGTTTTGTGCTTCTGTATAAAGCTTTCTCAATTCAATTTTTAAATGATCTTTATCTAGTTCAGTGTCGACTGCTTCTACATAAGAATCTAATAATTCAGTTGTATCCTCTAAAGATACTTTTTCATCTTCTACGCTTTCACCTAAGTATTCCTCAAAACTTTCGGCAATTTTCAGTTCATACGTTTCAGTGCTTTGTAGCTTATCGACAAATTTATCAAACATGTATAAATCATTTTTGTTCAATACAATAAGCTTAATAAACTTATGCTCATAATCTGTAAAATCAAAATTAGTATAATCGGTATTACTATCATCGTATATAATCTTTTTAAACATAGTAATAGGATTACGGACAGCCTCTACTTCTCTTGTTTCAGTATCTAATACGTGAAAATATTTTGGATCATCGACATCGGCCCATGTAAACTCAAACTGGGAACCTAAGTAATCAACATTACCTTGACTTGATCTTGTATGGAAATGTCCGGACAATACTTTTTCAAACCTAGAGAAAATGTCTGCATTCATTCCGTGAGGATTAGTTACTCCTGCCATCATTTCAAAACCAGCCAATTCTAAATGCGCGCCGAGAATAGGAGCTTTACAGTTTAAAGCAAAATCGACATACTCTTTATAGTTAGCATTATTAATCCACGGGATAACTGCAACGCCTAAACCATCATAGTCCAACACCGTTGGTTTCATAATTATATTTACATTGCTGGTAAAATAACCAAGCAATTCTTTGAGGCTGCACAACTCGTTAGTGTTTTTGAAATAGACATCATGATTTCCGGGAATAATATCCATGGTAATACCGGCATCACGCATAGGCTCAAGAAAATGCTTACGATTAGCATTGAGTGCTTTAAAGTTAACGAATTTTCTGTGTTCATAATAATCTCCTAAATGAAGAATGTTTGTTATATTATTTTCTTTCAAATATGGAAAAAATATTTCCTCATAAAATCTTTCTTGATACTTTAAAAAAATATCAGACGAGTTTCTTACACCACAATGAGTGTCATTTAATATTGCTATTTTCATATATTATACCATAAAGAGTTCTAGTTTTTCTTTCTCTTTTTCAATCTTTGCGAACTCTTTAATCTTAGCATCTTTAGTTCTAATCTGATCGATTCTGCTTCTTAGCGTATCTACATAGGCCATTGTTTGTTGAGCACCTGCATCGTCCATACCCATAGCAGCAAAGTCTTCAATTCCCATCTTTTCGATGAACTTAAACTTAATATCTTGTTGCTTTTTCTCTTTAGTTATTCTACGTATAAAAGCAAAGTAGCATATTTGTGTAAAATAAGAAAAAGCGTTTGGATTACCGGTTCTTGTAGCAGTATCAATTTTATAATTATTAATTGCTCTTAAACAATTTTCTACTCCATCCATTACCATCTCTTCACGATAAGTGTACCGAACGAAGTTCGGTCTGTGAGACAGGCCTTCTGAAATTTTCATGAAACATGTGGCAATATAATCAGTAACAATAGGAGTACGTTCGCCTGCTTCTTTAGCGGCTTTAGCTTTTACAGCGTAATCCATTACTGCTTGTGAAAAATCTCTGTTATTCACATAATGCGGTTTATCTTTAGGTTTGATTTTTTTAGTCATGTAATTCTCCTATAATGGTATATTATACCACAGTTTACTCAAAAAGTAAACAGTTTTTTCAATTTAAATTAATTTAGTTTTTTTGCATAAAAAGGTGTACAAATCACGAAAAGCGTGATATAATATAAGAGTCCACCGGTGAGGTAGGGGTATACTAATGTATTGTTTTGTTCTCTTCCGCATCAAATTCAAAGGCTTCATCAATATTAATTTCATCACCATATTCTTCAAACGATTCTACTGTTTCTCGAACTTTCTTAATCATATCTTGACAAGAGTACTTTATATATGACTCTTTTGTTTCGTCTACTACTTCCGTATGATTAATGACAAACCGCTTCATTATTTTAAATACTTTCTTTTCTGAAAATGGAAACCAATCGGCAAAAGTCCATATACCAGCGGGTGAAACCCGTACGGCCGCAGGCCGTTCTACAATAAAGGCATGCTCATTTGTCGACTGGACATAGCAAATTAGATCTTCGCCATTCGTTAGTTTAAAGTGTCTTATATCTATAGCTTCCATTTATATATTTATATCGTGTAATTTGTAGTCAAATTTTTCGCGACTGTATATTTTAATTCTCTCAGCTGCGTGCTCTAATGTATAATTTTTCTTATTTTTCCAATGAAGATCATCAGCAATATCATACACTTTAGTATTTATACCATCCCCAGATTTCCTTAATCCTCTTCCGATACTTTGAAGAACCCTAATCTGAGACTTACTTGGTGAAGCAAAAACAATGTTATGGAGCCGCTTAATATTAATACCAGTAGAAAAAGTGCCCATACTCGCGACAATAATCGCGTTGTCCTGCTCCTCTGTAATTGCTCGTATCTCTTCCCTCGTATCCACGTCGGTCTCTCCTGATACATAAAATAATCTCCTAGTATTACGTGGTAATGCGTCAAACTTCTCGCGTAACATATTATGTAGTGGCTTACCGTGTTTTTCTACAAATTGAAATAAAATAAGTGTATTACCATCCTGATCCATAGCAAGGTTAGATATAAAATTATTCCTTGGTTCGTACTTTACTATAAAATCAATCTCATCTTGATATTTCATCTTTGACACAAGTTTGCGATACTCTTCTCCGTATTTTAACAATAACACGAAGATATCTAATTGTGCTAAAGAATTTTCTTCAATTAACTTTTTAGTTGTTGTGACCTTATGTACAGGACCAAACAACCCCTCTAATACTAGCTGATGGGTTTGTGTACCATCTAATGTTCCAGTAGTACCCATACGAAATTGTGCGTTAACACATTTTTCTAATATTGCAGTTAGCGACTTAGCTTTAAAATTGTGTGCCTCATCACCAACAACCATTCCATAATCCTTAAACCAATTGCTCTGCATCTTATAAATTGACTGCCATGTAGTAATAATCACTCTATGTTTTAGGTTATATCTTTCTTTACCAGAATATATTCTATGGCAATTATCCTCAACCGACCATTCATCCTTTGCTGAATAATCACCGAAATCAGAATACATCTGTTCAACTAGTGACGTAGTAGGAACGATTATTAGTACATTCTTATCATACATTTCAAGATAATACCTAATGGCCAAATATATTATTAAGCTTTTTCCAGATGCAGTTGGACTTAACAACAAAGAACTCTTTCTATGAAGCGCGTGTGAGAGCGCATCTAATTGATAATCCCTAGGTGTAATACTATCTCCGTTAGCCGTAAGCGTTACATCTTTTAAGAAGCTGGGAATGTCGTGAAGCTCAGTACTATCAGGCCTACCAAAAGCAGAATTATCTTCTACCACAATCTCATAATTTCGCGCGTCTGCAAATTCAGACAAATATTTAAACAATCCACTATACAGCTGTTGTTTACGCAAATCATATAGCCGTATCTTACCATCCCACATACGATTGCGATATGCCGGCATGAACTTATATCCAGGAACATAAAAGCAAAAATGCTCGGATAGTTCCATTTCTATGCTCGGCTCTGTGTCTATACTTAAAAAGACTTCATTTTTCTTTTTAACTACTATCTGATCCATTACATTCCACTAGTAAATTTATTCCACTCAATAATATTTTTTATGTTTTGATGTCGCCATTTAATATTATCTAATATTTCTTTCAATGTATCTATAAGCTCTTGAGTGTAATGCATCTTAGCTTGATGTGCCTGAATGACTGGATCAGCATCATACCATTTATCCATATCACCTTTTAACACAGTAAGGCCATTTAATGGATCATAGTCCCAACCCTTAGAGTCCATTTCTTCTTGACTCAGTTTGCCGTTATAATGCATAAACTTGTCTTTAAGTAAAACTTTAAATTCCAGGTCAAGCTTTTTATATCTAAGCTTGTTTACAGAGTATAGTTCTAGGTACTTCGAATGAAGCTTTGCGGAATCGCGTGCTGATTGATCTAATTGAAGTTCATCGATGACGGAATCTTTTTTCCACATCTCAAGTATTTGTTCTAAATTATTCATAATATTTCCATTTTATACATTGTAATATGCATTACAATATGCATTACAATATATATTTATATATGCTACTTTATATCGAAGTAAGTGTATTTCAATGTAACATCAGCTTGTAAGTATTCTATATCGGTTTGCTGTGTAGAGAACTCTACTGCTGATAAATTTGTAGGGAAACAATCCCTAAATGTAATTTCTTTCGTTACGTTATTGTGACTACTTAGAATTGATAACGTTGCATCTGATTTAAAGGAATCTCCCTTTTCAATAATGTTATGCATCCAGTTAAACATTTCAACATAATTCTCCATGTCTTCAGTTACATTAAACCTAAGGGTTAAATCACCAAAAGTCATTCTATCCCCAGTAAAAGATAAATTAGTTCCTTTATATGGAGCTGCTGATTCACCTAACGACAGATCAGGAAGAGTTACGGATGTACAAAAATACTCAATGTTTGCATATTGAGTAGAATCGATTTTAAATTGAAACCCAGTGGGACTTAAAAAGTTTTTATTTGCAGTAGTCATACACTTATTTATACAAGTTTAAAAGTCAAATAAAAAAAAGGGACTCCGAAGAGTCCCCTTAAGTTTAATCTAATTAAAGATTAAGCACTAGCCATAATACCGTCTACTCTAAAGATTCTAAAGTATGGGTTAGCTCTATCAGCACCAGTAGTACCGTCAACAGCAACGAATGGGTTAGCAATCATTCCGTATCTAGTTTTGAAGCCGATTCTTGGTTGGAAATCATTCTCACCAAGAGCTTTAACCATTGTTAATGGTACGTATGGGCAGTAGAAAAGACCTGCGTCATAAGGGTTTGCACCTCTATAACCTACTGTTACGTAGTCAGGGTTAGCACCTGCTGAATATGGATCAACATACACTTTAAACTTACCGTTAAGAACACCAGCAAAAGTATTACCAGTATCATCAACGTTCAAGTTAGTGTTAAGAGCAGGGCTATAGTCAAGCATGCCAGAAGCAGCAAGTACTGAAGCTACGTCAGAAGAACAGATAATGTAGTTACCTTTTCCTCTTCTTGTTGCTTTAGCGATCGCATTTGCTTCTCTTTCGATTTGCATGATAAGACCTTTAGCTTTTTCAGCCAACCATCTGCCATCACTATCAGTATCTACATTAAAGATACCTTTGATAGCAACGTTAGATGTACCAGCACCCAAAGTAGCTTTTCTGTTTACAGTTCTAACAACTTCTCTGTTGATTTCCGCAAGGATTTCAGAAGAAAGGATGTTAGCAAGCTCACCTTCAGCATCTAGACCGTGAACAGCCTTAAGATCCTGAGCAAGCTCCATTGTGTATTCAGCTTTAAGAGCTCTTGACTTAGCAGTTACAGTAGCCTTATCGATTGAGAAAGCCATCTCACCGAAAGCACCGTCGCCTGATTCGCCAACGCCTAATCTCTCAGCCGCACTAGTAGAAAGACCACCAGCAACGTCAGAAACGATTTCGCCAGCTGTTTCGTTAGTGCTTAAGTCTTTGTCGCCGTTATCAACAGCAGCTTCAAGACCTGAAGGACCAGCTTCTTGAGTAACAGAAGCGTCACCTGAGAATGAAGCATTAGCTTCGTCAAATAGTGCTTCAGTACCAGCTTGTGTTGAGTATCTTGACTTCATTGCGAAGATAAGTCCAGTAGGACCTGACATAGGCTGAACACCAGCAATATCATAAGCAATAAGATTCGGCATTGCTCTTCTTACGAGAGAGATCAATACAGGATCAAAGCCTTTGATTGCATCAGCGTTACCAGCACCAATGTGGTTAGCTGCAGCCGCTTCACCAAGGAAGTTACCTTGCTTAGCAATTTCTTCTTCTCTTGCTGAGATTTCTTGGTTCTCTAAAAGACGTGCTGTAACAGCTGCCTTATGGCCGTCTTGAATTGATGGAACATCAGCATGCTCGAGAACCGGAGCCCACTTTTCCATTAAGTTTTTGTCTGCGTTAAACATTTTTTGTTTTCCCCTATTAGACTATTTGTTAAATTTTGAAATAGCTGAAGTGTATCTAGCCATTACATCACTGAGGTCAGCCGGAGCTTCGTCAGTACCAACTAAGGTTTGAGCTTCATCTACTGATTCTTGAGCTTCAGATTTGAAGTATGACTCTTTAACAACATTCACTTTCATTTCGAAAGATTCTGCTGAATCAAAATCAATATCTTCTACCAAAGATGCAAGCTTTTCAGCTTCAGTCAATGCTAGCCCAGAAGAAGCGTTTCTCACAATCTCAGCTCTTTCCAAATTGGAAACAGACTCAGTTAGTGCGATATTCTCTTCTGTTGATTTATTTAATGATTCCTCAAGCTCAGCAACCTGATCTGACAATTCGTCAATTAGGTCAACCTTACCTTCTGGAACCTCGATATAGTGTTCTTTGAACACTGACTGTAAAGAAGTCATAAAGTCTTCAGCAATTTCAGTTCTAAGTCCTGTAGTTACCGCAACTTCATTCTCTGTCATCCAGTTTGAAACAACATAGTTAAGGTAAGAATCTACCTTTTCTACGAGCTCAGTCTTGATTTCAGTTACCTCTTCTTCAAGGTTTGAAACGTACTCAGATTCTAGTCTTTCGATCTCTGCACCTACTTTAGATTTTAAAGCAGCTTCAAAGATAATTCCAGCTTTCGCTTGGAAACCGTCAGACAACGTAGCTTCTTCAGCGACTAGGTTTTCTAAATCTTCAGAGTAGTCAATATGGTCAACGTTAACGTCTTCCTTAACTGGCTTCTCTTCTTCTTCGTCATCACCATGATCACTTTCCATTGTTTTCACAACGCTAGCGTAAATCTTTTGTGCGTCTAGTTTTTTTGATTTCTTCAACATATCATTTACTGATGCCATGATTGCAGCTTTAGTTTTAGGCATTTCAACAACAGGCTCTTCGTCTTCGTCATCTTCCTCATCGGAATCTTCCTTAACTTCTTCCTCGTCATCATCATCGCCTTCTTCGTCAGCTTCTTTCTTGACTTTAGCTTCTACGATTTCTTCGTCTTGAACTTGTTCGTCTTCAACGAGCTCCTCGTTATCAAGCTCTTCAGTTTCTGATACGTCTTCGACTAAATCATTTTTAATTTCGTCATTAGACATAATTTATTCTCCTATTAAGAATTTACAAGTTTAGAGAGGAAATTTTTAAAAGCTTTAATCTCGACATCAGATGAACTAACACCTCGAGCTTCCTTGATTTCAGTCTCAATTTTCTCAACTTCTTGTGGACAAAGAACGCCATTATTCCATACCCAATCAACACCTTCCATAATTCCATTGACAAATGCCTCTGGAGCTGAAGGGTCTTGAACGATATCTACTGTAGACAACATAAAGTCATCTTTCACATACATAGCGCCATTCTTTTGCACAAGACTACCCATACCACGACTTGATACACCAAGCTTAACTCCACCTTCAAGCAAACCTTTTACAATTTGCCCCATAGGGGTTTCTAAGATCGATGCTTTTCCAATAACATTACTTCCGTCAAATTTGAGTTCCGTAATCTTATGTGAAACTTTATCTAAGTTAATAGTAGGACCTTCAGGGTGGTTTAGTTCCCCAACTGCTCTACCAGTACTTACTTGTTCTTTTACATATTTACTTACCGCATTTTCAAGAATGCTCTTTTCGTAAATACGACCGTTTCTATTTTTAGAATCGGCTTGCATAAAAACACCCTCGATCACGAGAGTCTTTTTGCCATTAACCTTTTCTTCAATAACCTCTAGGTTACTGTCATTAAATTCTGCTATAAGTTTCATTTACTTATTTCCGTTATTATTCCTCTTCTTTAGAGGCTTGTCTGTCTTGCAATGTAGAAGCAATTTCAATCTTCTTTGCATCAAGAGCAGCTGTTAATTTATCGGCCATAATAGAGTTAAACTGCTTACTAGCAGCAACATTATCGCCATTTTTAACATTATCAATTAAATTTTCAATACTCATTATTTGTTTCCTTCGTTATATATTTATAAAAAATTAAATGTCAAGATCATCTTCATCTTCAATTTCACCTGAAGATTTCTCTGCTTCGATTTGTTTCTTCATCTCAGCGATCTCATCATCGTTTTGACGTAAGATATTCTTACGAATCCACTCATTAGACACATACTTCCCAACGTACTCATCCATCTGAGCAAGCATTTCAAACCTTTCACGAATAATTTCAGCTTCTTTTAACTCACTAAAATAATTATCTTCGATAAAGTCAAAATATATATCTTCCTTCCATTTAACCCAATCTTCCTTAGTAATTACGCCCTTAAGCATTAACTGTGTTTTTAACAGTTGTAAGAACAAATCACTAAATCTCTTTCTCAGTCTATCTAAAAACTTTTTAAACTTAACTTCGTCTCTGGTAATTTCGGTGCTTCTACCTAAATTAAATCCAGATTCTTGCTCTAGTCTATTAGCAGGAACGTTTAATGATTTATATAGTTTCTTTTGGAAATATACAATATCTTCTATTTGACCTAAGTTTTCTCCACCTGGTAGGGTTGAAATCTCTGTTCCTCTTCCGCCCTCTCTACGTGGTAAAAAGAAATCTTCTAACATAGACATATGCTTACGGTCGTCTTTTATATCACCGGTTTTAGCATCATAGACCAATTTATTTCTATACTGGCCCATAATATTTTTTAGATATTCTTCTGCTTTACCTTTAGGAAGGTTACCAACATCAATATAAAAAATTCTTCGTTCCGGCGCCCTACTAATTCTGTAGATTACCAATGAATCTTCCATCATTCTTAGCTGATTTACTGGCTTAATAGCCTTATGCAAAAATGATAATATTCTTTTTCTACTTGGATCTAACATACCAGAAGTACAATATGCTATTGAATCCGGGTGAATCTTTAACCCTTGGTTTTCACCGGTCATCTTTCCGTCTTGAAATAAGAAGTACTCTTCTGACTTCTTAATGATATTAGCCCCAGTCCTTGGATCTTTTTCTTCTTCGATCTCTTTAATCTTTCTTAATTTAGTGGGATCAATATATCTTAATTCTAATATACCCTTTTTAGGGTTATTATTATCGATAATAATATGATATGGTAATCTACCATCTACATACCATTTTCTAAAAATGTCGTGCGAATAGCTATTAAATTTTAACAATGAAATAATATTTTCAAACTCATCCTTCATAGCCTTTTTAACTTGAGTTGAAGCATCCATCTCATCCATAACAATTTCAACAGGTGCTGATTTATTATCACCTACAATTGCTTCATTTACAATATCTTCTACGGCCGCGTCGCATTCTGGGTGTGAAGCGATATCTCTATACTTGTATATAAGATCTACTTCATTTTTTGCAGTATCGCCATCAATATCAACATACTGGCCAAAGTGACCACCGCTGTTAATGACGCCAACACCATCATCATCTGTGTCCGGAACAAAAGAAGGAAGCTCTGGAAGCTTTTGACCCTTTCTATTGATCTCAAAACCAAAAAGTTCTGCCATTTTTTATTTACCTCAATATTATCAGAGGGGAGAACAACTCCCCTCATCTAATATTATTTATACCGCTTTTAAGAAGTAGTATTTGACTCCCAATATTGAACCTGTAACTCAACAGTAAATTCTTCAATCTGGTTTTCATTGTCGTATGAAAGCTCAATTGTAGAAAGATTTGTTGGGAAACAACCTCTCATATCGTAAGTCTTAGTTACTTCACCTTGCTTGTTTAATTGCTCAACAATAATATCAGCCATATAATCAGTAGGATTACTTTGACCTGTATTGTTATTGTGTTCGCTGATACCATTCATCCATCTTTCGAATGCATTTCTTACTTCAAAACCTGTGTCATTAATCACTGTTAATGATACTGGCTCAAAAGTTCTGTCTCCAGCCAATTGTAGTTGTCTGCCTCTAAATAATACAGGGACAGGAGCTACAACTGATGAAGGAAACTGAGCACCCTTAATCATGAAAGAAGATAATTCAACATCGCCTTGAGCATAAGATGGGAAGTTACATGTTACTTTGAACATGTTAGAACGTGCACCACCTCCAACGAGCTTAGATTTAAAATCGTCTACGCCTAAAATTGCCATTTTCTTCTCCTAATTAACCGCCGGCGACTTCTGAGAAATCGACTCCGGTTCTTGTTGCAATAAAGTTAAGTGTGATGAAGTTAATAGATCTAGAAGGCTTGATAAAGATATCAGCAACAAATCTATTAGCGTCAATTACTTGACCTGTGTTGTTTGTAGTATCACATACGACTCTAAAGTCTGTAACACCACGTCTTCCTTTTACATCTCTTAAGAATGGCTCAAGAAGATTTCTAAATTGAGCTCTAGTAAACTCGTCATTAAATTCGAAAAGTTGTCCTTTAGCTGCAGTCGCGATTGCTTTTTCAATTACAATAAACAATCTCCTTACGTTAATTCTATCAAATGCACTTGGCTTACTTAATAGTGTTTTATCACCAAATAACATTGTACCTTGTCCAGGGAAAGAAACGAGTGGGTTAACTCTTGCTTTATAAAGCATGTCTCTATCAGCTTTCTTAGGATTATATGCTAGTTTGGTTACACCAAATAGTTGACCTCTTGTTGTTCCTGCAGGTGAGAACCATGCATCAGCAACGTTATCTGTGTTCGCACAAAGACCTGCGCAAAGACCAGAAGCACCCAACCATCTGTAAACGTCGTTATATTTATCATAAACGTATACAGCACTTGAATCAGCAGAAGCATAAGAAGTTGAGTTAATATCGTCAACCCAAGCCTTTACTGTTGCAGCTGGATTAGCGACTCCAACAGAAGCTTCAATCGGAGGCGATATAAAAGCCATACAATCTTTTCTACTTTCACATATGGAAATTAGTTTATCTGCAATATTTTTTTGGCTGTTGGCGTCTGGATATGCAAACAACAAGTTAACATCAACTGTTTCAGCATCTGCTAAGGCATCAAATCCAGTACCAATCTCACCGTGAGTTGGTGCGTTATCGTCAGTTCCATTTACTAAATCAACTACAATTTCGGCGTCAGAGGTAGTATATGAACCGTTTGCTGTGAATCCACTAATTGGGTCACCTATTTCTGTTAACGTCGAAGGTTCAAGATTCGCATAAACATACCTAGAAGTTCTGTTAATAACCTCTTTGTAATAGTTAGATGTACCTTGTGGAGTTTTAGAATCGATAGCTTGAGAAACTAACTGAAAAGTTTCTAAAACAGTACCAGGAACTCCTGTCCATGAACCTAAGCTATCAACAACTGCAATATTCATTTCATCGCCTGTAATCGTATATGGTGATGCAGATGCAGTTTCCGACGTGCCGGGGTCTCTATCGAATTCGGCTTTTACTTGGGCCGGGAGAGCAGCCTGGGAAGTTGAGTTCGTAGCTATATAAACACTTAGTGAATTACCTAATTTTCCGGGATATCTTGCATGAAACTGCCCGGTAGTAATAGAAGATTCCTCAAAGTGTTCTAAATTTTTAATAAGTTGTGCAGATCCGTCAGTCGCGTTTAGATGACCTGATGCTGCTCGTACTACTTTTAGTGCATTACCATACTTTAAGAATGATGCTGCAGTTAAAAAGTATTTTGCCGTACTGGAATCTGGTGAACCGAAGATGTTAGCTAATTCTGTCTCTGAACCAACCGTAACAACCTCTTCTACTGGACCCCAATTAAAAGCGCCTGCGAATCCACCAATACTGGTTGATACGGCAGGTATTACGCCCGATGCGTCAATTTCCTTGACTTGGACGCCTGGTGATACTTGAAATGCCATTTTTTTGTCCTCTCAATTTGAGTTATTAATAAGTTTTCATAATACGGTTATATTCAATCAGTATTATTTATATAAATAAAGTTTTAAAGGTGCTCTACTTCGAACCAAACATTACCCTCTCCATCACCCTTTCCATCAGAAACGGTACTTCGACCATCATTAATAAGACCAAACGGCAATAAATCATCATGTATTGCCTGCAATTGTTCTTTATATAATAAATTTTTCATATCAATATTTGTTATACCTTGAAAAATATCAGTTGTTGTAAACCATGAAAACAATACTAAATTCATTACTAGGTCGTCGTGATTAGGAGCTTGTGCTTCAAATGAGTTACCTCTTGCAACAAACGTACACATTTCTTCAATAGTATTAGCATCAACAATATGAAGCTTTTTTTGACCTATCAAATCTTTAAACGTAGAACAACCTATTCTCTTAACTCTTCTTGTCATAGTTGCACCAATCGCATTCGCCTTAACCTGCGATTCTACAAACATATTTTCATATTCTAAATCATAATATAACCCATTACATACAATAGCCCCTTGATCATTTGATTCTACGATAATGTATGCATCGTTATATAGTTTAGCGTATTTATAACACATATCAGGTAACAGCATAGGAGATATATTGTTGTCCCTAAACACACATACCTGTTTAAACGGATTTGATGAAGTATCTATTACAGTAAAGGTACTATAATCCTGACCACGGCCTTTTGATACGTCAACCGTCATTACGTACTGATGATCTTCTTTACATTTTTCGTATATGTATAAATTTTCATTCCACGTCATAGGCCGCAAGGATTTCTGAGCAAGTAGATCACTTGCATCAATTAACGTGTTTCCCCTTCCGTGGAAGTTATTTCCAAACTCTTGGTCAAACTGCAATTCCGAAGTGTTTGCAATTGTCTGCCTTTTCCATTCATCATCTCTTCCAGGAACATCCCACCAATCAACCCTAAAAGCTTTATACTCATTTGTATATGTTGTTGCACCTTCCCATATCCTGTGAAATACATTACCAATTCCATTAGCAGTAGAAGTAATGATAACTTTAGTATCCTTACCTGAAGATACAACAGGGTACGTCGATGTGTAAAACTGCGCATCATTTTCTACAAACGCAAATTCGTCTAAGAACAATAGGTTAATAGATAAGCCACGAATAGAACTACCAGAAGTAGCCGATGCGATTATTTTAGAGTTATTGCTAAACTCAATTGATCCTTTATTTAATGCTTTACATCCAGGCTGTAGAAAAAATGGTAAGTTTTCTAACATCAACGTTATGCGAGCAAGCATCTCCCTTGCAGTAGATCCTTTGTTTGCTAATATCGCAATAGTTTTTTCTGGATGAAAACAAGCATACCATAGAAGATATGCAACGGCTGAAATTGATTTACCAGACTGCCTACACGCTAAAACTATACTAAATCTATTATCGTTAAAATGTTTAAACATGTTTTTTTGATATGGATATAAATCAAAAGAAACAAGACCATCATCCAATGAAATAACTTTTAGATAGTTAATAGCAAAATACGCAGGATCCATCATACACTGACGGTACTCCTTTATTTGTTCTTCGCTAAATTGGCTTTCTACTCCATCCTTTTTTACATTAGGATTTCCTAGATAACCTTCATGTTCATTCTTCGGGCGTGGCATCTATAATCTTCTTTTCTTTATTTTCTTTATCGTGCTTTGCAAACAACCTTTGTAGATCTGTTGTACTACCAACAAATAAATTGTTATTAGTTACTTCTTTCTTACCCTTATTTTCATCGTTTAAATCGCGATTACTTTTCTGCAGGTCCATAAGTTTATCGGTCACATCACCGATATCCTTTATAGCCTTAGATAAAACTTCAAATGCTCTTGGATGCTCTGATTCCCTTGCAAGTTCTGCTAATACATCAAGAGATCTTACTCCAGTTTCAATGAGATCCTTATATGTTTTCCTAGAAAATTCATAATCATCTTTGACCTCTTTTTGGGTCTTTGTGAGCTCAGCAGTTTTGACTTTTTTCTCAGGCAAGTTCTTATTCAGGCTTGCCTGCATTTTTTCTAATTTATCCATAATATACCTATGTTATACTTACATTAACTGTATAGTTATCGTCCTCATCAGCAGTTGTTGGAGATATTGTAAAATCCATATTTTCTAAAACATTAGATCCACCTTGATCAGCGTTAAAATCAATATTAATTTCTTTTATAACACCTTGATCGGCAGTGGGCCCGAAATACTTCATCTTCATAACAAAATCAAACTGATATATTAAAGCTCTTCTAGTTAAGAAATCACCCTCATAATCATCTTGAACTGTTACGTTATTCAATATAATAGGAACATCTTGCTTGTATGTAAATCCATTAACTGGAGTAATCGTTACTGTATATTCGGGTTGAAAGTACGGCAGTATTTGCTCCATAATTTGCAACCCGTCATCTTGATTTTTTGCCATAGCAAATAACGACATATTAATGTTATAAGCCACCGCTTGTTTAATTGTCTTCTTTTTATTCGAATCCGTGGCATGCGCTTCTACTATCTGATTTCTCTTAGCTAACTTCTGTGTCGAATCAATGTCCATTGATGTTATTTCAAAGGCCATTCTAGGAAGTTTAATCGCCATAGAAGCATCAGTGTTTGTAGACTGATCTAGCCTTGCCAAAAACTTTTGCTTAGGTCCATATGCAAGAGGAACTTTAATTTGATTTAACACATTGCCATTTCCATCCTTTCTAATTACAGAGATATTATTAAATAGCGTTCCAAACAAAGCTACTGCCTTTCTAGTAGTTGCGTGATAAAAATGACTTCCAAACATTAATAAGTCTCCGATATATCGCCAAAGGGATTAGTTTCAGTAAAATCTACAAAGCCATCGGCTTCTATTTCAAACGCATAATTTTCCGCATGTCCATCACTAGCAAATGCAGTATCGTCTGCTACATTACCGACCGCAGTAGGATACGCAATATATCCGTGTATACTTCCGGTTAATCCGACACTGTCGGATACATAAAAGTCTCTAGCCTCAGTGCTTCCATTAACACCTATGTTTGAAACTGATATTTCTGATAAAAGATTTGAAACCTTTGTTATTGTTTGAACTGTTCCGTATACAGTTATAGCAGGATCAGTACTAATAACTTGAGTTACAATTTCACCTATTTCAAAATGCTCATTGTTTTCAACAGTAAGAGTCATTGGAACCTGATATGAATTTTTAACTTCCGTAATATCTATTGCTCCAACGCCTGTATCAAAGTCCTCATCGTTATATTCAAACAAGCTACAATTAAGTTTATACACCGGCAAATTTGATAATTGATAAAAGGGCTGTTCATGCTCAACAAAACTTATTTCAAAAAACTTATTAGTCATCGGTAAAAATATTAAATCACCTTCCATTGGCCTAATAGTTTCTACATCGTTATTCCAAACACCTACTAAATTTGTCCACTGTCTACGGGCTATAACAAACGTAACCTCATCACGTATTTCTATACCAAATTTTTGATACAAATCGCCCTGGCCGTCAAAACCATCTGGATTTTCGATATAAGCTTCAATCAGATACGCATCATCAAACTTAGAAGCATGATCCTCTCCTAAGATATTATCTTTATTAACTAAAACCCTTGGAATATAATAAACATCTTGTCCATATATTTTGAGAGATTCTATTACTAGATCTTCGTAAACTGTTTGCTCAGAGGCCACAGCCTGAGAGAAATATACATTTCTTGGCATTTAATTACCCTGTGTAAAAGTCGACTGGTTGTTCCCAATTTAGTCTGACTTCTTCATTTAATTTTTCGATTTCTTCTTTAGCATCTTCTAGTATTTGACGTCCGTTAAATGTTACACCACCAGGCATTACCATACCTTCAAACTTCGATAGGTTAATTCCCCATTGCATTTTTATTAAAGCAGTAGCATATCGTTTTAAAAAATAATCGTTATAAACATCAGTGTATGTGGTTGGATCTAAAATTCTATAACACTCAATAATTATATACTCATCAACTTCTACTTCTTTAGACCAATCCATGTCAATTCGTAATTGGTTTTTATGTCTATCAAAGCTAAGATGCTTAGTGTCTGAATCCATAATAAGATCCAACATAGATAGCCATTGTTGTGCCATCTCATATTCTACGAGAGATCCCATATAACCAAGAGAGTACATATCATTTAAATGCATCTGATATTGAATATCAAACATATTATGGCCGCCGCTTTCTCTTAGAGGGAATATTTGAACAACATCTGTAACTAAATCTGGAACTGTTAAGTATCCATTAGTGATATCATCTGCAGTTACCTGATGCTTTAGAAACACCTTTTCAATAGCATCTGCATGATAATGTTGGTAGAATTGTAACGCTTCATCAATCCTATCATCGACTTGATCATCGTCAACATTAATTTCAATTACAGGTGCACCTAAGGCTCTAAAGCAATAGTCTATTAATGTTGTTCTGCTATTTGGTTTTGCCATTTTTTAACTCCAAGTTGCCAAGCATATTGATCTAACCAACTCATCGTGCGTCGAATAGTCAGTGCTTGTTCCGTCGTCTTGATATCTAAATATTACATGAGAGGACGGTGATACTACAGGTAAGTCGCCGTCGTTAGGATCGTCCCATGTATTTATATACACAACCGTGACTGTAGGATTAGCTCTATTAGTTGATACATCAGCCTCTAAAGATTGATCCTCAGCTGGTAATACCTTTATATTCTCAATTTTCCTTGTTTTTGTAATTGCCATGTTATTTCTCGCCCTCTTCGAGTACTTTTAGTCTTTCCTCTAATCTATTTATAAGACTTTGTTGCTCCTTTATTGCTTCTACTAGTACTGGAACAACTGCTTGATAATTTACTACTTTGTGTTCTTCCCCATCGATATTTGTAATGTCTTTTACAACCTCGGGTATTACTTCTTCTACTTCTTGAGCAATAAATCCTAAATTGTCTTTTGACTTACTCTCATCAATCCAATCAAACTTTACACCTCTTAATTTCAGTGTTCTATCTAATGATCCTTCTAAATCTCTTACGTTTTCCTTTAATCTAGCATCTGAAGTGGTTGTGGTCGAAAACGCAGTAATATCTCCCTTAGCATGAAAAGCACCAGTAGGAGTAAATTGAAAACAATCACCAACACCACTATTAGAAGAGAATATTTTCATATTACCAACGCCAGTTCCAGAAGCATGATACCACAATGTCATTTGAGGGCCCATCGAATGATAAAATCTTATTCCATTCCTGCTATCATGATCAGTAGTACTGCCGCCTCTAAATACTGATTGGCCATATGCATTTATTGAGTATGTGTCAATATAAAAGCGAATTTCACCGCCGGTAGTACTCATTTTTATATTCTGGCTTAATTCGGCACCTTTACCTTTCCAATAATCAAAGACATGTCCGGCGTGGCTTAAGGTTTTATCTCCATACCATTTCCACCAAGCCCCTGCGCTGTTACCGTCGACTGAATACGCAGTATTGCCATCGTCACAGATAACATAGTTATCATCGCCAGATGCATCGTTAAGCCATACAAACTTTGGAGAAACTACTTTTACTGTGGCAAACATGTCATCAGTAGAAATGTCGGGATCGTTACCATCTGGGTAATTAGTTGTATCACCGCCAACATGCAATTTACCTATAGTTGCCAGAGGTACGTTTTCTATATTTCTACCGCTATCCATGAAACGAACGCCGGTCATATAAAGACCATTTCCACTTCTAAAATATATTGAGTTCCAATCTAAAGATGCATCTGCACCTCCAATATAAAGTATTTTATCATTATCCGTGCTCGGCCTAATATATGAAGCACCGCGGGCCATTGATAATCCCCAACCATTCAATGAACATAATTCGCCGGACCCGTCATGAACTGTTACCGTACCAGTTATATCAGTAGCTCCAACAGTAGCTGCAGTCCTAAATACTCCATTACCAGAATTATTAATTCCGTAGTTTACACTTGATTCCATCACAAACAATCCACTATCAGCTCGAATATAACGAGGAGTGTAAATGTTTTTGCTTGTTGTTTGGTTTATTCTTAACCAACTAGTGTCTTGTGTTCCGATTTCTCCCACTCGTGTAGAGCCATTGTAGAACTGTATATCATCAGCAGCGCCATCATCAGCAGGTCTTAACTGTAGACAAGAACCTGCATCAGTACCATCTCCAATAACTACTTTATTACTCGCGGTAATCTTCATTGCAGGAGCATTTAACTGAGCAGTATTGTAATCTGAGGTGTAAAAATGAAGTTCACCATTAAAAGTAGTGGTACTTGAACCATTACCTTGGGTATTTACTGCAACAATTCTTGCAAGATTTCTTGCGCCTACTCCTGAACCATCGCTGTTATACCAATCGATACTACCCATCTCGTCGCCATTGGCCCAACCAGTTTTACCAACTGACCTGATCTGTACAACGCCTTGATTGATCGGTACAGTTCCCTGAGCGTATGACATAAGAGATACACCATCAGCTCCAGCATTTGGATATGAATGCATACCCTTTCCTGCTCCTGTCTCTCCATCCACTTCAAATAGGGCCGCTGCAGTGTTATGTCTTGCAATAACAAAATTTGCAGTAGAAGTATTATTATTGTTTGAATCTAAGTCAACGTATACAGCTCCATAAGATGAAATTCTCATGTCATCCGTAACGCTATTGGAACTGCTTGTAGATGCTATACTATGATGAGCGCTACCATCTCCATAGAATGTAATTTGCCCGCCTCTTGGTAAGTGAATAGAGTTTGTACCTGTACCATCTTCTGCTTTTAAGTCTAGGTTTGCATTTACGGTTACCGTATCATTCGTAACTTGTAATCTATCGCCACCGCCTGTTCTAAATTTCATTGAGTTTGCTTCAAATCTAATATAAGTGTCTGTATCATCAGTATGATACAGATATTCATTAAAGTAAGCATCACCAATATTTTCTAATTGATTATCTCCAATGTTCACATTATCATTAAAAGTAGTTCCTCCAGCAGTAATTTCCATTCTTTGTGTGCTATTCGCGACAAACTTTAATACGTTTGCATCACCATAATCAATATAAGTACTACCATTTCCGCTTCCGCTATGCCATATTTTTCCATCCCAAGAAAATCTAAATTCTTCAGTAGGGTTACTATCATTCTCACCCATAGCCATAAAGAAGCCGGTATGGCCATCTCCCCAGCTAGCCTGAGTTGTTCCGTTATCAAGTACAGCCCTCTTATAGGCTCCAAACACATAACTTGTTCTATAACCTGAACCATGTTGAGCAGAACCCTGTAGGAAAGGTAAATATTTGTTTGTAGTTTGTACGTTGAACGCCGGCAAATGTATTGGAGCGTTAAGTGCTGAATATCCGAACCCACTTAGAGCAGTTTCACTAAAGCTATCCCAACTGGTCCACGTGATTGGCTTTACTCCATTCATCTGCATTCTATCTGAACGCCATTCTGTTACCTCATTACCACCGGCCACAACTCTAAATTGGTCTGCTGCATGGAACTGTATGTATGTATTTGTATCACCGTCATGCCTTAATTTGTTTGGCATATTTAAGTCGCCAGTAAATGTTGGGCTGGCTATTGGAGCATACGCCGATAAAGATTGGTGTGATGTAAGTACCTGGTTACCATTAGAATATACAGCACCAGTTGCGTTTATATCACCTGTAACCTCAAACTCATAGCTGTTACCAGTGTACGTACCAAATCTAGCTAGTTCACTAAATGAGTTTGCGGTAGAAGTTGAAACATCAATATAAAGTGGTATTCCTCCACCTTTATCTTGCTTTCTAAATCTATGTTGCCAACGGCCGTCTGAGTAACTTCCTGAACCTGTTTGAAATCTAAGACCTCTATCTGAAGAAGTTGCAGAACTTCCAGTTGATATTGTTACAGAACCACCATAAGGCTGTAGTTCAATATCACCATCATTATTACCATTATATGTTTGCCATTGAAAAAATCCGTTATCCGATCTCAATGCAGAAGGTCTCATATACATTAAGTCACTTCCACTTGAATGTATTGAGAATGAATTTGTTATAAGTCCGTGAGTTCCGCCCGTTGTATGTATAGATGCTCCGCCAACACCAATTTGGTTTGGTGTAGTGTTTCCCCTATCAGTTACAGAATCCAAAGTATCAGATTCTGATGCAGATATTGTAATAGAAGTATTACCACTTTGGTTTGCTGTAAAAGTCCCTCCGCCAGAAACAATTCCTGACGTAGAAATAGTAAGAGTGCCATTGCCTACAGAAGGAATACTAGAGGCAGCTGCATAATAAGAACCTTGTTGGCCATCTAACTTATCCGCATCAAGGCCTGAGCTTGCACCATCGCTTCTACTTGTCCAGCTTTGTCTCCAGGGACCCCATGTGCCATTCCATTTTACACGAATAAAAGCACCATCATCATTGTGTGGTATATATTCTTGCACTACATAATTATCATTGTCTATAAATTGAGTTACACGAAGCATACCCCAACCATATGCATTACCCTCGTGCGCAGGCCCGTTAGCTGTTCCTGTGCCATTAGGCCAATTTGAAATATAATGAATACCATTAGCAGTTTTATCATTAAAGTCCTGCGAATTACCTCCGGAAATAGTTCCACTATTATTTGCTAAAAATACTTTTGACGATAATCGAGCATCTGCAATAGTGCCACTTGAAATATTAGAAGCATTTAAAGTATTTAGGCCTGAACCGTTTCCTTGCCATTGTCCCGTTGTGTACACATTCTTATTAAATTCAAACCTGTTATCGGTTTCGTCCCAAAGCATTTGGGCGCCTGAACCATCAACAATTAATCCAGAACCACCGGAAGAAGCTTCATTTTGGCCAATACCAACTGTAATTGTTTTATCAGTAACGTCTAAGTTAGTAACAGATGTGCTATTGATATCGCCAGTAATATTTAAATTTCCAGTAATCGTAAGATCACCTACATTAGTTAAATCATTGCCTCCTAAAGAAAGATCTGACGCTAATGACACATTACTTCCGCTTGCGCCTAATGTAAGCGTTACTCCGGATGTACCACGAATGCTACCATCTTGTTCAAAAACAATATCGACGCTGTTAGTACCGTCACCAATATATACATCAGAAGAAGTATCTCCAATTTCGATATCACCACCAGCATTAGTAATCTTAAGATTGCCACTGGAATCCGTTTCAATTTTTGCGTCGACGTTCCCAGAAGAATCTTTAAACTCTTGCTTTCTCGATCCCGGGGTTATCAGTAAATCATCTGACATTAGTCATTTCCTCCAATTATACTCTTATTTATACTCATTTTAATCTACCGCCAATACGCTTTACTCTTCGAGTGGTCGAGTTGTTAAATCCTCTTCTAGATTGTTGATGTGTCATAAATTTTCGTTCTTTTACGCCGCTTCCTTTATCCATATAAATTTCAATTGGTTTTTCAAACCAATGTTCATCTCCATCACCTTGGTTTGTTGATGTAGATCTTATATAAGCTGTAATATAATAATCATAATTTACAGGATCAATTGTAACAGTCTTTCTTTCATAACCAGAAGCGGCCGCTGTTGTAAATTGATTTTGTTCAAAGAAGCCACCCCAGTAAGAATCTGGAGATACTCCTGATTGCTGTCCACTTGTAGCAGATCCATCGTAGAATCTTCCTTGTAGGTAGCTGTTTACACACCTACCTACTATATACGGCATTGTCCCACTAAATCCACTACTTAATTTTAATTCTCCAGCAATATAAACTGTAGCGCCAGCTGGAACATACACTGATTCTGCAAAACCACCTTCGTTGCTGGAATTAGTATCTACATAATTTTTCCATGCGTTTTCATCATTGTCCCAAGTTCTCCATCTTCGATATGTCCATTGCGCAGTATCGTTTATTTTAAAATTATGATTAATTGAAGTCATAATTTCGTTTTTATATGATCTATCCGGAGACTGGTTGCCATTACCCTGTATTTGTACTCCGTTTACCGGAGTTGTTGCTCCGCCAGTAGCATCCCATTGATTTCCAAAATAAGAGTTTAGCCAATTTACATTTCCGCCAGTTCCTAAAATAGGCCAAGATCTATAAAAGTCAAAGTAATTTCTATCGCGAACTACATTGCCAGCAGTATAATATTCATACCAAGGCCGTTGCTCATGAAACAACAAGTAATTATGTCGTATTAAAGATGATGCTGCACGCTGATGATGTACTAATACACCATAATCGTCTGACCTAGAACCATAGTTATATGCAAATTCGGTATAAGGCTCGTAAAAACCATCAAAATGAAAAGATGAATATGAAGACCTAGTTGAGTAATTTCCCATAATCTGCATGTTATTACCACTAGAATATCTCCACATGTTTTGATGACCGTTGTAATAGACATTACGCTTAATATACCCTTGGTGAAAATCTCTTACAGCAAATGAAGAATTATTGCCACTATTGTTTGGCGTATACACATTACCTTCAATTCCAGAAGCATATTGACCATGAGAAGCATTGTCATAACTAAAGTAACCACGACACATTACTCCTCTATACCAAGTACTATTTTTACTATTAGATCCTATACCTTCAAACAAACAATTCCGCAACCTAAATCGTCTTTTATATGCGTTGCTGCTTGTAGTTCCTTCGATGTAAATAAACGGTCTATCCTCTGATGTACTAGCCCCGCCGTCTTCTTGAATAGTAGCAGCCCTAATTTGTGTATCTCTATCGTAGATAAGCACCCAGCCGCCAGGATTTGAAGTTGTTCTTGCTTTACGGTCATTTGCTAAATTTGTTGTTAACGTAATTGTATTGCCACTTATCGCAGAAATAGTATATCTAGCTTCATAATCCCAGTTAGTATCTGAAGGATTGTTTGCGTCAATTAATATTCTTTTGCCTACTGCCATACCGGCAGTAGAAGCTACTGTAATCTGATTAGTTCCTGCATTAGAGTCTGCAGTTAACGGTGTTGCAACTTTTTGAACAGCATCATCATCATAATGATATTTTTCTGTTCCAGTTTGGTACATAGTTTCTCCTACTACACTACCAGCAACAGCGTTATTAAATGTTATACGATTACCGCCAAGCCCTATATCTGTAATAGTCTTAATATTTCTGTTTGATCCAGTTCCAAAAATAACCTTTTGTCCAACTCTAAACGCCGATGCATCATCGACTCGTACCTTAGTTCCATTAACTTTTTCAATAACCGCAGTAGGAGAAACAAATTGTCTAAAATAAACGGCGTTACCGCTCACATCATGCACAATAAACCCTTCATCCATTTTTCCGTGATTCCAGTATTGATTTGTATTTTCAAGAGTTCTATAAACTTGAATCCAATCACCTGCGGCAAAGCCAGATGCTGAAGTAAACGTCAGCGCCGTAGATCCTATAGTCTTTGCGCCATTTAACGTAGTTTCTTGATTAGGATTATTACCATTAACTTCAAATGTCATTACGTATCGACCTTTCATTCTAATCGAATGTTGGTCTGCATCGTTACCTTTTATTTCAAAAATAGCACCGTTGTCCATTAAAAAATACGGCCCGGTATTTGCGTTGTTTTCTATAAAATAATAATTTATATCATTAGCATTTGTTCCGCCGGTACCATTTACGTGATCAACTGTAAAATTGCCGTTCATTCGTATTTTGCCAGAACCAGTAATATGAAGCTTTCCATAACACGTAGAATCATGATAACCGTTAGTAGTTCTGCGATCATCGCTAACGGTTACTATATGACCGGCAGAAACCACAAATTGATCTCCATCTACGGGAACTGCAGAGCCTCCCCAAGTTGAGGTAGAATTAAAATTTCCTGACTGGGATGATGTTCTAGTCGCCATCGTCAACTCCTGGTTCTAAATATGGATATAAACTAAAATCATCTTCGACGTCGCATTGCACATAAAACAATACTCTAGTCGGTGTATCAGATGTAATTTCTGCGTGTACTGACATTTCCTCACCATCTTTATCTACGATTGTAAGTTCTCCAGTTGATTTATTATACTTAAAATTAGCTTGCATGCTTCTATTTATACCTTATAGGTATCTCCCTCTTCCTCTTAAATAACTTTGTTTTACTTCAGCGGCTGATAATATCTCATCCTTATAGAATTTAAACATCTCTATCTTACCATTAAAACTTCTGCTTGTTCCGCTGTTTCCACCAATAGTCATATCAGTCCCAATTCCACCTGAGCTTAAATATTCTACAGTGGTCCAGTCTTTATCTACGACTAATACTCCATCAATATATATTTTTGCGTATCTACCATTATATGTAAATGCTATATGGTACCAAGTGCTGTGATTAATAGGACTTGAAGCAGTTGTTTGTCTTAACGTGCTTCCGGCAATTGTTTTATTAAATGCTACATAAGTAGGAAACGTCTGTCCTATATGGCATAACGGATTGGTTTTATCAAAAACTCTTGGATATGGATTATTTTGAGAAGAATCGCAATAAAACCACCACTCAACTGAAAAGTCTCCATCTGGATGTAGATCGTTGTTATTATCTATTGTTATTTTATCGTTTGACGTATTCGTGAATTCCCATTTGCCATTGGATCCATATGTTAATGATGTAGCAGTAACCGTTCGCTTATAAGAAGACAAATCTAATATAGATTCTGTATTAGATCTTTCGCCTCTAATGTACGGACTAGGCAAGCTACCTTCTTCTAGCTGACTGGCTGCAATGTACAGATAATTATAGTTAGACTGTCCTACTAAATTAGGCCTTAAATATCCGCCTAGTTTATCTATCCTAGGACTATCACTTTCCTGATCTCTAATAGTGCTTTTAGGAACAAAAGGAACGTGTATTCGTTGCCATGAACCACGAGTGCTAGTGTTTGCCAGTACCTCAGTTTGATTTATATCTGCGGTAAAATTCCAATAATTATATTGGCTATTATATACTGCCGAAGAAGCGGTTGAATTTTGTGTATGCCAATCCGCACCTGTGCTATTTTGCGTGACCGTAGAAAATGTGCTATTACCTACCGTTGTTCCTGGAGGTATATAAACATAACAACTTAAAACGTGAGTAACATCTAGTGTATCTAATTCGTCAATGTCAAACCCAGCGTGGGGGCTCCATCTAGAATAATTGTCTGGATTACTATCTTCCACATAAAATATATTACAATCTTCAACAGGCAATTCTGGAATGTTTATAATTGGACCAACATACCAGTTTGCATCAGAAGCCAACTGACCACTAGCAGAGTGGCTATTACTGGCAAAAGGCTTTTTGTCAGATCTTCCAACACTATTGGCCTGGCCCCAAGTAGAAGTAGCTAAATAATTGTTAGTAGGTCTACCCTTCCAGCTAGACGGATTATAGGCATCAATGGCAACTAATAAACTCATATCATTCTTCCCTTTGTCGCGTGATAATTAGTAAGAACTTCAGAGCTATTTAAAGCTTTAGAGTAAGCCCTAACTAGCGATAAATCAATATTAGGATATCTACCACTAATACCTCCAACATATAAGGTGTTATCGTACGCGCGTATATTATAAGTATTTTTGTCGAACTGATCGGAAGAAACTAATACGCCATTTAAATACGAATTTACTAAACCATTTTCATATGTCATAACGCTATGATACCAATTTCCATTTGTCATGTTTCCAGCCGATTCAGATAACTGTCCTGTACTACCATCAACAGTTCTTATTTGATGGCGTATATGATTTGTCTGAACTAATATTCCGCCGTGATGTCCGCTTCTTCCTATAATTACGGCTTCATTGGCATTAGAATCACTTATTTGTTTAAATAGACATTCTAACGACCACTCTCCAAGTTCGTTAGTAGCTTTTAGTATTCCTTTGTCAATAGTTGCCGTACTATATTCTGTATCAGCGCTTCTAAAGGACACCGCGTTATTAGTAGATGAATACTCCGGAGTTCCACTGACAAAATTTAAATCATAACCGTTTTTAGTCAAGTCCTTCCATGTATTTCTCTGATACGCCACGTACGGCGTAGCATGATCTTTTTCTTCTAATTGAACGTCGTATATCTCAACTACTGTATTTGCAGTAATATAAAAATCCATAAATCTATACGTATTTGTATATGTACTTCTTGAACCAGTTGCGGTATGATACCAATGATCGTTATTTAACGTTTGTGTCTTTGTTATAGATTGATCGTTCCAATCTGTAGGAGTAAAATTAGGAGTTACTCCACCAGTTGAACTGATAATTTTATTTCTAAAACTCATAGTATACGTTTCACCGTCCGTTAAATTACTAACATTAAAATAAAATCTAAAAGCCCCAGCCGTAGACCCACTAGTAATCCTATATACGCTATTAGTTGTAACCGTAGATAAAGAAACACTTGCCACAAGATTGCCGATAGTCCAATCCTTTACTCCGGCCGAAGTATTTGATAGATTTGTAGTAGCCTCACCTTCAAAACTTTTAGGATTTGTTGCGTCACAATATAGTTCTAAACCATCAAGAGTAATTTTGCTGTTATGAGAAATCATAGACCGTATTTACCTCTCACCGCAATAAAATTTTGTTTTACTTCTTCTGCACTTAACTCTCTATCATACACCTGAGCTTCTTTTATTACAGAATTTGTTTCCCAATGACTCGAACCACCGCCAGCCATTATTGGATTACTGTGTGCAGACGTTACTCCATACCATTCATTATTGCTACTACCAGTTTGAGCAGAAACCGATACAGTATGTGTTAGTTCGCCATTAATATACAGCTTCATGTTTTCTCTACAATTCCAAGTCATAGTCGCATGGGCCCAAGTGTTATTTGCTAAAGTTGCAGTTCCGCTTTGTTTAACAGAATACCCCGACCCATTATTATACCAATTACTTGCAATAATACCATCGTTCTTTAAAAGAATACCACAGTTATATCCTTGAAGTCCTAAAGCAATCCCGTGACCGTCAGGCATAGACGCTGTTCTTTTTATAACACATGAATACGTATAAGTGTCTACACTATCCATAAGAGTTCTCATAAGTTTATCAGATGTAATTCTATTTGAAGCGCTTTGATCAAACTCAAAAGTCCCGTCAGAATTATATGTAAGCGCGCTTAGTGTAAGAGTATTACTAGAAGTCATATCGCGTAATGAGTTCGTATTCGTTCTAGTGCCATTCACAAAAGGCGTGGCAAAAGTGCCTGACTCTATTTGAATTAATCTTATATCGATATCAATAAGATCTCCAACGGCTGGCATACTTCCAGTATAAAATTCAAAACACCCATCTAAATTATAAACTGTTCCGTTACTATCAGTATATGAGGACACGTAATCTCTATTTAATTCTAAATCCAACCATCCCTGACCTATATCACTTGCAGATATATTTCTAATAGGTCTATTTGCTGACCACCAATCATTATAAAAGGCGGACCCTCTAAACTGTGACAATGTGCTCCCACTAGATACCGAATACGCATTAACTCTAAATTGTCCTGAAGTTGCATAATTTCCAGTCGAGGAGAATACAGAGCCTTGTCTTAAGTGAGACCAACTATTCCCGCTGCCGGAAGTTCTTTCCAAATGCATGTTAAGATACGGTGTACCATTAGGCTCGTATCTAATTTCCATAGTATCGTTGTGTGTCGATGACGACCTTGAAGTTAGAGTCCAGCCAGTAGTTCCATTACTAAAATCAGGATTACTTAATAAGTTAGTAGTCGGTTTACCTTTCCACGACTTTTTATTATTCATATCCCAGGCGTATTTTAATCCCCTGGTAACTATTTTTTGATTAGTCGACGTCGTCATATTCTACCTCAAACCTTTCGACATCTTTACGCTCGGCTTGTATAAAGTAAAAATATTCAGTGTCATTAGAAATACTTACAGTGTTATCTTTAATGCCGTCGACATAAAGATATTCTGACCGGCCAATTGCTGTAAGCTGAACAGTTATAGTATCTTCATGAACTAGCCCATTCCAATATTCAGGCAATTGAATGATTGATTCTTTTGTTTTTCCTCTAATATATACTGCATGCTCGGGTCCTTCAAGAACACCATGATGTAATCTCTTACCCTCTTTTGTTGGATGCTCAATATCAAATGATTTTGTTGTTGCGGCAAGAGCTCCAGTAACTGTTAAATCACCGTCGCTGTCTAAGCTCATCAACTCAGTGCCGGTTGACGCTGTAGGCGAGTTGACGCGCCAGGTAAATTCATCAGCTGTCCCATTGTTATTTGAGTCAATAGTAAAGTCCATACCAGCAACTGACGCCAAATGAACACCATTAGATCCACTACTACCAGGTGAGTCATTATCAAAATCTAGGAACGAATTGGCTGCATATTGATAACCACCAAACCAATCACAGTTAAATCTAGAGTTTTGTGCATCAAATGCTACCACATCTGAACCACTCTGATTTTTCATGTAGATATTACCATTTTGGTGTATCCACATTCTTGGACTATTAATACCAGATCCAGTAGGTTTAGTAAAGAATCTTAAATGACCACCACTTACCGCGTCACTAGTTGCATGTTTATCATATACACAATCTATACCGGCTAATTGTTTATGCGCATCAGTTGCACCAGCAGTAGAAGTAAAAAATAATCCACCAACGTGTCCATCATCAGATGTAGTACTAGAAACTAAACTAATATCAGCGCCTGCATCACCACCCCCGATTGATAAAGTTCTATTACTAGTTACATTTGTTTTTGGTTTAAAGTAAGATCCGGTGTTCACGTGAGTATACGGATTAAACATTGAAGTACCAATAGACATATGACCGTCAGCATGGAACATTGCTCTTTCTATAACATTTCCACCTTTACTTAGTCCAATAACAAAGTGAGCAGCAGCTTCATCGTTTACTCCATAAGTCGTAGAATTGACGGTGACATTTTTTAATGATACTCTGTTAGGATTATTATTACTGTCTTGGTTTCTTATATCAATACTTACTTTAGAAGGTGTAGTACCATGATCGCCGATATAATTTTCTAATATCATTAATGGCTTTTCTGTTCCACCGCCACCAGTATCATATACGTGAAGCCTTGCCGCAGGAGCAATTGAATCATGATTATTAGAATTGTTATTAGTTGTTGGGAAGTTGCCAATACCAACCTTACCATCGTCTTCAATTCTAAATCTTACGTTATTCCCCGTTCCTACTGTCCCTTGGTCAATAATTTTTAAACCAGCTCCAGTATTTACTCTAAAATCATAAACTTTATTACTGCCAGTAGAGTCTTCTATTCTTAGACATGCGTTATCGCCACTATCTTTAATATGAATTGCCTTAGCGGGAACGTTAGTATACGAGGCACTTCCCGTCATTAGGTTTCCTTCAAAACGTCCATCGCCAATTACATGAAATTTATTATGCGGATTTTCTCTACCAAATCCAACTTTACCGGCCGAAGTGATAGCCATCCTTGGGTTTGTGTCTACGTTAGTAGTTCCTATTCTAAATGTATCATCTGCTGCATTAAATCCAACAGTGAATTTTACCGTTCCATTCTCTGAAAGTTTAATTTCACAATCGGAATCTACTGGAGATTCAAGAACCATCCTTGCATCACCACTGGAACTTTTTAAATGAAATTGATCGATAGGGTCATTAGTTCCAATACCTACATGGCCATCACCTCTAACAGCAAACTGCGGGCCCGCGCTTGTATTTTCAACTATTAATCCATAATCAGAAGTATTAGTTCCGGCACGTATCCTAGCACCATAGCTAGTTCCGGATGAAGTTCCACCATTTAGTCTAAGTGTATACTGATTAGTATTACCATTTACTACAAGCTTTCCAGTTGTTGGAGAGGCCTCTCCAATTCCAACACTACCATCGTACCTGATTCGCATTTTCTCAGCTAAATCAGGAGACCCGCTTTGTGTGAAGGTATAAAACGCCATTCCAGTGTAAGCGCCGTTTGTATTTTCGGTAACACTTGCTATTCTACCTCCAACTTGGCCAGCGCTGTTTACAGAACCATCATTTGAACCAAAGTCAAGTTGAGAATTTATTTCGCCGCTTGCAGAAACAGTGTTGCTGCCGCCTTCGATTCTTATAGTTGCTGTAGTTCCACTAGCAGCCTTTACGTGTAAAAGCGCTTCAGGAACTTCTGTGCCAATACCTGCCCAGTAATTACTTCCGTCTTGTCTAATTGTCAAAACGCGATTGTGATCACCACCTGAAGTGACAAGACCCAAATGTGCTATTGCTCTATCCGAGTTAGATCTACCGCCTTCAATTAACAATCCTCTATCATTTGAATGGTTGATGAGAATTGCTGCGCCGGTATTATCATTATCATTACCAGCTTCAAATCTAGCGACTAACGCATTAACACCCTGCTGAGTATCAGCTTTTACATGAAGCCGCGGCACATTTAAGCTTAAATCACCATCACTACCAGTAATAATACCTATTCCTGTATTTGCATTTGAAGTGTTAATATTTACGTTATTTGCATGAACACCTTGTTGACCACCTAAAGACATCCTAGTGCCTTCAGCTGATACAACTGCAGTTGTATCATTATCTGTAATTTGAATACACGCTTTATTATTGTGAGATTTAAAATATGCTACTAGATTTGTATCACTTTGCTGCGCAGTTGGAATTTCTACCCATAAAGCCTGAGACCCAGTATTTCTTACATTAATACCAACGTTACCGCTTTCCGCAATATACAACCCACCTTTTTCATCACTATGTGGCGCAATAATTAATCCATTATTATCAACAGCATTAGTATGGTCGTTATCGGTTGAGAAAATTATTCCAGAGTCTCCAGTAGAAGTTATTGGATTATAACCTCCCGATGAAAGCTTTGGTACAATTCTAATATTATAATCATGATCGTCTGTATTTTCAAACCAACCGGCCACCGTGTTAGAACCAGTAACTGTAGTACGCTGAGCTCCAGCAATTTGAAGTTTATACGTAGAATCTGTACTAGTCGTGCCAATACCAACGTTTGCGTTGCCGGTATCTAAATGCATTATTGTCACAGGAGTATTGCTTGTGTTACCTATAAACTGAAAATCTTGGGAAACTTGAGACGTAGTTGCTTTCCAGGTATTAGTAATATTTCTAAACTCATTAACAGCATATACATTTGCATATGAATAAACACCCGCACTTTGAACCTCAGCTCTAATAGAACCTCCAGTACTTATCATTACTCTGTCTTCGCCGGTACTATAATCTTGAGCCCATAAACCAGTGTCAGTTCTATCAGCAAATGACAATGTAGGAGCTGTGCCACTTCCGTCAGAAACCCTTACGCCGCCTGAAGCACCATTTTGTCCGGCACTTACCCAGCCTCTAAAGGAAGCATAATCTGAACCAATATACGTATAATCACTTCCAACTCCAACGCCATCGGTTGAATCACTATCTAAAATTATAAATGCTCTACCGTTACTAGTGCTGTCTGTTGCAATATTAAACCCGACATTATTTGTACTATCCGTACCGTTTAGAGCCGGAGCGGTAATAGTACCTGATGAAGAAACTGGCGTGTAGAAGTTTACTGTGTCTGTTCCAGCCTCAGTGAATCTCATAAACTCTTGGCCACCAGTGAAGAATCGTAATCTGTCATCGATGTCTTCGCTGATATATGTATGATTACTACCGCCCATATAAAACTTTTTACCAACGCCTAAACGTAAATCACCGGTTGAAATATTTAACGTGCCATCACTTTCTATTTGAACATCATCACCGGAACTATTAGTTCTAAAATGTAATTTGTTATCGTTATGTGTATAGTATATAGCTCCAGCATTATCGTCATCAGTATCACCTAAATGAATAGATGATCTACCGGTATTACCACCAATAATCGAAATAATTGAATATTCTCCGGCAGTTGAATTATTTTGAAACACTGCAACGTTTTTACTTGGAGTGTCTGGAGCCGGTGGTAAAGTTCCCTGTGTTTTAGTTACGATGAGAGGCGCTTCTTGGCCGGGAACTGATGAGTCATGTCCGATTTTTACATATCCACCAAACTCAGCAAAACGAATTTCTCCGTCATCTTCAACTTCAATACTTGGAATACCTGAAATGTCATTTACAGAGAATATAGTTCCAGTTAAGTTATTACTAATGGCAAATAATTGTCCAGCCGAACCTTCGAATGAAAGTGTTGAATTTGTTCCATCCCATTCCGTAGATGCGGTAATACTATCAGTAGGAGATCCATCTTCATCTTCAAATACTATATTATCGATTTTTAATGTATCAGCCTTTATATTTCCATTGACTTCTAATTTTTCAGATGGATTATTAATGCCAATACCAACATTACCACCACTAAGTATTGTTAGATACTCGGATAAGCTATTATATGCGTCGTTAACTTTACCAATTGCAAACCTGTGATTTGTTTCAATTCCAGATCTCCAATACTTTTCATTTGTTCCACCAGTACTTCTTGTATAATTTAAATATACAAAATTATCTCCACTTGAGTTAATATCAAGCCTGGACTTAGGTGATCCCGAATTATTTCCTATTCCAACAAATCCTGTTGCACGGTCAACACAAATTGCAACAGCTCCGCCAGTGCTACTATTATGATTCCTTATAAGGAAATTATTACTGCTATTGCCATCGGCTAAAAGCGAAAATCCAAAATTCATGCTTGTGCCGGTTGTACCTTCTGTAAATTCTAGCTTAGGAGTATGATTTCCATTTGCGCCATCGCCGCCTAATCGGACAGTTGTAGCTTGAGCATTTCCCGAAGCTCCTAATACGTGCAAATCTGTTTTAGGGTCGCTAGTTCCTATACCAACATTTCCTGTATTATCTACTACAAAATGTTTAGTTACGTTGCCGTCAGCAACTATAAACAAATGATCGTTAACAGGATCATGACCCAGTAAACATCCATAAGCACTTCCGCCATAACTAGTGCTATTAGAGTCACGTAAATCAATCCACACTTGCGCGTCGTTTGACTCAAATGCTGCAACTACATTAGTTCCATTGTTCTGATAAACATGAAGCTTTCTAGATGGATCATTAGTTCCTATTCCGACCCATTGATTTTCATCTATACGAACAGCTTCGCCATCATTACTATAAAGAGCTAGCTGGCCAATTGTACCACCCCAACCACTAACACCTCCAACTTGAACGACGTCACTTGTGCTAACATTCATTACTCCATTAAAGCCACCATCACTACCAGCCATCTGAATCTTTTTGTTGTTGCGCATTAATATAGATTCTAATGCGTAGAGCGTATCATTTGCTTGGATATAATTTCCTGAGGTCAATATTAAATAACTATCCTGAGCCGCAACATTTAAATTACCGCCACTATCAATAAAAATTCTACCATATTTTGCATCACTAGTTCCCGTATCATATCCGTAAATTCTAAATTCGGAATTAGTTTGAGTAGTAGTACTATCATTAATTTGTAAATTAACACCTGGGTTATCTGTTCCGATACCAACTTTGCCGTCAGCATCAATTCTTACATGTTCACCATTAGTAGCATTACTAAATGAAATTTCACGACCTGATTGAGCTTGGAAATCAAATACGCCTGAACTATTTCTCATCAATCCAACATCAGTAGATGTTGTACCAATCATAAATCCTGACGGAGTAAATACTTCTTTATTTAACGTCCATCTGGCATTCGAATGTTGGTATTTTAGTTCAGGTGCAGGTGACGGACCTTCAATAATAATACCTGCGCCATCAGAGGTTGAAGAACTAGTTGATCCCTTTGATAATGTAATAGTCTTATCTGTAATATCCAAATCAGTAGTGCTAACTGAATTGATATCACCTGTAATATTTAAATCGCCGGAAACTGCGAGATCTCCAGACACATCTAAATCGCCAGTTAAATCTACTGTGCCAGATTGTCCGTGTATTGTTAATGGAATTTTTTGAGTTCCACCGTTATTAATTCTAAATTTTATGTCTTTATCTTCAACATTATTAGCAATATAAAAGTGGCTACCAGTGTCCTTTTCTAAGAACGTATCTAATGCTCCGTTTAGATTTAATACGGTATTTTGTCCACTTGGAGGTGAAATTGTAACCGGACCAGTCATGGATCCACTGCCTAGAGTAAAGCCTCCGGAAGAATTAATACGAGTTGTGTTATTTGTTTTTAGATCTGCAGATGCGTCAATGGAACCTGAGACTTCAAGTTCGTTTAACGTAATTCTGACTTTATTCGATGAAGAACCTTCAGGTCGAAATCTGATTTCTCCACCTGATTCTATTCGAGTATCGTTTCCGTCCCCGGTTATTTTTAAATCTGCGCCTTCTACGGCAAGGCCGTTTTTGACCTTAAAGTTATGATCTGTTGCCATGTGTACTCCGTTTCACTGTCCACGGTTAAATTATAATACTATTTATACATATTAAACTGTCAAACTATGACATACAACTTTAAATTCCATGCTATCTGTAGAAGAAGGAGTTGCTAATAGTCTAAAGTTTCCAGAATTTACGTCCGCGTCAAACTGAGCTTCAATGGCTGATCCGGTAAATACTGTTCCAAACTCCGTAATATTTGCAGTTGTTCCATCATGTAAAGCCAATAACTCAGTTGTGTGATATGTATTATCAGTTGAATTAGTAACTTGAACTGTAAACCTGGCGCTTCTAAAGTCAGCAATTGGGAAAGTGTGTATAGCAATTTCAGTAGTAGCCGAAGACGATGTTTCTGTTGTATCAATTCCGTATTCTTCTACTTGGAATCTAGCTTTAGGTGATGCATTAAATATTCCAACTTCACCGGCCTGTAATACCGTCAATGCTTCTACCTGAGTAACATTACCGCCATTATCAGACATGATCGCAAGTGCATTTTCATTTCCTGATCTAGAGCCCATATACTTTAGCGAAAATCCATATGCTCCAGCATCTGTTGTACCATCATGTTTATTATCAGTACTATCACCATCAACTCTGAGTAGTACTACATCTGAAGAGCCGCCACCTGCACCAATACGAATTGCTGTTCCACTATTCTGCTGTCCAATTCTTATAGTGTTAGTAGTAGATGGAGACGATTGATTTCCAATATCCAGTCTATAATCTGGACCAGGATTGTTAATCCCGATGAGGCCTGTTCCGGCTATGTGTAATGAATTACTACCGTTAGTCTTAACAGTGAATGCTTCATCGCAGTCCATAGTCACATTATATGAGTCTTGATACAAGTATGAAGTAGAAGTTCCAGATGTTGGCCTAGCTTTTTGAAATACAATACCAGTTTTAGAATTAGTATTTGTATCATCATTTTGCAATCTAATACCAGCCAAACCTGCAGTTGTTGTAGCAGTTACAGTTTTCTTAATATGAAGCTGTTGACCCGGAGCTGTAGTTCCTAAACCTACGTTTCCGTTATTGTCAAATACTACTTGATCAGAACTAGCTGAAGTTGAATGACGTGACGAGAAAACTAATCTATCATCAGTGCTGCTGGAACCATATACGATTCTGCTTGATGCACGATCAAACTTTAGTATAGCTGATTGGCTTGTATCAACATTTCCTATAAGTAATGCAGCTTGTGAATTTGACCACCAATCAGAGCTAGTAACAGTATTATTTCTTATTCTAGTTGCAGCTTTATTAGCTTCTCCTTGGACGTCTAATTTGTAGGGCCAGCTCTGACCGGTTGTTTGAATACCAATTCCTAAAGAGCCCAATAAGTAGTTATTAACATTAGTGCTAATGTACATACCATAAGCACTATTTGCATTAGCAGGAATTCCGCCAGCGTATGTTCCATGAAATAGATATGTGGATCCCATATCCAGATAATTATTAGCTGTATCATCATTGTCATAATATGCTCTTACAACATATATATTATCCATTACTCCGGCCTGGCCTATATCATCAATTTCAACTTCAGCAAATAAGCCAGTAACATCATTCATTCCACCGCCATCAGCTGAAGCTACGACTGCGGCACGTGCGTAAGCACCTATTATATTTTGATCTCTAGTTGTATTTGTAGAGCTATGCTGAAACTGTGCATTAAAATATCCGCCATATGAGTTTAGTACTTTACCAGTGCCTGAAGTATCGTTTACGGCCTGGCCGTAAACACCATATAAACTAGTCACCTGGCCAGCAGTCGTATTAGATTCGGCTTGAACTAAAGAACCGTAAACTATATCGCTATCGCCACTAAAATCTATATCAATATGCATTCCATAAAGTCTATGCTCGTCTGCTGTGGTGCCTCCGGTTGCAGTAGAATCTACATCAATGAATAAAGCTTTATGAAGTGTATCATCAGAAACAATCGTTTGGCTACCGGTAACATTATAATCAATAACCATAGCATTGTAATCATCAGTGGCGTCATTATCTTGACTAGTAAATACTTCAAACGCAGGTTGCGTATTGCCTTGGCCGACAATTCTTGTAGCACCATTTACATAAAGCTTTTCAGGCTGTACTGTATTAGTGCCAATAAGAACATTACCGGTATCTGCAGCAATTACCAACCTAGCGACATCGTCAGTTTCAAGTGTTAAATTTTCAGTAGAAATGGTTCCTATTTTTAAGCCAGCAGTCGTATCATATCTAAATAACGCCCCTGAGTCATTTTGTGATAGTCTAATTGCTGAGCCGTTACTTACATTATCAATGTGTAAAGTAGTTCTAGATCCGCTTACAGATGGATCAGCAATTCCCATGCCTACATGCTGGCTTTTCCAGACCATTGTTTCAACAGAAGGACTTCCCATAACACTTAGATACGGCGATCCACCAGATAAAGACTTCAACTTAAAGCCCATTCCATCCCAGGCAGTATTATTAGTAGCTCCTACTTTTAAGACATACGTATTCTGATTTGATGCATAGCTGGCCGGAGTTGCGAATATAGTACCATTAACTTCCAGCTCTTCTCTTGGAGAAGACGTTCCAATACCGACTTTTTCTGAACTATCTAATGTAATTCCTCTTTCGCCTACAACTCCTCCGCCGCCATTTTGAAGTTGTAGTTTATTAGTAGCATTATCTAATATTAGTTGAGCATAATTATCATCATCTGTATCACCTAAAGCTAATTGAGCATAGTTTGTATTTGGTGATACAACAGTTATAGCAGTATTGTTGTCCCCTTCAACGTGCAATTTCCTTCCTGGATCACCTGTGCCGATACCTACGTTTCCATCATCATCTATTGCGAATCTAGTATATTTTGTACCGCCTTCACTTGCTCCTTCTTGTAAAAGAAATCTACCGCTTGAATCAATAGACTGTTGCCAAATTTGACCTGTGCCAGTTCTTGAAAGTCTAAATGTTGGTGCAGACGCATCTGATACATGAAGCTTAGCATTTGCTGTTAAAGTACCGATAGCAACCTTGCCGTCGTTAGTAATAACCATTTGCCTAGTTGGATAGTCAGTAGTATCAGACTTAGTATAGAAGGCTAGGCCTGTTGATGAACCAAAAGTGCTGGCCGCATACATTGTAATTGCCGCTCTAGGCTCAGCTGAGGTCCCTGCTCCACCTGATGAATCGTCACTATCAAATTCAATTGACGCCATAGTATCACCTACGGTCCATGAAATATTTCTAGTATCTGTAATTCTTAGTTTAGGCGCACTATCAGAAATTTCTAAAGTAGTAGCTGGAATAATTCCTCCAACTCCAAATCTGCCATGGTGCGTAAATCTACCAACTTCTGCATTATCAACATTAAATCTAATAGAACTGTCCGCGCCCTCTTGACCAGCATCTGCAGACAATACTAAGTTATCATGTCCAGTAATACCAATATAATTGTTTCTAGCATTGTCTAGTGAATCGATTCGTATTTTAGTTTCACCACCGGTTATATTAGATACGTGCAGTCTTTCAGTTGGGTTATTCGTTCCGATACCAAGCTGTCCTTGTTCTTCAAGTCTCATCAGCTCAGTTGTATCGTTTACTCTCCAGATGTAATCAGAATCTCCAGCTGTATATTCTACATTAAAAACAAAATGTCCACTGTTATTAAAAGGAGTAATAGACCCACCACCAAAAGCGTTTCCTTGCTTAAACATATTAGCATTTGTGCTACTGTAGTCTACTTTAATAGATCCGTTGACTTCTAATTTTTCATCTGGGTCTGTTATGTTTATTCCGACATTACCATTTGTTTCAAGTATTGTCATACGTTTTTCTGAATCAAATGGATCTGTTAAAGTTGCACCGTTATTACTCGTTCTAAAATGTAAAGCGTTATTAGCTCCGTCATATGTTATACCAGCCCCTCTGGATTCACTTGTATCATTTTCACCAAACCAAATTGCTGCAGCATCTTCTACGTTATTTAAATTGTCATCGGCAATTCTTAAAACTGGGCTATCGCCACGAATATCAAGATTATATTCTGGATTATTATTTCCTATGCTCATTTTACCTGCGGAATCAATTACAACTTTAGCTGTTGAAGTTCCATCAGAGAAAACCTGCATTTTTCCTGAACTTCCAGGATATAAATTAATATCAGTAATAATGGCCGTTCCTTGTTGGCCAATATTAATAGGACCATTACCGGTCGTACCACCGTGTTCAATTATATTTCTAATATAATCTCCTGTGGTATTACTTGCAATTTTTAAACCTCTAGGAATTAGAATAGCAACAGTACTAGAAGTGTCTTGAGCTAATGCAATAGAAGTAGCTTGTTTTACATTAATACTTCCGTTCACATCAAGCTTAGCGATTGGCGCAGTAGTTCCAATACCAACACTACCGCCAGCAATCATAGACATTACATTAGCAGAACCTTCTGAATCGTTACCCTTTATTCTTAGAATATTATCATTGCCCAAATGCACAAGCGACCTAGAACTTCCAGCGACATTTGTTCCCATAAATGCTGCGTTATTTGTAACTCGAACATTACCTGCAACATCTAATTTTTGGCCTGGTGCTGATACCCCAATACCAACATCACCACTATCTTCAAAAGTAACAGAAGCAGTATTAGAACCAGAATTATAAAAGTGTAAATCGCCAGTAACACTAACGCCCATCTGCCAACTTTCGGCGCCAGCATTTTCTTCTATATGAAGTCCCTTATGCGCAGAATCAGATCTTATCATAAGTGGGAAAGAAGCAGTTGTGTCCTTTCCGCCGATTACTACATTTTTATTAAAGTTCCATTCATCTTGGGCTGATGTATATGTAATTGTAGCATTTGCACCATCAACCGTAATTCCAGCACCATTTGCGGCAGCTGCATTAGCGGCTCCATCAGCGATTGTAATATTTAAATCATCAACGGTAAGCGTGGCAGTGTTTAATGTTGTCACAGAACCATTAACTGTTAAATTACCACCAACAGTTAAATTATTAGTTGTTACATTTCTATTATTGTCAGAAAGCTCAGATCCTCCAATATTTAATGCTCCATTAGCGATAGAAAAGTTACCATTACTAACTATTGTTGCACTATTAGTAGCAGTTGCATTTGGAGTGACTTTAAATATAATATCATCGTTAGAGTTTCTAAATTCAGCAGAATGATCTTGATATGCATCAAACACTAAAACATTATCTCTATAAAGCAATCTAGTAGCATTACCACCAGCTCTATACCAATACGATGATCCAGTATTCGCGTCACCATTTGATAAGAAGTATATCTTCTCACTATTACCCATTACAATGCTATCGCCGAATAATGCCTGGCCATTTTGGGTAAACGACAATGCATCGACTGGCGATCCGGAATTTTCAGATCTAATAATTAATCTATTTTCATTACCATCACCAGAACCTTTATAGAAAAATCTCCATCCATATCCAGTTCCGTCACCGGCATTTCCTAGATAAATTGCTGCATCAGTGCTACCTAAACCGGATCCGCCAATATATAACATATCACTAGCTTGCTTAGCGCTTGTGCCGGTTAAAATAGAAACATCACCTGCAAATACTGAGTTTTGAGATGTGTCGATTGACATCGCGGTGGTGTTATTTGTGAATAGATTAAATTCCCTAGCAGTAACAGTACCAATATTTAAATCATCCATTACTGGTAAAGCTGTACTTATTTTAGCAATAGTATTATCGGAGCTGTCTTTAAATAATATATTATGATCATCGTCGTCAGTTGTGTCTTTTAATATAAGAGTTGGGTTGGCATGTGCTATAGTAAACTCTTGAGCATTGATAGTAGTATTGCCATTTACTAATTGTTGAAAAGCGTTATTAGCACTAGACGATCCAATAAAAAATGTTCCACTACCATTTTTCCATATCCTAGTTGAAACGGCATTACTGCTTGTTAGAGCGATTGCGTTATTGGCAGTATCGCCATTTTGCATTACTTCTAAAACACCAGTCGAAACTACTCCTGTTCCCCCGTCGATTCTAACAGTTCCATCAATATGCAGTGAACGGTCGGGAGAAGCTTTATTAATACCAACACGGCTATTAGCCATATCAACATGAAGTGTATCATCGCCTTGAACAGACTTATTAGAAGCATTACCTACAAATATCTTACCTTCATCAAGATTAGGAGTAGCGTTTGTTCTTCCAGCTCCTGAAACTTTTACTGAACCAGCACTTGCATCTGATCGAGTGACCTTTGCTATTTTTTGTAACGCAGAGCTAGAACCTGTAGGAGCGCTATCTGTGAGTGTGCCGGCTAATACATTAACGTATAGTTCATCACCTTCTGAATATGATGATGTGTCTATTCCTTGTAAAGTACCAAATGTGACAATTTGTACCGCAGCATTTAAACTTACTGTACTTGCAGCTAATCCAAACGCCGGCATTTTAGCAGCGTCATTTGCATCTGCCTTTGATACTACTGTTGTATTACCTGATATACCAGATATATAAACTACATCACCCTTTGTTAAAGCTTCACCAGCTTGTGCCTTAAATTTAATAGCTCCAATAACATCGCCTTCAAAATTATATCCATCATTCAATATAAGGCCGTCGTCAGTCATTTGAGCAACTTCAGAACCCGCAACATCAAATCTAATTATATCTTCGTCATTGCTTTCTTCTACTTGAATAAGAGTGTCGTTATCACTATCGGATAGACTAACTGAAGATCCACCACCAGAATCATTTGCCCAAGTTAAGGTACCACTTCCATTTGTTTTTAATATCTGATCAGCTTGTCCATCTGCATTTGGAAAAGTAAATGCATTATTAAATGTAATATTACCATCTTTATTAATATCAAATTGTACTGATCCTGACCCCTTTCTAATAGTAAAATCATTTTCACCAGCACCATCAAATTCTCTGATTATATCGAAAGAATGATTTCCATCACTGTCACTATCCTGATATCCAATAATTTGTGTATTTGCGTCACTAACGTATAATTTAATTTCTTGGTTGGAGCCACGCCCAACGACTAAATCGCCGTATGCCGCACCAGAATGAAAAATTGCATTACCAACAACATGAAGCTTTTCAGTAGGTGCAATTATCCCAATACCGACTGCTCCATTACTATTGACATAAACTGTTTCTGATGAGCTAGACCCGCCGCCTCTTAATTCTAGTTTACTAGAACTAGAATTTTCTCCAATAAAAGTATTATTACCACCAAAATATACATGTCTGTTATCGCCTGATAAGAAAGTATTTCCTGCTACTGTAAGTTTATGGCTAGATGTGATTTGACCAATGGCTATGTTTCCGTCCCGTAGAATTGTCATTCTCACAGCACTATTGGTCGGTCCGCCACTTTGATTAGCGGCTAATCCACCAGTAGCAAATTGTATTGTGCCTCCATCGCTTGAGGCTCCTTTTGCGTCTAGTAAAAAACCGTTTTGTAATGAGTTAGTTGCTTGTGAGGCGGCATTACCTTCTAAATACATAGCGCCTGTAACAAAACCAGAATCCTGTCTTAATTCAATTTTTGGATTATCGCCTTCAACATTATTATCTGCATCTGCTTCAACGATAAGTAAAGCATCGCCGACATCACCTACAGATTTGACATGAAGATTACCGGCCGGAGATGTTGTTCCAATACCGACACGACTTGTATTACTATTAAGATGTAAAATAGTATTATCGTGTGCAGTAATTATCGTGTTATCAGATTTTTTGAAATAAAGAGCACCGTCATAGGTGTTCATGGCGAGTTCGCCATCATTCAAATTGGTGTGAGTTGGTATAGCGTTTTCTGTATTAGAACGCCTTAGTCTAATGTCTGTCTTTCTGGCCAATTTAGGCTTCTCCTATGTCAATCTCTATATAGAGCTGTATAAAATTCTAATGGTTTATATAAACCTTTATTCTATTTATACTAGAAGAAACCTTGAATTAATATTCTCCGCCGTCAATTATATTTGATGAAATAGGTTCACCTTGATTGTTAAATTGTATAATGTTACCTTCGGTTCCAGTTAGGAATGAGACTGCAGTTCCAGCATTGTTAGAAATAAACACCGCTTTGCCGGTGAAAGAACTTAATCCAGTACCACCATGAGTAACAGCGAGGTCATTTGTAAGAGTGAGGGTTGTAGAATTTAAAGTACCACTTACGTCAGCATTACCATTAACATCTAGGAAAGCATTTACTTCAACTTCATTGGTTGACGCGTCTAGAACTAGTTTTCCAGATGCAGTAGTAATTGTCTGATTGTCGCCTAATCCAACTTGTACATTACCAAAGTCAGCACCAGTACCATAAACATTTCCAAATTCAGCGTCACCCCAAGGCGATGAGAAATCATCGGACGTAACTGTTTCGTCTTTAGTAAATACAAATCTTTCTGTTTGAATGTCAAAACCAAAGAAACCAGTTTTAACGGCTGTTCCATTACCCCACTTAAATCTAGCACCACGATCAAATCCGTCTGAAGTGACTGATGTAGTATCGTCTGCAAGAGCAATAACAGGATCAGATAGCGCAATAATAGTAGATTCGACAGTAGTAGTTGTACCTTCAACTGTTAAGTTGCCACCAACAACAAGATTGTTGCCAATTTCTACGTTGTTAGGTAGTCCGACTGTAATTGTATCGCCTGTAACAGATGTTTCAATTTCGTTAGTTGTACCAGCAATAGTAAGCGTATCAGTTAATAGAGCAACTCCATCATCTGTCCCGCTATCCGCGGCGATATTAAGAGTTGTAGCAATATTAATATTGGCAGCTTGTGTTAACCTACCTTGAACGTCGACTGTAAACTGTGCAATCTGAGTTGCTGAACCGTACTGACCCGCACTAACAGTAGTATCGTCTAAATCAATATTAACATCGTTTGCACTTACTGTTGTAGTAATTCCGGTATCGCCAGAAAATGTCAACGTTTCAGTATTAAGATCAATTGCTCCTGTGCCAGAATCACCAGAAAATGCTAAGTCTGGAAGATGAACATCAGTAATAGATGTGATTTGACCTTGAGCATTTACGACAGGTACTGGAATTTTAGAAGCCGAACCATATGTTCCTGCAGATACTCCAGTGTTTGTAATAGAAACTGTTGATGAGTTACCAGCATCGTCGTTAGTAACAGTAATTCCTGTCCCTGCAGTTACTGCTCCTCCAACTGTATCATAAATAAATTCTTCTAAACTTACACTTGTCCCACCAATAAACGTATTATGCAATACGGTTTTACCATTATTATTTGGATTAATTACTATATTACCATCAGTGTTGGTAGAAGTAATAGAATTTCCATCTAATTTTAAATTGTCTACATTAAATTGATCAACCTTTCCAGTTGGTCCAACAATCACTGCACTATTATTAGTTAGTACTCCGTGCTCATGAGCTAATAAGCTAGTAAAATACTTACCGCCAATAATATCAACTGTTGATGCAACTGCAGGATTTCCGCTTTCAGCTCCTGTTCCGATATATAATCTGTCACCATTATTTGCCTGTGTTCCAGCTACGTAGGAGTACGCTAACTCACCAGTTTTTAGATTACTAGGAGCGGTAGTGGTTGACCCCGTAGTTAAGATTTTTATTCTTGTCAAATTAGCCACTAGTACGTGCCTCCTATTATATTCAGATTCTCATTTTCAATCTGAGTTGTAATTTTATATGTGCCTGATGCAGCATCGTAAATCATCATAGTTCCATCTGCTTGTTGAGATGCGTCAACATCGGCCAAATCTCCAAGCCTTAATTCACCAGCTTGGATTTTCATTGAAGTAGCTACAATTTCATTCTGTGTCTGTGCCTTACCTATTAACTTTCCGGTCTGCCTTATCTTAGCCTTTATAGTCATTCTATTACCTTAGTAACTCCTGGTTTAACTTCTAACTGCCCTTCTACTATACGAGTAACTTCATCAACACTATTAATAGTTCTTGATATTTCTACATCGTAGACATATCTTCCAGCTTTCATCGCGTTCGTAGTAGCAGCGCTTAATTCTATTTTTACTACTCCACCTATATTGTTGTAAACAGATGCAGCAAAATTGGTAAATGTATTAGAGCTATAAGTTTTTCTTATCTGCCCTGCAACTTGATAACCAGTAAGGTTTAATGGATCTCCAGCCGAGTCTGTTACGTCAATCTCGACTGAAAATGTTGAACCTTGATCTACTGTTAAGTTAGAATATATCGCCATTCCTCAATTCCTTTAACTATTTATATCTTTTAAGCTTTCAATCTCAGCTCTAAGTAATTTATTTTCTTCTTTTAATTCTTTAATTGCTTCGATGAACAATGCCGATAATTGTGTATAATCAACATGCTTATTAATTTCTTCACCATCTACTGTCTCAACTTCTTTTACTGCAGATGGTAATACCTCTTCTACATTTTGTGCAATAACACCAGCAGATTCTTTTCCGTCTCTCTTCCAAGTAAATGTTACGCCATCTAATTGTGATACTTTATCTAATGCACCTTCAACTCTTTCAATATTTTCTTTGAGTTTAACATCAGAGGCAGTTGATGATGAGAAAGCTGTAATATCATCATGTACATGTAACGCTCCAGCATGAGTAAATATAAATTTCGCATCTAGGTTACCAGTGTTTTCAGCAAATATCTCTAACTTATTACTTCCAGTACCCTCACTACTTTTAATACCCATAGCTGGGCCCATTGAATGCGGGAAATACATGACACTATTTACGGTCCCGCTAGGGTTATAAAATCTTACATTTTCTACGCCATGAGAGTATAACTTAACTTCTCCAGCTGGATCAAAGTATATGTATTCTTTACTCTTATTACCTACGTAAGCATTATCGTTATCGTATTTTGTTCTCCAATCATTATTTCTATTGATTGTCATTGAATCAGAAGAAGAAGTTGCTGTAGTTGTAAATCCATGACCAGTTTCAATAGTAAATGTATCTGTTTTACTATCTGCAGAAAGTACTGCAACATTTATTCCAGTCTGAGTACTAGAATCATATGTATTCGCCATGAGATTACTAAATGCATTTTGGTTAACTTCAGCACTTGGTGCAATAGCATCAAGTTTATCATGATGCGCAACTGTCATTACACCAGCTCTTGAACCCGTGGCTTCTAATATATCAGTATTATTACCAGTACTCGATGCAACAGTGACTTTAGTAGTGGTAGTAGTATTAGATAAATCTGTGCCTGGAGTACTAATCGTCAATTGATCATCAGCGGTCTTTTCAACAGTAGTAATACCGTCTTGAGCGAAGTGTAAAGTATCTTCTGAAGTAATAATACCAGTCTCAGTACCATTACCTTCCTTAAATCTCCAATGCGCATAGTTATCAAAGTCAAGATCAGATTCATTAACAGAGATTTCAAACGCATAATCATTATTAGCATTATCTGTTAGTGTAATACCAGATCCAGCTTCTATAACAATATCGTGGGTAGCGGCGTTAGACATTGTGTGAACCAATTTAATATCGGTTGTATTATCAGTGATAGCTGTTACATCACTTAAGAATGTATCGGTTGTAGAGAAACCTCCATAGTTTCCAAGGTCATTGTTAAAGACTGACAGTCCAATTTCCTTAGTCAGCTTTCTACGTTCGGCTCCATTATCAAGCAATATAAGTTCGTCTTGATCTCTATTAACCGTTGCAGTCATATCAGTAAGGTCTGATAAGTCTAAAGAGATACTTATATTACCGCTAGTTGTAATCGGTGTATTACTTACATCTAATCCTGTACCGGGAGTTATTCCCACACTTGTCACAGTACCGTCATTATCCGTCCAACCATTATCATTGTCAAAGTCACTTAGTGTAATTGTACTAATTTTCTTTTTCTTCTGTACACCACTATCAAGAATTGGTAAATAATCTGTTGTTCCAACAACTGCAGTGGAATCGCCCATGTCGCTAAGTTCGTTTAGATCGACATCAACATGATCAGCTCGAACATCAATAAGAGCACCAGCACCAACGTGAATAGTTTGTACGTGATTACCAGATGTAGTATTTTTACTACCTGTTAAACCGTTACCTGCTGTAATATTAACTTGTGTAATATCACCTTCATTATCCGTCCAACCTTGGTCATTAACAAACTGACCTAGCTTAATTTCTCCAATGCGCTTTCTTTTTTCTACACTATTGTCAAGTAAGATAAGTTCATCAACCGCACCATCAACATCAGGTGTCATATCAGTAAGTTCAGATAAGTCTAGTGAAACTGTAAATGTTGAGGGACCGGCCTGATCAGCTGAAAACGTTGCACTACCATCAAGTCCAGCTAAAGTGGACATGGTCAATAGACCATTATTACGTGCTGTTTCTGTAGGTAAAGTAAACTGAGTAGTATTAATCGCAGTAACGTGACCTGTAGGATTTGTGGTTACACCAGTAACAGCAGTAAAATTACCTCCAAAAGCAAGTAAAGCTGAACCTAAAGCTGGATCAGTACGAGTAGTAAGTTTATGGGCAAATGTTAAATCATAAGGATCGGTATCTGAACCATGAGATGTGTCAGTCCAATTAATTTGAATATAATCATCACCACTTCTAACTGCAGAAGTAGTACCTTCTTGGAATTTTATTTCTTTACTATCAGCGATTGGTCTTTGTGTACCATCACCATCGTGAATAGTAAACCCACTCATACTTTCTGATGGAAGCGGAATTACATATGCAGTACCGCCATCACCATAAGTGTGATACCATCTATCGCTTGCTTCACTCCAGTAAATTTGTGCGTTCGTTGATGATCCTCTATTAACGATTATACCAGCATCTTCAGTAGGAGTAGAAGCAGCATTTGAGTTAAGCTCAATCTTATTATCATGAGTAGTAACAGTCTCAGTATTCATGATCGTCTGAGTGCCTAGAACTGTCAGATTACCTCTGATTTTAAGATCTAGATCGTTACCGGTATCTCCAATATAAACAATACCTTGATCTGGATTTAATGCTTCAAGCTTTGCTCTCAAGTTAGTATCATTTACATCATCGTTTGTGTCAGTGGCCGCAATAGTAATTTGATTATCGCTATTTCTTGTAACAGTAGCATTAGTACCACCAACGATTTTTACGTTATGCGGGCCTGCATCACTCATAGTTAAGTATGGATTATTATTACTGTTAGCTGTGCTTTGTGTTGCATCGAATGTAGCAGATCTTTGAGATGATATATATCCTGGATTTACAAAGTTAACTTTGATTGTATGCGGATCGGATACAGTACCAGAACCACCTCTCTCCGTTGTTGTATTAGTACCATTGATAAATTTTACATATCCAGTACTATCTTCTGTAGCAGAACTTACTTTACCATATTGTGTTGTAGAATCACCGTTATCTTGAATTCTCCATTCGTCATATTTATCATATCTGCCATCAAGATCTCTTGTTCCAACACTTCTAACGTGACCATACGAATCAATATAAAAATCTTCAATTACGATACCGTTATTGGCACCACCTACGAATGTTCCGCCTGATGTGAAGGTGTTGTGATTAAATGTTACACGGCCATTATTAGCAGATGGATTTGTAACAACTGCAGTTGTGTGATTACCATTTACAAAATCTACTTGATCATTTAATATGTTATTAACTATTGGTGATGAACTACCATTTTCGTGTAGATCCCAACCATAAATACCTAAATCGCCCGGTATTAAGGTTCTTGTAGCTACTGTACCATTAGCATCAACGACATGTCCTAATGTATCAGTTGTAACATTAATATCTAAATCGGAAATTACAGTTGCACCGCTAAGTAGTCCGGTATCGATACTGAAATCATCACCGTTATATGTTGGGTGATTATAAACATATTCATTATTGATAGTAAGTGTATCACCTACAACAGCTGTATTAATATTTGTACCACCTGCAATTGTTAATGTATCAGCAGTACTATCTGCTTCTGCAGTTCCGCTATCTGAAGCAACATACTTAAATATTCTTAATGGTGCTACAGCAACAGAACCTCTGTCTGTGTTATTTACAGTAAATGTCAAATCATAAGGATCTGTATTTGAACCATTAGATGTATCAGTCCAATTAATATCAATCGTAGCACCAGTGCCAGAACCTTCTACAAATTTCCATTCATTTGCCTGATTAATCGTAACTTCAGTACCATCTCCATCTTCAACTTGGAAAGATCTAATATATCTGTTATCTAAATTGACAGTTCCAATTGATCTAGCTGTTACGTGACCGTATGTATCGAATGTTAATGAAATATCTTGTAATACGTTACCGCCTGAATTATCTGAAGATAGACTAGATACGCTTGATGTATTAGCATGATTAAACTGTAAAGTAGAAGTTCCAGAAGTGTGTGAACTTACTAAATCAATTGCATTACCACCAATAAATTTGACAGTATCTCCACTTGCAACATCGTCAATTTTAGTTGTATTATTAAATAATGCCCATGTAGGATCTGAAGCTTCGTATCTTGTATCAAAATCATCAGTTGTTATGGCTGTAACGTGACCTTGAGAATTTACAGTAATCGATTTAATATATTCGCCGTCTTGAACGTCTGGACCATATGTTCCAGCAGTACCAAAGTCATCATGATCAATACTAATAATATCATTATTTGAATCAGATGTTAATGTGATAGCATCAAGAGCTCTTAACTTAAGAATATCAGCATTTGAATCAGCTACAACATCAGCATTTGTTGAATCTGGCACATCGGCAAGAGAGATAGTTTTAAACATTCTTAATGCTGAAGCAGCAACAGAACCTCTATCAGTATTTGTAATAGTAATAACATTATCGCCATCACCTACTGTAGAAATACCAGTACCTTGTGTAAGATTCAATGCATCATTATTATTATCAGCTGTTGCAGTTGTACCTGATGAAGGAACTACACTAGAGAATATATTAAGAGCAGCTGCCGCAACAGAACCTCTATCAGTATTAACATACTGAGTAACGATTGTAGCCCCTGTTTTTGTAACAGTCTCACTTAGACCAACACCTGCGTTAAATGTTAAGTTATCAGATGGACCAAAATCAACACCTTCGACCTGAGGAGTTGCAAGCGTCGCTGTTGATAGAATTAATGAACCATCAGCTTCCCATCGATCAGTAGCATAGTTATATACAATACTATGAGCACCAGTTACGTTTGAAGCTACACCGCTTGGACTTGTAATTGGACCAACTTCTAAACCAAATCCGCCAGTAGTTGGCTCGGATGATAAATTGTTACCTGCAAGAACTAATGTATCTTCAACAGTTAAAGTCTCAGTGTTTAGAATTGTTTGTGTACCTTCAACCTGTAAGTTTCCACCAACATATAGATTCTTACCAATCGATACGCCACCAGCTACAATCAATGCTCCGTCTGTTGCGCTACTTACTGATGATTGAGTAGTATTTGTTATTGTAGTAGTCCCGGCGATAGTAGTATTTCCATCAACGCCTAATGTACCACCAATTGTTGTATTACCACTTGATGAAGTAACATTAAATTTTGGAGAAGGACTGTTAGATCCAATTCTAAAGTTTCCATCAATTCCAACTGAGCCATCAACTTCTAATGTGCCATCAATTTGAGTATTACCAGAAGTTGCTGTTACATTAAACTTATTATTACCAACTCTTAAGTTGCCATCAACACCTAGTGTTGAATCTAATTCAGTAGCTCCAGTAACATTTAATGTTGAAGATAAAGTTGTAGCTCCAGTAACACCTAATGTACCACCAACGCTTGCATTACCAGAAGCTGAAAGACTAGATACCGAAGTATGTTGACTTACACCAAGTGTTCCGTACACTGTAGTATTACCGTTGGAAGCAGTCACAGTAAACTTACTTGCACCTTCAGCGCCAACTCTAAAGTTACCATCAATTCCAGTAGAGCCATCAACTTCAAGAGTTCCATCAATTTGTGTATTACCATTAGATGCTGTTACATTAAACTTATTAGATCCTACTCTTAAATTACCATCAACGCCTAATGATGAAACTAATTCAGCAGCTCCAGTAACATTTAATGTTGAAGATAAAGTTGTAGCTCCTGTTACTCCAAGCGTTCCGCCGAGAGTAGTATTTCCTGTTACTCCAAGTGTACCACCGACTGAAGTATTACCATTAGAAGCAGCTACAGTAAAGCGGCTACTGCCTGATACTCCAACTCTAAAGTTACCATCAACTCCAGCAGTACCATCTACTTCTAAATTATTGTCTACTGTTAAGTTATTAGCAAAAGTTGCATTTTGACCTGATGCTGTTAAGAATAAAGCACCTAAATGTCCAGCTTTTAATTGAAAATCTGTTCCGCTCTTTGTAAATCTAGCATATTCAACACCGTCTTTTTTCAACACAGTGTGATTTGTTCCATTGTCGAATACAATGTTGCCCGATGAATTTATCAGGAACGAACCTGATGTAACAGTAAAAGGATCACTGCTTGCGCTAATTTCTCTTGTTGATGCATCGAAGATAGCTTCAATTTCATTAAGAGCTCCGACAATTGTGCCAGCCTCTAAAGTTAATGCATCAACATTTCCGATATCGCCTTGAATTTCTGTGATACCAGTTACAGCTGTTGTAGCAGAATATCCAGTAGCATTATTAATATCATTAACATCACCAAGTTCTGCTCTTAGTTCGTTAATAGCAGATTTAAAATTATTAGCTGAGAGACCAGTGAACGAAGCACCAGAAGTATATAACTCAGTGTGTAATTCATTAATTGCATCTACAATAGAAGTCTTATCTGAAGTCAATAAACTCGATCTAGTTCTTTTAGTTCCGCCTTCGGCATTAAACAAATCTTGTTCTAATTCGTTGATTGCTCCAACCAAATGAGTAGCGGTTGTGTTTAAGCCAGTTACAGAAGCGGTCGTGTAAATGTCATTATATAAGTTTAATAAAGCAGTACTAATATCAGTACCCACACTGTTGTAATTTGTATTACCGATTTCAGCATCTAGGACGTTTACCGCGCCAGTTAGTGTTGTCGAATTAACAGTATCTACAGGACCTGAAGATCCAAATACCATATTACCAATTTCACCGTGCAACGATTGCAATGCTCCAGTAAGAGTGTCTGGTGCACCAATATTATTAATCGATGTGCTACCGATAAAGGCAGACATTGTGTTAAGCGCGGTCGTATGATTTGTTACTGTATATGTAATATCAGTAGGTAGATTATCTGTGATTGAAGATGAACCAAGTTCAGCATGTAATTTTTGTAATGCGCCTGTTACAGTATCTGTTGTTCCGATATTAGCAATAGAAGTATTACCAATAAAGGAAGACATTGTATTTGTTGCAGTAGTGTGATCGGTTACATTATAGGCAAAATCAGTAGGTAAATTATCTGTAAGTACCGATGAACCGATCTCAGTATGTAATTGATTTAGCGCAGTTTTAATTGTATTATTAGTAGAAGAAATTGCGTTAATATTATCATTACCAATTTGATCTTCATGCTCTCTAATTGCTGCCGTTAAGTTTGAAGCGGATGTTCCTAAGTTAGTAGAAGTAACATCACCTACTTCAGCATGTAATTGATTTAATGCGCCAGTAATTGTATTATTAGAATCTTCAGCATCGACACTACTAATACTTTCATTACCGATCTGATCCTCATGTTCTCTAATAGCAGTACTTACAGTTGAAGCTGCTGTACCCATTGCTGATGCAGTAATTGTTCCAAGTTCTGCATCATGTTCATTAATTGCTAGAACTAAGTTATTAGCAGCAGTTGTTAAACTTTCAACACCACCAATATCATCTTGCAATTCGTTAATTGCAGCTACAACATCTAGTGAAAAAACTTTAATCTGATCAGACGATGAAGCAGGTGTTGTTAACTCGATATAAGATCCGTAAGTATTATCTATTGCAGTAAGACTTCCGTGCGAAGTAATTGTATTACTAGAACCTAAAGCTCTTATAGATGAACCAGCGCCAGATGTAATAAAGTTTCCGTTGTAAGTTTTTACTCTAATAACTCCACCAGAAACTGAGTGTAGAGTACCATACCAATCAGCATTTGCTTCAACTCCAGCTTGAGTTGATTGAGAGCTACCTTGGTAAATAGTAACGCCTCTTGTAAAATCCGTAAGTGTTGGAGATCCAGTATGTGTAATCGTTGCTCTAATATCAGCTACATGGAAACCATTAGTTACCATTGCTTGATTTAGTTCTGTTCCATTTTTATAAACTCTAACAATTCCAACTGGATTTGCTTCAATAACTATTCTTTCAATATTTGCATGTGCAATTACGTCTGGAGATCCTGTTCCAACTTTTAAGTCAGTAGAAGTGCTAAAATTTCCTGAAGAATCTCTAACTAAAATTCTATCCGTTGACGCTGAAACAATAGTAGCGGAATAACTAGCAGATCCAGAAGTACCTTGATAAATAATATTTCCTGGAATGTATGAACTATCTAGTGAAGATACGCTCTTAAGAACAATATATCCGCCGGTATTATCTACAGTGTGTGTAGGACTTACTTCAAACCGTGCTGTTTTAGCTGGACTTGAAGTATCAGCACCAGCAAATAAAGTATCACCTGCAGCTGCAGAATAAACATAAGTCTTATCAGCCATTAACGAATTAAGCTGTTCGTTATCTCCTAAGTGCAACGAAATTTCATTAGACTTTTGCCTAAGAGTTTCCAGTGTATCCGTTTTATAAATTCTAGTTTCTTTGTTAGCCATTATTTCCCACCAATTAGTTTCTGTAACATTTTCTTAATGTCAGCAACATCGCTCTTAAGATTATCTATATCAATCGATTGCTGCTCATCAAGTTTTATTTTGTTTTCTATTGCTTTAATCTGAGCTCGTCTTGCGACAAAAGCATCTGTATTAGTATTTATAATAGCTTGATTGGTGGTATCCCTCACTAAGCTAGGATTATTTTCAACTTTCTTTTTTCTAGGCATTACTTTTATTCCTCATTATGTAGCTGCGATCGCTCGTAAGTCTTTTACCGTTGGAGGCGTAGAAGAATTGTTAGATCTTAAAATTAATTTAAATGCTAGTGAACCAAAACTTCCAGTTGGATCAATATTATATTTAACCTCACTATAAACATCACCGTTATTAATAGGTATCGATGCTGCAGGATTAGCTTCTTGCCATGCCAGTGAATTAAAGTCTACATCAGATCCTGCAGGCGATGTCTTATAATACACATCTACATTAGAACCTGAAGGTCTATTAACCGAAAGATAAAGATCAATAACATCTGCCTCTTCAGCTAGGTCAATCTTCTTAGTTATATATTTACAAAGTTCTGATCCGCCATAAGCATTTGTTTCTGCTACATCTCCATTATCACCAACTCTATTTTGAACTAGAATAGCTGAAAGTCTATTAGCATCTAAAACCGGAGTTAAGTGAGTACTATTTGATGTAAGTACTGCTTTAACCTTAAATGATTTTCCAGCTCCAGTTACTAAGCTTTCGTTATTACCAGAAACAACTACTTGGGGCGCATTAAAAATGTTATTCATATTTGGCAATATTTCAATTGGATTACTATTATCCATAGTATGCGCCACTTCATTACCATTAATAGATTTTCCTGAACATGGAGTAAGATAGAATCTTATATCAGTTCCAGGTACAATAGTAGTTGCTGCTACTAATTGACATAAGTCATAATGATAATTTTCAGTTGCAGTAATTGAACTTCCTCCGCCAGAGCCAGTAGCATCTGCATTAGTACTCCCAACTGTTATATTATACGAATCATGTTTAACACCGCTTATTGTGTGTGTTCCGTTAATATCACTGGCATTAATATTATTAAAACCAGTTGCTCCTGCAATTGTAACTTTACAAGATGCTCCATGTAACCCATGATTCTTATGTCTTACTGTAATTACATTAGATCCAGAAGTTGTTGCAAGTGAATCTGATTTTAGACTTTTAACCGGTATAACGTCGTTTACTAAATATAGTTCTTTTTGAGATGAACTAAACTCTGCACGATTAAGTGTAAACTTAAGATCTTTACTTTGATCTGGAGTCCAAGTAGATGCATTCTGAGATGTAAAGAATGAACCTCCATGAGGTTGCTTATTAATTCTAGTTTCCGTATTAGCAACATCAAAGCCTCCCATTTCAGCAACCCAGGCTTCGTACTCATCACACTGTGATTGAATTACAATTGAGTATTCCTGATCTTGCATTAAATAAACCGGATGATCGAAAGTGAATCGTGTGGCGGCTGTAGCATTAACTGCATCCACGTTTACGCTGGCAGAATATTTATCAACTTCTGTTCCAGGTATAGTGACCTGAGTCGGTATGCCATTTTCATTCGCGACAATACTTACTGATACTGGAATGTCAGTATCATCTCCAGTCTTAATTGTAAACTTAGATTTGAAGAACAAGTCAACAGAAGTTACAAAGATACCGCCTGACTTTTCAATTAAAATAGATTGAGCAAGTGGATCTGACCATGTAGTCGTTGTTCTATTGAATGTTTCACTGATAACCCGCGAGTCGCTTAATCTAGAGGTTTCTAACCTTGGAACTTTAGTGTTAGTAATAGTTCTTTCAGTAGATTCAATTAAACCTTGAGCGTGGAATAAAGTTTCAGCTGAAGTATTTTCTGCTGCCTTATCATTAGTTTGTGAATCTGATAATCTAAATTCCTTTACACCAGTTTTAAATTTAGTACTAGTGTTTCTAGGTATAATAAACGTGCCACTAATTTTACCCTGATTATCTGTATTTAATACACCAGAACTTCCTCCTGGGTGTGATGTAGCTCCTGCATAATTAAGAACAGTACTAGTATCAGACCACTCTTGATACGCTTCTTCTCTACAAAATGCAGTAACATTAACATCGTTAAAGAAAGCATATACCTTGGTGTTAGGCTTCATTCTAGAAGCTTTAAAGTAAATTTTCCTTGATCTCATAAATGGAACAAAGTTAACTTCAACAATTCGGTTACTGCTCTCCCTTGTTACCGTATCAAAGGCTACATCGGTTCTTAGTCCTGATCTAGATTGATTAGAAGTTACAGTAGTTGTTGTTATAGTTTGTTGTTGATTTGGTCTTCCGAAAAGTCTTCTATTCCACCAGAAATCACCACCAGCTCTAATCCCTCTATTTTGTTGAACTTCTTCTTCTACTTGTCTACCGGTCCAGTTAGTCTGCCATTCGTTCCAAACAGTTCCTAAGATACCGTCCTCTTCAGCTCTAGCTACAAACTGTTCGTATTGACCATCATCGTCTATAACTACATCTGGCCTAACGTCAGTTTCTTTCCATTCATCTGACTCAGGAGATAATTGAACTCTACCGTCCCAAGTAAATACATTATATGGATTTACGTTAATTGCGACAGACGCATAAGGCTGAACAGTATGGGCTACTTCAGAATAATTTAGTATCCAGTTTGATCCACGTTTCTGTGCTATACTTGACCCGCTTTGAGATGGATCTGTAATTAAGTTTATATTTTTACTAGGGCATTCTGGTCTAAGCAATCCATTTTCTTTGTCAATAGATTCACTAGTTTCTTTATGAGCAGAATCTATTATAGTGTGATCTTTAAATGAATCTACTATAATACCATTTTTCAACCTTGTTAATCCATTACCATCAACCATGTGCACATCAGCGGCAGATTGTTCTAGTAACGATAACGAAGTATAGTATTCAAGGTTTTTAATTCTTTTATCAAGCTTACCAATATCTTTCATAGTATATCGTTTGTTATCTTGTATTACAGGAATAACATCGTTTAACGTAAACACGTATGGTTTAAGCTTTAGCTGATATAATGTCAATGCATCTTCTTTATCAGAAGGAGGCTGTGGATATTCTGATGGAACTCCTTTAATAACTTCAAATCCACCGTCTCTTTTCATGACGAGTTTATCTATTCTAGGTAAGTAGTAATTAATGTCTGCTGTTAATGCATGTCCTACCTTTGGTGCACCAGACAAGCTGGAACCAGTACCAGAGAAATTAGAACTTGTATTATCTTTTCTCGGTCTAAAGTCTATACAATCTCTTAAATCGACTGAACCAGCCGAGCTAGAGAAAGATTGAATATCTGCGTAATCTTGAGCAGGATATGAATCAACACAAAAATAATCACCAGCTCCATGAGTATAATATTTAAAAGTTACTATCATATTTCCAGTAGGTACAGTTCCTGTACCACCGTTTTTTACTATTTTGCCTGTGTCATAAAAATTATCTCTTTGACCGTTATCTAAAGTAAAGTCTTCAGTGATATTGGCCGATGTTGAATCTACAATAGACACAACCTCAATAACATCTGAATGGCCTAAGTCATATGATGCAGTATCCCCATTTGTAACATTAATAGTTTTAGCAAATGTAGTTTTTGTTTTTGTTTTAGGCGCTATAGTTTTTTTAATCGTTGCGATAATTTCACAAGCAATATTATTACCAATGCCTATAGCGTTTGTGTATTCTAAACCGTTTGTACCGTTACCAGTTCCTGTTACAATGCTACTACTTACGTCTGTCTTAATTGGACCATTACTCGGAGCAATAATAACATCGTCATGATCAGTAAAAAGTCCAACAGCTGTTGAAAACGATAATTCTCCAGTTGCACTTGTAGTCTGATTAAATTTTCTTTTTATAGAATACGTTGTATCTCTAGAAGGATCTGCTAAAGTTTTAATTGCTGATTGTGGTAACTTAAACACCGCAACATTATTACCGACATCAAATCGAGTTCCTTCAGAACCAGCTAAAAAGTTTGCCGAAAAGCTACCCGATCCAGTAACTTTATCTACATCTGAAAATGTTTTTGAACCATGCGTTATATTAATATCAAATAAATATAGTCTAATATGATCTGGATTTGCAAAGAATTCCATACCACGAACTCTAGCAGTACCGACCGTGGTAGTACCCGAAGTGGTATCTACTAAGTTAATAGTTTCAAATCCTTCTAAATCTGGAACTCTAGCAAAGTTAGATGCGTTAAGTTTAATATAGTTACCAAAATTAATTTGAGTGTTAGATTCATTTAGAAATCCTGTTGCATCTGCTCCACGAGGCTTATCAATCTCTACATATGTTGTTCCAACTTTCTGATTCCTATAACCTTGAACATATGCAGTAGATGGTTCAACACCAATTGCGATTTTGTCTATATCGCCACCGTCAGACTGTAGGTATTTACCAAAATTTGTAGTGTCGTTTAGATGTTCTAGTATTTCCAACTCGAATGGTTTTACTACATAATCGCCAGATTCGTCGTGTGTCCTTTGCGCCAGTCTTAATGTAAGTCCAGTATCTTCAGTTTTATCAGTCTTGTCTATAGATACTTCGCCATTATTAACAGTAAGTAGAGTGATATAATTATCCACTGTTCTAGAATTAATATCAATGGGCTGTTTAATTAATTGAGTTTTAACCTGATATCTATTAGCACCAGGAGCAGAAGTGTTAGGAACGTCTTGAGCATTATCAACAAGTGTTCCATCCTCACCTGAAGATACAATATCTTCAATAACCTGTAGGCCAATAATATAAGACGGATTGTTTGTATACTTGTCTAATATAATAGTAGTAGGAGCAACATATACAAAGCATCCGGAAATAAAATAAACGCCTTCTGATATTGATACACTAGAGCCCTTTCCAACAGCAGGATCTGATTCAGAAGTTGTAGTCCTAACTTGACCAGATTTTGATGAAGATGCATTAGAAGAAAAGTTATCTCCTGCAGCAAACACGCTAATAGTTTTACTGGCTGCGTCGGCTTTTAAATATTTAATATATAAAGTATCTGGATTTGAAGCGTCAACTGCTGATACGGCTTGTATCACACGAGCCTTAACTCCATTTGTTCCAGTAATAACAGTATTCTCAAACAAACTTAATTCAGTTGTAGATTCCAATTTAATAAAATCATATTCTACATTAAGAGATAATTCACCATTAACTACTCTAGAACCATCTTTAAAAGCATATTGGCCATGTCTATCTATTTGAGCCTGCAACATAGTTTGCATTTGAGTAAGCTCTCTAGCCTGAACTGCATAGCCAGGGCGAAATAATATTCTATGATAATTTTTAGTTTCTACAGTAGAACCATCTGACTGTGTTTTTAAATAGTCGTCGTTATATGGTCCTTCAGGAAAAACTTTTATATTGGTTGTAGTCATAAGTTCTCTCTTGTATATTTACTAATATTTATATTAGAATTCTATAATAATTTTAATGTCTTCAATTTGTGAAGAAATTCTATCAATTGGATTTCTGTTTTCTAAGAAAATAATATCTCCTGAATGTACATCAATATCCGGATTTGTTGAGAATGTATTTGCAGCAGACGTAGGAGTTCCTTGTGCACCAGATGTTGCTCCAGTCACAACGCCGTTAGTATGTGCAAAATTACCATATCCAGTCTTATTATTCTGTGTAAGATAATAAACACCTGCATCGCTATCAATTTCAGTAATAAATGCTTCTACTCTATTTGCTCCAGTACCTTGGAAAATAAGTTCATCGACTTGTAACGTTCCACTAACAGAAGCAAAGCTAATACCATGCATAGCTTTACGCGTTGCGCTAGTTGAGATATTAGTAGTTCCGTAGTTTACTGGATTTTTTATTAGTAGTATCTGCCTAAAATCGTTACCTACTGTAAGATCGTCTTCTTCACCACCAGTACCATCTAGCAGTGTATTAACTGCAACAAAGAATCCACCTAGTTCTTTTACAGGATCAGTACCATGACCATTTTCAGGAGAAAGTACTGCTCTAGCCGTAGCATCAGAACCACCGCCTCCAGAAAGTACAATGTGAGCTGAAGAATAATCTGTTCCTTTCGCTGTTACGTTAATAGCGGTAACTGAACCACCTGATATAGTAGCAGTTGCTGTAGCATTACTTCCAGCACCAGTAATAATTACACTAGGAGCAGAAGTATATCCAGTACCACCAGCAGTCACTTCAATTCTTTGAATTCCTCCAGCAGTAGTAGAGTTGACTGAAGCTTTTTGGTTTAGATATTGTGCGTAAGCACCTTCACTCAAAAACTGTTCGGCTGCAGAATCGCTAAGGTAATCCGAGGCTTGAGCAGGATCACCAGATCTAGGATCAACGGTTTTTACAGGCATATAAGATGTAGTAAGGAACTTTTCAGCATCAGCAACGGCTACCGTATACATGTATTTCCAAATATAATTATCTGATTCAGCTGTAGGGTCTGTTAGAGTTTGTGTTGGCTCTTGAGTCGATCCAGTACCTGGAGAGTATATACACTTATAAACTTTAAACTCAGAAGTAATCACGTAAAACTTTTTATCAAAAATGTCGGGATCATCTGAATCCCAGGCAACATAAGTATTACCAGTTGTCCAGGTATGCCTTGGTACAACATGCGTAACATCAGCCGCTCCTAGTAGTTTCATAGCGAAGATGTTTTCCCTAGCTTCTGTTAAGGAGTCTAAGTTATCGTATGGTGTAAATGGTTCTTGATCTGTTGTATCAGAAGTTGTATAAGACCAAGCATCACTTTTACCAATGGCTACGTATACGCTCGTGCCAGCAGATGCTATGTCCTCTTTAAAGTTTTCTGCATTCAACGTTCTGAATTTAGAGGTTACTATTGCCGTCATTTTTATTTCCTATTAATTGTTATGAATAAAAGAATTCACGTTATATTTATTTATATCACTTATAGAAGTACTTTGCAATTCTACATCACCTAATACCTCTAAAGTTTCGTTAAAGTCGTAAAGCATACTATTTTCTAATATGTTTGTTTTTTGATTATAATAATTGTTACTAACTTGTGTTCTATATCCAGCAGCCACTACCGTAACATCATAACCACCCATAGTTTTATCAGTAGCCGGTGTCGATTGAGTTATAGTCCAGTTCTGACCTGAACTAAGAACGCCCTTCTGTAATAACCCGCCATTATATAATTGTCTTCCTCTCACTGAAGGATTAGTCTGAACTGGATTATTTACCTTATTAAATAAGGGATCTACGTCGGTATGATTTAACTCTATGATTTTTTTAACTGGCTGTGCTTTTGCCCGGTTTTCGTTTTTAGCTTTAGAGCTAATATATATTAGTGGATCAAACACATAACCAAATCCTGGATTTACTATAACTGCGCTTTCAACTTTAGAAGGAACTAACTGAGCAACTGCAGTTGCATTACCAGAAATAGATATTGATGGAACTTCTTTATATCCAGATCCTTTATATAAAACTGTTATTGAATTTAATCTTCCATCTTCAATGTCACTAATAACTCTTGGGAAATCCTTTTTAACAGTAATAGAAACATCATCGATATATACTATACCATCATTACCATCACCTTGGAATCCTACGTAATCTACATTAGTAGGAGTATCAGTTACAATATTATATTCAAACTCAAAGTCTTGCCAATCAGTTGTTAAGTTTTTAGTAAACCAACCAGAGTTACCGTGTTGTGATGTTGAATACGCCATCCTAAATGTGTTTGCTCCACCTGAAGTTGCCTTCTTCGCTCTACATTTTACTTTAATTGTATTTCCTGGCAGTCTATTTGTGAACTCAGGATTAGCTAATTCTAATTGATATACTGCACCACCAATACTTCCTGAAGCACTTGTGTCTAATGTGGATGTTTGTACTTTTAATACCTTAGATCCATCTACAGTTTGAATAGACGCAGTATGATCATCGGTGCCTACTATATGCCAATAATTATTATCCCAATCTCCTATAGCAGCATTTTCAAAGTTATCGCTAAAGAATGGCTGAGCAGTATAGAATACGTCTGGATCTGAAAATGCAATATCCGGATGAATAGTATAGTTAGAACCAACTGAAGTCATTTCGACTGAATTAACCGAAGTAGGTTCTAATATATATTTTCCAGTAGCAGTTACATTAGTTTGTAATGGAAGTCCGTTATCTCCAATAGAAGTAGGATCTGTAAATATAACTTCTGGAGGAGTACTATATTTTTTAGTAGTGGATGGAACAATTGATACCGATGCAACTTTAGACAAGTTTGGATTAGCTGAAACGTTAGCAAATGCAGAGTTATAATTATCACCAGGATTTGTTATATTAGTACCTGTAACTCTACCGAGTGAATCAATCGTTGTTGTAATAACTGCCTGAGTAATCGTTTGTCCGGTTTGAGGCACACCGTTAATTATAACGCTTGGAGCTGAGGTATATCCAAAACCGCTGTCTACAATTTCTGCAGAAACTACTTTACCATAATTTGCATCAGTGCTTGTTTGTTCTACAGTTAATGCAATTTTGGCAGACTGATGAATATTAACTTCAGTAAATGGTAAGAATAGAGAAGCGAATAGATCTACAAGTAAAGGAACATCTTCTAGACCAATAACCCCAGGCTGTAAATCGGGCATTGATGAATATGTAATTCTATTTTGTCTTCCATAACCTTCGAAAGATTCTCCAGTAGGCAAGCCGTGGTTTGGTCCACCTATAAAATTAATAGGACCAGCAATTTTCTGATCATCACCTAATTCATCACGCGTTCCAAATAACTGAATAAGAATTTCAGCAAAGTATTTAAATCCAGCCGGGTGAACTAGTCTATTATAGAAAAAATCCCAAGCAGACAAGCTTTGACCAGTACGAATTAAATAAGAAAACTTTTGGTATTTTAAACTATCTTGGATTTTAATTGTGTCTGATAAAAATCCTTTTTTGTCTAAGTATACACCGCCTTTAGGTAAAGAAGGATTTACTTCCCAATTACCAGAAGATGGAATTAATGTTTCATTCCATGGATATTCTACCTCAACTTCATCATCAAATAATAGTCTAAAGAATACTTCAATAGAATCTGACGAACCTCTAATTTTATAATAATCTGTAATAGCCTTATATAGATTTCTTTTATTAACCTGTATCGAACGTGGAACAACAGCCGCAATTTCTTTTTGAATTAATTCTAAGTAAGATGCGGCTGTGCTATCAATATCCAATGACTCTTCAATCGTGTTAAGAGTGTAGGATGCACCAGGGCCAGCCCAGTATTTTACTGGGGTTGTGATAGTGGCTGTTTTAGTATTGTTAGAAAACGTAAGAGCAACTTCATCATCTAATGATACCGGTTGTGTTAGCTTTAAGCTAGTACCATTAATCTCATCAACAGTTACATTAGCAGGTATTCCAATTCCACTGACTGGTTGACCGGGAGTAATTGTAGAATCTGATGTAGCTAATACTACATCTACACTATTTGTTACTGCTCCGTTTACTAATACGACCTGATCTAAACCATGAACCGTAAGTGTCTTACCAATATCCGAAGTAGAATTAGCAAGAGATCCTGGGAGATTATTACCATTTGAAATCGCAACGTTTAAATTTTGCAAGTTAAATGTTTTAATAATCCCACGGTCATCTGTTAGTGTAAGAGTCGAATTAGCACCATCGTCATCTGTAAAGAAGTGGTCATTTTCATTTCTAGGATCTACAACCCTAAAAACGGCTTTACCGTCTAATACAATATCTTGGTACGTTTCGTTTTCTTGATATATAAACTCTTGTAAGTTCATATAGTCATAATATGCTTCTAATAATAATTCAATACCACCAGATACATCTAGTATCTCAGATGGTATAAGCTCTGGAGTTCTTAAATGCTCTTTAGTCTTACTCTTCGAAGAAGCGACAGACTGGATATATCCAGGTGAAGATATATCCGAGCTAAATAAAGTATTATTAGTTTTATGAGTTCCAGCCATCTTATCTCAGCCTTGAGGTCGTTGTATAATTAATTGTTCCAGAAGAACCAGATACAGAGATGGTATCTACACTTGGTGCAATAACAACTCTGAGAGGATCAATTGCAATTAACTGATCTCTCTTAGGAGCTAAGTCAAGAGAATTAGGTACAACCGTAATTCTAATCTTAGTATCCGAATCGCTATCAGGAATAAATTTATTTAATGTTATAGATCCTTTAGATATATCAACAACACCACAATCACTTAATACAGTAATATTAGTGTTATCGACGATTTTGTATGCTATAACTTTTCTGTTAGTAGAACCAGGAATAGGGATATCGCCAAAATATAAATCTTCCCCATTAACTTTAAACCTAGTAGATGTGATAACATGTTTATCGGAAGAACCAGTATCGTAAAACGGAGATGTAAAGTTTAGTTGGAAGTTATTATCTATTTCGCTACCAGCTAAATTAGGAGTAATCTCCATAAACATATATGGTCTTACACTACTATTCTGAATAGAAGGATCTGCATTATCAATTGCTCTTAGCAGCTGAGAATGTCTAAACACTCCATCAAATTTATTTAGTTCGTTAAAGTTATAATCTGAAATAGTATCTCTTACAACAGCTTCTAATTCTACTCTAGATCTATCTGTAAGATTCGGGTTATATTTAAATGCGACATCCAATTCTAAATATGTAAAGTTAGGATCTACAATAACAGGGGTAATTGATACAACACTTTTACCCTTTAAAATAGTATTAATAATTTCAGTCTTCTCACCTTCTGATAAAGTCTCATTTACAATAGGCTTAATTGAAATATATACTGCACCATAATCCGGTGGATCATTATCCTCACCACCCCATGTTGAAATAGAATTAATATTCGTAAACTCTTTCTTAATAATAGCTCTATAGTCATCTGATGTTACAGCTCTATTCTGTGAAGTAAAAGTCAAAGGAGCATTGAATCGTATTGATTCATTTGTTTCTCTTTCAGTACCACCCTGGGCTTTAGTTAATGTGTTAACAGTGATGTTAGCAAATCCACCGATATTATCTACCTTTGTGAAGTTGTTTGCACCATTCGAATCTGGGCCATGAGTGAAAATATAGTCTAGTGTTATGATGTTATTATTAAGCGGTTGCTTACCAGTCACACCATCACCAAAGTATACTTCAAAATATTCATTTGAATTTTCTTGTAGATAGTATACACGACTTGAAGAATCAACGTTAATCAGTGATTCGAATTGTGTATAGTTGTCAAATGCTGTTGATTGCTCGTTTGCCTGTACAAGCACTTTAAGTGTAGAAGTATCAACGTCATCATCTGAAATCTGATACTTCTGATTTTCAATATCGTTGTCCACTCTATATAAAAGCTTCTTCCTTGTACCTTCAACAAGAGTTACGTTTGAGAATGTAAATGTATTAGTGGCCTGATCAATCAATGCAGACTGTTCGTTAATTACAACATAACGATAATTTCTACCGTCAACCTGTGTAGTAAACTTAGTACCACGTTCTAGTGTAAGAGAACTAGGAACATTACTCTCTCCGCTGACATCAACAATAAGATCTACAATTGCTCTTGGCGCAAGGACAGATCTTGGAATGTAGCCAAGCAACTTAGCTCGAGTTACAATGTTACCACGAATCTGTGCAGAGTCAAGGAAGGCTTCATTTAAGGCAAAGTGTGCCGCCATCGCATTGTAATGTGTATTATAAGCCAGCACATCTAAGAGTGCGGAAAGACCTGATCCTTCAAAATCGTGTGAACTAAATTGAGTCTGTGACTTGAGATAGTTCTTTAGATTTTTTTTGATTTGATCAAAATCTAGTTCTGTTACATTTAAATTAGTTGCCATATTATTTACCTTAAACGTCTGAGAACAATTTCTACTTCATCTGCAGAATCATCCTCTTTTATTCTGAATTTTACCAGAATACGATATGTATTCGTATCTGGCTCATCGACTATGTTTACAAAGATCGGTGTCACTCGACTCTCTGTTGTAGTAAGACATCGTACGATATTTTTACGTAGTGTCGCCTTTGTAATTTCATCTGCTGGTTCAAACAATAGGGCTCTCATATTGGCGCCTATACCCAGGTTAAATGGTCTCTCATAAAAGTTAGTCAATAACAAATTACGTACTGAGTACTTGATTGCCTGATCATCCCTAAGTGGAATAATATCTTTACGTATTGGATGAAGGACTAAGCTTAAATCAAGATCAGTCCATGGCTTTAGTCTTGCCGATCTTGATGCTTTTTGCAGATCACCAATAATACCAGTAGATTGCTCAACTTTCGTACCATCGCCGAGTGTTATCGTTTGGCTATCATACGGCTGGGCAGATCGATCGGAACTTGAGTTAATTGTTTTAATAGACATACTAGTATTTATACTCCTTATTCGGCTGGTTCATCACCTGTTACTGGTCCACCTTCGCCATTACCCGCAGATGTTTCTTGTGTTCCAGGCGATGGAGAAGAAGCACCACCAGTTCCAGGTACTTCGGTATGTGTATGGCTGGCCAGCGTGATCGCATTACCGGCTGTGGTCGAAACATCACCGACGGAATGTGTATATCCGGATACGTCCAGATTTCCAGTGATCGATGTATTACCGAAGATATTCACAGTCTGGTTAGAGGACGACA
>Ga0206677_10000068_pt1 | contig 84689 bp, 80 predicted proteins | sample M130m12015metaG_FD_155475 | JGI IMG/M metagenome (GOLD analysis project Ga0206677, IMG submission 155475) | Ammonia-oxidizing marine archaeal communities from Monterey Bay, California, United States - M1 30m 12015 | ecosystem: Environmental > Aquatic > Marine > Intertidal zone | place: USA... | reverse complement strand
CGGCGCCAACAGAGAGTTGCACCACAATGGTGGTGTTCTTACTCCATGTCGGGAAGATGTTCTCGACCACGGGTTCGGTTGCAGTAATCGACCAAAGCGATGAAAGAACACCAGTTTCGGTGGAAACGTTGTAGGATCGGATTGAAGATCCATTGTTCTCAATTGTCAGCGTGACATTGCTTGATTGACCTGGTTCGAGCACCACATGGTGCGCATCGACATCGAGCAAAATAGCACTGTGTGCCGATGCAGGCGTCGCTAATGGTGAAAGGCTTGCAAAGAGCAAAACAAGAACAAAGGCCACAGCACGAACGGGACGAGATGACATAAGACCAAGTCAAGCCACTCTCCACTACCTCTTGAGTGAATCGGCCCTACGGGCCGTGTAGTTGGGTGGTTTTTCCGGCAGAACTCACCGGTCACTTGAGGAGGGCAAGTCGAGCTTCATCGAGTGCTTCCCAAGGGAAGGAACCGTCTGCACCCGGGGCTCGGCCAAAGTGGCCGCCCGCTGCTGTCGTGGAGTAAATCGGCTTGAGCAAATCGAGGTCCTTCGCAATCGCACCTGGGCGGAAATCAAAGGCATTTTTGACGCGTTTCGAGATTTCTCGAGGGGTCAGTTCCGAGGTTCCGAAGGTTTCGACACGAACGCTCACAGGTTCAGCAACACCGATGACGTAGGCAAGTTGAATTTCACAACGGTCGGCTAAGCCTGATGCAACCACATGCTTGGCAGCCCATCGTGCGGCGTACGCTGCTGAGCGATCCACCTTTGATGGGTCTTTTCCAGAGAAGGCTCCACCGCCGTGCCGACCCATGCCACCATAGGTGTCAACGATGATTTTCCGACCGGTCAGGCCAGCATCTGCATAGGGGCCACCAGGGTCTGCAAATCGACCGGTTCCATTGACCACAAGAATGCAATCCTCATCAAGCAGTTCAGCGGGAATGGCATAGTCGACAACATGGCGGCGAACTTCGCTCTGTACATGGGCGAGCTCCGCTTCAATTGAACCTTCAAATTGATCCTTGAGGGCCTTGTCATGTTGAATGGCAATAATGACGGTGTGAACTCGAGATACATTCCCTTGTTCGTCGTACTCGACGGTCACTTGTGATTTTCCATCCGGTCGTGCCCAAGGGAGAATTCCTTGCTCTCTGACGGCGGTGAGTCGGCGTGTGAGGCGTTGTGAGAGTGCTGCAGCAAGAGGGAAGAATCGTCCGTTGAGGTCTTCGTATGCCTCGGTCTCTGTGCATGCATAGCCAAACATGAGCCCTTGGTCGCCTGCTCCTTGAGAGAGGCCATCTTTGTTGACGCCTTGAGCGATGTTTGAGGATTGGGTTGTGATGTGGACTTGAACTTCTGTCCACTCTTCTGATGCAGCATCCATGCCAATGGCGTGATCGTTGTAGCCTACATCGACAGCAGCCTTTCGAGCGATTGATTCGTAATCTGGTGCTTGACCGTTGAGGGAAACTTCACCTGCAAGAACGATAAGGCCAATGTTCTCCTTGCCCTTCACGCATGTTTCGACAGCCACACGAGCGTTTGAATCAACGGCAAGGCATGCATCGACAATCGCATCGGAAATAGTGTCACATAGCTTGTCAGGGTGGCCCCGGGTCACGGATTCGGATGAGAACAGGTCGTCAGTCATGGCCCTCCGCCTCGACCACGGATATATGAAGGCAACGCTTAATGCCCATCAACGATATTCCTATTGGGAATAATTATTGTGTTTATGCCCAATCGGGGTTTGGAACTTGCTGAAAGTTCGAACGAATGGTTGATGTTCTCGACCCGCTGCCATTGTACCATGACCACTTGGGTACCAACCTCATATCGAACGCACACTTTGGGCCAAATTCAAGCGCTTGGAGCGGATCTTATTGATCAAGAAGTCACAGTTGCAGGCTTCATGGAAGCCAACCGTGGAAAGGGAGCCATCTGTTTCGTGGACCTCCGTGACGGTACAGGCACGACGCAAATTTTTCTCAAAAAAGACAACATCGGTGATGAGTCTCTTGACATGGTTCAGCGCATGACCCGTGAATCCACGCTTCAATTCACCGGTATCGTCTCGCAAAAGCGACCACCCAAGACCAAGGAAGGCGAGCCAACCCCGCCACCAGCGTACGAAGTGGTGGCCACTTCGGTTGCTGTGATCGCCCGAGCTGAAGCACCACTTCCGTTGGGCGTAACCGATACGGTTCACGTCGCTCTTGATACTCGGCTCGACAATCGATTTTTGGATCTTCGCCGCGCCCAAGTGAATGCAATGTTCAAACTCCGTGGTAAAGTGTTGCAATACGGCCGAGAAGCACTCATTTCAGAAGGTTTCTTTGAAACGCACACCCCCAAAATCGTTGCAACGGCCACAGAAGGTGGAACTGACTTGTTCCCGATGATGTACTTTGACACGCCAGCCTTCCTCAACCAATCACCACAACTGTTCAAGCAATTGTGCATGTCCGGTGGCCTCGAGAGGGTGTTCGAAGTTGGACCTGCTTTCAGAGCTGAAAAGCACGACACATACCGCCACCTCAACGAATTCATTTCGTTCGATATTGAATGCTCTTGGGCCAACGATGAAGACGTCATGGGCGTGTTGGAGCGAATGATCCATCACATCTGGGCCTCGGTCTCCACGGATCCTGAGTCCATTGCTCACATTGCCACCATCAATGAATACCGAGCCACTCAAGACGAAGAGCCAATCGAAGTGATTGTGCCGGAATTACCGTTCCCACGTTTGTCATATTGCGATGCGATTGCAACGATCAAGGCCAAGGGTGGCTCGATTGAATGGGGCGATGATATCGATGCTGAGAATTCCGATTTACTTGCGGAAGATTTGCCACAATTCTACTTCCTGCCGCAGTGGCCAATGGACCTCAAACCATTCTACATTCACCATGTCGAGGGTGAAGATGGAAGCACTGGGAAGCAACTTAGCCGTGGTTTTGATCTTAACTTTGGCCGCGATGAACTCACTTCAGGTGGTCAGCGAGAGCACCGCATGGACGTCTTGATTGAGAACCTGAAGGGCATGGACTTGGATCCTGAAGAGTTTGAATTCTATGTCGCTGGCTTCCGTCATGGTGTCCCGCCTCACGCTGGATGGGGACTTGGTGTTGAACGGATTCTGATGAAGTTGACTGGTGCTAAGAACGTCCGGGAAACGGTGTTGTTCCCTCGGGACCGACGCCGAGTCAGCCCCTGATGATTGAGCAGAAGCGTTCATCAACCGCCTCACTGAGCCGGTGATATGCACGAACTGATTTATTTCGCATCACCCGGCTACGCAGAACCGACTCGATTTTGTTTAGAAATTTCGGATGTTCCTTGGAAAAACACCGTTGTTGATTGGGACGGCTTTCAAGCGCTCAAAGACAGTGGAGATTTGCCGTGGGGATACCTCCCAATTCTCAAGACACCTCAAGGAACCATTGCTGAATCGAATGCATTGATGCGATATGCTGCAGCACTCGCAGGAATTGAACCAGAAGATCTCTTCGTCCGTGGGAAAGTGGATGAAATACTTGATTTGATTCAAGGATGGCGCGCCGACTTCACACCGACATTCTACATCGACGACCTTGACGAGAAAATTGCGGCAAGGAAGGCTTTGTTTGCTGAGGGTGCAAAAATTGACCTCGGCCTCAAGGATCTCGAATCGCTAATTGAAGCCTCCTCCACCGGTTGGATTGCTGATACGGCGGACATGACCCTTGCGGATGTCAAAGCGTTCCTCAACACATTCATGATGTTCTCTGGACAGTTTGATGGCATTGAGACATCCATGCTCAAGCCCTATCCTGCGTTGCTCAAGTACCACGATTTTGTCGCAAACGACGCCCGTGTCAAAGCATACTATGACGGCGAGGATGAGATGCGATGGGTGTTCAAGCCCGGCGCATTTTCTGATGCCTGAATCAAAGCAAGTCTTCGGGTTCGTCTCGTGATGTGAAACGAGTAATGCTGCCGTCGCTTGTAATGACGAACTTAGCAAAATTCCAGCGGATGTCACCAGTGTACCCTCCAGCATCGCTCGACGCAGAAAGCGCTTGGAAGAGCGGGGCTGCTGATTCACCTTTGACATTGGTCTTTGCCATGAGAGGGAATGTTACCTCGAAGGTCGATGCAGTGAATTCGCAGATTTCTTCGTGCGTCCCTGGCTCCTGAGCACCATATTGGTTGCAAGGGAAGCCAACAACAGTGACACCGTCTTGCTGTGAAAGCGTTTGAAGGCCAGCGTATTGGCGGGTGAACCCACATGCGCTTGCAACGTTGACCACAACCCATGTGGTTGTGTTTTCTCCGCCGAGGGTTCGCAACGTAGTCATCGTTCCGTTCATGTCTTCAAATTCAATGTCTAATGGGTTGGTCATGAGCACTCGTACGGCTTTCCCGTCTTCAACTCTTGTAGGGTTCAAGGTAAGGGTGATAGGGAAGGGGTGTCCAAAGGGCATCATGGGCGTTGACCGAATGCAATGGGGCGCCGAGGCTTGGCAATTTGCCGATTTGCACATGCCAGACGACCCATCTCCGTTTGAGAACGCTGCTGGTGTTCCTTGCATCATGCTCATCCATGGCGGCTTTTGGAAATCTGCATGGACAAGTGAATTGATGCGTCCTATCGGCGATGACTTGGCTGAGGCGGGCATTGCTGCATGGAACATCGAGTTCAAGGGATGGAGCGATGGTGATGAGGGGGTCTGGATGGACACCCTTTCCGATGTCATGCGTGCATGGGGGCAACTTGCGTTGCTCCCTGGGATTGACATCACACGTTCGATGATCATGGGCCATTCCGCCGGCGGCCATTTGGCGTTAATGCTCGCTGCGAAAGCAGAGCGAAGGCCATGGTTGACCATCGCCCAAGCTCCGATCACAGATTTGATTGGGGCTGACAGCGCCAAACTTTCTGATGAGGGCGATGCTGTACGCCGTTGGATTGGTTCTGCACCGAACGAATCCCCTGATGTCTGGCGACAACTCAATCCTGTGGACCACCCAGCAGATGTGTCGATCCTGCTTGTTCACGGAGAAACCGATGTCGATGTGCCAAAGGAGCAATCCGAAACTTACGCCCGCGTAATGAAAGCCAAAGGTGTGGAAGTGCAGAAATTGTGGTTGCCTGGCGACCATTACTCTGTGATCGATGTAGCGAGTGATGATTGGCTGGTACAACTCAACGCCATCATTGATTGGCTTTGAATCGACATCCGAAGACCTATGAGAAGGCACCCGTTGGGATTGTCATGGACCTCCTTGGCAGTGACTTCCCATACGCTTCAAACGCCCTAAAGGGAAAGCATGCGCTTGTGTGCGGTGCCAGCAAAGGAATCGGCCGAGCCACAGCAATGATGATGGCGAAAGCAGGTGCAAATGTGACCGTTTGTGCACGAAACGCCGCATCACTTTCTGAATTATGCGACGAGTTATCGAGCCTCGGTGCAGGCGATCATGCAAGCCTGGTCTTGGACCTTGAAGACCAAGCCGCCATCACTTCCTCCATTCCTGTTCTTCTTTCGCAACGTGGTGCTGTTCACATTCTCGTCAACAACGCTGCAGGTCCGCCAGGTGGTCCTTTGCTTGGAAACACTTTGAACGACTTCGATGCTCCGTTCAGGCGCCATCTTCACGCTGCTCACACCCTCACACAACTGATTGTTCCAGGCATGGAAGGCGCAGGCTACGGTCGTATCATCCAAATCATTTCGACCTCGGTCAAAGAACCAATCCCAAACATTGGCCTCTCCAATACACTCCGTGGTGCCATGGCTTCGTGGGCAAAGTCACTCTCCCGTGAGTTGGCCCCGTGCATCACCATCAACAACGTTCTGCCCGGTTTCACCGATACAGACCGATTGGGTTCCCTCGCTGCCTCAATCCAAGAGCGAACTGGAAAATCACTTGACGAAGTCCAATCTGGTTGGTTGAATCAAGTGCCAATCGAACGTTTAATCGATCCGTTGGAAACTGCATCCGCTCTCACCTTCTTGGCTCTCCCTGCATCAGGTGGCATCCGTGGCGTGAGTCTTGCCGTTGATGGTGGACGCTTGCGCAGCATCTGATCATCGCAGAATGTCGAACCAGACCGGATAATGGTCGGACACATTGCTGCTGTCGAACACCATGTCAATGCCCCAATTTGAGGTGAGCCGACCACTCAGGTCCCCGTTTGTGAGGATTCTGTCGTACGCACACGCACTCTGGGCCACCGTTGTATCAGCGTCATTGCCAACCAACCATGTGTAATTGCCACCGGCGAGTGCTGAATTGGATAGGTCCTGTTCAGAGGCATAACTGCAATCTGCGTTGAAATCACCCAAGATCACCAAATCCTCCTCATCGGGGTTGGCTTCCAAGTATTCGCTCGCAACAATGCCAAGTGCGTTGATTTCCTCAACAGCCGCAGCAGGCTTTGTGTGGACAGTAATCAGGCTCAGGTCGAAGAACGTCTGATTTCCGTTAATGTCCAAAAGGGTGAACCTGCCTTGAAACGGCTCTCGTTGAAAATGGTCGTTTTCGCTGTCGTTGTACAGGGTTCCGTTACCAATAGCTTCGAACACCTCGGTGTTGTAGTAGAACGCATACTGCTCTTGCGATGAGCGGTCATCTTCCTGTAAGCCAGAACGTGGGCTCAACAACATCGACCACTCAGTCTCGCTTTGATTGTTGATGGCGTCGAGGAAGTCATATGGGACAGTCTGATCAATGTCTTTGATCTCCTGAACTGCGACAAGGTCGTAGCGTAAGACGGTTTCAACAAGCACGGATACGACTTCCGGTTTCCCCATCTTGGTTTCGCCAAACACCTTGATGTTGAACGTCGCAATTCGTGCCACGTCGGACCTGTTGAGTTCAGGAGCGCGTGCTTCATCGTTCGTTGTTTCATTGGTCGTGGAATCGTCCTCAACATCAACTGGTACAGCGACATACACGATTTGTGCTTCATCCTCAGCCAGCAATGTTTGGAGGGCAAGTGGCGCCAAGATCAGAATCGCCGCGATACTTAGGCCCTGCAAGTAGCCGTCATACTTGCCCATAGAGGATGCTGATGCCACTTGCGTATGAAGGTTCATCGAAAGAATGTGCCAAGAGATATGTTCTTGACGCGTCGGCACAGCGGGGGTTCATGAACGGCGAGGTTACACCCGAACAAGCTCGTAAAATCTTGGACATGTTGACCCAGGGTGGGGCAATGGAAGACATCAACACGCCCCTTGCACTGCGGTTGATCCCTCTCGCCTTGGAGTTGGAAGATGAAACACTCGCAGATCGCTTATTGCTTCACGCGAAGGAATATGCAGCCGATGAAATCGAGTCCGGCTGGGCGACATTCGAAACGCTCAAGATGACCAATGCGTCAATCGATGAACTGTCTGAACTGACGGCAAAGGCTGAATTGATTGAACAGGGCGAACCTCTTTCGGCTGCGGTTGCTCACCATGTGGCCCTGCTTCACATGGCCAACGAATCATACGAAGAAGCCCAAATGTTTGCAAGTCGGTCCCTGCGGTTGCGCGAAGCAACCGATGACACAAACGGCATTGTGTACGGCCTTGCACTTCTGGAAGCATTGGCTAAAAAACAACAGCGCCATGAAACTGCACTCATTCATGCGTCACGACGGATTGAATTGCTCATGAAACTCAAGGATGAGGAGGGGCAAATGGAAGCAATGGCAGATATGGGTCACAGCCAAGCAACGCTCGGGCAGTTCGACGCAGCCAAGGATCTCTATGGCCAATCGCTTGAACTCGCCGTTGCACTCGAAGATTTGTCCGGTCAACTTGTGGCGAGATGGGGCCTTGCTGACATTGCAGAAATCGAGGAGGATTACGAAACGGCTATGCTCCAACTCTCTGATTGCCTCCACGCTTTCATCAACGCAGGCTTGCCCACGCCAATCGCAGTGCGTCAACGGATTGAAGCCCTCACTTCGTTCAACAGTTCTTCCGAAAACCGAAGCAAATCTTGAGTGCAATCTCAACTAAATTAGCCACACTCGTTATGATGTGCCTCCCGCTGGGATGAACGGTGCCACCTATGGACCACGACATCTTCTTCTCAATCAGTCAGACCCCTGACGCTGCGGGCCGTGTACCGGCTGAGGATGAAATGTTTGCCAACTACTTCCAACAACTCGAATGCGCAGACAAACTCGGCTTCGGTGTTGGATGGATTGCTCAGGCACACCTTTCCACAGATACTCAGAAGAGCAATTCACGCCCTGTCGTCCCTCACTGGCAAGGTGAGGTGGGTCTTTGCACGGATTTCCCTCAACTCGCCATGGAATCATTTCGCAGAACCAATTCAATCGAAATTGGAAGTGCCGTCATGGCCATTCTTGCATCAGGTGGGCCAATTGCCCAAGCGGAAAGGATCGCAAACACGCTTCACCTCCACGGCATGAACCCAGACGAGCACCGGAAACTGCATGTTGGCTTTTCGGCTGGTCGGTTCGAATTTATGGCACGCCCCTATGGTATCGTTCCTCGGAATGCCGTTGAGGAAGCAGCGTGGCCAGCCCTTCGTGGACAAATCTTCATGGAAGCGGGTGAGATTTTCCTTCGCCTGCTTCGAGGTGATGTCGTGAATTCAGAATCCACCTATTCCACGGTCTTGACCAGAGCAAACTTCCGTTCTGATGAAGATTGGCAACGTGTTCAAGAAGCAGCTGTTGAGTTTGAAGGACTCGATGTTCTCCCTGAGGAAGTTCCCATTCCAAAGCGGTATGTGTTCGAAGACCTGAAAATTGTTCCAAACACCTTCCGGAGGGACTTGTTGGAGTTGGTTGCAGGCACGCACGACCCTCGCGCTCAAACATTCCTCAACTCGTTTTTGCCCGTCAAGGTCTTCAATTTGTCAATCACGAAACCGGAAGTGATCGAAAGCACTCATGAACGCATGGCTGCCGTTTTTCACCAAGATGGTGGTGAATGGCAACGCAGGGACATGCCCCGGACCTCGTTTGTCTTCCTCAACGCCGAACCCGGTTTGACCGCTGAAGAACAGAGTGAAGCAGCGAAGCGCGAAGCAAAAGCGGCCTTGGGTGCGTACTGGAATGCTCTCGAGGGTACAATTGACCCCTCCAAGGTATCGAACGCCGCCAACAATGCCCTCATCGGCAATGTGCAAGAAGTGGCCCAACAAATCACGGAACGATTCCATCCTGAGGACCGGATTATGGCCTGGTTTGATTTCTTCAACCATGACTCCGATCGTGTCTGCAGGGACATGACTGCTTACATGGAACAGGTTGTTCCGCTTGTCGAAGCCTCAATGGCCAACTAGGTGATGCTATGCCAATTGAACACGATACACCCTCAGCAGTGGAACCGGGCCGGCCTGGTAGCACGCTCTATCCAAAGAGCCCGTTGGGTGAACAGGTGGAAGGAATTCCTACAGGGCGCGAAGTGGCTTGGGAACCATTGGTGGACTACCGGAGAAACGGTGTTTCTGAAACCACAATACACGGGGCAGTGGCTTGGGCTCATGGTGATGAAGTCATCCATTCCTTTGGCGGAAACGTGCTTTGCTACGGACGTTCGATGATGAAGCCGTTTATGTTGAAGGCTTTCACCAAAGAATTAGAAGATACAACATGGGAACAAAAGGCGATCGCCGTTGCCTCCCACAATGGCGACACAGAACACGTGGCAGCAGCTCAATCCCTTTTGGCTGAAGCAGAATGGCCGCTCATGCTTACACCTCTCGATGTGCCGCTGATTCAATTTGGCCGTCAGGTTCGACGGCCTCGTCGATGGTTTCACACCTGCTCTGGTGAACATGCTGCAATCCTTCATGGATGCAAGAAAAAGGGATGGAATCGAGCAGGCTATACATTACCAACCCACGAAGTGTTCCATGCCTACATGGAAGAAATCCGCACCTACCTCGGTTCAGATTGGACGCCTCTGCGAATCGCCAAAGACGGGTGCGGCTTGCCAACGGTCTCCAACACCGTTGCAGAATTAGCTCAAATCTATGCAGGTTTGGTTCGAGACAAAGACAAAGATTGGATTTGGGAAGCCATGGTCCGTCATCCGGATCTTGTCGGTGGATTCAACCGCTTGGATTCAACAGTGCTGAAAGCAGGAGAGGGGAAAGTCATCGCAAAAGAAGGCGCAGATGGACTTCTTGGGCTTGCTATTGAGCACCCGGACTATCCAAAGGGGCTTGGAATTGTCGTGAAAATTGCACACGGTTGGAATTCTCAAGCCACTTGGTATGTGGCAAGAGCCGTGTTGGGTGTGCTTGGTATCAACTTGCGAAATCCGTACCCCCTCCATCGTCAGAAAGCCTTCATTGTTCCAGGGATTGTCCCGCCAAAGTACCTTGAGGTCTTGGAAACATTACCAACCTGGGATGAATGGGACCCAGACCAGGACCGTTGGCTCTACGATGTGGAGATGTAACCATGAAGACACTCATGAATTACATCGATGGGAGGTTCGTACCTGCACAGTCAGGTGAAACCCTCGAAGATGTCAACCCGGCAACAGGGATGGTCATCGCTCATATTCCCCGATCCACAAAGGCTGACGTGGAACTCGCTGCTGCTTCAGCCAAATCTGCTCAAGCAGATTGGAACGCTCTCAGCCTCGATGAGCGGGCTAATTGGTTGGACACCATTGCCGATGCGCTGCAAGCAAAGCATGAAGAGATAGCTCAGGCAGAATCCCTTGACACTGGTAAGCCGATTTCTTTAGCGCGTAGGGTCGACGCAACGAGGTCAGTCGACAACTTTCGTTTCTTTGCGGATTTTGCGAGGAAACAACAACCATTGACTTTTGAAATGAAGGATGCCATGAATTTTGTTCACCGAAATGGTTTGGGCGTCGTCGGCCTCATTACGCCTTGGAATTTACCGTTGTACCTCATGTCGTGGAAGGTTGCTCCAGCGTTGCTTATGGGCAACTCCATAGTTGCCAAACCGAGTGAAATGACGCCACTCACCGCAAATATTCTCGCAGAAACATTGCATGATCTGAACCTTCCAAGTGGTGTCTTCAATCTTGTTCACGGCCTCGGTCCAGAAGTTGGCCAAGCCATTCTGGAACATCCGCTCATCAACGGTATCTCGTTCACGGGCGGTACAGCAACAGGACGGATAGTCGCAGCCACTGCCGCACCCATGTTCAAGAAACTCTCTCTGGAATTGGGTGGTAAAAACGCGACAATTGTTCTGGCGGATGCTGACCTCGACCAAGCGGTACAGGGTGCAGCCAAAGCGGCGTTTACCAACTCGGGGCAAGTGTGTTTGTGTGGCTCAAGAATCATGGTTCATGCCTCGATCGCCGATGAGTTCATCGAACGCTTTGTCGAAAAAGTAGCCGCTATGCGCATTGGTGAACCTGGCGATGAAGCCACACAAATTGGAACTGTCATATCAATGACTCATCTTGAGAAGGTTGAATCTTACATCAACTTGGCCATCGAAGAAGGTGGAACCATCCTCACTGGTGGCACTCGGTCGATGATGGGTGGCGTTGGCCCAACCCCTGAGGGGGCCTATCTCGCTCCGACCGTCATCGGGGGGCTGAGTCACTTGTCCCGCTGCGCTACGGAGGAAATTTTTGGCCCTGTTGTGACCGTTCATACCTTCGATAGCCTTGAAGAAGTGACTGAAATGGCGAACGCAACAGAATACGGACTTGCTGGTTCGATTTGGACTCGAGATGTTGAAGGAGGCAAGGCTTTGGCGGAAACAATTGATACTGGGATTGTTTGGATCAACACGTGGTTGCATCGCGACCTACGAACTCCATTTGGTGGAGTGAAGCATTCAGGCGTTGGGCGCGAAGGCGGTCAATGGTCCCTTGGCTTCTTTTCGGAGACCACAAATATCTGTGTCATGAATCCTCCAGAACTCGGTGATTGAGAACACATCTTCAAAAGCAAACCATCCGATTTTGATGCATGACCGAGCGAGCATCGCTTCCACTCTTTGTTCTTCCAATGGTCCTCATGCCCGGTGAGGTTCAGGAACTCCGAGTCTTCGAACCAAGGTACCGACAGATGTTGGATGATTGCCTACTCGACAACAAAAATTTCGGGCTCGTAATGAATGATCCATTCGAACCAAGCAACCACTGGGATGGTCCAAGAACACATGGTTGCGAGGCAGAAATTCTTGAGCACGACACCAAAGGAAGCAACCATTTCATTTCGATTGTCGGACGGCGAAGGTTCACGGTTGAGAACGTCATACCTCCTGCACTTCCTCCATTTGATCACCCAGAAATGGCCCTCCTCATGAATGACGATGGGATGTACCCCGATTTGCAAACACTGCTCGAACATATTCCCGACGAGGTAACGCATCACAAGCTGTACATCACAGGCGATGTTCGCTTTCAAGAAGAGACCACACCAACCACACCCGCTCACCAAAAAATGCTCAAAGAGGTGCTGAATGGTGTCCTCAACCGAATTGGGGCGGTGCTTCGCATCGATGAGCAAATCTTGGATACTTGGGTTGCAGAGCGGGTTGAACATGTCATCGACGAGGATCCAAATTCCGTGTTCACTGTTGCTGCACTTGTCCTCAATGGACTTGAATCCAAACAACAAATCCTCGCTTGCGCTGATGCTGAGGAAGCACTCGCTGAATTGATGCATCAACTGTCTGCATCCTACGAGGAAGAATAGCGTTGCATTCCACCTGCGAGGGTTTCAAAACACATGCGACGGTGGAAGGACCATGTCCGTACATCGCAATGCGCGCAAGGTCACGACACATACGCTTCTCGAAATGAAGCGTGCAGATGAAAAAATCACCATGCTAACAGCGTATGATTATTCATTGGCCAAACTCGTTGACCAAGCGGGTGTTGATGTGATTCTTGTTGGAGATTCCGCCTCCAATGTGATGGCCGGCCAAGTCACAACTGTACCAATGACCCTTGATCACATGATCTACCATGCTCAATGCGTTCAACGAGCCGTTGACCGTGCCCTTATTGTGGTCGATATGCCGTTTGGAACCTACCAAGGAAATTCCGCAATCGCACTTGAATCTGCGATTCGAATTATGAAGGAAGCAGAGGGCCACGCCGTCAAACTCGAGGGTGGATCGGAGATCATCCAATCCATCGAGCGAATTTTGACTGCTGGTATTCCTGTGATGGGTCACCTTGGGTTGACCCCCCAGTCAATTTACAAATTCGGTACATACACCGTCCGTGCGAAGGAAGAGGAAGAGGCTGCGAAACTCATTGCGGATGCAAAGTTGCTCGAAGCCGCAGGATGCTTCGGAATTGTGTTGGAAAAAATCCCACGTGAACTCGCTAAGCGAGTCAGTGAATCCATCTCGATTCCAACAATTGGCATTGGTGCTGGCCCAGATTGTGATGGACAGGTGCTTGTTCTTCATGATCTCCTCGGCATCACAATGGATTTCTCTCCAAGGTTTTTGCGACGTTACCTCAACCTCGCCGAGGACATCAACGGTGCCATCACTTCCTATTGTGACGATGTTCGCTCCGGTGATTTCCCGAATGATTCGGAAAGTTACACTTCATGAGATTGTGCTGTAAACTGCCACTGCGCCAGCAAAGGCGCCTAAATCGACGCCCATGGCATGCCAGAGTCCGTAACTGAAGGGTGGCAATTGCTTTCGTCCCCACAGCATGGAGAGACATCCCCACGACAAAAGGATGGCATACATCCCACAGAACAGGGCCCCCCAGCCTGAGAGCCACACAACGCACAGCGGAAGGGCAAGGATCGCAAATCCAAACGTATATTCGAGGCATCGCTCAAAGGAAGTGTGTACCAAGAATCGGTACATCAAGGGTGTAAGTGCGAGAATCACAAGCAATGCAAATTGCGGCGGGTTTGGCGTGAACACGGAATCGAAGGCGGGTATCCCGTACACCTGCCATCCTCCACCAGCGGCTGCACCAATCAGTGCAGGTGTCAAGATGTGCTTCGTCCCCGTCATCAGGTCCTGTTTGATGGAAACAGGGTTGGGCGCTTCCAATGGGAGCGTCACGGATTCCTCCATGGTGGTGCCAACTCGCCGTCTTGTTTGAGTCTTGGGTCCGATGCTTTGTGTTTGGTTTGAACGCCGATGCCGATATAGCCGGTAAGCGCTTGGCTTGCACTATGACGCAAGGTGAAATCGTAGCAGGTTGCTTGGCTCCTCATCCACCTCATCTGGTCTATGCTGAAAACCCTCCACAAAATGAACCGGTTGCCGAAGGCGGTTGGGAGCAGTTGCGATGGGGCTATGAACGCCTTCGTGCTTCGTTGAAAGATGTTGAATATGATGCAATTGTCCTGCTGTCTCCACACTGGCAAACCTATGTGGGTACCCACTTTTTGGGGCTTCCAAATTTCAAGAGTCTCTCCGTGGATCCTGTGTTTCCAAATCTCTTCCGTTACCACTATGACCTCAACATCGATGTCGACCTTAGCACCAAAATCCACGACAAGGCTGCAGATGCTGGTTTGACGGTGAAAATGATGGAAAACCCAGACTTCAGAGTCGACTACGGAACCATCACCACTGGTCACATGTTCAACCCGGTGTGGGACAAGCCACTCGTCGTGATCTCCAGTAACCGTTCACGTGATTACTATTCGGTGGAAGTCATGCAAGAAATGATGATTGAACTCGGGCGGGTCACGCGCGAAGCCATTCTTGAAAGTGGGAAAAAAGTGGTCGTTCTGGCGAGTAATTCATTGTCTCATCGCCACTTCACAACCGAATCCGAAATCCCTGAAGACATGAGCAAGGAGCACATCACCAGCCATGCAATGCATCTTTGGGACATGCGAATGATCGACTACATCCGAAGTGGACAAGCTCAACGGATTCTTGATGAGATGCCGGAGTTTACCGAACAAGCCATCGCTGAGAGCGATGGTGGTGGCCTTTCATGGCTGCTGTCGACGCTCGACACGCCATCGTACCCAGGGATTCTGCACGGATATGGAACAATCATTGGAACTGGGAATGCAATTGTCGAATGGCCAGAACGCAACCACAAGGAGGCATCCCAATGAGTGAAGGTCGACTTGTTGGATCGTTCATCGTCCCAGTCCATCCTCACACGGTCTTGGTGCCGGAGCAAAACGAAGGTTGGCAACGCTTGCGCAACGCTTTCGATGAAGCGGCTCAACGGATTAAAGATTCAAACGCTGACCTTCTCATTATCTATTCGACCACATGGCCAAGCATCATTGGTCACCAAATTCAAGCAAATCCAAACCCTGAATGGGTGATGGTCGATGATGACTTTCATGATTTAGGTTCGATTCCATATTCATTCAACATTGATGCCCAGTTCGCTGAAGCATGGGACGAAGCAAACAAGAAGCGCGGCTTGAAGTCTCGCACGGTCAATTACACTGGCTTCCCGATTGATGTCGGCTCGGTTGTTGCGCTCAAACTCCTGAACCCGGACAATGCAATTCCTGCTGTCATCGTATCTTCCAATGTGTATGCGAACCGTTCAGAAACAACTGTTCTCGCTAAATCTTGCCTTGACGTCATCAAAGCAACGGGCAGAAAAGCAGTGGCCGTTACAGCGATGTCCCTCTCAAACCGTATGTTCACGACGGCGATTGATCCCAAAGACGACAAAATCCATTCCCTCAAAGACGACGAATGGAACCGGAAGATTCTCGAATTCCTTGGTGAAGGTCGCCTCGAGGATGTGGGGCAACTCTCTCGTACCATTCACAAGCAAATACGCGTCCAAAAAGTCGTCGCTTTCAAGCCAATGTGGTGGCTTGCAGGCATGAATGAGAACCGGAACAACCTGACCGGGGATGTGCTTGCTTACGAAGCAATTCACGGTGCTGGGGGCGCTGTTGTCCACCTCGACCCGACGCCGTCTGGTGCCGGTGACAAAGAATACGATGAGGACGATGTGGAATTCTTCAGTGGCGAGCGAAACGTACTCGATGCGGAAGAGGACGTGCCTTCATTTGATGCGCAAACCCAGCCGGCTCAACAAGCATCGACTTCTTCTGGCCCGGCATTGTGGGAGCCGACCACTGGCGAATCATCTGTCAATAGCGATGCTGCACCGAAACCTGTTGGTATGTACCCTCACGCCCGCCGAGTCGGAGACCTGCTCTACTTATCCGGCGTTGGACCCCGGCAACCCGGTACGAATGCGATTCCAGGTGGCCCAATCTGCGACGACCAAGGTGCACCACTCGACTATGATATCAAAGCCCAAACACGGGCTGTTGTCGATAACATCACGAGAATTCTCGAAGAAGCCGGTGGCTCAATCGAAGATGTCCTTGATGTCACTTCGTTTTTGGTTGACATGGATCGTGACTTCGCTGGTTACAATGAAGTGTGGGCAGATACGCTTGGTAAGGTTGGACCAACAAGGACCACACTGGCCATTCGTGCGCTCCCGACTCCAATCGCTGTTGAGATGAAAGTCATTGCACGAGCACCCCAAGCGAACTGATTGCTTCAACACAATTCGTGAGTGCAAACTGGTGGAGTGAAGTACCTTCGGTTTTCCGGATTGAAGGTGTCCAATTGCAACGTCGATCCTTCGCCTTCCTGAATGAAGACCACCGATGATGTGCTCGCAGGCAGGTAATCCTCGCCCGTGGAAAGGAGGCTCAAACGGAGCCTGTTTCCTGCTTCAAGTTCTGCATCCAATGGCATAAACTCCATTTTGGCATTGATTGTTTCCACGAGTGGTGTCCATGTTTGGATGTCATCGCCGCCAGCGTAGTAACGCAAGTCCATGATGGCATGGCCAATGTGGATGCACTCATCGTTTTCATTGCATTCCTCCAACAGCGCATACAGCTGGCCGCCAAGCGTGGCAGTTGTTACATCAACATGCAATCGAGGGGTGCCCGCAATGTACATCGTTTGTTCAAGTGGCTCAGATTCCCACACTGGACCGGTGGTTGCGTCTGGGAGTACGGTTGTTCCACCGCCAACATTGGACAGCATGCCGCCCAAATCCATTGAAATCATCTCGACGTCAACAGGAGGGTACCGGTCTTCAAGCCTCCATGAGCCTTGATTGGATTGAATTTCAACATACAATCCGGGTTGTTCGCCCACACCGCGAAGGTAGAAGTCGAACCATTCGAGTAAATCCTGCATCCAATCATAGCGCACCATTTCCGGGAATGCTTCACCACCTCGCCCACCCAAATCGGAGCGATCGTCCAATTGCACTGGGCGGTCAGGGTAATCGTGGTCCCATTGGCCGAACAGACCCTTTGCATCAATTCCCGCATCCTTCAATGCATTAATTGTTGGAACCGCCATGTGTGGGTCGACGTTCCAATCGTGCATGCCTTGAATCAGGTAGACACTTCCTTGATAATTCTCGATGACTCGGTCGAGGAAGTATCGCTCAGCCCAATAATCACCAGCCACCTCTGAGCCAAACATGTAGGCTGAAACGCCGGTTCCTGGCCCGATGATGTAATCAGGGCACAAGTTTTGGTAGTCTTCAGCATCACCATCGATTCCATAGGATCCGTATACACCATTGTGCATGATCGGGGCGCGTGCTTCTGCTGAACCGTTGCGCCACATCAATTCCTTTACACCAATCAATCCGGAAATCGGAACGATGGTCTTGAGATAGTCGTGCTCGGCTCCAAACATTGCAGCCTGCCAAGGTGTACTCCCGTCATATGATTTTCCAATCATACCAACCGCACCGTTTGACCATTCTTGCTCGCCGAACCAACGCACAGCAGCATCGTTTCCGAGTTGCTCAGCGTTCCCCATCAGGTCCATGCAATGGTTTGATCGACCCGTGCCTGAAACCGAAACCTGCGCAAAAGCAAATCCATGTGGGAGAATTTGGTCGATGATCATCTGGCCCAACCATGTGCCAGGCACTTCGATGCTTGGAGTTTCCACGCTTGCTTCTTGGAAGTAAGGTCCAAACTCAGCAATAACAGGGACTGTGACGCCTTCAGGTACATTTGGGCGCCAGACTGCAAGGCTGATCACGGCATTATCGGGGGCAGCACCTCCTTCCTCGAGGGGCAAACTGTATTCGACAAAGTGATGCGTTGAATTCCATTCGTTATCAGTCCCAAGGAGTTCGTAGGGACCAGTTTCGAGAGCAACACCAAATTCACCACTGGTCTGGTAAGGTAATGTGTTGCGTTCCCATACTGGGACCCGTACTCCGGACTCGTCCTCTTGTTCAGTCATCAGGTCCATGACCGCTTCACCAAACAGTGCTGACATGAAGAGAAACACCAAGGCGACTGCAATGGTTGAGCCCAACACCAAGTTGAACTCCCTTGACATTCGGGTTTGATGAGCATCGCCGATGCCCGAACCTTGTTCGCTCTGCGTCACAGTGGGTGGTCCACTGGGTCACATTTGAGGTTGCCGAATGGGGGACTCTGTCGCTCGGGGCAGCCGTTAATTCTCGCCTGAGCGGTGGTTGCGTGATTGGTTGCGGTTGCCTGAGCGGTTGCCACCATTTCGATTTGAGCGACCTTGGTTACGAGATTGACTGCGGTTGTTTTGCCCTCCTCTGTCTCCTGATTTTGGTCTGTTGTTGCGTCCGCCACCTTGGTTTGAGCGGTTGCGATTCCGTTGCTTCTTCTTGGGGGCATTTGGATCCTTGACCTTGCCTGGCTTTTGTCCAGGTTTTGGAATGGCTCCGATGAAATGGAACTCATGCGATGAGTCTACGGGGATCTCTTTGCCAATCAATTGCTGGATACCGACCAAATAGCCCGATTCTGAATCGTCACAGAACCCGTAGGCGATGCCGGTTCGACCGGCTCGAGCGGTTCGCCCAATTCGGTGAACGTAGCTCTCGGGTTCATTCGGCAAATCGTAATTGAACACGTGCGTCACACCATCGACGTCGATGCCTCTGCTTGCAATATCGGTCGCCACAAGAATTGGAATGCTTCCGTTCTTGAAGCCAGCCAGTGCCTTTGTTCGTGCGCCCTGACTCTTGTTTCCGTGAATTGCGGCTGCGGCGATCCCGCTTTGATCAAGTTGTTTGACAAGTCGATTTGCACCGTGTTTTGTTCGTGTGAACACGATGCCACATTCAACCCGTTCCTGTTTGATGATTTTTACCAGCAAACGCCGCTTGTCGGCCTTCCGAAGGAACATAATTTTCTGATCAATACGATCAACCGTCACTTCCTTTGGTGTGATGTCAACTTTCACTGCATTGTTCAAGAACGAACCAGCAAGGTCTGCAATCGACGTCGGCATTGTTGCGCTGAAGAGGAGATTTTGTCGCTTCTTTGGCAACAGTTTCAACACCTTCTTGATGTCTCGAATAAAGCCCATGTCAAGCATTCGGTCGGCTTCGTCAAGGACAAAGAATTCAACATTTGTGATGTCGATGTGCCCTTGGTTGATCAGATCGAGAAGGCGACCAGGTGTGGCAACCAGAACATCAAGTCCCTTTTGCAAGGCCCGTACCTGTGGGTTTTGATTCACCCCACCAAAAATCACTTTGTGACGAATGTCAAGGTGTTCGCTGTAAGCGGAAAAACGTTCATCGATTTGAGCAGCCAACTCTCTGGTTGGTGACAGGACAAGCGCTCGAATCTGTCGTTTTCCTTGTGGACGGTTCCGACTCATGATTTGCAGCACTGGGAGGGCGAACGCAGCTGTTTTTCCTGTTCCAGTTTGTGCCACTCCCAATACATCACGGCCAGCCAATAAAGGTGGTATGGATTGTTCTTGAACGGGTGTTGGTGTGGTGTAACCTTCTGCCTCAACGGCTCGTAGAAGGGGCTTAGAGAGGCCTAATGTTTCGAAATTGGTCATGGAAATCCCTCGAACAGAGGGCAGCAACAACATGCTGAAGCCAACCTGAACAGCCCGCGCTCCACGCCTCTCCTCTAAAACAGGGTTGGTCGAAATTGACAACGCTGGTCCATTGGAGGGAGCGGACCTCTGCTCCGAATCAAAGAATCGGTTGATTTCGAAGCCATTCGAGGTCTGAAATGTAGAGTTGACGAATGTCATCCAAACCAAGAACAAGCATGGCTAAGCGTTCCAATCCCATCCCCCAAGCGAGGACTGGTGTTGCGATGCCGAGTGGTTCGGTCACTTCTGGTCGGAAAATTCCTGCGCCCCCAAGTTCCAACCACTTACCGCGCCACTTCACTTCAATTTCGAGGCTTGGCTCCGTATAGGGGAAGTATGCTGGGCGAACTCGAACTTCAGGGTAACCCATCTTGGCATAGAAGGTTTTCAATGTCGTTACGAGCATTTGGAGGTTAGCGCCTTCTTCCATGATGATGCCTTCAATTTGGTGGAATTCAGGGAGATGAGTGCGGTCAATGGCTTCCTTTCGGAACACACGATCGACCGAAAACACTCGACAAGCTTCGTTTGGGTGTTCAGCAAGGTACTGAATGGTGTTCACCGTGGTGTGGGTTCGGAGCAACCCTTTCTCTGATGTTGCCTTTGAAAATGCCCCACCCCATCCAACAGAACCAGTTTGGCCACCATGTTCATGGATGTCGCCCCACGCCTTTACCAAGTCATCAGGAAGCGAAATGGCTGCCGGGTTGTCAAGGTAAAAGGTGTCCTGCATCTCCCTTGCTGGATGGTCTTGGGGGATGAATAATGCATCCATGTTCCAACCAGCGGTTTGGACATAGTTATCGACCAGTTCAGAAAAGCCCATCTCGAGGAAAATCGCACGCACTCGCTCGATGAGTGCTTGCATTGGATGGCTTCGTCCCGTACGAGGGGTGCTTGATTCAAGCGTTACATCGAACGCTCGGTATTCAGCATTCTTCCAATCCTCTGACTGTAAGAGTTCAGCAGTGATTTCAGCAACTGCCACTTTTTCTTCAAGGTGCTTTTCTTCGGTTGCTTGGCCTTGTTCGGTCATCGTCCAAGTTCGAGTGGTGTGTTCGATGATTTCGATGAGTCCTCGTCGCGATTTGAACAGTTCCAGCATTTCACTGTCCGATTCTTCGACCAAACAGGGAAGACTGGTGATGAAGGCTGTACGCTGAGCGATTGCTGCCTTGACTTGTTCCGGATGTTCGGCTTCGAATTTGCCTTGGTTGAGTTGGACACCCAATCGCTTGAGCAACCCAACGCCAGGGCCAGCCTCATGACGTTCAAATGAAGTTTGAAGAGCAGCCATCGAAGCGTCATCAGCCGCTTGTATCCAAGCCCAAAGCCTGTGTTCGAGCAGTCCCTCTGCAGCGGCCTTGATCCCTTCAGCGGCGAGTTTGACGGTCTGACTGACGTGCTCGATTGTGGTGACCAATCCATGGTTGGTAAGCCCGTGACCAGCACCGACAGCTACGGCCTGATCCTTCCACTCACAGGCGGCGAGGATCTCGTCTAAACTCCAAGCGTGGTTGGCTTTCGCCTGCATCACTTTGAGCATTCGACGCTCAGGGTTCAGCAAGACTGGGGCCTCCATGTCTCCTCGGGTGCAACCAACGCCCTTCAAATCTGTGCCTCTTGACAAACAAAACTCTTCGTTCGGCAAGGGTGTTGATGAACTCACTCTTCTTCTTGCCAAAGTTGAACGGAACACGCCGGGCAGGTGTAACCGTTCGGCTTGGGGCCATCAACGAGCGTCACCGTTCCACAAGGGCCACAAAGAATGGACGAACGCTTTGGTTCATCGAGGGTGGTGTCCACGCGGTACATCACGCGGCCAGCGTCGGGAAGTTTTTCTTCTGAAGGAATCCAGTTTTCAATCTCTTCAGGGGACATCGATCGTTCAGTGTTGACGGACATGCCGACAATGAACAGCACAAGTCCGCCGACGCCGATCGTGGCGCCCATGGAATAGATGCCGCCGACGGTGAGGAAAGCACCGAACACCAGACAAATCAATCCTGCAATCAACAGATTCTCTTTGCCATTTTTCACCAAGTCATCCACCTCAGTTGTTTAGGGAATGTGCGAGTGCTTCAGCAACACGCTTGATCTGAGCCAATGGAATGGCGCACAAACCAATTCGAACGCCCCCGGTCAATGGAACAAGGTAGACATCTTGCTCTGCACATGCCTCGGCAATTTGAACTGGGTTTTCGTGGTCAAGCCAAGCGAAGAATCCGTCATGGGTCGGGTTGAGTGGTACATTCAATGCCTCGCATGCAGCATTCAAAGCATCTCGACGCTCCGTGAGGAGTGATTGCAAGCGGTCACGTTCGGTGCTCCATGCGGCTCCCCCCTCGTCTGATGCATGCAATTCGCTTACAGTGTATTGCGAAACACGCGGCGCAGCTGACCATGTTTGGCGGCCCGTCACGCCCATCACGGTGGCGATACGATCAGTGACCTCTTGGTCGGGATGGATGCTGACAATTGCTCCAGTGCGAAGACCGTACATGGTGTGTGACTTTGAGAGTGAAAGGGCAAATGTAATCAGAAGGTTTTCTGGCCAAGGCCATCCATTCGTCATGGCATCATGAATGGTTTCCGCCCATCCATGTGGTTCTTCAGCATAGAGGTGGTAGGCTGCATCAATCAACAACGTGTGGCCAACACTTTCGTTGATTGAAGCGCTCTCCATCACCGCTTCCAACATGGCCATTCGACCGTCAGGTGTGAGCGAAAGACCAGTTGGATTGTGTGCTGGATCGTTGAGCCACATCATGACTTTATCTTGATGTCGACATAAATCGGCAAGTTCGGTTTTGAATCCTTGGATGTCGACGAAGGGGTATGGAGAGCCAGCTTTTGGCAGCAAAGGGTAGGTTCGGGCCTTCAAATCGCATCCTGCCAAGAACCCCTTATATGGGCCCCAGTGGCGGTCACGAAGGAGGACATGGTCACCGCGGTTTGCGAAATTTGTCGCAGCGAGGTAAAGGGCACCGGAACCGCCAGCAGAAGCAGTTGCAGTCATTGCGATTCCCATTGCTTCGAGTTCATGGCGCCGTTCCCCAAGCGCCAAGGTCTTGGCCAAATCGAGAAACGCCGGCAGCCCAGTCAGTGGTGCATAGGCTGCGATTTCCACAGGGGGTGCTTGTCGGATGGCTTCATCGACCACCGCGTTGATGGCGAGGTTACCATCGTCTTCGAGCAGCGCCCCAATGGTACCGTTGACTGCGTCCCTCCCTTCCGCTTTTGCGTTCTGATATCGCGCCAACCATGCAAAAATGGTATCGCTCCCTACTTTCGTCTGGGCGTATGGGTTCAACAAACCCGCACCTGCATCGTGGTCCATGGGCCAGCCAATGCAAGGCTCTTCTTTGAGTTGCCCCTCAAATTTCGTAGCGGATTCATCCGTTTGATTCATGAAGGGTTAGCCTTTGGCCGAACCATCGCCTGTGTAGCATAGCTGGTAGTGCATCGGATTTGTAATCCGAAGGCCGGGGGTTCGAGTCCCTCCGCAGGCTCTTTCATCGATAAGACAGTGAACCAGTTTGTTATGGTTCAATCATGCGACCCTTCCATCTGGCCTTTCCTGTTCTGGATCTTGAAGCGACGGAACGATTCTACGTTGATGTGCTGGGCTGTTCGATTGGCCGTCGGACAGAGCGGTCTCTCAATTTGAACCTTCATGGCCACCAAATTGTCGCTCACCGTGTCGAGGCGATGCCCGATGCGACAGATGGAGGCCGTATCGATGGACGGCAAGTCCCTCCATTTCACTTCGGCCTTGTTATGGAATGGACACAATGGCATGCCTTTCGAGACCATCTCAAGGGATTGAATGTGGCGTTTCGATTGGAGCCGCATGTTCGGTATCCTGGATCGATTGGGGAGCAAGCCACCATGTTTGTGAATGACCCATCTGGGAATGCATTGGAATTCAAATCGTTTCAAGATGATGACCGTTTGTTTGCTACACTTCCGGGCAACGAACATGCAGCAGGTGGCGGGCGACTCTGAACCGAACGCTCAAGGTTGAAGAGTGGTTGGGCAAAGCATGGTCGCCCAACGCCTCGATGGAAAAGCCTGTGCTGCAAGTGTGGAGGAAGAACTCCACGAGCGAATCGCAGCGTGTACATCCGCAGGCATTCATCCACACCTTGCTGTTGTGATTGTTGGTGATGATCCTGCGAGTCATGTCTATGTGAACTCGAAAGTCAAGGCTTGCCAGCGTCTCGGAATCAAGAGCACGCACATCGAATTGCCATCCACGGCATCTGAAGATGAAGTGAGAGCAGTGATTCACCGCCTTAATGACGATGCTGAACTCCACGGCATCCTCGTTCAATCCCCTCTCCCACCTCATATGGATGAAGAAGCGCTCACTGACTTGATCAATCCTCGAAAAGATGTGGATGGCTTCCATCCAGAAAACCTTGGCCGGCTCGTTCAAGGGCGGCTCGATGGAATGCTCCCGTGCACGCCTAGCGGTGTCATGCGGATGCTGCAATGGGCTGGCATGGATTTGACTGGTAAAAGTGCCGTCGTGCTCGGACGTTCTCGTATTGTCGGGAATCCACAAGCCCTTTTGCTCGGGGCAAAGGGGGCCGATGCAACAGTGACTGTGGTGCATTCACGCACTCAGAACGCCCAAGCGATTTGTGCTCAAGCAGACGTGGTGGTTGCAGCGATTGGGCGGCCAGAAATGGTTCGAACCGATTGGATCAAAGACGGTGCCGTCGTGATTGATGTCGGTATCAATCGCGTTGAGGATGGAACCCGGGAACGTGGTTGGCGCCTTGCTGGGGATGTGCACCCTGAAGTGGCCGAAAAAGCATCTTGGCTGTCGCCCGTGCCGGGTGGCGTTGGACCAATGACCATTGCAATGTTGATGGAAAACACAGTCCGTGCCGCAGAAACCTATCAATCAGTATGAGGTGATATGATGGAGCAAAAAGCACCACGGCTCTCGACTGCCTCGTTGGTGGCAGGATCGATTAGCGTGACCGTTGCGATCCTTAATTCATCAACAAATCTCGTTCTCGAAAGTGGTTGGAGCATTGAAGAGTTCAGTGCCTTGGCGGCTGCTGGTCTCTTTTTCATCATCGCTTACCTCGCTTCGAGGGAGCGTCCAATTCCTGAATTGGTTAACCAACCTTCAATCCAAGAACAATACGATGCTATGGAATCAACGCCTACCCCCTACCGGACGAGTGGCACGCTACCCGCCCAACAACCAGTTCATGACATGTCGGCGTCTCCAAGTTCTGATATGACCTCCATCCTCGGTATGGAACCAGCAGTGGTCGCATCGACTGCTCAATCTGTTTTCCAATCATCTCTTGCACCAGATCCAATCGATGTTTCTGCGGCTTTGGATTCCCTCACAACAGGTGAATTTGGCGCGGTGGCTGCTGAAATGGCGTCTGAGAACCCCGCTCCGCACACGGCAACATCTCAAAACCGCCCATTCACGCAATCAGTGGGCTCGTTGGCTTCTTCCCATGAACGTCCTTCCATTGTGAACGTCCCTCTGCCATCGGCTTCACTTCCTGCTGTGGAACCTCAACCAGAAGCAACCACGGCTTCGGTTCCCTCGATGCCGGACCTCGCTGCCTTGTTAGGTTCCACACCTGAGCCTGTGGCCGACGTGACCACGCCATCGTTGCCTGATTTACCACCTTTAGACGAAACATCTTCCCCAGTTACTCAGCAAATCGACACATTGCCATCCTTGCCAGAAGGACCGGATATTGCTGTGCAAACGCCAGACTTACCTGATCTTGGCGATTTATTTTGAATCGGGAAGGTCAATAGGGGTTGAGATGATGGTGAAACACATGTGGTCCGATGTGTATGACCTTCACAGCCATTCCACGAACAGTGATGGCGAACATTCAGTCGAAAAGGTGGCACAATTGATGGCTGCTTCGGGTGTCATGCATTGGTCATTAACCGACCACGATACAATTGCGGGGTGGGACACAGCAGCAGCAGCAGCTCTCCAAGAAGGCATTAACTTCATTCCAGGGGTGGAAATTACCTGCAATCCCGGTTTGCCAGTTGTTCCATCTGAAATGGAACTGTGGGGTCGGGACCGTGCGCCTACTTCGTGGCACTTGCTGGCGTATTTCCCACTCGGCTCTGTAACCGCCGGCCAGCGAGCGTCGTTCAAAACATGGCTTGAGCCTCTCGGCGAGAGCCGGGGGCCACGTATGGAGCGTATGGTGGCGCTTGCTAACGAGCACGGTCTCGAGATTGATCTCCATGCAGTTATGTCAAGGGCTGATGGCTCAGTTGGACGCCCACATTTGGCTGCAGAATTGATTGCGCAAGGGTATGTGGAGACTAAACAAGAAGCATTCGACCTTTGGTTAGGTGATGGCCGCCCACTTGCCATTGTGCGCAACAAACCCTCAATCCAAGATGCTGTCAATGCAGTGCATGCATGTGGTGGAATCACTTCGCTCGCCCATCCGATGTACTACGGGGTGCCTGTGGATACACTCGTAGAATTCTGTAAAGATGCTGGCGTCGATGCGATCGAATGCTTCCACCGTAGTCATCCGGATCCATATCGGTATGAACTCCTGATGGCGGTTCAACATCACGGCCTCGCATCGACATGTGGCTCAGATTTTCATGGTCTTTCAAGCCTACAAGAACCAGGAAACATGCCCCTCCCATTGGCAGATTTGCCGTCGGCTCTCAAAGTCTAAGAGGCGCTTTTTCGGGTCACTGCATCGAGCATGAGTGCGAATTCGAAAAGAATGATGACGGGCATGGCCACGAGGAAAAGCGACAGTGGATCTGGTGGCGACAAGAACGCACCTAGGACAAATGCTGTGAACCAAATGTGGCGCCGGTATCGACGAACTTGACTGCGCGTGATCACTTCCAATCGCAGCACCAGAAGCGTTGCCACGGGGGCTTGGAACCCAATTGCAGAAGCGACGGCAAGATTCGCAACAAATCCGACATAGGATGCCAATCGCCATTGCGTTGCCAAACCAGCATTTTGTGCGTCAATGGTCAGGTATTCAAGCAGCATCGGTATCAGAAGGTTCCAGGCATACGCAATGCCACCACCACCCAACACGATTACGGCCAAAAAGGTACCAATCGCACCCTTCGTCGGCTTTGGCGCATTCGCCTTAAGTTCATCCAAACGCATCTTGAGAGCCGGGTTTTTACCACCTCGCCATGCACCTTCGACAATCAAGATGGCGAGCACGACAAATGCAGCACAGTAAGCAGCCAGCCTTACTTGCAAAAGGATGAATTCCACGGGAGTGATCACGATGATGTTGACATCATTGGGCAGTCGGTCTTCCGCAATCAGCCATGATATGACATTCGAGGTGAATGGAAAACAGGCTACAAAAATCAAACCAAAAACGAAGGCAAGCAGTTTCATCCGCTTCCTTAGGTGTGATTTTATGTCCAGGAGCAATAAACCACCGGGACTTTCCAGAAGTTCGTTGACCGTCTTGGACAGTTCATCCGTTCCGGTCATGTTCCGTGCAAGGACCGCGCCCTCATAACACACACCATGTGCGCGCTTATTCACTTTCCCAGATGTGGGAGGGGGTTGAATCCATCCACCGTCGTCCATGTCGATTGAGTCGCCTGAGGCGATGAATCACAAAACCTGTGATCCACAAGGACGGCATGGATAAGAGAAGTGCCATCCACATGAGGTCTTGGTGGTAATCATTGAGCACACGAACCTGGACGACGTCTTCCTCAGCGGTGCTTGGGTTGTGCATCACAATGAGGCTGTACACTTTCGGGGCGTCGATCTCCAAAGCGAGCGTTGAATTTGGTGCAACGGTGTAATACTCGCCCAGCGTTTTCATGATATCCCAATCGATGCCCCCCTCTTGCATCGCTGGCACTGCTGATTCAACAATTAAAACAACCACTTCAATGGTGACGTTTTGATGAAGGTTCGTGACCGTCGTGTCCACTGTTTCACCTGGTTCAAATTTTTGAATGATTTCGAATGTCGAGTCTTCGGGGCCCAATTGGTAAGACACTCGATCGCCAACTGTGCTGCTTTGGACATTGACCGCCATGATGATGAGGGTCACCATGGCCAATGTCACAACCCCTTCCACGAGAATGTGGCGTCGAATTTTTTGAGTCGTGAATCCTTTGAAGAAACTCCCATGGTCATTTCGTAGCCTTGGTTGAAGATGATGGATGAATAACGCTCCAACTCCTCCGACGATCATTCCCAAGGGAATATCGATGAACCAATGAATCCCAAGGTAGAGAATAGTGAAGATGAACAGCAAAGTGTTCACACACACAAAGATGTGGTATCGATAATGCTTCCATTCCTTCATTGTCCCTCCACGCTCACGGACATGCAACCAATTGAGCAAAATGATGCCAAATGGAATTGCAACATGCAGCGATGGCACAGCATTATCCAACGGATCGTGGGAGGCATAGAAGACGCTGTACCAACCCTCGTGGTAGAGGAGCGCATCCATGCCAGGGATCCATGAAGAGGTGACTTCGACGTTGAAAAACAAGTAATACGGGACGGCAATGGCGTAAATCAGTAGATAATTCAGCGTGACCTTATCGGTCATGTCCCGATCGCCTGTGTAAGCGAAATAAACGGTCGTCACGTAAATGAGGAAGAGGTAAATGAAAAGGTAATGGAAGTTTAGAAATGAGGTAAGTGCCTCATTATGGAAGAAGTTCTGGATGTGGAGTGTGAAGTCACCTTCGATGCTGTGTACCCATTCAGTCCAGTGACCAGTCTCCATTTTGATTGGCTCGTTGAGGTTATCAGTCATCGCTTTCCATCGAATAATGATGATGTAGCCCATGGCGTGGAGATAGAACCGTTGGTTGTGAATGACTTCAGCCCATTTGCCGATCGGTGTTCTCATTTCCTTGTCGTGAAGGGTGAAGAACCAACATATGATTGGCGTCAATACCAAAATCAGCCCCATCATGATTCCATAGGGGTCCATGTTTGGTGGGGTCTCGCTCCTCGTTTTAGGTATTATGACTGCAGGAGTGTGTTGGCGATGTTTGGGCGAGCCTCCGAAAAACGTGCAAGAGGTCAAAGGTAATGGGTTTCATCTCCCACCAGTGAGGGACATGTGGGAGCAGGCACCTGAGAACACCCTCGAAAGCCTTCGCCATGCCATCGGATTCCATGATGGGATTGAGTTTGACCTCCGTTTGACTTCTGATGGTGAAGTCATCATTCACCACGATGCTGATGTCTCCGTACCAAAATCAATGCTGACCTCATCCAAACCTTGGGTTGAGCATTACACCCTTGACGAATTAACGTCGTTTGGGTTCTGCTCATTCCGTTCCCTGCTTGAAGACACCACGGTGCGTGAACAGTGGAGGGATCATGGGAAAATGGGGTGCGTGGAATTGAAACGTCCTCATCCAAAATCGGATTCTGGTGGAGGATATTTCGGTTTCTCTTCACACAAGAAACATATCACGACCCTCATCAACGCTGCTGATGCATTGCTCAATGAATTCGAGATACCGAACCAAAACACCGTGTACTATGCTTTCCATAAAGGGATGAAATCTTCAATAGAATCTGCCTCAACACAACGCCCTTGGGCCGAACTTCTCCCCTACATACCACCCTTTGGGACCACCCAAACCAAGCGATTGAGAGCCCTCCCTCATTTTCTCACGCATTCGTTTTCACGCCTTGTGAATCATCATCGCTCTTCTGGGGCATCGATGATTCCCGCTGCCATCGAATACTTCGTCCCACCAATCAACAAATTGCCGTTAGGGAAGAAAGTCGGATTGGTCGGAAAAAGTGCGCTCAACCTTCAAGCTGCACAAGGAGGATTTCCTGTTTATGTCTGGCCGACCAAACCTGATGTTGAGCACCGACTTCAAGCGGCTGGGCTCACGGGGCTCACGGATCATGCGGATCCAAACCTCACTTGGTTGCCATCAGGTCATGCACGATGGACTCGACCCGCTACACTCCCTCTTGATGAAGAACAACGAACATTGCTCGAGAATGCAACAAAAGCGAACCATCTTGACATCCTCAAAGAACTCAATGCGAACGTGGTTCCGTGGATGGAATGCGACGCATCCAGTCGAGCATCGCTGATGGCGATGTGGTCAAAGCGATGGCAATGGCAAAGTCTTCCATCTTCCATTGGTCTTCCAAATGACCATGCAGAAGGATCGAGTCCACCTTGGCAAGCTGTCCGATTAATTGGGCACCGTGGTTCGGGAAAAACGCCAAGACCAGTGCTGCAAAATCATCACTCGATGTGACGTAGACTCTGTTCTTCAGCGATGTACTTAGGGCGGTAAATCGGGGTGCCCTTTCCATCACGCATGACGCTGCGCTCATCGACAATTTGTGCGCCAATGCCTGCAACCCTTGCCCATCCAAAGAAGGTGGTGTAGTATGTAGGGTCTGTGAGGCCAATATGGTGGAGAAGTGCTCCACTTGCGATATCGACGTTGGCGTTTGGGTTGCTGATTTTTGGATTTTCCCTGAGGACACGAGGTGCGACTTCACGGAGGGCAGTGATGATCTTGAAGTTCTCATCATCGGGACAGATTTCCTCTCCCAATGCAAATTGAACCGTGGCCCGTGGGTCTTCAGCTCGCAAGACTGCGTGGCCAAAGCCGAACACTGGTCGCTTGGCCTCAAGTTCAGCACGGACAAACCGTTCCACTTCGACCGGGTCACTTGTTCCAACACGAAGGACGAATTCCAAACAAGATTGATTGGCTCGACCGTGCAATGGTCCGGAGAGGGCGTTCATGGCTCCAGCCATTGATGAGTACACTGTGGCGTGGCCAGATGCAATCGCTTTGCCAGAGAAGGTTGAGAGATTACCACCTCCGTGATCCATGTGAAGAACGAGGTAGGTCGAAATGACTCGGGTCATTTTTTGCTTATCCACGTCTTTGAGGTCGAGCGCATTGACAAACCGGTCCACGAGCGAGGCCTGAGGGTCGTCAGCAGGGATTTCGTCGGCACGTCCATCCCGAATTCGGAAAATGAGACCCATCAAGCGAGGCATTCGAGCGATGAGGTTCATGGCGTCCGCTCGCCAGTCGTTGGTTGTTTCAAGCATTCCGAGGGTGTGAATGCCAACGCTGAGCCAATCCATTGGGTGACCGTCGGCAGGAAGGGTCTTGAGCACAGATTCCACATCACCAGGGATGGTTGCACGGGCTGCGAGTTCAGCACGAATTTCTTCCGATTGTTGAGGGGTTGGAAGTTCTTTGTTGAAGAGCAGGTAAATGATGTCTTCAGGAGCAAACGCTGCAAGTTCCGCAATGGGGTATCCGCAGTAGTGAACGCCTTCGGTCGGCGTGACAAAGGATGTTCGACAAGTGCCCACTGGGACGCCACGAAGACCAGTGTTTAGGTGGTCGGATGTAACCTCAAGCAAGACCTCTTTATCGCTCATACCTCGCTCACCGTGTGCATCCACCAAGGCTCATCGTATAAAGGCGGTTGCATTGTGTCGCAGTGCACCACAATTAGGTGTTGCCGAGGATACTTACTTTCGCCTAGGCCGTGTTACTTTCGCCGGTTCCATGGGGGCCATGAGCGAAAGCCCTTGGATGATTCACGATCAGCAAAGACATGGATTCGAATGGTCTCGCCTTCGACAGTGATGGCGTCTTCTGCTGTGACGCCAGGACAAGTTGCTTTGACCTCGTTCCATGCACGGTTCGTTGCGAGATTTTCTGACCACCAAGGGAATGCTGCGCATTGTTGCGGACGAACTTGGTAAATTGAGCACCTTTTTTCTCCATCAAGAAAGATGCACACATCATCGCTTTCTCGACTTTTCAAGACATACCGCCCGTCGAGCGTTTGCCGGCAATCCCGCTCCAGCCATTCTTCGACTGGCAGTTCATGGTGTGCTGCAATCCGCTCTGCGTCGCGAATGGAGAGGTAGACAATGCCACCTGGCTCATCGCAACATCGGCCGCAATCGGGTTGGCATGAAAATGGCACTCCAGCCATCCACCAAGCAGCCTTCATTCTTCTTCACCCGACGGTGATGATTCAATTGGCGTGAGTGTGGACAGGGATATCTTCCGGGTTGGCATTGGTTCTTCATCAAGCAAATCCAACATGTCAATGGTCGACGCGTCGACATCCCATTCGCCTTCTGGAACAAAACTGTCGAGTGCTTGCTCTTCCTTGACATCAGGTTTTTTTCTTCTCCGCCCGACCTTACGTCGCTTCTTCTCGTTGTCTTCTTCAAACGGAGGGAGTGGACCCCGCTCTGGATCGATTTCAACGAGTTCTTCCTCCAAGCGCCGCAACTCATCTGCAATTTGGATTAATTCTTCGATTGATGCATCTGGAGTTTGTTGTGCCAAAGCCATCATTTTATTTTCGAGGTTTTCAAGGCGCATGCCTCGTTCTGTAAACTCAGATTCAAACGCCCCAATTTGTTGGTCAATGGATTCATCCAAATCGGTGAGAATCTCCGCAGCCGTGCTGTAATCGCGTTCCTCAATCCGTCCTGTGCGTGCAACCAAGTGCTCATCGCGCTCGTCGAGTGCCAGAACTGATGGAAGCTTTAGGTCGATGTCATGAAGGGCGGTTTTCATGTACGATTCATGGCGCGAGTGGGCGCTCTGTGCCATGGCCACGGTGTCGAATTCTGGCGGCTCATAACCATCTGAACCAATGATTGGGAGCTCGGAGTGAAGTTCAATCCCTCCAATCTTGGTGTCGCTGTAAATCACATCTGTGGCTTCAGCAATGAGGCGGGTGGCGATGTCTGAAACATGTTCACGCTCGAGCGTTGGCCTCGGAAGGTGTGATTTTGGTTGCTCCCCCGACAAAACCGAGGCAACATCATCTCCATCAAGCAACTCTTGACCAGATTCGATGGCCAAGGCAACCAAGTCGAGGTTTGCTTTTGTCGCACGCCATGATGGTTGAGTCTGCAACACGATGCTGGCTAATTGCCCATCATCCAGCATGAGACCTCGTTTTAGTGCGAGGTGCCTTGCAAAGAGCACAAGGCTGGTTGGGGTAGGCGACTGAAGATTGACCTTCGCCGCATTTTTCACCAAGTCCCAAAGCCTCGAAGCAGGCCAACGGTTCGTCTCAACCGTGCTTGAGAGGACCACGTGGACCCCCATATTGAGTGCATAGTCAACCATCATTCCCACCATGCTCGCCGTATCGGGCCGGTCTGCGATGAGGTGCGCATCGTCAATGGCCATGAGTCGAGCATGTGCCAAAGCTTCCTGCCATCCCGGAGGTAGCCGTTCAAGCGGAGTCAAATCTGCTGCATTTAGCAAGTAGACTTCCCCTTCCTGCCTTCGCATGACGCCTTGCGCCATGGCGTGAACGAGGTGTGATCGGCCGCTTTCATTTGGGCCGACCAACAAGAGCGGGTTAAGCGCAAGACCAGGCGAATCGACCACTGCCTCTGCCGCTTGAGTCGCCCGAAGGTTTTCTTCAGTGGTGAACCACTGTTTGAAACTCATTCTCGATTCTGGGCTGAGGCGGGGCGGCCACGGAGCGTCAAGTGGTGCGGCAGTGCCGTGGTGAAATGGTGATGATTCCTCTGGTTGGGCGAGATGGTTTGGCAATGCGTGGATGGCCCGTCCACGTTGGTGATCAAGGACGCTTTCCCAAACGGGGCGGCCGTCTTGTTCCAATCCGACGAAGAAATCTTCTGGATGGTCACCTGCCAATTCTTCTTCAATCGATGCACCTGTGCGTTCTCGCAAGTTACGCAATCGACTTGAAACAATGCTCGCCAGTGATTCATCATCGGCGGATAGGTTCAAACTCGGTTGATGTTTTCTGCTTTCTTTTCCAAGAACTGCATCCGCTACCAAATGGTAGGTTGGCCGTTCGACCACCCCGAACCGTTGAAGCAACGTCCCCTGTTTTGGTGCTGGTACAGAACGCTTCCCAAGCAATTGATTCAAACGAGATTTCGGTGCGATGCCTTTGACATTCGCATCTTGCTCCTCCTTTGGCAGTGCAGGGGCTGCCCCTGTCTCGGCGAGACGTTGTTTGGCCCTTGCAATGGCTAAGTCCAAGTGTTCCCGCCTTGAACTCATCACAACCCCTCCTTTTCGCTGCGAAGTCGCTCGAGGTCTTCGAGTTCCCATACGCTCATTTGGTCTTCAATGGTAGGGGGGCTTTGGTCTTTGGAAGCAATCTCCCTTGGGAGGTGTTTCGGTTGAGCCTCAGCATCAATGCCGGGCCTTGCGAGCAACGGTGAGAGGGCGTCAGGGGCCTTGTGGGGGAGGCGATCGTTGACGGCTGCGATTGGCCGTGGTCCTGCGCCAAGGGGGGGTAATTTGTGATGGCTTTTGGCCGATTGTTGCTTGGCTGCTTGCCCGAGCGGTCGCATGGATTGAGATGAAGGTTTGAGCATCTTCTCAACCGCCTTGTCCTGTCGTTGCTGGATGGCTTCTAATGACGAAGAAATTGCGACGGGTCTTCGGCCCGAAGGAACGGTCGGAAAGTGCGATGCCCGCTCCGGTGCGCCAGCTGCTGCTGCAACTCGGGCGACATGGTTCGGCACATTCGATTGGGCTGCGGGTTGTTTTTTCCGCCTGCGGAGGCGATGAGCTGGTCGTGGACCTTTCTTTTGCACAACATGTGGCTGTTCCTGAACTTGTTTCGCAGGTTGATCCTTTGCCACCTGGATAACTTCAACTGGTAAGGGAGTCGCTTCCATTTGAGGGGTAGATGGCATGTGTACGGGCGTTGCTGGAATCTCTTCCATTGGTTGTTCGATGCCCTGCAGAGGTTGGGTTTCAGTTTGCTCAATGCTTGATTGCTGTTCATCGGCCCAAGCCTCCATTTGAGAACTCAAGGCCTGTGTGGCCTGTATTCGATCGGCTTGAGTGGTTGGTTCGAGCCCTCCAACGAGTGAAGCCCCGGAGGCCGGAACGGCGTCAGGTGAATGTTCCACTGCTCGTTGGAGTTGTTGTTCAATCCATTGCCGTTCTTCATCCGTAGGCGGTGCGCACAGTGGATGGTCAAGAATGAGGTCTGGTTCTGTAAGCCAATGATCGATTTCATGGGCCAAGATGGGAGTGAGGCATCGCGTGAGTCGGTGCCGAGGTTCCAATTCAAACGTATTCAGGTCAGTGGTGATCAACACCACATGGTCATCCATCCGAACGCCGTCGACAACGTCTCGGATGAAGTCGATGGTTCGGTCGTCGCCATTCATTCCTGCCAAGTATTCCACACCCTCGATGAGAATCACAGCTCGCATGTTCTCCCACAGGAAGGCATCGATTGCCACCCTCACTGATTCGACGCTCGGGTTAAGAGCGCGAGGGTGCGTGCCGTTGCTAAGCCAATGGCATGCGGCAGCGGGAAGGTTGTGTTCGACACTAAGGGCATCAACATCATGGCGAGAGATCACAAGAATCGGGCGTCCGTGATTTGCGAGGTGGCCGGCAAGCGTGAACATTGAGTTTGGGTTTTGTGCGTCGAGCAACAAGGCATCACCGGGGTGAATCATCCTCTCCATTCCTTCATACCGCTGCATGTAAGCCCTGCTTTTTTGACGAACTGCCTCAGGTGCTTCAACGCTGACTTCGAGTTCCGGAAGACGTTCCTCACGGCGCCAACTTCCCGGTTTGAGTTTGACATTCGACCACCATCGCTCGTCCTTGCTCTCATTATCTTCAGTTGATTCGAGGTTGAGGTAAGCGTTCGGGTGAAGGTGGCAAATCCGTTGGGCATCAGCAGAAGGGAGTTCATGGATTGCAACAAGTGCATCAAGAGGGGCTGCATCATCTTCAATTTCGAGCAGTGCTTCGAGTCCGAACACGATTGTTTCCGCTTCATGGATGGCTAGAACGGGGTGGCCTTCAATGAAGAGGATATGGCCGACGCGTGGCATTTTTTCCTTTGGCTTTCGTTCAGTACGGATGAAGCCAGTGGTTGCCAACTTGGCAATATCGGCGGAGAGGATTCGAAGCGCCTCACGATCGCCACGGCGGATTTCCGTGACATCGCCCTGCGGTAATTCGACCATTTCTCACACCCCTACGGGGTGTAAGCCTGCTGAAGTGTTCTTGAAGGGTCCGCATGATTTTCTTCTCCGATAGCGGTTTGAAGCATGAACCCCACGGGCCGACATGGGCGAGGCAATCGGCAACTCCGACATCCCTTTCCTGATTGAAGACGAGTTAGCCCTGTGGAATGCTGGCTTGCAGGACTTTGATCAAGGACGCTATTGGCATGCTCACGAAGATTGGGAAGATTTGTGGAATGCACACAAACGACGTTTCGCACCCTCCTCTGAGATTTTGTTTGTCCAAGGCATGATTCAAACCGCAGCATTGCTCCTCAACCATGAGCGGAAAAAGGAGCGTGGCGTTCGGAACCTCACCGTCAAAGTCAACGCGAAATTGGCCGGTTGGGGCTGCGTTTGGGGGATTGATGTTTCCAAACACCTCGTAGCCATGAACTCCTTTGGCCTCGATGCAGGCGTTTGGTCGTTGGATTCGCAAGCATATGTTCTCGAACGCTGCAGCAGCCGTGAAGTTCAAGATTGACGGCGTTGAGGTGAATCCATGCAGGAACAGACCAACACCCTCCCTGCTGGTATGCGACGGTTCAATGAACTGGATTTAGCAAAGCCATTCAAGATTCGCTTTTTCACTGCGTCAGCAAGTGCATCGGCTATTTTTCTTCTTCTTGCTTTCGCTGTTTGGAATGCCTTTGATGCCTTGATTCCAGCATTGATTATCTTGATCATTCTGCCGTTCAGCATCCGTCAACTTCACTCAAGATCTGCTATGCTACACGTTCCTCTCGCAGTTGACATGAATCACCCGTTTATGGATGAAGATCCTATCGGCGTATCATCAGTGATGGTCTGCCTCTCTGATGGTCAATGGGTGGACATCGGCGAAGGGCGTGTTCGGCTGGCAGAGGACGACTTGCTCGGTGGATCAAACCTTGTACGGGACAACGAGGACTACACACTCATTGGTCATTTCAGTGAATTGCCAACAACTCACCGTGGTATCAAGAAACAAATTGTTGTGGTGAATCAAGCGATTGCATTGAGGGATGCCATTAACGGAGCTGAGGATACAATTGAGGACGCAAGGTCTCGTGAGGCCAAAGAAACCGGCCTTCTTGATCGCTCTTGGATGGAAGACCAAACTGAAATTGAGATCGAGCCAGATGGCTTGATGAGCAAGTTACGGGGCGAATAAGGCGTTTCGAATGGAAAATCGACCCCCCATCTTCAAAACCGTTCGCTCTGACCAAGGGCTGTGACGGCACCGACGCGTTGGGGACAAACGCTGGCGAGTTTGGGCACTGCGGAGCAAGAAACGTTGCTTGGCACCTCACTCTCTCGCCGGTTTACGACGCTTCCACTTTGGTTGTCTCACCCAGCAAACATCGGCGCTTTCTATGGATTTCTTGTCTCACTAACGCTTCTCTTACCATACCGCTTTGCAGGTGAGGATACCAACGGTTGGTTGGCGAACTGGGTATTCCATGCATCGATTTTGATGGTTGCATGCCTCGTCATGGGCTTTTCGTCACTTCTTCTCATTCGCTGGTCGAAAAGATTCCCAATGACACCGCCAAGGATTCTTCTCTACCCCATGCCTTTTTTGGGTCTTGCATTGCTGACACTTGGGCGAACCGACATGGTGAATGTTCCAACGGCGTTGGTGTGGTTGCTGTTGTTATTACCTGGTCCAATGTACGTTCACTTGTCATGGGCACCTCGCTGGCGGTTGCTGTGCATGCTTGAAGATGGGCGCGACCCGTTCATCGGGATGGAATCGAAACAAACAGAGCCGAACGAAGACGCAGTCGCCCTTGCAGGTGATGACCACGATCTTCTCTCTGTCGTCGAAGAGTACGCTGAAGAGTGACTTGGCCAAAAGAGGTGTGCGAGCACCTCACCGCTCAACTCTGCAATCTAATGTAATTGACTTGGCTCACCGCTACTAACTTTCCATTTGTATCGTAGAGGTCTGCGTGGGCAAGGCACATTGTTCTGCCAATTCGAACAACATGTGCTTTGCACACCACATCGGTATGGCAAGGTCGTAAAAAGCGGATGTTGAAATCGGTTGTTGCAACGTTCGCATCTGCGCCGATTTCGGTTAAAATCGACCAACAGGTCACTGTGTCAGCAATTGTACCCAACATACCGCCATGAAATGTTTCATAGATGCCATCCCATCGTTGATGGCGTGGAACTGTTGCCTCGCATAGGCCCTTTTCCACTTTGAGAATTTTCATTTTGAGCGTATCGACAATCGGAATTGAATGAATGCGTTCATCGAGGGCCTGAAGTTCCTGCTCGTTGAGTGTCTTGCTTTCCATTCGCTCACCTCAGATTAGATCGAGTTTCGGACCAACTTTTTCGAAGAGGCGCAACACTTCATCGAGATCATCCCGTGAAAGTCCCGCTGACATTTGCGTACGAATTCGTGCCTTGTCTCGCGCCACCATTGGGAACACGATGGCTCCTGCCATCACACCTTCTTCGCCGAGGGCTCGAGTCATGGCCTTCGCCACGCTTGAGTCGCCGCACATAACAGGGATGATGGGCGTTACTGAGGCGCCTGTGTCAAAACCGAGGGCTTGCAATTCCTTTCTGAAATAGTTCGTATTTTCCCAGAGTTTTGCGTGGTGTTCTGGTTCTTCCATGAGGACTTCCACAGCGGCTTTCTGTGCAGCAGCGACACCTGGTGGTTGCGAGCCGGAGAGCAACCAAGACCGTGAATGGTTGAGTGCATGGTTTCGAGTCATTTCAGTGCCAGCAAGAATTCCGCCTTGGACGCCGAGGGCTTTTGAAAACGATCCCGTCTCAAAGTCCACTTTCCCTTGAAGATTGAATTGGGCCACAATTCCCGCACCTTTCTCACCAAGTACCCCTTCACCGTGGCAATCATCGACGTACACCATGGCTCCATATTCTTCTGCTAAGGCCGTCACTTCATCGAGCGGAGCAATGTCGCCGTCCATTGAAAACACGCCGTCGGTAATGATGAGTTTTCGTTGTGCACCTTCATGGGCCTTCAACACGGCTTCAAGTTCACCCATATCGTTGTGAGCATAGACACCGCGACTTGCTTTTGTGAGGCGAACGCCATCAATGATCGACCCGTGATTCAATTCATCACTGATGATGACATCTTTTGGCCCTGTGACGAGGGTAGGGATGAGTCCGACATTTACGGTGTACCCAGCCGAGTAAATCAGGGAGGCTTCAACACCCTTGAATTCAGCCACCTTTCTTTCGGCCTCAAGGTGGATGTCCATCGTGCCTGCGATTGCCCGAACGCTCCCGCTGCCAGCCCCGTATTTTTCTGTCGCATCAAGCATCGCTTGCTTGACCTTTGGGTGGGTGGTGAGGTTGAGGTAATTATTGGCTGAGAGCATGATCGTTGGCTTTCCGTCCATGTGGCAGCGTGGTTGATTTGGACTTTCGAGGGTGGGGGGTTCCCAAAGGAGGGATTTTTCCGAGAGGTCATCGTATCGGTCTTTCATCCATGACATGTCGCCGGGCATAGCATCGTCTCCAATATGCTGAAAGCGCCGTGCTTGATGTTCCTTTGGGTTGAGCATGCTGATGCTTCCTATGCGACCATGCACCTCAAAAGGGAGGCGTTCGTCGCCGCACCATGGAGTTGACCGGAACGGTGAGCAGCGGGCTCGGTCGAGCTCATGTCTTCATGGCCCAACCTCACTACCAAGAGCAGTTCCGTGCCTTGCTCGGAAAAACGGCTTGGCCAGGGACACTCAACGTGACGGTCTCTGGTTCGGATCTTACTTCGTACATCGCTCTTCGAAAGAAATCGGGGATTGACACCCTTGACGCATCAGCCGATGATCGCCTCGCAGCCCAAAGCATCGATGTCAGTGCTTTCGAAGCCAATCGCATTCGTGGTTTCCTACGTGATGGCGTTTCGTTCGGAGGCGCCACCGCTTACAAAGCAGAATTCAAAACGGATGAGGGGAGCATTCCTTGCGCCCTTCTCATTCCAGATTTAACGCGTCACATCGATGTCGTTGAGATCATCGCTGGAGCGTGCCTTCGCGAGCGATTTAACCTCGAAGACGGAGCAACCGTTTGTGTTGAATTGGATTGAAACTTAGCGATGTTTTACGATGGGCAATTCGCCCAGCCGTGCCCATTCATTGTGGAGCAAGCTCTTCATTTCGTGCCTTGCAGCCTCTCTCCATCGCTTTCGCATGGTCCGCTCGACAGTGGGTCCGACGGGTGGGGCTGAGAAACACTGAATATTGACAGCGGTGGAATCGAGTGGGAGGTGTTCCCAATGGACGCCCCACAGCATCAACCAATCGGGCGGTGCTACGCCGAAATCAGCCTCCTTTTCAGGGTGGTTAAGCGCTTCACGCACAGCCTCTGGGCTTATTTCACCAATGCACAACCTGTGCAATGCCATGGCCGTGCGACGAACTTGGTTCCACAGAAACGCTTCACCAATAATTTCGAATCCGACCACTCGACCATCGACGCACCATGGTTTGCATGAGCGAATGGTTCGGATTGGGTTTTTTCCTTCTTCGAGGCGGGCAAAGTTCCTTGCATCGTAGGTTCCAACAAACATGGCAAGCCATTCGTTGAACACATCGCCGGGATCCTGCCAAAATTCAATGCATTCGAGGCGGTACCGGTACACTCGATACTCGGCCATTCTAGGATTCCAATCTTCATCCACTTCTTTGACATCGAGGAACGCAATGTCGCGCGGCAGACGATCATCGAGGGCGCGGACCATTTTTCGAGGTGTCAATGCCTCCCAAAGTTCCTTTTCGATTCGAACAACTCCACCATTGACCCGGACATGGACGCCGGCGTCAGTGCGACTCGAGAGCACAAGGTTGTGCCGCTCATCTTGAGGATCAAGCCACTTCAAACTTCGAAAAACGCGGATCAGTTCACCTTGAACTGTTGATACGTCGGGTTGAATTTGGCTCCCATGGTAGGCATCGCCCAAGTATCCGATGCGGAACGCCAAACGAACGGTGGAGCCGTCCGTCATGCGAACACCTCACTCATCGGATGAGAGCATCTCAATGGCTTCTTCTGGTGCGTATCCAAGTCCACCAACAGCCCAAATCAAGGCTTGTTTTAGCCAAGGTTGAACCATCGGGTTCTTCTTTGTCGGGTCCATGACTTCGATGGCGTCGACAATGTTCCTGCTTGCATTGAAGAGGACTTCGTCCGTTGGAATATCATTGAGTTCAAGTTTCTTAGCATAGCGCTGGAATTCCTTGACAGCGACGGGAATTCGTCGGCATTCAAGTGCGAATGTCGCAAAGTCAGCAATGTATTCCTCGTTCTCTTCATCAAGTTGCATGGCTTTCTTGTAAGCCATCATGATTTTTCCACCGGGGATCACATCGTCTTGTGCTTCCATGTTCTTCATGTTAGCAAACTCAGCATACATGTGGTGAACTTGAGCGTTTTTCTTGTGCTGACCCATCTTTGCATCAAGGTCCGCAATGGCACCATCAAGGTCGCCGTTACGTAGCATTTCAATCGGTGCTTGGAGAAGTTCGTCGTTGCTCATGTTCATCGCCTAATGTGTGCCGGTATGTTCGGTCTTTTCAATCACTCGATTGAGCGATTGGATTTTCAATCCTCTGAAGCGGCTGCTACAATTGTATCTTTCAAGTCGCTCAGGAGGTGCGATTGACTGTTTTTCTTATGCATCTCGTTGAGGAGGCCCTTTGCTTTCTCCCACTTTCGAATGTTGTACATGCAATGCTTAGGATCGGGTCGAACGGTGCGGATTGTTCGCTGGTAGGTTAGAATGCCCACCATGGTTCGAATCAGTCCTTTGCTAGCCTTTTCGGCAGCGTTGTCGTTTTCGTTCTCCTTGGTACCTGGAATCGTGTGGTTCACGACAGGAACATTCGATTCTTCGACGATACCTACGCCTGAATCAGTGAGGACCGTCACCGTGGCAAAACCAAGGAGTGTACCCATTGGTGAGCGTTGGACAACGACTTCTGAAATGCGATCGAAGAGGATGCGTCGATGGGAACGAGAGAGCAAAAAGCTGTGTTCAAAAATGATTGCATCGCTGGTGATGGCGTAGTGGAAACTTCGTTGGAAATAAAACACAAGTGCGGTGTAAATGGCCACGAAGACACTACCGAACAAAAGCGGCTGGTAATCGGGGATGACGCCTCCAACGCCTTCATCCATGAACAAATTGGTGATAAACAGCAGGACATCATCAACCAGCGCAATCGAAGGTGCGAGTGACACGATGAGCAAGCCTACGGTAACCCAACGACCGGAAGTTGAAACATTCATCAGTCGATTCATCCATGTGACGAAAAGCATGACAGCAGTTAATCCAAACGAGCCGCTCGTAAACAAGGCTGTTGACAAGAGGTCAACAAGAAAGTTTTCGCTGTCTGTTCCTGGCTCGATTTCAAACATCACGTGAATGGCTAAAACGAGGAGTCCGAGTGCGTAGAGGTTGAGGAACGCAAAGGTGCTTGGGCGCTTTGTAAGGAGGATTTCTTCTCCTGCAATAATTCGGAATTTCTTGCCCAATTTGGCTTGATCAGCAGCGATTTTGGCTGCCTCACTGGCCTTTGTTTCAGCCAAAGCATCAGCCTCGGTTTCGGTGTCAGGTGTTGTGGTTTCCTCGCTCATAGCAATTGCTCCAATCAATTGGTGGCCGGGCGAACCAAATAAGACCTTGCCTCCATGCATCGGGCTGACTGCCGATAAAGGATGTCACATTGGGGGTTCATTCAGTGGAGTAGGCCCCACGAATGTTCAGCATTTCCTCGAGCCCACTCGTAATCCGTTTCCTTCCGAATTCCATGTTCATCGATGATCCTTAGTTTCTCGAGCTTGAGCGGATATTCGTTGTAAGTGAGATGCGATGTTAGTCCACCTCTCGTTGGTTGATTAAACGTCCAATGTGCCCTTTCAATGGCCTGGACAGTCAGTTCGATGACCGTTCGCCCGTTCCACATTTTGATGTTGAATTTTGGGAGGGGCGCACCGGGTGAATGGCCATGCTTGCCTTCACTTCGGTTCGAACCCACCTTTTCGACAGTGACGTTTGTGAATTTTTCACTTCGTCTGTGCTTCCCGTCATGGAAGAGTCCGCCTTGCGATAATCCGATATGGCCGAAATCCCTTCGTTTCCACGGACGGTTGTCCCTCGCTGTGACCGTGAATGAAAGGTGTGGTAGGAACCAATCAATGTATGAGCCATCGTCGAGATGAAGAACGCCCCAGTACCACGGAACTGAGGGTGCTTGGACACTGACTTTTTGGAAGTAAGCCGTCCCATTGACTTCTTCTCCGTCGAATGTTCCTGAGGCCTTGGTCCCGTGCAGGCGCAATATATCGTAGCCCATATTTGCAGCATATGTTGCAGTGGCTTCGCGTGCCGTTGACATGGCGCTGTTCCAAGGCGTAAGCTTCAATCGCATTTCCTTTGGGACCATTGGGTGTGCGGCATCTTGATCTGTGGATAAATTGAGCCAAAATTCGCTCAAATCACTTTTCAGGCCCATGCTCATGTCCTCTTCCAGCAATGGGACCACAGCACCTCCTCCTTTCCCTACCTCGTTTTGGTCAGAGGGCCATTTTGGATGTGTGTCGGGCATGGCAACGATTCTGCAAATTCGTTGGATGACTGGCTCATGCATCTGCGTGCCGTCAAACCACCAAGCACAGACCATTCCATCAAGTGCCATACCATCATGCTCGTCAAATCCGGGGCGGCCTTGCGGTGTCCATGGTGTACCATTGACTTCAACCAAGGGATTGTCTTTCGTTGACCAGAGCACCATCAACTGCCGCCCGCTTGGTTTTCCATTCGGATCATCGAGCATGACCAACCACCACCACCAATCCCATGTGAGGTGATGCAGTGGCGGACGGTTTTGCAACCTCCACATGGTTGATAGGTCGCCTGCGAAGGCGGGCATATCTTCACTCATTCGATTTCCTTCCCTTTGAAGATGGCACCGCCAATGAACCAAAACACGGCGCCTTGGACAAGAAGAACCACTGTTGCGAACACAGCTGAAACCAAGCCTGAGCCGCCGACACCCGGCTTTGAATAAAAGAAGTTCAACGCATTGCTCGTCGTCCAAATGAGGTCAAAGTCGTTCATTGTTCTGCCCTGGAGGATAAAGAGTTCCATGTTCGGCCACACAATAATTGCAGCAGCATCGATAATCATCAACGCCCAGCCAATCACAGAAAATCGAAGAATGGCGGCCTCTGGCGCTCCCATTGAGACAATGCACATTCCCAGTTCCCACGCTGCGAACGGGATCGCCAGTACAATACCAAACCTCCACATTGTTCCAAGAGCACAAAACAGCATGCCATAGACAAAGGAAGCCATCATTGTAGCGAAAATAATTGCCAGCCATACGCCGAGGTCTTGGAACCGGAAAAAGCTGTCACTTGGGCCAATAAATCCTGAAATTAAGGCGAATAAGAGGCCAATAGCGATGAAGTATGGCCAGACGATGCCAAGGTAGCCAAGGATTCGATACAGAAACACCTCCGTCCTTGCAATCGGCTTTGCAAGCATGAAATGCATCGTCCCGTCATTCATTTCTTCACGAATCAATCCCGTTGCGAGAAAGAGCGGTAAAAACATTCCAAGTAACAATACGAAGCCCATTTTTCCAATGCCGAGGACGAACGCCATGTGGGTCGCTTCTGCTGCGTAGGCAGCATCATCTGGGTCCTCGTCAACGTATCGATCTGCGTACACCTCCCATTCGCCTTGGTACTGGTCGTAATAGAGTTCAATGTCACAAACGATGCCATTGCCGTTGGTGTCCTTTTGTGAATTTGTTCGGTCTGAATCCCTGCAATCACCGTCGTCGTCGTATCCGGTCGATTGCGTTGGTGCGGTGCCGCTGATGCTAATGTCAAAACCATCCTCATCGATGTAATTTGATGCGGGTTCAGGTTCGATGGATGGTGTCAAGAGGCCCGGATTCGAATCGGCCATGTACGGGTCTGTACCGTACTTGTTCTCTTGGCCAGTGGGGTAACCGTCCCCATCAGGGTCCTCACTGTCGCCATCATTATCGATGGATTCGAAACCTGTGGACATGACGTCGACGTAAATTAACATCACCAAGGAGATTGCAACCAAACCCACGCCGAGAACCACCCATGTGGATGCCTTGGTTCTGTATTGTCGCATCGTAAATTCGGTAATCGCTGCCGCCTTCCTGTCCAAAGCACGGTAGATGGTGTTTGGTTTTGCTTCCATCATAGTCCACCGCCTGATGTGAGGTAGCCAAGAATGGAAGCGAGGTCGTCATCGGGATTGTCGATGGTGTGGATTCGGTGTCCATTGTTGACAATTGCCGCAGGTAACTGTGCATGGATTGCTCCAAGGTTGTGCGTTTGAATCGAGAGGTTTTTCTTGTCCGGGAATGAAATCCCGTACACTTCATCCATGTCAATGACATCTTTTGCCAGCGCCTTTGCATCATCTGCTTCAATCGTGATTCTGTGAGGAATTTGGTCGAGTTTTTCTCGAATTGCGTGCAAGTTCCCAAGCGCGAGTAAACGGCCATTATGCAAAATAACAATTTGTTCAGTGATGCGCTCGATTTCTTGCAAGATGTGGCTGCTCACGATGACGGTTCGCCCCATGCGTCCCAATTCACGAATCACGTTCATGATGGTCGTTCGAGCAAGGGGGTCGCAGCCTTGCAATGGTTCGTCAAGAATGATCAATTCAGGGTCGTTGACAAGGGCGTGAGCAATTTTAGCTCGTTGCCTCATGCCTTTCGAGTACTGACCAATCTTCTTGTGAGCGACATCAGCGAGTCCGACAAAGTTCAACACACGGTCAGCCTCAAGCATCGCTTCTGCTCGTGTCAATCCATTCAGTCGGGCAAATGTGGATACAAATTGGTGGGCGGTCATCCAGTCATACATCTTTTCATGCTCAGGTACGAAGCCGACTCTTGCGTATGGTGCAGGATTCTTCCAAGGGTCAGTGCCAAACAAGCGAACCTTTCCTTGGCTTGGTTTGAGTTTGCCCATCAAGAGTTTGAACATTGTCGACTTTCCGGCACCGTTCATTCCGAGTACGCCAGTGACACCACCATTGAGCGCCATTGTGATGTTTGAGAGTGCAAAAATCCGCCCGTATGACTTGGACACGCCCTCTAAGAGCACCGCAGGGGCCGAAAGGTCTGGTTGCCACGCTTGCGTCTGGCCCTTCCCCTCTTGGTCAAAATCTGGCATCATTCCCGGGTCACCTCCATCGAAGATACCCGTGCGCTGAGTGTGTAGAGGGCAATGGCGTTCATGGCCACGAGTGAGGCGAGGGACCACGTCCATGAGTATTGGTCGTAGGTCGGTTGCGTGCCGATGATGGTTTGGCCGACGTGGGCCATGCAATCGTAGGGTGAAAGCAGGTAGAGAATTTCCCGATCAAACAATGTTGAGACGAGGATGGCCAATACTTTCGTACCGAGCACGATTGACAACAAGCCAATTCCCGGGAAGAATTTACCCTTCGAAACGCTTGAGAGTGCGAGTCCAATGCTTGTGTAGGTGAAGATCAGTACCATGCCTGAGAGGAAGGCTGCGAGGAACAATGGGAAGGTGTCCATAATCCACGCCCAACCCCTTCCGAGTGCAATAATCTCTGCAAAGTAATACAACGCAAGGGTGAGCAAGACGACGAACGATTGGATTAAAGCAACGGAAACGAATTTCATACCAACATAATCGAAGCGGGTGATGGGCCGTGAGAAGTACAATGCCGAAGTTCCATGTTGCCGGTCTTCTGAGATGACACTGCCAACCAAAAGGGCCGCCACAATCGGGTAGTAGAGCACGTTTCGCGGGAAAAATCCCAAGACGTGGCCGTAAAGGTTGTCGCGGCTTATCCCCCATAATTGGTGAAGGCTTCCATCGCCTATGAGGCCTGACAGGAGCGTGAGTGCAGCATCGCTGAGTGAAGCGATAAACACGATGAGAATGAAAAGTCGAGTTGGCATGCCCCATGGTCGATGCCCTTTTTTGAAAATCCCGAGAAGATGGTGCCGGAGGATTGCCCAATTCCTCATCCAACGAGGGTTCAATGTCCCTTTCCATGGTTTGTAGACTTGCTCGAAGACATGGCCCGTTGTCACAGGTTCTGCAACTTGTGTTGCGGTCAAATCTTCATCGCCTTCGGTTGAGCCCCATGCGGCTTCCATCCTCCCTTGGCCGGTGACGGGGGCTTCAGCACCAAATTCGATGTTCTTGTCTTGTGGAATTTCTTCCTCAGTCAAGCGCCACCACCTCCCATGTGGGCCGGAGCGTCGACCTTGCGAGCAAGCGCAGGGGATGCGAGAAGGTCTTCGCTGGTTTTCACTTCATAGCCAAGGTTTTCCATGATCACCAAGAAGAGATCTTCCAGTGAGGCTTCATACTCATGCATGCGCCGTACTTGCGCCCCAGTCTGGGCAGCGCAAGTTAGGATTCGAGTTGTTGTGTCCTCGCCGTCGTGCGCAATTCGCATCACACGCCCCTCTCTTCGAACCTTCAATCCGTCGGCTTCCATTGCTTGAGCGAGTTTTGTGGCACCACCCCACACATGGATTTCGATCTCTCGGTCGATGGCTTTCAAATCTGAAATTGCACCTTGGGCTGCGAGTTTCCCTTTGTGCAATAACACGATGTTCTCGCACACTCGTTCAACATCATCCATGAGGTGAGATGCCATCAATACCGAGCGATCACCCGCTTGGACCGTTGTTGTCAACGTTTGAATCATGTATTCTCGTGCCGTAGCATCCAGTCCGTTGGAGGGCTCGTCAGCAATGATGAGTTCTGGGTCATGAATCAGGGCACAAGCCAACTTTGTGGCTTGCTTCATTCCGGTTGAAAAACTCCCAATGTTTCGGTAACGCTGTTCGCCGATCCCAACATACTGCAACGATTCGTGAGCCCGAGCAAGAGCGACTGTCGGGTTCATTCCAAGTAATTCTCCGGAGTAACGGACTTGGTGAATGGCATCCATGTCAGGATTCAGTGCGTCGTACTCAGGCATGTATCCAATTCGGGCGCGAATTGCATCCCCTTCGGTACGAATGTCATGCCCGAGGACCGTCCCCTCACCTTCTGTGGCTTGAATCAGCCCTAAAATTGTCTTTAGGAAGGTGGATTTGCCGGCGCCATTCGGGCCAAGGAGGCCAGTAGCACCCTTTTTCACCGCCAAGTTCAGTTTATCTAGAGCCACGTGCGGGCCATATGATTTTGTCAAATCTGTGGTTTTAATAATCAGTTCGTCAACCACACACAGCCCTCCTTTGCTTTTTGTGGTCAGCGAAGGACCTTGAATCCTCCCCCGTCTTGTTGGTTGCTTGGGTGCTTATTCGGAAATCCCACCACGGGTTTTCACAGCGATGCCTTTTTTGAATCCACAAAATTCATCTGCCGTTCCGTTTGACAATCCATGGCCAAGAAGATCGCCCTTCTGATTCACAATAAGGCATGTCTGCGAGGGCTGAATCCAAGGATCGACTGCTGTTACAAAGCCATGGAATACATTTCGGCCCTGCCGAACAAATGGCTCCGCATCATCGTCAACGACAATCCAAGCGGGGCCTGCGCCCTTTGGTCCCAAGTTGAAGGCGGGGTCAAGCGTTGATGGAGGGGCGATTTTACGGAGTTGATGAAGGGCTTTTGCTCCGTCGTCTGTGAGCGAAAGGCCACCGTCGCCAAGTCGAGGGCTCGCAATGTGTGCGCCCTCCTTTGTCTTGGCGTTCTTGACCCTGCCTTGCCTGTTGACCACAAAGGTTGCATCCTCGAGCAATGTTCTTGCATCTGCGAAATCGACGTTGAGAAGCACCGTTAGTTTGTCTGAAACAAGTCGCCCGTACACGATCGACTTTGCAGTTTCTCTCCCATCCCTATCAAGCGGAACAGCACTTGCAGATGTATCATCCACGCCATCAACAACGCCTGCTTCAAAGAGGGCCGTCATGCATCGAGCCTGAATGCCGTCTCCAAACATGTCCACAGTGACAATTTTACGTTCGCCGAGGGAAAGCCGATCGAGTTCTCGCCGAATCCATGGCAAATTCGGTCGGCGTCGCCAGAGCCATTCTGGGCCGTCGATGTGGGCGAATGGGTTGAGATCTTCAAGTGAATAAGGCACGAGACCAACCGGTGTGAGAATTAAAACTTCTAATCCTGGACAGTGATGGGTGAGTCGAGCCATGATATCGCTCAGTCGCTCTCGCCATGGACCTGGGCTGCCGTGCATGATCAACACGGTATCATCGCCCTTTCCTTCAATGCCGGTCGGCTGCCATCGTTGGATAAATTGGCGACGTGCTGCGACGATATGGGGTCGAACAAAGGTGTCTTCGCCACCCCATGCTTCGCCACCTTTTCGTGGGGATTCCTGTGCATGAACGAGCCAGTCCCATCCTTCTTCCCAACTTCCAGCCTCTTTTCCGCGTTCTCGGCCTGCATCGCGGTCATTGAGAATAAGGTCATCGAGCATTTTCAGTTTCATCATTGCCTGTTGAGGTCGCGTTGATAGCCAAAGGAATGCTTCTCGAAGTGCAGGATGTTGGTGGCTTCGCCGTTCGACTAGACGCCATATGGTTCCATCACGGATCGCTTGCTTGCATCGTGCGAGTTCGCTCAAGGTCATTTCGAGGTTGTATCGAGCCAATAGTTTGGTTCGCTCGTCCTTTGCCATCGTTCTAACTTCAGACGGGCTGATGTAAGCAACGCAGGGCATCAAAATGGGCCAATCAACCATGGATTCAATCCGTTCTGTTCCATAAGGCGTCAACAAACGGCCATCCCTTGCAAAAAGAGCGTAAGCAGCAGAATCAAACAGATCTGCACCCAACGCAATGGACATGGGGAATAACATCGGGTGGCCACAGCCAAACATGTGGACTGGTCTTTGAGGTGGTAAATATGGTAGACTTGCCAGCATAATCTTCGCATAGTCTTTGTATCGATGTTGTTCCATAACAGGGACGATTCCACCGATTGGATGGACTGCAAAGTCATATGCAGCCATACCTTTGGCTGATTTCGTACGAAGGTCCCGGAACAATCCGCCCTGGATCGGACCATTGAGCATCGTGCTGCCCGAGGTGGCGACACTGGGGCCTGCACGAACAAGGGTTTCATCAACACAAGCTTCGACTTGTTCGTGGGTCATGTCGGGTCTAGAAAAGACATCCAGCATCGTGGCGATGTCGACGCCGATGCTGTTTTGAAACTCAACAATTTGTTCCACGCCAACTTCGACGTCGCCGTAAATGTAAGATTGGAAGGTGCCTGAATCAGTCATCACAACGCCTGGGAAATCTAAGAGCGAATGAACACCGTCTGCAGTTGCCTTCGCCTTGAGTTCATCATGTTTCCAGATGATGTAGGAATTTGTAATCAGTGCGCCAATACCATACCTGTCCCACATTTCCCTGGGTTCGATGGTGCGGATGTTCGGGTTGATCACAGGCAACAGAGCAGGTGTCTCGAGCACACCGTGTTCGGTATGCAATCGTCCGAGCCTCGCTCGACCATCACGGGCCGTGATTTCAAACAAACCAATGTCTTGCTCCCTGCAGGGTTTGGGGTCATCTCTACGGCCTTCGTTCCATGCGCCCATGAAGTTCCCCCGGTGCCCGACGGCCTTGAATCCATCCGTTCACCTCGGCCGCATGCTTGGCTGCTTCAGACAAATTGGACCTTGCCGTGAACGAGAATAAACTCGCGGCCAAGTTCATCGAATGTATCTAAGAGGGCTTTGTCAAACTGAACTCGAACAATTTCTGAATCGCTTTCAAGGTCATTTTTCACTCCTTCCAAGGTCCCTGGTGCAGCGCCGCAAGAAAGGCACGCGCCCGTTAAATCAAGAACAAGGTCCAATGCTTCTGAACCGTCTTCGGCCCATTCGAGTGATGAGATTGCAATGCCTCCCCCGTGACCGTCGAGTGCGGCTCTCACATCGCCCAGTCTCGAGAGCAAAGCCGGAACCATGTCTTCGGTGTTGATTAAGGTGAGAAGGGATGTGGAGCGGAGCCTTTTTTCTTCTTCTGGGTCAACAGTTTCGGCAATTCGTTTCGCAGCTTCTGCAGACATTGCTGCTTTCGCTTCAGCAGCGTAGGCCGCTACCAACTCATCTTCCACCATGAATTATGGTCTGTGCTCCACCATTTCAAGGCTCGGATTGAAATCCGTGACGGTCGGCTGTCAGTTAGCGGATTCATGAACGCAAGTCGACTACAGCCCTTGATAAGGGAGAGCCGTGAGGAAGAGGTGGGTGTGGCGATGAGTCAAGAGATGTTACGCGTTGAGAATCTCCATGTGAGCGTCGATGGAACCCCGATTATCAAGGGGCTAAACCTTACCATCAACCGTGGCGAAATCCATGTGATTATGGGGCGCAACGGTGCAGGAAAATCCACCCTCGCAAATGTGGTCATGGGCCACCCAGCTTACGAGATCACATCCGGTGAAATCCACTTCCATGGCCGTCCACTCGACGAACTTGCTGTTTTTGAACGAGCCCGTGCAGGCATGTTCCTTTCCTTCCAATATCCGGCTGCCATCCCTGGCGTTCAAGTTGGCACATTCCTCAAGAAATCGGTAGCCTCTGTTCGAGAAGACCCTCCGAAGGGTCGAGCCTTTCGAAAAGAACTCAACGAAGCAATGAGCAAACTTGAGATGGACAAAAGTTTCCTCTCAAGGTATGTCAACGACGGTTTTAGCGGCGGTGAAAAGAAGCGATTGGAAATCCTTCAGATGCTTCTCCTCAAGCCAAGCCTTGCTTTGCTCGACGAAACTGATTCTGGCTTGGATATCGATGCCCTCCGGATTGTCTCCAAAGGAATTAACGAAATCGCTCCTGAAGCAGGATGCCTCATCATTACTCACTACCAACGATTGCTGGACCATGTAAAACCACATCACGTCCACGCAATGATCGACGGTGCAATCGTCAAAACCGGCGGTCCTGAGTTGGCATTGGAACTGGAAGAACGTGGCTATGACTGGCTCGATACAACGGCTTGAGGTGATATGATGAGCGAAGAAGCGTTTGAAGCAGTTGGCGATTACAAGTACGGATTTCACGATCCTGAAAACCACACCATCCGTTTTGATAAAGGGCTCTCAGAACAAGTCGTTCGAGACATCTCTGAACTCAAAAACGAACCTGAATGGATGACTGAGATTCGAGTCAAGGCCTACAAGCATTTTGAAGCCAGAGCCATGCCAGATTGGGGGAATTGCAACCTCTTGGAATCGATTAATTTCGAAAACGTCACCTACTTCCTGCGCTCTTCGGATCAGACCGAGAAGAACTGGGACGATGTCCCTGATGACATCAAGAACACATTCGACAGACTTGGAATCCCCGAGGCGGAACAAAAGTGGCTCGGTGGCGTGACCGCGCAGTACGAATCGGAAGCGGTTTACCACTCCATTCGTGAAGATCTGGAAGAGCAAGGTGTGATTTTCCTCGACATGGACACGGGTCTGAAAACTCATCCAGAACTCGTGAAGAAATTCTTTGGAACAGTTGTCCCCCATAGCGATAACAAATTTTCGGCGCTTAACACCGCTGTTTGGTCCGGTGGCTCGTTCATCTATGTGCCGAAAGGTGTCTCCGTAGAAATGCCAGTTCAAGCCTACTTCCGAATCAATGCCAAGAACATGGGCCAATTCGAACGCACCCTCATCATTGCTGATGAAGGAAGCACGATCCACTATGTTGAAGGGTGCACAGCGCCAAGCTACTCCACAGACTCACTGCATTCTGCCGTGGTGGAATTGGTGGCAATGGAAGGGGCGAAAATTCGATATTCAACGGTTCAAAACTGGTCCAACAACGTCTACAACCTCGTAACAAAGCGGGCTGTTGCACACAAAAACGCAACCGTGGAATGGGTCGATGGAAACATCGGTTCGAAGTTGACAATGAAGTATCCATCTGTTCTGCTCAAAGGCGAAGGTGCTCACGCAGAAGTGATCTCTGTGGCTTACGCCGGAGAAGGGCAGCACCAAGACGCTGGCGCCAAGGTTCATCACCTTGCTCCAAATACCACTTCAAACATCCTTTCGAAATCGATTTCAAAGAACGGAGGGCGCTCGTCCTATCGAGGTATGCTTCAAGTGATGCCAAAGGCAAATGGATGCCGATCAAAAGTTGTCTGTGATGCATTGATTCTTGATGAAAATTCACGCTCTGACACCTACCCAACCATGGAAATCGGGAATTCCTCAGCCGACCTCGAACACGAGGCAAGTGTCTCCAAAGTGTCCAGTGACCAACTGTTCTACCTCATGAGCCGAGGGTTCACGGAAGAAGCAGCAATGGGGCTCATTGTCAACGGCTTCTTCGAACCATTCACCCGGGAATTACCAATGGAATACGCCGTCGAACTCAACAAACTTCTCGAACTGGAAATGGAGGGTTCGATTGGATGAGCTACCTGCAAATGGCAGTCCCTCCACGTTCGGCTCATTTGTGGCGGTACACTCCCTGGAACCGAATTCACCCAACGAAACCGGACGAACTCCCTGATGTTGACCCGTTGAAATTTGAGGTTGAAGGCTGCGAAGTATCGCCATTTACCAGGACCACCAATGAGTCTGATATCGCTCGGGCTTTTCTTCACGAAGTGGGTGGCGAAGCAAAAAAACTCACCATCAACGGAACGGGTGAAGTGATTCACATCCGGGCACGCGCCAGTGGCCACATCGCAGTTGGACATCTTGACCTTGATGTCAAAGGGGAAGCAACGATCATTCTCCACCTGTCAGGTGAGCCTGGATGGTGTGGCATTCACCTCTCAGGCAGGATTCATCCAAACGCACACCTTGGTTTTGGATTCATCAATGAACTTGACCAATCAACCAAGTTGCTACGATGTGATGATTGGCTGATTGAACGGGATGCGTCATTCGACAATGCTACCCTTTCTGTTGGCGGCTTTAATTGCAAATCTGACATAAGGGCGACATTGAACGGAACAGGGGCTTCCATTCGGCAATCCGTTACAGCCCACAGCCAAGGCGCTCGACACGACGACCATCACATCGAAATCCACCACCTCCACGGACATACAAACTCTGATTTGGTCTCAAACGCCGCTTGCGCAGGTCGCAGCCATTTCGTAGCCACCGGCTTGTTGACGATTGCTGAAGGAGCAGATGGGTCCGACGCCGGTCAAGTGTTCCGAAACCTTCTCCTCTCAGAGAAAGCACGCGCCGAAGCAATTCCTGAACTTGAAGTGCTGGCTGATGACGTGTCCGCAGCTCACGGTGCAGCAAGTGCGCCCATTGACGCCTCGCAACTTCATTACCTCATGTCTCGTGGTTTGAGTCCGGAAGAAAGCGAATCCATGATTGTGAACGGCTTCCTCATTGACGCCTTCTCAAATCTCAAGAACGACGTCCTTACTGAACAGATGCGAACACGACTCACAGTTCATCTTGAATGCGAACTCAAAAGGTGATGGCATGGCCCTTCGAGACGACTTCCCAATTTTGCAGCGTATGGTTCACGGCCACCCGCTTGTCTACCTCGATAATGCGGCAACAACCCAAAAACCACAAGTCGTGATCGATGCTATGAACGACTATTACACGCAATCCAACGCCAACGTCCATCGGGCTGTGCACACACTTGCTGGCGAAGCAACCGATGGGTACGAAGCATGCAGAACCCGTTTGAAAACCTGGTTCAATGCCGAGCGAGCAATCCTAACAAGCGGCACCACCGAAGCCATCAATCTCGTTGCTCATGCCTGGGGGCGAGCCAACCTCTCCAAGGATGATGCCATCGTGCTGACGGAAATGGAACATCATTCCGATATCGTTCCATGGCAAATGCTAGCGGAAGAACGAGGTATCGAAATTCGTTACGTTCCAGTCCTCGACGATTTCACACTGGACATGGATGTTTATGCTGCCTCGCTTGAGGGTGCGAAACTTGTGTGCGTGGTTCACACCTCCAATGTCTTGGGTGTACGTAATCCACTCGAAGACATCATTCGACTTGGCCATGAAGCCGGTGCGAAGGTCTTGATTGATGCTGCGCAAGGTGTTCCGCATGATCGGATTGACTTCGAGGAATTTGGCGCTGATTTTATGGCATTTTCCGCACACAAAATGTGCGGCCCTACAGGTATTGGTGCCCTTCTTGTACGTCCAGAGGTGTTTGAAGAAATGGAGCCATTCATGGGTGGCGGTGACATGATTGAGACGGTGACAACTGAAGGCTCAACCTACCAGACAAATGAGCACAAATTCGAAGCTGGCACCCCTCGAATCGCAGAGGCAATAGGATGGAACGCCGCCTTTGGTTGGATGGAATCGCTTGATCTTAAACACGAGCACAAGCGAATGCTTGAGATTGCTCGATACACAGCTGTAGAGTTACGAGCACTTGGTATGACTGTCTATGGACGCCATGATGACAACGACAGTGCGGTTGTGTCGTTCCTCCACCCGACCCTTCACAGCGAAGACCTCGCCCACCTACTCGATGCGCGAGGGTATGCGGTTCGAACCGGCCATCACTGTGCTCAACCTCTCTTGCATCGTTTGGGCATCTCCAGTACGGTTCGAGCGTCGTTTTACTTGTACAACACAATGGATGAGGCTGAACAGTTCATCGCCCAAGTCAAAACCATTCTGGAGAGGTTTGCATGACCTACCCTGCTCAACTGGTTGAACTTATCGAAGAATTTCAGGATGTTGACGACCAAATGGAACGCCTCGAGATGGTGTTCGAAATGGCTGATGAAGTGGTGCTCATTCCAATCGATGACTGGTCAGATCACACCCGGGTGGTTGGTTGTCAATCGGAGGCGCATGTACGCGTCACCCTCGATGATGGCAAGGTTTTGATGGCCAGTGCCGCAGACGCTCAACTGGTTCAAGGGCTCATGGGCATTCTCACCATTGCTATCAACGGAAGCGCTCCAGCACAAGCCTTGCTCCTTTCCCCGGAGTTTGCCCAAGAGATGGGCATCCTCAAATCCCTCTCGCCGAGCCGTTCAAATGGGTTCAGAAACATGTTCGATAAGGTCATGCTGGAAATAAGAGGGTTGGTGGAATAAATGGTTGAAATGCAAGATGTCATGCATCATTTGGATGAAGTTGAAGATCCGGAATTGGAACTCTCAATTGTCGAACTGGGGCTCGTGTATGATGTCCGCTTCGAAACCAAAGATGGCGGCATGCATGCTGAAATCGACCTAACCCTCACCTCTCCCGGTTGCCCCGCAGCACCTGAAATCATGGCTGCAACGCACAGGGCTGCTCTCTTGACAGATGGTCTCGATTCCGTGCACATCAACCTTGTATGGTCGCCTCGCTGGGACCCAAAAATCCACGCAACTGAAGACGCACGGATGGACATGGGCATTTGGGACTGATCATCGCTTGACGACAATTGTTAGCAAATCGCCGTCTTTGAGCAGATGGTCTAAACCGACGCGTTGCCAGTCGAATTTTGCGCTTGGACCCTTGACCCTTGCATAGCGGAATTTACGGACGAAATCCCGATGTAATTGATTGCAAATGTGTTCAACTGTGGAATCGTCTTTGACGATCAATGGTTCTTCCATGTCTGCTTCTTGCCCTTGTGGTTTCAAGAAAACACGCATGAAGCCGAGGTTGTCGTAAATGAAATCCTTGAGGTCTTCAAGGCCAATTCCTTTGAAGGCTGAAATCCGCATGACAGGCCAATCTTCTGGTAGGTTCGACCGAGCTTTGACCAATTCTTCTTCAGAGGCAATGTCGATTTTGTTAATCGCGATCACTGCCTTCTCATAGATTCGGTTTTGTGCCAAACAATCGACAATTTGTTCAGCAGTGGTGTTATTCCGGAGTGTTACAATGGCTGAGGTGAATCCAAAAGAGCGAATGATATCACCAATCTCTTCGTCGCTCAGGTGAGTCTGTTCCACAGTTGTCCTCACGTCAATGCCGCCACGTTCTGTTCGCTTGATGAACACCGGCGGGCGGGTTTCGTTGAGTCTCAACCCGGCATTGTGGAGTTCCCGGTGAAGGACGTTAAAGTGAGCATCTTGGAATGGGTCGACGATGTAAAGCACCATGTCAGCACTCCGTATGACGTTGAGAATCTCTCGACCACGCCCTTTTCCTTCTGCAGCACCCTTGATTAGACCCGGCAAGTCGAGGATCTGAATTTTTGCTCCTCGGTGTTCCATAACGCCCGGAATACAAGTTAGTGTGGTGAAGGCATAGCCTGCTGCTTCGGAGTGTGCGTCTGTGACCTTGGAGATGAGTGTTGATTTACCCACGGATGGAAATCCTACGAGTGCGACTGTTGCATCACCAGATTTCTTGACTTCGAAGCCCTTGCCGCCGCCGCTTGCCTTTGAGTGGGCATGTGCCTTCTCTTCTTTTATTTTCAACTGGGCGATTTTTGCCTTCAGTTTGCCAATGTGAGCGTTTGTGGCTTTGTTTTTTTGGGTCTTATCAATCTCAGCGCGAATCAATTCGATTTGCTCCTTAATTGTGGCCACGACAAAACCCTCCAATCCTCACGGCGCGGCGCGCATTCTTCAATGCTGTTGCCCGCTCATCCGTAAGGTGAAGGTTCATCTTCGTCATGAACATGGTGCGGCCGTTGAGCCGATGCCATCAAACGGGTCGGGCACCACGCATGCAGTATGGGGCTCGAGTTGGTGTTGCTTCTTGTCGATGAGCCGGCCCTTACTGGGTTGCTTGATCGTTCATGGGGGGAGTTATACACCGGCATGGAAAAAGGCGCATTCCGTTCAATGCGGCCCGAAGGAGATGTTAGACTAAAACGCTCATTTGATATTGATGCTGAGGCGGAGTTGCTCGATTGGATGGATTCTTGTTCAGTCGATGCCGAAACTCGCTTGGTTGATGCTTTCTCCTCAATGCGAGATGGTGAAGAGGGCTTGCTTCATCTCATGAAGTATGCAAGCCCTGGCGCTTGGGAAGTATGGGAGGGGAGAGCCTTCCTCTACCTCGATGTGGCTCTCAAGACAAATGTGGCCCACGTTGACGACCTGTACAGCGAATCGACATGGCAACTGGCATGCGCTCGCCTCGATGGGCTTTCCGAAGAAGAGTTTGCCGATGCCGTATGCCTCGATTGGATGGGACGGAGAAAAGAGCTCGGTGAAACCTTAGACGAAAAAGAGGATCCAAAGATTGTACCAACATATGAAGCCCATAACCGTGCGAGTCGAACAATGGTGCACACCGTCAATCGTTGGCTCAAGGAAGACAACCTTGTCGGCGTCGTGGGCCGCGAACATCTCCGTGCTGCTGAATGGGGCTATGGCACATGGAACCTCAAGGTCTACCTTCAGCGTTGAACGAGGGGTTCAAAGACCACTTCCTGCACCGCGGCATCATGAGCGAAGACGATGTTGCTGACGACGAGGTCCCAGTCATCGAAGAAGGAATGGAAACGATGGACATTGGCGAAGAAGTCGAAGTCGAAGTCCAAGACCCACTTGAAGTGGCACTCGAACGTGCTGAAACGGCGGAGAAAGAAATCGCCTACAAAGACGCTGAGATTCAGAATGTCCGAAAGCGTTTGATGGCAGAGAAGGCAGAATTGATTCAATACAGTGGTATGGGCCTTGCCCGTCGAATGCTCACGGTTCTGGGAGATGTTGATCGAGCGCTCGCGAACGTCGATGAGGCCGACGAAGGTCCAATGGCCCAAGGACTGCGCTTGACTCGGAACAAAATGTGGCACGAACTCCAAGCCGATGGTGTCACAGCAATTGATGCCAAAGGGCAAAAGTTCGATCCAGCAAAGATGGAAGCAATCACGACCATTCCTGCCTCTGATGCGTTCCCAGCAGGGTGCGTTGTTGATGTTCTGGAAGCCGGTTACATGTACAAACAACGCGTTTTGACGGCGACCCGAGTGGTCGTCGCATCGGAAGATTGACGGCCAAACCTTCTTGTGATTCGCCTACGAGTCAAACCCATGGTCAAGAAATTCGCAGGCAAAGTTGTTGGCAAAGCTTCCAGCGCTGCAGGAAAGGCTGCAAAAACTGCTACCAAAGAAGCAGCTGGCGCAATTAAACGAAACGTCGTTGATGAAGCAACCAAGCCGCTCAAGGAGGCGGCCAAGAAAAAGGCATCAGAACTCACAGAAGCTGTTCGCTCGAAAGCAGAAGCGAAAGTTCGTGAAGCAGTGAAAGAGCAAGTGAAAAAAGACGTCAAGAAAAAAATCTTCAGAAAGTAATCAGCCAGCATGGACGCCTGTTTCAAACGTCGAAAGCCGATACAGTGCGTCGTTTTCAATCAGCCATTCTATGACCGGTGAAGGTACACTTGACCCCAATACCTCTCGAACTGCGTCGTCGTCATACACCGTTGAAAGCATCTTTGCAGTTTGCCGAACTCGCCATCCCTCAAACCGTTCCCGATCTTCCAAGGGAAGGTCATGCACTGGGAATCCTGCATCATTATAGAGAATTGATGTTGGTTTGTCCGATGTAACAAGGGTCCCATCGCCGTGGAAGGTACGGGCATGCTCAACCCAATTTGGTGGGTCATTGATGTCTTCAATCATGCAAATCTCAACCTCGATGTTGTGGCTGTCTGCCCATGCTTGAATCATCGAGGAACGTTCCTCAGCAGACCATGGATTGTTTGGTTCCCATTCGCTCTGAGCAGATCCAATGGCAATCATCACCCTTTGGTCAGGATGAAGGGCAGAGGCCTTCATGACCAACGAAGCATGGCCATTATGGAAGGGCTGAAATCGGCCCAAGACGATGGCACGGTTCATGGTAGGTCCTCAGAAATAAGATTCGACATCGACTTCAGGCAAGTCATGGCCACATGCTCTGAAGCATTGGAGCATGCGCTTGCAGCCCTCGACCATCTCTGCAACAGGCGTTTCGCCCATTGAGCCAACCCGAAACATCTTCCCTTTGAGATGGTCTTGAGCGCCGATGACTTGAGTGTTGTACTCGTCTTTCAACCGTGCTCGCCAAGCATCATCAATCCCTTCGGGATACATGATGGCCGTCACGGAAGCGCTGCGGCCAGACATGTCTGCAAGCAATTCAAAACCAAGATCCAAGAACAAATTTCGAACCCCATTCGCCATGTGCGCACAACGGTTCCAACGTGCCTCGTTGGTTTCCTGCCGAAGCACTTCCAAGGCAGCACCCCAACCCATTGCAAGGTTGATCGCCGGTGTCCATGGGGTCTGATCGTCGTCCCCTTTCTTCAATGCTGACATGAGGTCGAGGTAGTAGGTTGGGTTTGCATCACCTTGTTCACGGATTGCCTTGGCTCGTTCAATGTAATGCTCATTAATGGCGATGGCCGCAATGCCGGATGGTCCAGCAGTGCATTTCTGAGCACCGACAACTACGGCTTCTGCTTGCCACGCTGCGGGGTGGACTGGCATGCCACCAACCGAGGTTATTCCATCTAAGATGAAGGCTGTGTCGTGGCGAGCGCACATTTCAGCAATGGCCTCTGCATCTTGTGTGATGCCGGTGCTTGTTTCATTGTGGCAAATCAAAACTGCTTCGTAGCATTTCCGTTCAAGTTGTCGTTCGAGTTCTCCAAGATCGAAGGCCCGACCCCATTCTCCCTTCACGTGCTTCACATTACAGAAACGATCACACATTTCTGCCACTCGTTCTCCAAATTTACCGTTGGTTGGGACGAGAACGAGATCGTTTGTTCGAAACCGATTAGCGACAACCATCTCCATGGCTGCTGTGCCGCTTCCTGAAACGACGACGACCTTGTAACCATCCTCACCGGTCCAAGACTCGGCTTTCCGTTCAGGGTTGGATGGTGATAAATTGAATGCTGAGCGAAGCCCTGAATTCAGTGTGGCCATGACGTCACGGAATTCCGCTCCGCGAGCCGTCATCACAGGTGTGCCCATTGCATCGAGGCATGGTTTGCCCATTCGAACAGGACCGGGGACAAGAAAGCAATCATTGTAGCCCATGGAATGTCGCACTGCACGGAGGTTCTTCAAGACCACACATCACAGGACATACTTCCGTCGCAATCGTACCATTCCGTTGACCTCTTAGTGTGGCGTCCACTGGTCCGGTCATGGTGCGCATTGGATTGGCAATGTTGCAGGGTGCGCGCCATGAACACATTGAGTCGCTCCACGGTGCCGCAGCAGAACTTGATGTCGAGGTAGAACTTGTGGAACTGCGCCGTGGTGATCAGGTTGACGCTCGCCTCGACGGGCTTATTTTACCAGGTGGCGAGTCAACAGCAATGAGGAAAGCAAGCGAAAGTGAGGCACTTCTCCCTGCACTTTTTTCGTGGATGGATTCACATCCACACCGGCCGGTTTTAGGCACTTGCGCCGGAGCGATTCTCTTGGCGTCTCCTGGAACAAATCGGGCTCCATTCATTAACGCCTTAATTGCCCGAAATGCGTGGGGTCGTCAACGTCAATCCTTTGAGGCTACCGTCGAGGTACACATCACAACACCTCTTGGTGACGGAATCGGCATACACAGCAACGAGACAGACCGGTTCAACCACCGCCCGCTGCCGGTTGCCCCCAATGCTGCTGCACTGGATGCTGAGGGCTTTCCAGGCGTGTTTATTCGAGCGCCAAGGTTTGATGCACAAAGCATCGAATGCAAAACCATCGCCACACTCGGTGAAGAGGCAGTTGGCGTTCTTGATGGAAACCGCATGGCGTTGACATTTCATCCAGAACTGACCCTGGATCGTCGCTTTCACCGATGGTTGCTGGCTGAAGCTGAACGCTCCAAGGGCGAGCGTTAACATCGACGCCTTCAAACCAAACAGGTTCCACGACGGGTTGAGTTCCATGGCTACATCGTTGCAAATGGCCACCGAAATCCTCCCAGCAGAGGAGGGTGAGGCTGAAGGTTGCGTGCAGTGTCAACTAGGTAGCAAGCTTGTTCTTTTTGTGACTGGGAAGTGTCATTGGGGGTGCGATTATTGCCCCCTCTCAGATAACCGGAGGGAATCACCAGATATGTTTGCCAATGAGCGTCGGTGCACGACGTGGGAAGAAGTCATTGAGGAGGGCCGTGCAATGCGCGCCACTGGAACAGGAATCACGGGTGGCGACCCAATGCTGGATTTGGAGCGTTCCCTCGAAGCGGTCAAACAACTCAAGGCTGCATTTGGGCCCGATCATCACATTCATCTCTACACATCGATTCCTTTTGCAACAGATCGAGCTGCTGATTTTGGTGCAGCGGGACTTGATGAAATTCGTTTCCACTTCCTCGATGGAACCGTCAACAACTACACGGACATCATGCAAGCGTGCGTCGATGCTGGTATTGAAGTGGGCGTTGAACTTCCGTGTGAGCCTGACAAAGAAGAGCAATTGTTTTCTCTTCTGAACCAACTTCATACCTCTCCCGCATCATTTCTCAACCTCAACGAACTTGAAATCACTGTTGGGAATCAAGAGAACATGGATGTTCGGGGCTTCAACCTCAGTGGAGGAATCACCGCAGCCGCTGAGGGTTCTGCTGACCTTGCCATCCGGTTGAAAGAAGCGTCTGCTGGATTGGATTTCCACCTCAAATTCTGCTCAGCCCGGTACAAAGATGCTGGCCAATTGCGTGCTCGATTCCGACGACGAGGCCAAGCAACGTTGCGACCTTACGAAGTTTTGAGTGAGGACGATACCATCCTTTTCGGCGCCATTCCTACCTCATTGGAGGATGCCACAGGCGATATCAATGAACTTCAACACGAACTTGGTGTAAGTGAAGGCTGGATTCGTTATGACGCCCCAAGCCAACGAATCGAACTACCTTTGTCCTTGGCAGAAGACCTTGCAGATGTCTTGAGCGTGCCTGTTTTGTTGGTGGAAGTTCACCCAACTCACGAACGCCTTGAGGTTGGTGTCGTTCACCTCAATGAGCACCGCTGAGTCGGACCAAACACCTCAACGGCGAGGCTTATATCATCGGTGCTTTAGGACAGACTACCTTAGGGCTCGTGGTCTAGGGGTTATGACGTCGCCTTCACATGGCGAAGATCGCCGGTTCAATTCCGGCCGAGCCCACCAATTAACATCCAAGGCGGAATTGCTCCAGCCAAGAACAATCAGCTTGGATTCGATGTGTTCTCTGGCGCCGGTTCAATTCCGGTCGAGCCCACCAATTAACATCCAAGGTGGAATTGCTCCAGCCAAGAACAATTGGCTTGGCTTTGATGTGTTCTCTGGCGGCGGTTCAACTCCAGACGAGCTCACTAATTGACAACAGAAGTGTTTCTCCTTCATCTGTGAATTCAACAATTTTATCCTTATTTTCTCGATATATTTTCAGTCGACTTCTCAGGGCATCACCGCGCTACTTTGAATAAGCAATTTGTATTCAGTGGCCTATGGGCGTTGTCGACGGGGTCAAAGGATTCGTCCTGAGCGCACCTCAGCGTGTGGTTAACACGTTCAAACAAGCCGATGTTGGCGTTTTCAAACAAGCAGATACTTGGAAAGCATTTGGGATTGCTGTCTTGATGTTCGTTACAATCTCGTATGCTGCTTTGTCGATGTTCGACAGCATGGATGAGATCTTCGCATCGGATGCTGAACCTGCTCCAATTCCAAACATGGTTTTTGAATCACTCAACCGAACAGGCATTGAGTCGAATGTGTCAAATGAAACAGGGTGGATTCATCTGGATGAACACCGTGGTTCGATCATTATTCTTGATTTCATGGCCCACGATTGCAGCAATTGCCACGCTGTGCAAGAGCATATTGAGGCCGAGATGGATCAGTGGCATAGTCAAGCTGAAGCTGCTGGAAAAAGTCTCAAAATTTTCGGTTACGGTGCCTGGTATATCGAGACACTAGATTACCTGAATGAAACCTCAGGGGCCTACCATGTGCCTGCCTATCCTACAGGATTAGGTAGCACTGATGCTGGTGTGCTTGAGGATGGGACCACACTTGATCCGGTACGCCTCTTTACTACGGGTGGAAGTGGCCAAATTCCCGTTGTCATGGTGATTGACGAAGAAGGGTACATCATTGCCAAAGAGGCAACAGGTACACCTTCCGATAAGTGGGCGAAATTCGATGGTGTCCTTGAGAATGCGCTGGAAGGTGATGTCCAGGACACAATCTCGAACCGCATTGCCTGGGAAGAGCCCGACACCTCCTATGTCGCTGTGTTCGTTCTGGGCATGGTGTTGTCGATCCTCGTCTACTTCTCACCATGTGCCTTCCCTGTGCTCCCTGGCTTCATTTCATACTACCTTTCATTGGGCGCTCGAGAGGATGAGCTCATCGCTGATGGGAAACTCAAAACAGGAATGCCAAGTTCTTGGGTCATCGGATTACTTTCCGGTGTGGGTATGTGGACATTCTTTGGCGTCATTGGTATCGTCGCACTTTTGATGGGTGAGGCGTTTACTGCCTCGGGTGCGGTTCACTATATTGCCATCTTCATCGCCGCACTTCTCATTGTCTTAGGGAGTATGATGCTGTTAGGGATTACGTCACACCTGATGGGCTTTGTTGATAATTTCGTGCGCAAATACAGCACGACTGAAGCCGATGATACATTCACACCTCGTCGGAATATGTACCTTTACGGAATTGGATATGCTGCCGCATCAATCGATTGCACCGCAGCAGCAGTTCTGCCGTTTGTGCTGTACTTGAGCACACTCGGGACCTTCGCTATCGGCGTTGGTCTTGGCGGTTTGATGATCGGTCTTCTCGTTTTGATGGTCTTCGTAACCGTCATGGTTGGAATGGGTCGCCAAGTCATGATCAACTTCTTGCGCCGTTCGACGGGTATGATCAAAATGGTCGGTTCATGGATGATGATCATGGCTGGAATCAGCCTCACCATCTACCTCACTCAACCGGGCCTTGTGAGCGTCGTGTTTGGGTGATTACGCCTTCATTGCTTCGTCAAATGCTTCTACATATTCCGGTGCAGCACATCGGTCAAGGGCTGGCTTCATCCAATAACGCCAGGTGATTGCTGTTAGGGCCAAAGCCGATACAGCATCCCACAGGTAATGCTGCTTGATGGTCATCGTCGAGATGACAAGCAATGCCCAACATACGAGCAATAGGCTCTGCAAGATCCAAACTTTCCTCGTATCAGATGGGAACCAATATCGCAAAATCAACACGACCTGAGTGCTCTGGACAACATGCAGTGAAGGCCAAGAGTTCCATGGTCTGTCTGCTCCATGCACAAGGGCAAACCACGGTTCCCAAGCGGTTCCTTCAACACCAACGATCAAATGCCGCAAATCGATTTCAACAGGGAGGAGGACAAAGACTCCAAAGCAAATCCAAGAAGTGATGACCACTATTTGGGTGAACACAATGTTTTGACGCCACATGAGGTCGTTTTTGCTGCCAAGGAGGGCGGACGTTGGGTAATAGAAATACAGCGAGATGTAAGGGAGAACCATCCATGCGATGAAAGGCAGTTGTGTGTCAAAGGGCAGTTCTATGTCCAAGGCATTGCGATTCATGAAATGGGCGAGTCGATTTGTCAACACGTATGGAAGGCCAACCATGAGGCTGAACATAACGATAATGGCGAAACTAAGTCGTCGATTTCCCAAATCACTACGGTTGTTCCAGTGAGGTTTCCATAAACTCCACGGCGTCCTCCCCCAATCTCCCATACAGGTTCCGCCCCGTTTTGTATGTTGTAAATGTAGCCGTTTGGAAAATACTCATTATCGATGAGGCTTGGCATTCATTCCTCTTCAAAATGGTCGAATAATGCCTGCCACGGTACCACTCGGTCTGCCATAAGTTCGGCCTCTTCGGGATCGTGTGTTACGTGAATTGCTGCCGTATTTCGTTGCTTCAACCATTTCCGAGTCTGCACCGTAATGCTTCGACGGGTCTCTAAATCAAGGGCAGAAAATGGCTCATCCAAAAGCAAGACTTCCGGTTGGCCGAGCATGGCGCGAAGCAGGGCAATCCGTTGTGCCTCGCCACCAGAGAGTGATTCCACTCGGCGTGATTCGAACCCATCTAACTCAACAGACTCAAGTTCTCTTGCAATCGTTATTTGTCGTTCCTTCTTTGATGGCTTGGCTTTGAACCCGAGTGCTATGTTTGCAGCAACATTGAGGTGAGGATAGAGAATTGGTTGCTGGAAAAGATAACCAACGCCTTCTTCTCTTCGCTTGCTTGCAAAACGAATCTCCCCTCGTTCCGCTTCCTCGAGACCTACGATGCATCGGAGCAGGGTGGACTTTCCACATCCGCTCGGACCAAGGATGGCGACAATTTCATTCCCATCGAGGCGAAGATTCAGGCCGCTGAAAACGCCTACTTCATCGAATGATTTCGCCAAATTTTTAATTTCCAAAACACTTTCAATCATCTAAAAACCTCCACCTTCACCTTCAGCTCGAAATCGCTCAGCTAAAATGAACAAGAAAAATGTCAGCAACATCAGCACGGTGGCTGCTGCCATGGCCGTTGGTTGCACCAGGGGGTCGAATTTAGGCCTTGACATTAAGGTGTCAACAAGAACTGAGAGGGTGTCCCAAGAGCCGGTGCGAACCAAAAGCCAAGAAGCTCCGAATTCGCCAAGTGAAAAAGCAAGTGTCAGCGATGAAGCAACAACAGCAGGGCCACGTATGAATGAAAAATATCCATGATACCAAGTTCGCAATGGACTCAACCCGAGCACGCTTGCCTGCTCTTTCCATTTAGGGTCCACAGAGCGCATAGCAGGAAGCATGATTCGTACGACAAATGGAACAGTAAGGATCACGTGTGGGAGAATTGGAAGCAAACTCCATTGGAACAACGAGGGCATGTTCTTCAACACACCAAGCAGAACACCCAAGCCTACCATGATTGCAGAAATGGCGAGAGGAAGGAGGGTTGCCACGTCAAGTGCTTTTGCCAATCTGTGATGATTGCTGATTTCGAGTGCATGAATGGTTGACGCCAAAATCCACCCTACAGGAAGGGCTATGATCAGCGTTCCAAGTGCAAAGACCATTGAATTGGCGAGGGCTTCTGCAACGTTGAGGGTCGATAAATTTCCAGCCCAAGCAGCATTCCATGCCTCAATTCCCCAAGTATAGGTCGTTCCTGTATCAGTTTTGTTTCGAATCCGAAAAGATGCCGTGCTCGCAGCAACCATCGGTGCGAGCGCAAACACAAATCCAGCATAGACCGTAACTTTGGCTTTGAATGTCGGTGGGCCACGGCTGGCCTGTGCACCGTGTTCCGAAACAAGTGCAAAGCGGCTTGAATGCCTTCTTTGAAGGGTGGATGTGAGGTAGAGGGCGCTGAGCAAAATGAGAAATTGAACGATCGATGCGGACATCACAATTTCGCTTGTATCGACTCGATAGTCTGCAATCCCTGCTGAACCGCCATAAGACGCCATCAATGACTCGAGGGTGTGGTTGAACGGTGTTAGCCACTTCACGAGGGCGAACGAAGTGAACGAGAAGAGGAAACTGAGTGATGCCGCACAAAGCACTGCAGGGCCCAAGACCGGCCACCACAAATGCCGCAACCTTCCAAATGTGCTCTGTCCTTGGCCGAGCAAACTCATTTGTTCTTCCCAAGCAGGGTCCAATCGAGCGACGGTTGGCTCGACAAACCGGATCATGAGTGAGAGGTTGAACCATGCATGTGCGATAATCAGAGCAAGAAAGTGGCCCGGGTGCGACCAGCCAGTCCGTTGTGCATACGCTCCAATCACACCTGTTTCGGTCCTCAAATCCAAGCCGGTTTTGTACAGAAGGCTTTGTTGATCAATCAGGAGGAGAAACCCCATTGCAACGACAATCGCCGGCATCACAAATGGAACCGAGAACACGGCTCTGAGCATGGTTGCATGCTTCCACTGGTACCGTCCAAGGCACCATGCTATGGGGAAACCAAACAAAACAGTCAGAAAGGCAGAGGCTGAGGCTTCGAGCAACGTGAATCGAAGTGCATCGATGGCACCGTAGGCTTCAGGGAAGTTGACGAGGGCTTCCAAAGGAGTCTGGCCGGTGACCATCTGGAGTCTTGCCATTGCGTAGACAAACGGCAAGGTGGACAACACCACATACGAGAGGACGACAAAGCCACGCCCTACGAGTTCTGAGTTTCGTGGCATGCTTGGGTTTCCCCTATGCTTGTTGAGTGGCAGCTTTCCATTCCTCAAGCCACTGATCCATGTTCGCTTGAATTTGCTCGTAATCCATGACGGTAACGACTGACGGTACATCCGCATGGTAGCGGTAGCCATCTGTTTCTGGCAAGTCATACCCTTCGAGAACAGAGTACATCAAGTTGTTTTCAGGCATGTTTCCATTCACTTCAGGCGTCAGCAAGTACTCGATGAAGAGTCGCGCCCCGTTGATTTGAGCTGCCCCATTGATGATGCCGGTGTATTCCACTTGGTGGAAACTTGCATGGTCGATCATCAGTGAAGTGGAATGGGTTGAATTCCCTGAGTAGAACGCCTCAACACCAGGTGAATGGCAGTATGAAACGGTCATCCAAGCATCCCCGATGTGCCCCTCTGTGTATTCTCCATACCCTCCAGTGTAGTGTGTTTCGTAGGCTTCAGTCCAGCCAGTTGTAATGATGGCATCATTGCCAATCATGTCGCCCCACCAGGACATTGCATCACCGTCGCTTTCCAACGAAAAATATTCCATGGTCGCCGCTAAAAAGGCACGGCCGGGTGACGAGGAGACCGGGGAGGGGAAGGCGATTTTACCCTTCCAAGGCTCCTCTGTTAATTCATTTAGGTGGGTTGGAATGGACATGTTTGCTTCAGCAAGCGCATCTTCGTCAAAGTTGAGGCAAACATCACCTTGGTCGAATGGCACTGCCAGCGGCCCATCGTAGAATGCAGCGGCTGCTGAGGTGATGTTTTCTTGGCTTGTTTCATGCGGCTGTAGGAGGCAATTGTCGATTGCCGTAGGAAGGTAGGTATTGTCCAGTCCAATCATGAGATCGGCTTGCTGTGCTTCTTTGGTGAGCATCATTTGATCGAGAATTCCGCCTGCGTCATCCACTCGAATCATCTCAACAGGGATTCCAGTTTCAGTCGTGAAATCCTCAAGCATCTCGTCAGAAAGGGCGCTGATGTCGTAGGTCAGAATCCTCAGCGTTCCATCGTCCTCATGGCCTGCTGGGAGGACAGTGCAGTTCTCTTCTGTGGACGCTGATTCAATGCAACCGCTTAACGGAGCTGCCAGGACGAGGAATGTGAGGAGCATCAATCGAATTTTCATACGGCATCCCCTGCAAGGACAGACGCGATTTGGTGCGTGCGATCGATAAGTTCCAGTGGGTTGTGTGCAAGGATGTACAGCGCTGGTTCCCATCCAAAGGCTCCTTCGTCTAAAAGAACATCATGCTTCGAACTCTTTCCTTCAATTTCGCCTTTAGGTGCTGTGTTGAATGCGTATCCAAGCGAATCACAGGCGTCTTTAATTCGTTGCACGTCAACGCCATCTTCCAACAATGGTGGCTTAATATTGAGTGCTGAGACCTTGGACTCGTCTTGGGAATGGGCGGCGAGTAAAAGTTCTGCCAAGTGCTTTGAAGACCCAAATGATGGTGTCTCGTGGTGTCGTAGGGCACCATCGACAAGTGTGATACGGCCGGGGAAAGCTGCAACTTCGCTCGTTTGGAACGCGCCATGTGTGCACGAGGCGATGTTCATTCCTACTGCAGGGATTACATGGCCGATTCGTTTGACGTCAAGTCGGCTTGCCGCCCACTCCAGTCGGCGGAGAAGGGCCCGCTGTTCTTGTCCCGCATCGAGATCGAGTCCTGTCAGTGTTTTGTCAAACCTCAGCGTATGGTTGCCAGTGAATTGGAATTCCACAATAAGGCGTTGCCGAACGACTTGAGTGCCCGGTCCCATCGAGGCCAGTGCTTGTGAGAGTTCATTCCCCCAACTGTCGATTGTTGCTTCGTCCGCCGTTGCGCCAAGCTGCCGGATTGTTTTCTGCATTTGGCGTGAAATGGTGCTTTGGGTCGAGCCAAGAAGATCAGCAATTTCATTCTGAGACCATCCTTTTGTTCGCAAATCCTTTGCTACATGTTGATGGAGCCGTTCAAGCCATTTGTCCCCGATTGTCCCGAGCATAATCCGTGCTTGAAAGGCTTGTTATTCAATGTTGCTAACTATTTATGCAGGATGCATTCGATTCGTTGGTGGTCCAATAGATCGCATTTCAGATGCCCTCATCGGCTAGAGTATCTGCTAAATCGATGTACGTCGCCAGTCTTTCGTTGTGTGTCATGACCGCTCTTCCAGAAGGCGAAGGCATGATCCAGACTTCCACTTCGCTCAATGAGCGAGGCCACCCTTCGGGACGAATTTCTTGGCTCAAGCGGCCATGCGGGCATCTTGGAAGGATTGGCGTGAAAAGGTGTTTCCACTGGCGCTTTCCGACAAAACAAAGGCGCTTCAGTGAACCGTTCATGCTTATTGCATATTTTTCTATTCGATGTAGGAAGGTGGTTCTGTTCGCCAAGAATTCGATCCTCGATATGTCACTCGCATTGTTCCCTGGCGTCTCGATCACATCACAAAAACCGAACCCGTGGTGATTGACGAGAACGTCATCGAGGCGAGGGCTCTTTCCAAATTGCACACCACTTTCTTCCAACAATGTCCAAAAGCGATTGCTTGGGTTGGAAAAATAGTGGCCAGACTCCCATGTGTGTTGGGAGGGGTTATGGCCAATAAACAAGGTGTGGCACGGTGGCGATGAGGCGCTCGGTAACTTGGCGCGGTATGCCCCCATGTGGTGAACGAGGGTTCCGAAGTGGATGAACTTTACACGCGATGCCATCTGAAATCCACCACAGCCTTCTAAGTGCCGCCGCGATGCCCAACATGTGAGGGCGAATTGATGGAACTCGAGGATTTTGTCAACCGTCTCTGTGAGCGAATCATTGCTTACATGGAAAGTGCCGAAAAACCCGGTAAACTCGTGGATTACACACCTGCAGAGTCACTTGTTAAAACGACAGATGTCCATCTCCCACTCGAAGGCCATGGCGCCGATGCACTGTTCGACGATATTGATGAATTCCTACGTCACTGTGTCAAAACCAATCGGCCCGAATTCATGAATCCCCTGTGGGGTGGGCTCAGTCCGGCTGGGTTTGCAGGCGAAGTGATCACCGCGTTAACCAACACTTCGATGTATACCTACGAACTTGCACCGTTCGCTACTCTAATCGAACAAGCGATCCTGAAACGCATGGGTGAACTGGTTGGCTTTTCAGGCGGGGCTGGTACATTGGCGACTGGTGGTTCAAACGGAAACATGCTCGGCATGCTCTGCGCACGTGAAGTAGCGTTCCCTTCCTCAACCCACCGAGGCATCGATGGGACAAAAATGGCAGCGTTTGTCTCTGCAGAATCGCATTACTCAGTTCTTATGTCGGCCAATGTCATCGGTATTGGTCATCGAAACTTGTTCAAGATAGCATGTGATGAAGACGGACGGATGCGACCAGATGCACTCCGTGACGAGATCCAAAGAGCTCGCTCCGAAGGTCTGACGCCATTCTGCATCGTCTCCACTGCAGGAACCACAGTTCGTGGTGCCTTTGATCCACTTGTGGAAATTGGAGAAATCGCTCATCAAGAGGGCCTTTGGCATCACGTTGACGCCGCTTGGGGTGGCTCTGCGATGTTTTCGGGTCCGCTTTCACGTCTGATGGAAGGTGTGGAATTTGCCGACAGTGTATGTTGGGATGCTCACAAAATGATGGGTTTGCCACTCATTTGTAGTGCTTTCTTGGTAAAACAGGCCGATGTGCTTGCGAAAGTGTGTGCCCACGGCAATGTTGCCCACTACCTCTTCCACGAAAGCAGCAAGGACCACGATCTGGGCCGTTATTCTCTCCAATGTGGGCGTAGAAACGATGCACTGAAACTGTGGTTGGCTTGGCGAGAATGTGGTGACGCGGGGTGGGCAGCACTGGTTGAGAATTACGTGGCACTTGCCGATCACCTGGAATCAAAAGTGACCATACATGCGAATCTCGAAATGATGTCAAGCCGTACATGGACGAATGTGTGTTTCCGCTATCGACCTACCACCCCCGGAATCGACCTCAACGAACTTAATTCCGAACTTCGAGCGCGTCTCATGCGCAATGCAGATTTCATGGTGAGTCGTTCAAACATCGGCGAACATGTTGTTCTTCGCTCTGTCATCTCAAACCCAGGCATTACTCAAGGCACACTCGACGCATTCGTTGAGGAAGTTCTACGAATTGGAAACGATATTGAGAAAGGCATGCCCCGCGAGTCCTGAAATCCATGAACAGGTCGGACATGATGGGCCATTCCATTTTGACGGCAGGTTTTTCGGTAATTGTGGTCCATTATACAGCCGCATGCACGGACTTTTCCGAAGTGAAACAATACGACCTTTTTTTTACTGGAGCATCAAGTTATTGACATGGAAGAGGCCGTAGACAATTTGATTGCGGAACCTTCATCCCATCGCTTCCTCAATCCAATGCTCTTTGGCTCTGGACTGCTGGCCTCGGTGATTCAACCGGTGTTTTTGTTGGCATCGGGAAAAGAAGTAAACGACGCCATATGGCCTCATGCATACCGTGCCTTGCAAGCAACGATGTTCCTTCGGGATCATTTGACCTTGATGTTCTTCTTTGCGCTGATCCTGTTCTTCTCTTCCGCTGCGTCAATCAAGAATCAGTTGTCTGGTAAGCCACCCCACCAAATCACTCGCCGAATCCTTCTGTTTATCTCTGGATTGACAACAGGGTTCCTTCTCCTTTACTTCCTTCTTGATGTTTTCTACCTGCGTGGTGCCTTTTTGTTGTTGCCAACCGCATACGGAATCATCCTGTTATCCTGCCTCTTCATAATTGGGGGGCTACCTCGTTTGCCAGAACGCACCTCGAAAACGACAATGTTTGCTGGTATTGGCCACATCTTAGCGATTTTTTTCGCTGCTTGGCTTGTCATGCCGGGCATCCCTGCAATGATTGGGATTGCACCTTCTCCACCTGATGTGCCACCCTTCGGCTACGGTTCTTCTCCCGGTCCATTTGAGACCACGATGACCATCCACCCGTACGACATGCCTCAAATGGTTGAAGATGTTATCATGGATGAAGAACAAGACATCGAATTTTCAGTTTACTTGACCCTCCCGGAATTGACTCCAGAACTTCCGTTGGACTCAATACCTCTTGCGCTCTTGAGCCATGGTTGGGGATACCCTGTGTACGAGGAATACACGGATTGGATCTCTTATCTTGCAGCACGCGGCATCGCTGTTGCCTTCGTACAGTACCCCTCGCACATCGATCCACCAATCCCTGAAGGTCTCAAAGGCATTGATGTTGAAGGCGCATCCAACTACCCACACCATGAATACCGTGCCATGGCCATTGCAGCAGCACTTGACACCGTTCAGAACCTTGCTCTGAATGAATCTCGTCATCCTTCGGTTGATGCAGCCCTCGGCAACGTCACCATTAATTCAAGCCACTTGTGGATTGGCGGACACAGCCTTGGAGGTGCCTACACATTCGTCCAACTCTATGAGTCCATGGAACGCGGCTGGGGCAATGAAACGCTGTTTGTTAACATCGAATCGGGGTGGACTCGCCCCAACCAAGCTCAACTTCAGCCAAACCTCTCTCGCATGCCAGCCGACACTATGGTTCACATTGCCCGTGGCATCGATGATATGACCGTCGATGCCTGTTACAGCGTGCACCATCAACAGGTCTACAGCAGCCTACCGGACGAGCATGTATTGTACATTGAACTACAGAGTGATTTGTACGGTTTCCCCCGTTTGGTTGGTTCGCACTACCTTCCAACGGATTCCGTTCATGACCGCCTCGCAGATTACGGCGTGTACCGCCGCATCTCAGCCCAGGCAGACTGGGTATTTGCACGAACACAAGGTGACACCAACACAGAATCTTTTGCCTACAATCATTTGACCGACGGCGAATTGCTTCGTTCAATGGGTGAATGGTCAGATGGCACGCCTGTATTGCCCTTATTGGTCTACGAAGATGCACTCAATACCGAGGAGAAATTCGCTTATTGCGAGACCTTTGAAGGCGTCCTCTAATTGGAACGGGGAACGATGCTTTTGCTTGAGTTTAAGGTGCGTCTTGAACTGCAAGAGGTATGAGCGAAGGCACCCCAGTTCGGACAGCACTCTACCAAGAACATGTTGCACTTGACGCCAACCTTGTTGACTTTCACGGGTTTGAATTACCAATTTGGTATTCGAACATCAAGCAAGAACACCTCGCCACCAGAGCCACCGCAGGCTTGTTTGATGTGTCTCACATGGGATCGTTCCGATTCAGCGGAAAAGAGGTCAAATCTTGGCTTGAAGGCTTGGCAACACAAAAAGTGACGGCCGTTGCAGCACCGCGTTGTGCCTACACCCATTTTTTGGATGATGATGGCCTCCTGATTGATGACATGATTTTCGCAGTGGTTTCGGATGAAGAAATCCTTGGCGTTCCAAATGCCTCGATGATCAGCGTGATGTGGGAATGGTTCAGCAAACACTTGCCCGCTGATGGCTCTATCCAATTGGAGAATCTCTCGGATGCAACCTCGATCATGGCGCTTCAAGGACCGAAAGCGAGAGCATTGCTGAGCGCAGTTTTAGGTGAAGATAATCACGTAGGGCGGTTCAAGTGGCAAGCCATTGGTGACAACCCACTCGGCGTGACTGGATGGCTGCAAGGCACAGGTTACACCGGTGAAGCAGGGTACGAAATTTTCGTCCCAAATGAAGACGTCTCCACACTTTGGCGAGCACTGATTGATGCTGGTGCAGTGCCTGTCGGACTGGGTGCACGTGACACACTCCGGCTTGAGAAAGGATTTCTTTTGTCTGGTGTCGATTTTTGTTGGCCTCCATTGGCAGAAGGGGAGAATGCATCTTTCCTTGCTCGTGACTCATGGGAAACGAATGTGCCATTCGGTCTTGATTTAGAACATGAATTTGTGGGGAAACATCGAGTGGTTGGTCACGCAGAGGACGACGCCCGATGGTGGGGGATTCGTTACACAGAGAAAGGGCCGCTTCCACGGCCAGGAAAAGAGGTCACGCTTCTCGATGGCACATTGATTGGAGCGCTTACCTCGGGTGCACCTGCACCAAGCTTGGAGAATGTCGGAATCGGCATTGGCTATCTTACCCAGGTTAAGGAAGGCGACGAAGTCCTCGTGGTGGCAAGCCCTCGAAAATCAGTAAAGGCAGTGGTTGTCCGTCCACCGTTCCTTTGATTACAATAGGGACTCAACGGCAGCAATCAACTTTTTTTGCTGATTCAACCCTTGATCGGATGGCTCGACGATTGTGCCTCTCAAGGAGAGAAGGGCTGCACTGATGGATTCTGCGTCTCCCCACGCCGCCGGCAGACCGAGGTCCTCTTCCTGACAGATTTCACCCATTAGGCAATCAGCATTCACTACGGTAGGGACGCCGAATGAGGCCGCATCAAACATTTTGACTGGCAAAGCGCCCTGCAGGATGTTGCCACGTTGCGGCTCATACATCGCATACATCACGTCAACATCGGCTATGAGTTCTGGCAGGTCATGTTCCTCGAAGCCTGCACTCAGCTGGAGGTTGATCCCCAAACGGCTCGCCTCCGTCAACAGCAGATGGTGCACGGCATCTGCAGCGACACCATCGCCGGCCACTTTCAGATCGGGTCGCTGATTCGGAGGCATGTGTTCGATTGCTTTGATGAGCCATTCGAAACTTTCCAATTCCCGAACTCGACCAAGATATGCAACAGTCCAACCTTCCTTTTTGAGTGTTTTTTGGACATCTCGCTGAACGTTTGGACGATTTTCCACCACCATGGAAGTTATTCCGTTCCCTCCAAGGTATTCTTTGAACCCGTTGTGGACCCCATTCACTCGCTTTCCTGAACTTGTGACAACAAGATCGGCCCTTCTCGCTCTGCGAAGGGCTGATTGTTCCATCGTCCAAGCAACTGCTCGGCGTAGAAGCGACCTTGAGCGACCCATGAGGGCCCATGTATGGTGCAGGTCATGCATGTCATAGACCAACCTCGCACCGGTTTTGTTTGCTACCCTCACCCCAATGGCGAGGGTGTCCGCATCGTGGCAATACAAGCAATGAGGTGGATTTGCCAAAAGGGTCGAAGTGACTGTTTTGTTGAAGGCCCGCTTCCCCTTCACAGTGGACCATTTCGCACCGTAAGAAAATGACCCGATATGATAACGCATGATCCGAAAACCATCCTTGGATTCACTCATTTTGGAAGCTTGGTTTCGGTCGAAAGCATGGATGGTGACATCGTGTCCAGCAGCCGCCAAAACCTTTGCACTGCGGAGCACTCTTGGGTCAGGCGAACAGGCGTTGGTCACCACCATTGCAACGCTCGCCATGGTGTCGCTATCGTGCCTGAGAACATGAGGTATTCGGCTTCCCTCTTCCAGCGGGCCAAAGGGCGATTATTATCACCGTTCCGCGCTCGGTTTATACTACACCCGAGAGGGAGGTTCCATTGTTATGGTCGACCAACTACCAAATCTGGGCCGCGAGGCCGAAATGCTTGCCACCATGGGTATGACTTCGATGGAGGACTTGTTTGCGGATATTCCCGATGAAGTTCGAATGAAGGGTCCATTGCCCCTCCCCGATCCACAATCCGAAGAGGAAATCATTGCAGACGCTCGTCGGTTGTTGGGATCAAACGTCGCCCTCGGTGACCGAGTTTCTTTCCTCGGCGCAGGTCTTTACCGCAATTACGTTCCTGCTGCCGTCTTCCAACTCATCACCCGAGGTGAATTCCTCACTTCCTACACGCCATATCAGCCAGAAGTCAGTCAAGGTATGCTCCAAGCTATGTGGGAATTTCAGACACTCATCTCAGAACTTGTTGGCCTCCCAATCGCAAACCTCTCCCTCTACGATGGCTCCACTGCCGCTGCGGAAGCAATTACCTGCAGCGTTCGTGTCCATAATCGCAAAGCAACGCAGAAAAACACCGTGTATGTTTCTGAATTGACCCCTCCGGACCGTATGTCGGTCATGGAAAATTACTGCCAAGGGGCGGAAATCAACATTCAACTGCTCCGACACAACCCTGACGGGACCGTCAATCTCTCCTCTGCCCAGGAGGCAGCGGGCTCCTGTGGCGTGTATGTTGAACAACCAAACCCGATTGGTGTCTTAGATGGTGGACTTCCTTTGTTGAAGGATATTGTCGGTGAGCACACCGCTCTCATCGTTGCAGTTCAACCAATCTCCCTCGGATTGGTCGAGGCGCCGGGTGCTTACGGAGCAGATATTGTGGTTGGCGAAGGCCAACCTCTCGGAAGTCCAATCACTGGCGGTGGTCCGATCTACGGGATTTTCGCTTGCAGCAAGACATACCTACGGCTCATGCCGGGCCGGATTGTTGGTCGAAGCGTCGATGTCGATGGCAAGGAAGCCTACTGCCTCACGCTTTCAACCCGTGAACAGCACATTCGGCGGCATCGAGCAACCTCGAACATATGCACAAATGAAACACTCATCGCATTGATGGGGGCCATGCACATGTCGCTATTAGGTCCAGAGGGGCTTCATGATCTTGCTGTTCGCAACATGTCTGCTTGCACCCTTGGTAAGCAAAAATTGTCAGCGATTCAAGGCGTCCACCTCCCCCATGCGTCGAGCCATCACTTCCAAGAATTCGTGGTCGAGTTACCCGGACCTGCAAGCGAATGCCTCGCTTACCTCGACAGTGTGGGAATTGTTGGCGGTTTCGATCTGGCTCGTTGGTACCCCAGCCAACCAAATTGGTTGCTCGTCTCCTTCACTGATCAAACACAAGCCAAGGACGTTGATTTGTTGGCATCCCACATCGAACTATGGACAGCAAGCCAGGGGGTGGCCGCATGAGCCATCTCTTCGGACACAACGGAGCGCCCGGCAAGGGGTACTCCCAACCAGCACCATTGCTCCCAGAATCGGCGATTGCGGTGCCAGAATCGCTTATTCGAAAGCAGGCACCTCGTTGGCCACGAATCTCAGAACCAGAGATGGTGCGTCACTACACCTGGCTTTCCAAGCGAAACTTTGGAATCGACACAGGATTCTATCCCCTTGGATCGTGCACAATGAAGCACAACCCTCGAGTGAACGAAGTCATTGCACAACTCCCCGGAATTGCCGACATTCATCCACACCAACCAGAACACCATCTGCAGGGCTTGCTTTCAATCTACCATGAGATGCAACACATGCTGGAAATTTGTGCAGGCATGGACCAAGTGACCTTGCAGCCAGTGGCGGGTGCACAAGGCGAGTTCACTGCAGTGCGATGCATTCAGGAATACTTCAGATTGCGGGGCGAAGACCAACGAACCAAGGTCATCGTCCCGGATTCGGCTCACGGAACAAACCCCGCAAGCGCTGCGATGTGTGGATTTGAGATTGTGGAAATTCCAAGTCGCGTCGACGGGCGTATTGATCTTGATGCACTTCGTGCAGTGGCAGACGATACCACGGCATTGATGATGATCACAAACCCGAACACCCTTGGACTGTTTGAGGCTGATATTCTTGCTGCCTCTGAGATTGTTCACTCCGTCGGCGGCCAAATGTACTACGATGGGGCAAATTTCAATGCGATTCTAGGCATTACTTCACCTGGCTTGATGGGCTTTGATGCAGTCCACTTCAACCTCCACAAAACCTTCAGCCAGCCTCATGGAGGCGGCGGGCCTGGTTCAGGACCGATTGGTGTGAAAGCACATCTTGCCGATTTCCTTCCAGGACCAATTGTCAAGCAACGCCCCATCGCTTCAGGCGAAGCGGACCATGCGGTCGATGACATGTGGTACGGATGGCATGAGCCAACACACAGCATCGGGAAAGTGCAGCAATGGCACGGAAATGCCGGCGCTATCATTCGATGCTGGGCCTATTACCGGCGGTATGGAAATGGTCTCAAAACCATGTCCGAACATGCTGTTCTCAATGCGAACTACCTGCGCCACGCCCTTCATCGGGAAGCAGAGGCAGCTGGAGTCTCGAGCATGATCGTTGACGGTGCTGAAACCGATGTTGCAAAGCATGAGTTCACCATTTCTCTAGGACCTGCGAAGGAAGCCCATGGGATCTCTGCAATGGATGTGGCAAAAGGACTGCTCGATATGGGGTACATGGCACCAACTGTGTACTTCCCACTCGTGGTCCCCGAATGCATGATGATTGAGCCAACGGAGACGGAAAGCAAGGACACCCTTGATACATTTGCAGAGGATTTCGCAAAGGTACTCCAAGTTGATGCAGAAACGTTGCATAACGCTCCGATTACCACGCCGGTGCGTCGAGTTGACGAAGTCTATGCAGCAAGAAACCTCTGCTTGCGCCACCCATATGACGACGATTGATGCCAACGCGTAAATACGCTAACATGCTCCGATGACCATGGAACTCCGTGATTTTACCAAACACGGATGGCGCCGTACCAAGCTTGAATCAAGGGCGGCTGTCGCCCTCTTTCCTATGGCATGGGGTTTGCTCCCACTTGCGTTTGGATGGCTGATGTGGTTTACGAGCGTGAATGAAGATTTGATTCCATTTTTTGGTATAGCAGGAATGCTGTTGATCCTCTTGGGCGGCCTTGCTGGTTTGTCTTCACGGATGGGCGCTCTTGGCGCAAGTCGAGTCGGCATCGGATTGTTTTGTGTCTGTTTTTCCATTGTTGGATGGGCTTTAGTGGCTCAAGAAAGCATGCCTACGATTGCCGCATTGCTCATGTCTTCTTTCTCAGTGGTGGCACTCGTCAAAGGTCTTGATGTCGTGTTCAAAGATGCTGGCTATGTGTTTGAGCGCACTTGGGGTGCGAAGGTTCGCTTACCCGTTGATTCATTGCTTGGTTGGGAGATAAAGACGACTCGGTTCAGTCAACAAACAATGGCTAGCAAGCGGTTCAACTCAAATCAGTTTGTCACGATTTACGGGCGTTTAGTCGAAAATGAACCCACTCTTTGTTTTGATGTCTTGGGTTGTAAAGATAAGACGGAGTTCCAATCTCTTAACTTTGGTATCGATCTTGATGGGTTCACGGAAGCAATGTCAGACGCTGAGGAGTGAACAGATTTCACTCCCAAATCCGACCTTTCTCAAGAGGCATCTTGATGAACCACCCGCGCCGGCATCACATCATGGATGTGACCATTCTCTTAGGCTCCTCTTCGGACCTGCCAATCGCCGAAAAATGTACGAAAATCCTCGACCACTTTAGTGTGACCTACCAACTTCGTGTTGCAAGCGCTCACCGCTCTCCAGTGTTCGTTGAAGAAATCATCAACCAAGCTGAAGCTGATGGCTGCCAAGTCTTCATCGCAATGGCAGGTCTAGCCGCTGCTCTTCCAGGTGCTGTGGCTGCTTTGACGACAAAGCCAGTGATTGGTGTTCCGTGTGGCGGACGTGTACCCTATGACTCATTGTTGTCGATTGTTCAACTTCCGCCGGGCGTCCCTGCCGCAACAGTTGGTGTCGATCGTGGTGACAACGCTGGATATTTGGCCACTCAAATTCTCGCACTCAAAAATCCCGAATATGCTGCAGCACTCAAGCAAAACAAACTCGACCAAGTGGCAAGGGTCAAGGCTCAAGACGCAGAAGTCAACGGGGGAAAGTGAATGTTTGACACCTCGGAATTTATCGAGGAATCCATTGCTACGCTCCGCAACACCATTGATGATGTTGCCATCATTGCTTGCTCAGGTGGCGTCGACTCAACGGTTGCAGCCGTGATTGCAAACCAAGCGGTTGGCGATTTACTTCACTGCGTCTATGTCGATACAGGCTTCATGCGAAAGGGCGAAACCGAGGACATCGAGGCCCTTCTCGCTGCTCAAGGGATCAAGAACTTGGTCACCGTCAAAGCTGCAGATCGTTATTTCGAGGCCCTTCAAGGCGTCACCGAACCTGAACAAAAGCGCAAGGTGATCGGTGAACTCTTCATCCGTATCTTCGAAGATGAGCAGGAGAAAGTCGGCGCAAAATACCTTGTTCAAGGCACCATCGCACCAGACTGGATTGAATCTGGCGGCGGTGTACGTGACACCATCAAATCGCACCACAATGTTGGTGGATTGCCAGAGGACATGACCCTCGAAGTGGTTGAGCCACTTCGTGATCTGTACAAGGATGAGGTGCGAGATTTAGCCCGTGCCCTCGAAATCAATGTCGCTGAGCGCCAACCCTTCCCTGGGCCGGGCTTGGCGGTTCGTACGCTTGGAGAACTCACGCCAGAACGGGTTGCAGTGGTTCGTGAAGCATGCGCTATTGTCGAAGAAGAATTCGAAGCTGCAGCTGAAGCAGGTTTGATGGAAATTCCATGGCAGTACTTTGCAGCACTTCTCCCTGTTCGTAGTGTTGGTGTCCATGGCGATGTTCGTGCCTATGGCGAGACCATCGTGGTTCGTGCGGTTCAATCAATGGATGGCATGTCTGCCCGTTACTCAGAAATACCTCACGCTATTCTTCAAAAGATCAGCACCCGAATCACCAACACGGTGAAGGGTGCAGTCAACCGGGTTGTCTATGACATCACCCACAAGCCACCTGGCACAATCGAATGGGAATGAACCTGAAAGGTTTGAAATTACGCCGATTGTGGGGTTCGAACCCACGACCTTGGGATTAACAGTCCCACGCTCCACCAGCTAAGCTAAATCGGCATCGTTGGCCAATCGCCTCCCCTTTATGACGGCTTCGGGCATGTCACTCTCACTGAATGACCTTGATGAGTCGTTCAATTGGTTGTGTTTGTATGGAAGCAACGGTCAATGCATTGACCAGGTTCTCGCGCTGAGTCTCGTTCAATGGCTGGTTGTGGTGGAATTCAATCCACTTTTGGCCCGACCGAACCTGTTCTCCCTTGACGACGTTGAGGATGAAACCAACAGCGGGATCGATTTCGTCCTCAATGGCGAATCGACCTGCACCGTGCACTCTCGCAATCTCTGCTAAGACCATGGAATCAATGGATTCAACCCATCCGTCTTCCTGAGATTGTATCTCTGTGACGTGGCTTGCTTGGGAAAGCACGTCGCTTGGCGATTGCAGGAGTTCTTTGGCGACGGATTGTGATGCGCCTTGAGCGACACACATCTGTTGGAATTTTTCGGCAGCTCGCCCATCGTTCAGTGATTCAATGATGAGTCGACGCCCCTCTTGTTCACTCTCACAGCGACCAAGCAGCCACAACAATGCACCACCTTGCATGGCGACGAGGTTGATGGTGTCTTGTGGTCCCTTTCCGTTCAGCACGTGGACGCTTTCGATCACTTCGAGGGCGTTGCCGATGTGGGTGCCGATTGGTTGGTTCATGTCGGTGATTTGAGCCATGGTCTTAATGCCCAAGCCTTGAGCAACCCGAACCATTGATTGAGCAAGTTCAGTGGCTTGCGACTCAGTTTTCATGAAAGCAGCTTGACCACATTTGACATCCAACACGAGTGCTTTGAGCCCCTCAGCAGCTTTCTTGGACACAATGGATGCCGTGATGAGCGGTATGCTGTCGACCGTGTTCGTGACATCTCGAATTGCATAGAGCAGGCCATCTGCGGGCGCAATCGCATCGTTTTGGGCGGCGATGCAACAACCGATTTGATCCACGATGGTGCTCATTTGTTCAGGTGTCAAGGCACAATTGAATCCAGGAATGGCTTCGAGTTTGTCAATCGTGCCTCCGGTGTGGCCGAGACCCCGTCCTGCAAGCATTGGAACTTCAACGCCACAGGCTGCCAAAGCAGGTGCGAGCATCAAGGACATCTTATCGCCAACACCGCCAGTACTGTGTTTGTCTGCAATTGGTCGTGCTGTGTCCCAAGTTAACACGGCTCCAGAATGCATCATACCGGTTGTCAGCGCCACGGTGTCGGCGACGCTGATTCCATGTGTGTGGACTTCTTTGAGCCACTTGGTTATGGCCTCTATCGGAAGGGTTCTCGTTGCGACCCCATCGATGAACAGTTGCAGGTCGGATGGATGCAGAGGCGCTCCAGCATTGATGCTCTCGCACAAGCGTTCAACGAGGTCGCTCATTTGTTACCCTCTGGTTCTGCCAAGCCAATTTCGACGAGCCGTTGATGGAGGTACGCACCAGCCGTGATGGATTGATACTTCGCCTCGCCCCCCGTCATCTCGATAAATTCTGGACGAGGCGTCAGGTCAATCTCATTTCTTGGGTGGACAAACATCGGCATTGAGAATCGTCGACTCTTGGTGTCTTTTGGATTGACAACTCGATGCGTTGTGGAACGGAATAATCCATTGGTGAGGTTTTGCAACATGTCACCAGAATCAACAATGATGTACCGTGCATCACCTTCAACTTTGATCCAACTTCCATCATGGTCCATGACTTGCAATCCATCGGCTGTGGCTGTGACAAGGAGTGTGATGAAATTGATATCTTCGTGGGCTGCGGAACGAACTGCTCCTTCGGGAGCGTTATCTCCGACTGGAGGATAATGGATGATGCGCATGATGGTGTTACCTTCTTGGCTCATTTCGCCAAGCCATTCTTGTGGTTTGCCAAGGTATTGGCTGCAAGCAGAAAGAATGTCTTGTGAGAGGGATTCCATTTGGTTGAACAAACCATCGATGACTGGTTTGAACTCGGGGGCATCCTTCTCAGGCCACACATTTGGTGGATAGGTAGGGGTGTTTCCCTCGCCTGTATGAGTTCGTCCATTCTGCCAAAATTCCTTCAAGTCAGGGGCATCATTGTCTTTTGCATGTTCAACACCAAACGCTGTGTAGCCTCTCTGGTGGGCGATTTTTGGTTGCAGATAGGATTGTTTGATCGCTTTGGGCAAGGAAAAGAACGCATCCCCCTGTTGGTAGGCTTCATCAATCAGTTGGAGATCGATGCCGTGGTTTTCCAGCGCAAAGAATCCAATCTCCTTCAGAGAGTCTCCGACTGCTTTGATAAAACGTGCTTGCTGTTCCTCATCGCCTGAGCGGTCTGCGAAATCAACGGTCGGAATCTGTCGGGGCACAATCATCACTGGTTCCCAAAATCACTGATTTCTGATTTTAGAGAGAAGGCGCAACATTTCGATGTAGACCCAAATCACGGTGACAAGAAGTCCAAATGCAGCCCACCATTCTCCAGTCTTCGGCGAGTTGTTGCTGATGCCTCGCTCGATGAAGTGGAAATCAAGGATGAGATTGAATGAAGCAACACCCAGAATGAACAAGGTCACAAGAATTCCAATTGGGCCTGAGGAATGGAGGAATGGGACACCGACTGTCGTGAACATGGAGAGAAGGAAGGAGATGACATACAGTGCGGCCACTGCCATTGTGAGGCTTATGATCGCTGCTTGGAAAGCGGGTGTCGCCTTGATGATCTTTGCCGACCAAAGGAAATACATCACACCAATGATGCAAACTGTGCCAAGACCTGCTTGGAGAATAATTCCTGAGTAGGCGCTTTCGTAGGCAAATGAGAAGCCTCCAACAAACATACCTTCGAACAGTGCATACATCACTGCTCCAGGAGCAGGATTTTTCGGGCGAGCAAAAACCATCACAAGAACGGTGATGAATCCACAAATTCCGCCAATCCCGGTTAGCATCATCATCAAGCCAAGATTGCCTGATGTGCCTACTGAAACGGTCACGAGGGCTGTGAGTATTGTAATTCCAAACAGGACACCAATTTTCTGCATTGTGCCCTCATAGGACATGGTTTCGTAGCCAGGAATGGTGCTCCAGAAATTGTTCGACAGAACTGGGTTACTCGTTGAAGAGACTGCTCGCATGGGCAGGAATGCCATGAGGTCCCTTGTCAATCTTGTGTCGAATC
>Ga0206677_10000067_pt1 | contig 84881 bp, 75 predicted proteins | sample M130m12015metaG_FD_155475 | JGI IMG/M metagenome (GOLD analysis project Ga0206677, IMG submission 155475) | Ammonia-oxidizing marine archaeal communities from Monterey Bay, California, United States - M1 30m 12015 | ecosystem: Environmental > Aquatic > Marine > Intertidal zone | place: USA... | reverse complement strand
TTTTTTCGTTCACCCGTAACGTTGTCTTGTTTCGAGTAGGAGAAATTTTTGCGTTCGGGATTTGGCACGGGATGCGCTACGACAGTCGTGATGGGTAATGAAACGATGAAGTTAATGGTGGTAAGCGACCTAGATGGAACGTTGCTAGACCATAGCGATTATTCGTTTGACCTTGTTCTGCCTGTTTTAGATCGAATGGACGAAGCGGGGATCCCTCTTGTGGTCAATACCAGTAAAACAAGAGCGGAGTGGTTAGCGATTCGGGGAGAATTGGGGAATTTCGATCCTTACATCGTTGAAAATGGCTCGGCTATTTATGATGGCGAAAAAGTTGAGACTTTTGGCGTTTCGCGTGCCGAAATTCTCGATGTTCTTAAGTCTTTGCGAGGGAAGTTTAAATTTAAGGGTTATTCCGATGTTGGGGTGTCTGAGATTATGCAGTGGACTGGTCTGGGTCGGCAGTCTGCGGAACGATCCGCAGATCGACATTTCAGTGAACCATTGGCCTGGCAAGATTCGCCAGAGAAGGAGGATGAATTTTGCGATTTAATCAAGGAACGTGGCCTCAGAACTCTGCGTGGAGGGCGTTTTCTTCATGTTCTTGGCCAGACAGATAAAAGTAAACCATTGCAGTATTTTCGAAAAGAGAAGGTGGCGATCATTGCGCTGGGAGATCGACCTAATGACCTAGCGATGTTAAAGGCTGCGGATATCGGGGTCATTATCAAGGCCCCTGGCGATTATGTCTTAGAAGCAAAGGACATGCTCCTCAGTAAGGAGATTGGCCCTCGCGGTTGGGCTGAAATGATGACTCAAATTCTCGATCGACTTCAAATCCCACAATCAACAACAAATAATGGCTGATTTTCATCAAGGTGGCTCTGTTGCCACGCTTCACAATCTGACTGCTAGACCTCTGGAAGAATTGGAGGCCGAGCTGGTGGGCTTTTCAGAGAAACGACCAATGGGTTTGTTGCTGCCCTCGCTCTTTTCTGAACTCGAAACTGAGGCGATGCCAAAGATTCTCGATGAGGTGAAGAAAGTTCCATATTTAAGCCAAATTGTGATCGGTTTGGATCGGGCGAGTGAGATTCAGTATCGTGAAGCATTGGATTTTTTTGGAGAACTCCCGCAGCACCATCGGGTGCTTTGGAATGATGGGCCTCGCTTGCGCGCTCTAGATGCCGAGCTCCAAGAACAAGGACTTGCTCCGGAAGAAGAAGGGAAAGGAAGAAACGTCTGGTACTGCCTAGGGTATATGTTAGCGACCGATAAGGTGGAGGCGATCGCGCTGCATGACTGCGATATTGTGACGTATGACCGCTCGCTTCTAGCTCGTTTGATTTACCCAATGGCTAATCCTCAATTCAGCTACCAATTTGCGAAGGGGTATTATCCGCGGATTGCCGATGGAAGTCTCAATGGTCGAGTGACGAGGCTCTTAATCACACCTCTTTTACAGTCGCTCCAACAGGTATGCGGGGATAGCGATTATCTAAGTTATTTGGATGGTTTCCGTTATCCTCTGGCAGGGGAATTTTCATTCCGCAAGGGCGTGATTCCGGATATACGCATGCCGAGCGATTGGGGGCTTGAGATGGGGACGCTCTCAGAAATGTTCAGGAATTATTCCAATAACAAGCTTTGCCAAGTCGATATTGCTGAGGTCTATGACCACAAGCACCAGGATATTTCAGTTGATGATCGAGCAAAGGGATTGTCAAAAATGTCGATTGATATTTGTAAATTGGTTTATCGCAAGATGGCAGTTATGGGTACGGTTTTTAGTAAGGAGGTCTTCCGTACTCTTAAGGCCGCCTACTTTCGAAATGCTCTTGATTTCGTGGAGCGCTACAAAAATGACGCGATCATGAATGGCTTGGATTTGGACGTTCATAAAGAGGAGGAAGCAGTTGAGCTTTTCGCTGAAAACATTATCGCGGCGGGTAAAAACTTTTTAAGTACGCCGCATGAGAAACCGTTTATCCCAAGTTGGTCTCGGGTAAGAAGTGCGATGCCTGATGTCTACGAGCGCTTGATCGAAGCGGTAGAGGAAGATCAGAAGGAGTTTACGGGGAAATGAGCCCGCTAGACCACCTTAACCTTCGTATCGAGACTCATCTTGCCGCGATATACGGGAAGGGGGATCACTCGGCTCTGGTGGGGCGTTTGATTGATGCGATGCGCTTACATGAGCACTTTTTCGAGCCAGTGCCTTTTGCCAATCATTGGTCTGAGAAGGACGTTGCGCTGATTACTTACGGGGATTCGATTATCCCAAGAGAGGGAACACCACTCAAGGAGTTGGCTTCATTTGTAAGAGAGAGATTGGGCGACTCGGTTTCGATTGTTCACGTTTTACCCTACTTTCCTTGGACGTCAGACGATGGCTTTGCGGTTGCTAACTACGACCAGGTCAATTCTGATTTAGGTGATTGGTCTGATCTCGAAAATCTTTCGCAAGATTATCGGATCATGTCCGATCTCGTCGTGAACCACTGTTCGACTTCGCATGAGTGGTTCCAGCAATTTGAGAAGGATGAGGAGCCGGGGTGCCGCTTTTTTGTGAAAGCGTCACCTCTTGATGATCTGAGCGAAGTCGTGCGACCGCGAACGAGTCTACTTTTGCGGCCCACTGAGACGCCATCGGGAAGAAAGCATGTTTGGTGTACTTTTGGACATGATCAGGTTGATTTCAATTTTCGTGATCACGATCTCCTTGTTGAGTTCGTTAAAATTATTCGGACCCACCTCGACCACGGGATTAGTGTCTTCCGTCTTGATGCTGTGGCCTTTGTTTGGAAGGAGCCTGGAACGGAGTGCATTAATCTTCCGCAGACCCACGAATTGGTCCGTTTGTTCCGGACTTTAATTGAGCATCTCAAGCCCGATGCGGTGATTATCACTGAGACTAATGTTCCGAATCAGGAGAATCTTTCGTATTTTGGAAATGGAAACGAGGCACATGGAATTTACAATTTTTCGCTTCCTCCGCTTCTTTTGTATTCCCTGACTTACGGAGATTGTCGCTGTTTGATTCAGTGGTTAATGAGGATGCCTCCGGCCCAGCCTGGGACGATGTATTTTAATTTTATTGCATCGCACGATGGGATCGGGCTCAGGCCGGCAGAGGGCTTGTTGTCGCATGAAGAGATTCAATCTATGGTGGGCAAAATGGTGGAATATGGTGGGCTGATCTCTGAGCGCGCTCTACCCGGTGGGGGTAAACGCCCATACGAGATCAATATTAGTCTTTTTGATGCACTCCAAACCGAAGAGAAATTCCTGTGTGCGCATACTATCTTGTTGGGCTTAGAAGGAGTCCCAGCTTTCTATATTCATAGCCTGCTTGGAACGCGGAATGATCGAGAGGGTGCGATCAGTTCTGGAATGAATCGTCGGATTAATCGTCATCAATGGAATACGGACGAGTTGAGGAACGAACTCGAAAACGAAAAATCTCCTCACGCCAGTGTTTTGAAAAAGTTACTGGAACGAATTGATTTGCGAAGGGAGCAGGCTGCTTTTCATCCAAACGCAACTCAGTTTACTCTCCACATGGGAGATCAGGTCTTTTCTTTCTGGCGTCAATCGGTTGACCGACGAAGCAATATATTTTGTCTCAACAATGTTTCAGGTGAGGAACAACGGATTTCGGTAGCAGCCATAAATTTGGTTTCGACCGAAGAGTGGTTGGATTTAATTTCGGGAGATATTTTAGAAGATGAAGAGGGTGAGCTTGTGCTAGCGCCCTATCAATGTATCTGGCTAGCCAACCGCCGGAAACATCTTCCTTACTAATTAATCCTCGTTGAGGCGGGCGAGGAAATCTTTTACCTCGGGAGAGTCTTCTTCGGGAGACCATGAGGCGAATTCCTTGTCTGTCGCTGGATTATAGGGGCCTTTTTTGACTTCAAAGATTACGGTGTCCGGTTCGTGGACGATCATGCCATGCCAAACTCTTGGTTCGATATCAATGAGGGATGATGTGGGAGTCAGATGGTGCCGAGTGTGAATTGATCCTTCCGGATTGAAGATGAGAACTTCCAGATGTCCATTAAGAAGGCACACCGACTCAGTGGCTTGTTCCAAAGGGTGACAGTGCGGGCGAATATAAGTTCCGGGTTGAAGGAAATTGAGGAGGCGTTGGACCTTTGCGGTTTGTGTGCGCTGCACGGGTTGGATCATGCGAAGTCGGGAGCTTTTTCTAGAAGCAGATTTCCCTTTGGATAGGATTACCTCGTTGAGGGCAAAGACGTCTTCGATGGGATTGGGTAGGGCGTTTGGCATAGCTTCTCAAGGATACTGAGACCCTGCCGATTAGGCGAACTGTTATTTAGGGTGGATTAACTAATTTTCCGAGGTATCGTTTTCAACATGAACATCACTAAAAATGTTGTCGCATATTTTGTAGTTGGCAGTTTGACCCTGACGTCTTGTCAAACGGCAAATCCATACACCGGTGAATCCCAGCAAGCGAAAGCAACAACTGGCGCAATTTTCGGCGGATTGTTTGGAGCTGGGATTGGAGCCTTGTCTGGAGGTAGTAATGCGGAAAGGAAACAACGGGCATTACTTGGGGCTGGGGTTGGTGCCCTCGCCGGAGCTGGAATTGGGGCTTACATGGATAAGCAGGAATCCGAGCTTCGTCGCGAACTCGAAGGGGCCGGCGTCGGAATTAGTCGTAATGGAAACCAGATTACCTTGGTGATGCCGGGGGATATCACTTTCTCGACAGGAAGCTCGGGCATTGTTGGGCAGTTTTATCCGACATTGGCCTCCGTTGCGAAGGTTTTGAATAAATACAATAGGACGATGGTCGCGATCACCGGTCATACCGATAACGTGGGCGCGCGCGACTATAATTACCGCCTTTCTGAGGCCCGTGCCAGTAGTGTGGCTCAGTTCCTGCAGACTCAAGCAGTTGCGTCGCAAAGATTTCAAGTTAGTGGGCGGGGAATGGATCAGCCGATTGCCAACAATAATACCGCGGCAGGTCGCCAGGCTAACCGCCGGGTGAGTATTCAATTGGCTCCCCTTAATTAAAATTTTCTAATCAGGACAAACGGTGAAGTGGTTCCCCTACTTCGCCGTTTTTTGTGGGCGTTTTGATTGGATAAACTACGAGATTGACCGCACCCTTACGCCCCTATCCATTTTTATGAACCACCTTCTCGTCTTAATCTGCGGTCTCTCCTTCTTGCAATCCTGCACTCAGGAGGGACAGAATGAACGAGCCCGTTCATCCCCTTCTGAGTTCCAGTTCATAACTCCTTGGCAACCAGGGGGTGGGATGGGGCTTTATGTGCGGGCAGGTGGGGAACCACACCCGATTCAGGAAAATATTCGGAACTTTACTATGATCACTAAAAGGCAGTTTTCGCAGAAAGGTATCCCGGCTAATGCTATCGCTGCCGCAAGTTTTCTTGAGACTGGGGATTCCAAGGATGATCTTCAGGCTATTTATGTGATCAAAGAAAATGGTCAGGTTCAGGCTTTTCGAGGATATTTTGTGCCAGGCTTTGGGGGGCCGGTAGAGTGGGAAAAGGTAGACTTCTGATAGGCCTAGGAGCTGTAAGAGTGTCCGCAACAATTGGAACCAAGCTCGCAGGCTATTTGCTTTCTGGGGCTAATTCTAGCCGACCTTTTAGATGAATTCCTGATAGGTGGGTTTAATGATCAATTCGGGGACGACGACGTGTTGGGGGAGCTGAGCGATGGCGACAATTAGAGAGGCGATATCCTCGGGGTGCACCATGCGGACTTTTTGTTCGTCTGGGACTTTGACTGGACGTTCGTCTAGGATAGGGGTGTTAATCTCACCAGGAAAAATGCTGGTAATACGGATACCATTTCTAGCTTCCTCGGCGTTGATGGCAGAAGCCATGCCAGAGACACCAAACTTGGAAGTGGCATAGGCCATACCGGCAAGCGGGTAAGCACGTTTTCCTGCGATTGAGGAAATATTAAAAACGAGGCCGTCTCGCCGTTCGCGCATCGCAGGAAGGGCGGCGTGGATGAGGTTAAAAAAGCCAGTGCAGTTAATAGCGAGTAGTTTATCAAAGTCCGCAGGGTCAATTTCGCTGACCTTGCGTTTTACAATGTTCACTCCGGCCGAGTTGACAAGGATATCGGGCGCGCCAATTCCGGCAATGAGTGCGTCTACTTCGTCTCGCTTTGAGATGTCGCACTTGCGTGCGGAAAGCTGATCTCCGGCCACTGCTTCGAGCTTTTCAAGATTGCGTCCGCAGATGGTTACGGTAGCTCCAGCTTCAGCGAGGGCCTTTGCCGTGCCTAGCCCAACTCCGCTTCCACCTCCGGTAACGAGGGCTGTTTTTCCTGTGAGTGGTTTCATTTAGTCAAAGATAGGGAAGAAAGTGTTGAAGGCTTGTTCTCCGAAGATGGCGGGATCGTTAAAACGTTTGTGCTGGTCGAGAGCAGAGATCGTGTTGAGTTCTTCGGAGGTAAGAGTGAATTCGAAGAGATCGAAATTTTCGCGTAAGTGGTCGGGTGATTGTGTTTTGGGAATGGGAATAGTGCCACGTTGCATGGCCCAGCGAAGGGCGACTTGAGCGGTTGATTTGCCATGGGTCTTCGCGATTTCTTCGAGGACCGGGTGGGAGAGGATACGCTCGTGTTCCTCGGCCATGCCAAGGGGGAGATAGGAGTCTGCTCCGAAGGGCGAGAAGGCGGTGACCGCGACGTCCTGTTCCTGACAGAAACGGAGAAGGTTTTCCTGGCAAAGGTAGGGGTGCATTTCGACTTGCAGGACGGCTGGCTTGATGCGGGCGTAGGCAAGAACCTCACGAAGCATAGCGGTGCCGATATTAGAAACTCCTATGCGTTTGGTGAGGCCGGAGTCGATGAGTTCTTCCATAGCACGCCACGTATCGTAATAAGATACGGATACTGGCTTCATGGCTTCGGCTCCGGCGGTCCAGCCGGGAGGATACATTTTGTCGAAAGGAACGAATTCGAGCGCGATGGGGAAGTGGATGAGGAAGAGGTCGAGTTGTTCGAGCCCCAGATCATTCAGAGTTTTTTCGCAAGCGGAGCGAACATGTTGGGGCTCGTGGTAAGTGTTCCAAAGTTTGCCGGTGACCCAGAGGTCGTCGCGGGTGCACAGTCCGGCTTTGATGGCGGAGTCGATTCCTTTTCCAACGAGAGCTTCATTGCCATAGTCGGCGGCGCAGTCGAGGTGTCGGTATCCGAGCTCAATTGCTTGATGGACGATTTGCGGGGTGAGTTCTTCCGGGATTTTCCAAGTGCCAAGACCGGGAGAAGGTAGGGCTGAGCCATCGGGAAAGAGGTGTGCTGACATGTCACCAAGAGCTTAGGAAAGGAGAAGTGCTTCCGGCCAATAAAAAAGCCACTGAACGTAAGGTAGGTTGGCTTAAAATGAAAAATGCCAGGAAGCCACGGCAATGAGGGACAAGCTGCGGCTGCTACGTTTCCGTCCTGACCGGGTCCACAAGCCCACACTCCGCGGCTCCTGACGGGGGAGAGGTAAGGGAGAGCTGCGAGAAGGGCAATGATTTTTCTTCGTCAGTCGCAGAAAGTATCTACGAACACGACGAATAGAGCATGACGAAGAGGGTGAGACGATCTCGAGAAGTGCGACTAGAAAACCGCGAAACGAGATACGTGTCATTTACGTTATTTCGCTGCGTTCCAGTAAGTATCCATTTGTTCGAGAGTCGCTTCTTCCAAAGTTATTTGATCTCTTTTAAGGCTTTTTTCGATCTGCTTGAATCGGTGAAGGAACTTCTCGTTTGTGCTTTCGAGCGCTACCTCAGGGTCAACCTCGAGTTTACGCGCTAAGTTTGTGACAATGAAGAGGAGATCACCAATTTCGGCCTGGAGTTCTCTCGAGGCGGGAGCTCCGTTTTCGTGCTTCGCTAGTTCCTCTCGGACTTCGGCGAGTTCTTCGTCTATCTTCTCGGCGATGCCGGTGGTATCTGGCCAGTCGAAGCCCACCTTGCTGGCTTTCTTCTGGAGTTTAGCTGCTTTTAAGAGGGCGGGAAGCCCCTTGCCGACCCCATGAAGGTAGGGCTTCTCTTCGTGGCCTTTTTCGGCCCGTTTGATGTCTTCCCATTGGGCGAGGACGCCATCGGTTCCGCCGACGTTGGAATCGCCATAGACATGGGGGTGACGGCGGACCAACTTGTCGCTGATGCCGCGTGCAATGTCATTGAGGTCGAAACGTTTCCCTTCTTCGGCAAGCTCAGCGTGAAAGACGACTTGCAGGAGGAGGTCCCCAAGTTCTTCCTGCAGGTTTTCCTCATCGTTGGCGCGAATAGCTGCGACGGTTTCATAAGTTTCCTCGATGAGGTTGGAAACAAGTGATTCGTGGGTTTGTTCTGCGTCCCAAGGGCAACCGCCCGGAGCGCGCAACCGATGCATGATGGCGCGCAACCGCTCGATTTGGCGGCTGGGCTCAGCGCATTTGATCATTTCGTCGTCTGTCATGACTAGCGTCGGGCTTTGTCGAGCACCTCTTTTTCCTTCTTAGTCAGGGATTGGATGCCCTGAGCACTGATTTTGTCGAGGATTCGGTCTACTTCTTTGGTCAGTTCTAGAGGAGAGCGATTGCTTTCGCGCAAAACAGTGGCGTCACGGGTCTTTTTGATCCCCTTTTTGGTTGTGCCTGATCCGATCCGGGAAAGTTGAATCACAAATTCTTTGAGTGGAGGTAACTTGAGGACCGCGAATCCGAAGATCGCTCCGCCGAGGTGGCCGGCGCTTCCTCCAGCATTATGCCAATTTAAAATGACAGCCAAGGATTCGATAATGAGATAACCAATCGCGAAGGTTCGCATCTTTAGCGGGATGACGAAAAAGAGGAGGATCCGTGCGTCAGGTGCGATGAAATAGAACGCGGCTAATATTCCAAATAGGCCGGCTGAGGCTCCTACCATCTGAACGGCTGGGAGATAGGCGTCAAAAAACCCCGGTAAGAAGAAGAGCAAAGTGTAAAAGAGGGCTCCTGCCACCCCACAGAGGAGGTAGAAGGTCAGATAGGCTCGGCTGGTCATCCACCGTTCAATATGCGGACCAAAGAAGAGGAGCCCGAGGCAATTAGCGAAGAGGTGTCCTAATCCTGCGTGGAGAAATTGAAAGGTGATAAGACGCCAAACCTGAAATCCATAGAGTCCATCTTGGATGCTAAAGCTACCAAATCTGTAAAATGTAGATTCTTGTAATCGTTCACCCGGGCCGGTTAAAAGAATTTGTAAGAAGAGAACGGTAACATTAATGATAAGAAGCCACTTGCTGACTGGGGCCCCTTCGAAGGGGCCGGGCATGCGTGGCGGGCCGGATTGATAGTCAGGTTGCATGTATTCACGATCACTGTATCCCACGCCAGAGCAATAGCAGTGATTTGCAGGACTGGAAAATGAAACTTTTTCTCGAGGCGATTCCGGTTTGAACTAATACGCGATGACGCTGAGCGATCTCGGATGGAATAATGACTTTGAAAAGGCCTTTAATGAGGCCTCGAAGGATGGCTGGGTGCCTGGACGGTTGATTCGGGAGACAAAGATTAATTTCTCGGCCCTGCTTGATGATGCCGAGGAAGTTGATTGCGTGGTTGGTGGTAAGGTTTGGCACGATGCCTCCTGCGACGCCGAACTTCCTGCGGTTGGTGACTGGGTGGCCATTGAGTTGGGCGCGGGTGAAAACGATGAGCATATTATTCGAGCTCGCTTTCCCCGGAAGACCTGTTTTTCAAGAAAAGCTCCTGGTAAGAGTAGCGAAGAGCAGGTGATGGCGGCAAATGTCGATATCGTAGTTGTGGTGACTGATGCGGGATCTGATTTCAACCTCCGGCGCATGGAGCGCTACTTTACGATTATTCAAAAGAGCGGCGCGCGTTGCGTGGTATTAGTGAATAAGTCTGATCTCTTCGAGGCGGAGGTGAATGAAAAAGCCAGCCAAGAGATTCAGGAATTAGCTCCCGATTCGGAAGTTTATGTGACTAGTGCGACACGTCATGAGGGTTTGGAGGTTCTGAAATCTTACCTCCAAACTGGGATTACGCTCACCTTGGTGGGTTCTAGCGGAGTGGGGAAATCAACGCTAGTGAATCAATTGCTCGGCGAGGAATGGTTGTGGACCGGTGAGGTAAACGAAGTTACAGGTAAGGGGCGTCATACAACTGTGGCGCGAGAATTGGTGGTCCTCGAAGCAGGGGGAATGTTGGTGGACAACCCGGGGATACGTGAAGTCCAGATGTGGACAGATGAGGATACTCTACGTGATAGTTTTGCGGATGTGGAGGATTTGACAAATCAGTGTAAGTTCCGCGATTGTAAGCATCAGGGCGATAAAGGATGCGCGATTGAAAGTGCTGTGAAAGCGGGTGATTTGGATTTGGCCCGCTATCAGGGGTTTCTGCGCCTCGATGAAGAAATCGAGGAACTTAACTTTCGCCGCAAGAAGCGGCAAATGATTGTGGAACGCTGGAGTAAGAGAAATAATCGCGTAAAAGCGCGGAACCGTGATGACCGGATTGAGCTCGAAAAAGAGGAGCGTGGAGAGCTTTGAGAGTTGCGCTTATTCTGGACGCCCCCGCTGCCAGCTCTCGACTTTTCCATTGATGAATTTCACCCAGGAAGAAGCACTAGGAATATAGGCGACATTTGTTCCCATTCCGCCATTCCATCCCCAAGGGCCCCAACCGGGACCAGCGATTCCACTCCGACGGACGCTCCAACCAGGACCCCAACCTCGTCCGCTCCAGCCGCCCCAGGCTGATTGCAATACAACGGGTGAGAGGCTGTTGTAGATCCATTGCTCGTAGCGGTTCCCATCTTTCTCACCCTCAGCTTTACGATCGGGACCTCCCCAAGCAAGAAAGACCGCAGCGGGAGTCATACCGTTTTGGATTTTACCAACTTCGACGAGAGATTGTTGCTCTAGTTCTAGGGCGCGAAAAATTTTAGGATTTTTCGCGATACGAGAGTCCGGAGTTTGCGAACTACTGCAGCTCGCCGCAAAGAGCGCGAGAAAGGGAAGGACGAAAAACGCTCTCATTCTGCAAAGATTAAACAGTGTTTTCTAGGCGTGCAACCGGATTTGAAATCCTTTTCTGTGTCCTAGGAGATTGGGGCATGGTATTTGGGGCGAGGTGGAGTTGGCTCTCGGCCCCATCTTGGTTGTCTTTTACTTGGTAAGCTGGTGGAGAACTTGGAGGGTAAGTTTCCCGGTGTTTTCGAGGGCGCCGAAGGTGATTTTGTCCAAGGTGTCGCCTTTTTGGTGCCAGTAGGTTGCTTCGCTAAAGTTACCGATGAGGTGGAGGACGGGAAGGTTGGCGCGGTTCATGAGAGGGACGTGATCATCGATGATGGTCATAGGGTGCGGTCTGACCCAGTTTTGTAAGCTAAGTTTGGATGCAGCGGACTGGGTATGACTTTTAAGTTTTTGGTGGGTGTCTCCGCCGATCAGGAGGGGGATTTTTGGGTCGCCGACGATGTCGAGAACGATGCCGATTTGGGGTTTAACTCTGCGCTTGTCTAGTTGAGAGGCGTAGTAGCGACTTCCATAAAGTCCGTCCTTGCGATTGATGTTTTTGAGGATGGCTTCTTCGCCGTCAAAGAAAACGAGTTCGATATTTTGAGCTCCTTCGTTTTTCTCGGAAAGAACGCGGGCTATTTCGACGAGTACTCCGGTGGATGATCCGCTGTCGTTGACGCCGAGAAATTCAAATTCTGCGTAAAGCTTGGTGTCGAGATGGGAGCACAGGAGGAAGGGTGTTGAGGAGTTCCAATCGGGCTCGGATCCGGGCGAATAGCGGGCGAGAAGGTTTGTGAATTCTTGCGGGCCAATAGGGGTGATCCCAGTGAAGCTTTGGCGCTTAGTTTTCCAACCTAATTGCGCGAGCTTAGTTTCGAGGTAATGCAGGCTCAATTGGTAGGCTTCGGATCCAATAGGCCGTGGGCCGAATGCGGTGAGAGCTTCGATGTGGGTTAAAGCCTTTTTACCGGAGAATTTTTCGATGGTCTCCGCCGAAATAGTGCCTGTAATCGAAGCTCCGGAGACGGGTTTGGGCCCCTCTTTTTCTCTGCTACAGGCGATTAAGAAAACAAGGGCAATGGCGCCGGCGAAAGTGGTTTTGATCACGAGATCAGTCTAGGTCGAGACCAAGAAGGTTCAAGATTCTCCCGAGATCATCGTTGCCGTAGTATTCGATTTCAATTCGCCCCTTTTTATTGGTGTGATGAATCACAGTTTGGGTGGCGAAGTGATCGCGAAGGCGATTTTGAATTGCAGTGATATGAGGATCTACGACCTTCGACTTACTTGAAGACTTTTTACGTCCGGTTTTGTGATAATCTTGAACGAATTTCTCAGCCGAACGCACTGTCATGTTTTGTCGGAGTATCTGATCCGAAACTAAAATTTGCTCGTTGGGATCTTTGATTCCAAGGATGGCCTTGGCGTGACCGACAGTAAGGTGGCCATCAGCAAGATGTCGCTGGATGGAGGGTTGAAGATCGAGGAGGCGCATTGAGTTGGCTACGCTGGCTCTTGATTTGCCAACGCGCTTGGCGATGATGTCCTGTTTGAGCTCAAAATCTTTGGCGAGGCGGACATAGCCCTCTGCTTCCTCAATGGCATTAAGGTCCTGACGTTGTAGGTTCTCGATGAGAGCCATCTCGAGGACTTCGCGATCGCTCGATGGTCTTTCGATAACGGGGACGGTCTCAAGCCCAACCATTTTTGAGGCACGCCAACGCCTCTCACCGGCGATGAGTTCCATCTGCCCATCAACCTTGCGGATGATAAGGGGTTGGATGATGCCGAGTTGCTCGATAGATTGCTTGAGCTCATCGAGTGATCCTTCGGCGAAGTGTTTCCTTGGCTGGAGGGGGGATGGGACCAGATCGGAGATTGGCACTTGGCTTACGCTTTCGCCTGGCCTCAACTCGACCTTGGCATTTGGAACAGTGTCAGAAGAGGCGCCCCTAATTAGTGCCCCGAGTCCTTTTCCTAATGCCTTCTTCGCCATGACGGCTCATGAGATATCCAAGGTCTTCCAGAAAAGGAAGAATGGAATCGATCCTTAATTTATCCGAAATTCTGGACTGGCTCCACAGCCTTGACGTGACACGGATCTCAGGGCATCCCAGAGGGGTGAAAAGTCCACTCCTACTTTTATTCATCCTAACCATGAATGCGATTTGTCAGAGAAATGACGTGCCGCTTTCAACAGTTCCCAAGCGAAACATCGTTCCGATGGAAGTGAAAGAGCGTGCGCAAGCGGCAGTTCAGGAAGTAGTTAACAAGACAATCCGCGGAGATTTTCAGGCGGCTTTGGACTCAATGAATCCTGAATATTTAAAGGTGATCGCTCGTCCCTTCGGTGGGCCGAAGAGGTTGAAGGCTCAGTATTTAAAGCAGATGAAGGAAATGGGACAGAACGGAGTCACTTTCCAAGCTGCCATCACTCGTAGGGCTGATATCGCGTTCGAGGTGGATTATGGCTTCGAAGATTTCTTGGTAGATGGAGAAAAGGTGATGGGGGAAGATGGAAAGCCCAAGAAGGTTGCACGCTATCGCAAGTGGATGGTTTTCGTCCCGACAGTCAAAGATTTTCAGTATCTCGACCAATCGAAGAAGCCTGCGAAACTTCGCCGCTTTCGAAAGTGGGAATATGAAATCGCGATTTCTCCAAAGGAGCAAGAGAGTTGGACCTTCGTCAATGGCAACGGTATGAACGCGCTGCAGCTAAGGAAGATCTTTAAGTTTCTTCCGAAGGAGGATAAGGAATTTCAGTTCCCCGAGGTCAAGGTTGAGGAACTTAAGTAACTTCGTTTTAGATTTAAGATGGGAAAAAATAAAAAAAAGGATCGCAAGCATTCCGAAGATAAGCAGGAACGTCGTATCGAGAAACTTCGCAGACGGGGTGAGAGCGACTTTGTGGAAGTTCGCGGATCCGTGATTCACGGCCAAGGAGTTTATTGCATCGATCCAATCGAGAAGGAGCAATACTTTATTGAGTACGTCGGCAATCGTGTGAGCAAAGAGGAAAGTGAAAAGCGAGCTTTGAAGCAATTTGAAGAGCACGAGAAAAGTGGTGCGGCGGCGGTTTATATTTTCAATCTTACTAAAAAGTGGGATCTTGACGGTAACGTTGAATGGAATCCAGCCCGCTTGATCAATCATTCTTGTAATCCGAATAGTGAGGCGATTCAGGATGGGAAACGGATTTTTATTCAGGCTCTGAGGGATATTGGAGTGGATGAAGAGATTACTTTTGACTACGGGTTCGACGTCGACTGCTATGAGGATCATCCTTGCCGGTGTGGCTCGTCTGATTGTATTGGATACATTGTGGGTCGCGACTATCACGATGATTTGGCCGATCGCCTCGCTGCGAAAGAGACCTCAGATGTTTCTTAATTTTTCCAATTTGGCAAATCCTTTGAAAGCGTGCAATCTCTAGGGACACCATGAAAGCGATTCTATTTATTTTGGCCGTGACTACGGGGTTGGCTTTTGCTGGCTCACCTGAGAGAGCGCGCCTCATTTCGCGCGCTTTTGACCAATCCTATCAACAGTGGACTAGCGATGTTCGCACTGCCGCCACTAATGATGCCCAAAATGCAGCGTGGCGGCGTCGCCCAGATGAAATCGAGGTTGGTCGAAAGATCTGGGAGGAAATCCGGAATGATCTTGATAAATCTTGGGCCCTTGAACCAGCAGCTTGGTTGTTGGTGAATGCCTCGACTTATGCGGTCAAGCAAGTGAGAAAACCCGCGCGACGCGGAGATCCGACTCGCCCGGCAGGTATCATCAGGGAAGCTGTTCGAAGCAATCATCTTCTAAGTCCTAAGCTTGGTTCCTACTGTATTGCATTGACGCACATTCAGGATCCACGATCCATGGCGCTGCTCGAGACCATTGAGAAAGCCAACCCTTCCGAGATGGTTCGCGGGGCTTCTGCTCTGGCGCAGGCTATTTTGCACCGTCGTATTGGTGGAGGGAAACGCGGCATGGCGATTCGGCAAGATAAACTCCGCAAGGCGATTATGGCGCCTGATCTAACCGTGGGAAAGACCACTACTCAGGCAATTCTGAGGGATGAACTCTTCCGTATGAGCCGACTCAATCTTGGTGCCGAGGCTCCCGATTTTACGGGTGTCGAAGTGACTCTCAATAAGTCTTCTCTGAGTGACTACCGTGGGAAGGTGACTATCCTCTTTTTTTGGCATGCCCTCATGCCGGCGCATGACGAAAGTCTTGCTCTAATGAAAAAATATCAAGAGGAGTTTGCAGACAAAAATATTCAAATTTTGGGTGTTAATATGGACGATCCGCGCACTTTGCGCAGGCATATTGCGGAGGGAACAGTGAATTGGACGAACTTTTCGGATTCCACTCAATCGATTACTAAGATTTACCGAATTGAACAATGGCCCTTTGTTTACGTTCTCGATGAGGAGCACAAGATTCGCTATTCGGGTGAGCCAGGGGCTTTCGTGAAAATTACCGCTGAGGATTTAGCCCGTCAGGTTGCTGCGGGTGAGTAGCCCTTGAATTTTATTTGGCCAAATCTTTCAAGCGCCTCGGCTCGCGGGATTTGAAGTTCAGGCCACGCTGTTCGAAGCGATGTTGTTGGATGTCGATGATTAAAACACGCCGTTCCGGTAAGATGTGTTTCCAAGATGTCAGAGGCATATCAGAAATAATGATGATAGTATCTTCGGCGGGAGTTGCTTCGATTTCGGAGAGGACGTCATGCGCTTCAGTATGGTTGGACCGTTTAGCTTGAGCAAGGAGAGTCAGGGTGTCGCTCCAAGCCTCGGCGTGGAAAGTCTTTTGACTCTTCCAGGCCAGAAAATCGGCTCGAAGATTCGCGGTTACTCCGATTCCTCTGAGGTGTCTCAGGGTCCCGCAGGCTAGTGAGAGCGAACGCTCAAACAGGTCGGTGCGAATGAGGGTGTGATCGGTTCCAAAGCTATGGAAAATGACAACTGCATGGTGGGGGCGTAAGCCTGGTGGGTCGTATTCCCGGACCCTGGGGCTTCGACCTCTTGCCTGAGATCTTATGGTGGCTGGCCAATGAATTTGCTTGGCTCGATCACCTGGTTGGTAAGGGCGCAGTCCTCGTGGTTCTCCAGGAGTGTCGCCGGATTGGAAGCCTCCACCATCCCACGCATCATCGAATTCACCGTTCGCAAAGAACTCTTTTGGGACAAGAGGCTGAGGGAAGACCAAAATCTCATGTTCAAGGGTGATTTTTTTCGAGAAACGAAATATCCCCAACGGGAAGGCTGAGCTTAAAGTGCAGGGGTGATCCGAAATAGCCCCCCTTTTGGCAATACTTCCCCGGAGTTTACTTGTCGAAGAGGAGCGGGCAGCAGTCCATGTCGCATGCGTTTCAATTTTGGAAACATGGGACAAGTTAAGCTCAAGATTTGTGCTGCAGGCATCGAAAAGATTCCGCTTGTTCAGCTGGGTGAGCCGCAAGTCGAAAGAGGTGTCAGCAAAGACGCGGGAGGGGGCAGAGAGTTTAAGGTGGATGCCCCGGAGGTTCCATTTTCCGAATACTATTACCATAAGTCCTAGTAGGAGTCCGGCGGTGCCGAGTGCGATTAAGTCGCCATCGATTCGGAAAACCCCCACCATTGTGAGGGTGAGCGCAACAAGAAGAAAAAGAATGCCGCGCGGAGTGACTGTCACGGGAGGAGTCTGAACAATTTGTTGATTGGGTCCAGCTTCCATGTCGTCTCGACTGGTCTAGGCTTTTGCTAAGGCTTGGGTGAGAAAATGAACATGCGGGCGGGTTCAAAATCGCCTTTAAGCAGTTCCAGACTTGCCAAGATTGATCCGCTGCCGAAGACTGCGCCCGCTTTCGAAACGAAAGGCCTCCGTGGCGGAATTGGTAGACGCTGTGGATTTAAAATCCATTGACCCTAGGTCGTGCCGGTTCGATCCCGGCCGGAGGTACTTCGTGCGCGAGGTCATTGTTAAAGGCAATGCTTACTTCGATTTTATCGATGGGCAGTTTTTGGTGGGTGAGATTTAATGACTGCGATGCGAATTATTCTTTGTCTGCTGCCTCTATGGTTTCTGAACTCTGCGTGCACCCATACTTCGGGATATCGCCAGACGCCGGAGTTGACTCTTGAAAAGCTCAACCCAAAAGTTTCTCTCGGACATGTTGAAATCGATGATCAGGGTGAATTGATTAGCTTTGATCAATTAAAGCGGGTGACAGCCAAGATTGAGGCCGAGTCAACCGAGCCTCTGTTGATGGTCGTTTATATTCACGGCTGGAATCATAATGCTTCGGAGCGTTTGATCACGGGGGCTGGTGACCTCCATGATTTTCGGGAGATGCTCAAGGATCTAGGGGAAGCTAGTGGGAGAAAAGTGATGGGAGTTTTCGTGAGTTGGCGGGGAAGGTCTTTGGCAACTTTTCCAATTGGAGTTGATTATTTTCATCGGCATGCGGCAGCGCGAAGAGTCGGTGGAGTTTCAGGGACTGAAGTGCTTCACGAGCTAGGTGCCGCAGCACGCGGAGCTAATTCGAAAAATCGAATTGTGATGATTGGTCACTCGTTAGGCGGTGCAATTCTTGAAAGTGCGATGGCGGAGTCAATTTCAGCCCGTGTTGCGATGGATTCTGCGCGCGGACGGAAGCTGATGCGCAAGGACTTTCCGGCGGACTTGATGGTTTCTATCAACTCTGCCGAGTCTGCAATCTATGCCCGGCAGCTTCTCTCGACTTTTAAGAACCGTGGCATCAAGAATGTTGAAGGAGGGCCTCTTATGGTTTCTTTAACTAGTCAGCGCGATTTCATTACGAGTGTTTTTTGGCCTATGGGAAATCTCATGGGCAGATGGGTTCCAGGGCTTAATTTTTTCAATACTGGAGTTGCCGGGATGTATCGCAGGGACCCCAAGAGTGATAAGTTGCGCGGGGGGCAGGCGGCAGCTCACAGGTCGACAGTGGGACATTTTAAGCCACTATTCAGTCACGAGTTTGAAAAACTAAAGAACCAAAAAAGGTCTCTTGAGGAGCTTTATTGGGACAATAGAGATGCGCGCGAATTAGATGGATTTCTTGTTCGGGGTGAAAAAGAGGTCTACCGATTCTCGAGGCCGAAAGGTCCCTATTATAATGACACGCCTTACTGGATTGTCCCCATTCCTGGCACCTTCATAAGGAGCCATCATGATCAGTGGAATCTTAACTTTGTGGGCCTGCTGGCCGCAATGATGTCGCTGACCCGTTAGGGTTCCGAAGGCTATTTCCGAAGGCCTAATTCACCTTCGATATCCAGTTGGCGAAGTTGTTCTTCGGTGAAAGTTTCGCGGAGCTTTTTTTGGATGGCTTCATTTCTAAGAAGTGCTCCGAAGTTGCGGCGGTCGTATGCTCTTTGAATTGCGGGGTCGACTGGGATGGCATCAGGGATGAATTCGACTCCCTGTTGTGAGCTCATCGTGGCAAACTTCTCGAGGTTCTCTTCTTTGACGATCGCCAACTTAGCAGCATTGGCTTCGACCGGGTCGTTTAGAAAATCAATCTTCTGGTGCCATTGTCCAATTTGACTGCTGTCGATCCATAGTTTTAATTTTGCAAAGATTGGCTCTCTACTAGAGGCGTCGATTTTACCGCTGACATATTGAGTTAAGCGATCGAGTTCGGAGACCGTGCCTGCGTAACGCACGCCAGTGAGCATGAAGTAGGTAAAGCTAGCACCAAGAAGGAGCCCGAAAATCCCTCCGGCCATTCTGAATCCTCCGGAACGTGCTTGATTATCTTCTTTATTTTTTCCAGCAAGAAAGGCAGAGATCTTCCGGAAGACGACAACGGTGAATATGAAGGTTGAAATTCCAAGGGCCGTTGACATCCACGGTTGGGGCTTGTCGACGGCCTTCTGCGCGATTTCGAATCCGTTATTATAAGCCCATAATCCAGCGATGGCTCCGAGGGACAGGGCAACGAGATTTAAAAAGAAGGAGACGAATCTCTTCAAAAACCCGAGAATGGTGAAGAGCGCAATAACGCCTCCAATTAAGGTCAGGGGTGAAAGTTGGTCCATTGGATTAGCTTAGACGAGATCTTCCATCAATCGGTTCATGGCGTGTCCGTATTCAACGTAGGAGTCGTAACATTGCCGCCAATCAGGCTCTTCGCCTTCGGTCGAGTGAAAGACAGTGGCAACATGTGGCTCAATGGCAAGGCCACCGTTGTAGTCATCATCTTTGAGTGCTCTGAGAATCTCGACGACCTTTGCCTGACCTTCGCCAGGAAGGGTGTATTGGGTGGGCTCGGTCTCGCCCACGCCGGGATTAGTACAATCCTTAATATGAACGTGAACGACGTGTTCTTTGACTTTGTTGTAAAATTCAAGGGGATCCTGCCAAGGAAAGGGCTCAGGCTTGGAGCGGTCGAGTTGAAAAACAGGATTGGCGGTGTCGAAGATCAGTTTTAAGCCTGGAACTTCTTCTACAAGGCGAAGGGTGTGGTCGGGAGAGAAACCGCCCCAATTCATACAGTTTTCATGAACCGCTTGGAGCCCGGCATCGGCAAATCGAGCGTGGATTTCGCGGAGGCGTCGAAAGCGTTCTTCTTCCTGCTGGTCGTTTCCCCAAGGTTCTTGTGCATATGACATAATGCGGATCAACTTGGTATCGAGGCGCTGCATGCGGGGAATCGCTCGCTCGATTTCAGCAAGGGTAATATCGAAGTCGGAGGTGATTTTCTTCCCCCAATTGCCAATCAAGGAGCCAAATTCAGGGATGGTGATACCGGAATCGTTGAGTTGGCCTGCGACTTTATCAAACTCATCATCAGGGAGTTCGTGAAGATTGGCCCCGTTCACCCCCCGTGCGGAGATGTGGGTCCAGCCAATTTCCTTTGTCGCTTTAATTTGGGTGGCGAGGTCTTGAGCTGCTTCATCTGCGAATCCGGTCAAATACATGAGTTGTGATTAACCCGAAAATCGAGAAAGGCCAAAGCTGATTCTTAAAAGAAAAGAGAGCGTATTTTTGGCTGTTTGGTGAATTGTTCTACGACAAAAGGTTGCTATTGGGATTGAGTCTCAATACCAATAGCCATTCGGAAGACCTTAATCCATCGCCAGTCCGGTAGTTTGGACTTTGAAATTTGGCATCTCACCGGGAATCCCGGTGAGGTTGGCTCGTGGGCTGATGTGGTAAAAAGATCCTCGCTTCATCTTGTTTTAAATCAAAAAGGGGAGGGCCTCATGATGGATGCGGGAACTCGCCTCACGCTCCTTCCCGCGACGGCGGGTCTTTTTACGACTGGAAGTAAGGCGGGTCTGATGTCAGCGACTCGATTCGCCTCCGATGCTGGACATAATTTTGTGATTTTAGTGATCGCGATCGAATCGGTAGAGCGGGTCTTTGGGCCGGTGGAGCTTATCATGAAGAAAAATTTGGGAATTCTTCGCCGCTGGTCCGAACGCGAGTCAGGCTTCTTGGGCGATTTGGTCAGTCCTCCCATTCAATCTGCCGTCGAGAAGGCATGGTATTTGGCTAAGACTTTAGAGATTTTATCATTGCACTTGTTCCGTCAGCCCAAGGAAGAACCAAGCTTCTTTTGCTCGATGATTAAATCAAATGCCCACCGCCATGTTCGCGAAGCCTTAATGCTGCTAGAGGGAAGGCTAGAGCAGGCCCTTGATTTGAAGAAGCTAGCTCGAGATGTGGGATGCGCTCCTCCATACTTGAGTCGTTTAGTGAAGCAGGAAACAGGGAAAACGCTTCTTTTGCATCTAAGATCATTACGCATTTCTAAAGCAGCCGAAATGCTTTCAGAGAATCGGCTCAATGTGACCGAGGTTGCATTGGAAGTCGGATATCAATCGCTATCTCACTTCTCGAAAGCATTCTCTATGGAACAGGGGATGACGCCGTCCCAGTTTCTTAAAAGAAGTTCGTAGGGGCTGATTGCGTTTTTAAAAACGAATGGAGTTCATCCCATCTTTTTCACAACCCAGAGTCAGGGGATCATAACCGACAACAAGTAATATGTCATTTTTTCGATAGCGTTCGAACCATGACAAAAAACATACCGGTCGTTTTTCTTTCTTCGTTGGTCATTGTTTCGGTGGGAGAAGCAAGTATAGTAATATCTCCGAAAAACAGCGTGATGACGTCAGGTTTTTTTCAAGGAGTGGATCAGGTTAGAGGATACGATGGTGATTCACGTTTAATTCTAAGAGTTAGTTCTCCGGAGCCCTTTGGGCTTGGACAGCCCGAAGGGATTTACTTTGACTTCACCTCGTTTGATCCTACCTCCTTTAGAAATCCGGTATCTAGCGCGGCTTTTTCGGTAACCTCAGTAAGTGGTGGTTTCAATGCGGATGCAGACCTAGAGAACCCATTCTTGGTTTCTGCTCATGGGCTTAGTGCAAACCCCTTGCTAGCTATTGCAGATGATACTAACCCCGATGGGATGATGAGCGCTGTCGAGTTTGAATCAACTCACATCCTAAATGTTGTCTCTTCGGCTTCGGTAGATTCCTTCGGACTCGTAACGTTTGATGTCACTGATTTGATCAATGATTGGATTGATCAAAAAAACTCTAATTATTTCATCGCGCTGACGGGTAGAGAAGATGGTTCGGGAAGTGATTTTCTTCATGGATTTTCTAATAATTCCGAAGTCCCAGGAGCAACCTTTCTCAGGGTAGTGCAGATTCCTGAGCCGTCTGCGCTATTTTTGCTCACGATCGGAAGTCTTGCTTTATTGTGGCATAGGCGTCGGGGTATGAAGCTTTTTCATCCTGATAGTGTCTCTCTTTAAAATTTAGAATCTTAAGGTTATGATTCAGGTTGATTGTTCTAGTCCTTCATTTTGGGAAGGTTTATCTACTCTAGGAATTTGCGAGTATGAAATAAGATTTCCGATGTCTTCAAGTAGAGGCGAAATTAATCTTTCGTCCGGGTATCTTTCAGATGAGGATTTTTTCATTCCCGAAGCTGGATTCTCTTTTAAAGGGGCTTCCCGTGGCATGGTTTATGCATCAGTCAAAAACGCTAGCCTGTATTTCGTCTCAGAGAATCGTGAGTTGGCGATCGTTTTGGAGCCAAAGTTGGCTTCTTCCAGGCGCCAGCTGTATTTTATAACTGGAGCATTTTGTGAAAAAAATATGACGGAGGACTTTGAACGGATCTCTGTAAAAACTCCAACTCTTTGTCCGTGTTGCCGAGATGCCGCCCATTTGAGAACCGTTAGAATGGCGCAAAATCCACTTACTACAATCTTGGCTAGGACTATCAATAAAGAGATTTCTGTCACGATTTCGATGTCTAGCAGAGATGGAACTTTGGTGAGTTCACACGCCCCCCTAAATCTTTTAAAGAAAAGAAATTTCTTAGTTTCCGAGGGTCAGAGTTATTCAATGGAAGTCGATATGAATCATCTATATGCATTCCGCCTTGTCCAAGCGGAACTCGATGGAGAAGTGCATCAATTGCTATTACTATTTAATACTCACGGAGAAAACTTTTGTGAGATTTCGGCAAAATCTTCTGAGGTAAGAGAGCTTTGGCGATCAGTTCTGAATTGTGAAAGAAGTTCTTATACAGCCGCAGGATATGACGATGACCAAGTGTAGCTAGGGGGAGTCTGAATTTTCGAAAAGGAAAAATACCAAGGTTTAAATAAGCGCCAAAGAAGCGCAATTCATCGCAAGCAGATCTCGGGAATATATGAGATAAAATTGACGATGATGGTAATTGACCAAGTGAAAACTTCTTCTCGTTCAAGTTCTGTTTACGAGTCCTTGGTAAATCGTTTCCCGCCACGGGTCATTCGTTCTCGTGAGTCTTATTTGAAAACGCTGTGTCATATTAAATCATTCAAAGGACGATCACGGAAACTAACCGCTGACGAGCTTGACTATCTCTCATTACTTCACCTTTTGGTAAAGCGATATGAAGGACCAGAAGAAAAACCACGGGCTGTTGAGTACCTCAAGAAACTTCTAGAAGAGCATAAATTACGGATCAAAGATCTTTCGAAAATTCTGGGGAAATCCCCGCCTCTTTGTTCAATGATCTTGAATGGGCAGAGGGCTATCACTCGGCAGCACGCGATGCGCCTTGGGAGGTATTTTGGCCGCGGCCCGGATTTGTTCCTGATGTGAGGGCTGTCAATTTAGCGCAATAATTTGACAAGTGATCGCAATTCAAAGCATCCAAAAAGTGTAATTGTGTTGGTTGAAGTAAATGAAAATATACCTGACTTTCCTATCTACGATAATCACTAGTATCTGTGCTCTCGCGGATTCACAGAAGTTTGCACAAGATCGCGCTGCAATCCTCGCAATGTCCGGGGCCTTTGAGGTCGAGTTTAATTTTGAAGAAACCGTCTCCTTAGATGAAGGTTACAAGCTCAAAAAACCGTATTTGGCAGACGCCTATGAGCTCGTAGAAGTGGCTCAAGATACGGGTAAATCGATCACTCTTCAGCATTTATTAGTCGTCGGAGATGAAGATGGTCCGGTCGTTATTAAACACTGGGGACAAGTATGGAAATATGAGGATCGGAGGACTTTGAATTATGAAGGTGGCAACACATGGCTGCCTGTGACTCATTCGAATGCGGATGTCGAGGGGACCTGGACGCAGTTTGTGACACAAATTGATGAGAGCCCAAGATACAAAGCTTTTGGGGCCTGGGTTCATACCGCAAATACCTCAATCTGGACATCTAGACTCTCGACACGTCCTCTTCCACGTCGTGAGTATACTAAGAGAAAAGATTATGATTTACTAATGGTTACGAATCGGCATGTGATAACTCCCGAAGGCTGGGTTCACCAACAAGAAAATAGCAAGCTTGTTTCTCGCGAGGGAAAGCGAAAATTTCTTTGTATGGAACGAGGGTTGAATCAATACAGGAGGGTTTCGGATGAAAATTCAAAAGGAGGATTCAAGCTGGCTAGAAAAAAATGGGATCAAACGCGCACTTTTTGGGGCCAGGTTAGAAATTGTTGGGATCAAGTGATTTCAGATACCGATGAACCTATTCGTTACGCCCTGATAGTGGATGGGAATCGGTTGATGTCTGAGGTTAATAGTATGGCACGGAAGGCCGAGAAGGGTGAAGCGATAAACCAAGTAGCGATTCGTGAAGTCCTTACCAAGTTCCTTCGCTAGATTTATCACCATGTCTGTCTCTGTCTAGATGACTCGGCTTGCCCAATTTTTAGCGTTCTTTTTCTTTTTCTCTTTTTTTGTTAGAGGGGAAGTGACGGAATTAGGGGAGGTCCAAGTGATGGCTAAGCTAATCAAAGATGGCAAGTTGAGGGGGAGCACAACCTCGATTAAGGCAGAGGATCTACTCAGCAAAGGAGCAGTGAACTTACCTGATTCATTGCAGCGTGAACCCGGAGTTTCGGTGCCGCTTGATGTTGCTGGAGTTGATTCTTTAGTGCCTTATTTGGAAGGTGGAAGTAACTCGATCAACATTCGTGGTCTTGAGGGAAATCGGGTTCAGGTGTTAGTTGATGGTATTGCGCAGCCAGATGATTTTGTCGTAAGATCTTTTCAAGGCTCTGGAGGGCCAGGTCGAATCTATTTCGATCCAGCAGTTTTCTCCTCGCTTGATCTTTTAAGAGCTGCATCGCCGGGAAGTGGCTCTTTAGCGGGAACGGTTGCGGGTCAGACTGAAAGCCCATTCACGCTTTTAGGTGATTCTTTGATTGGTAAAGCTTTTAGTTCAACCTCGACTTACTCTTCGAATAATCGAAGTTGGAATGAGAGATTTTCCGGCGCTTGGGGTAATGGCGACCTTGCTTCAAGCATAGTCTATAGTTACCGACAGGGGCATGAGCTTGAAAACAATAGCGGTATTCCGGCCAACCCAACTGATGCGAAGAGCCATGCGGTGGTCTGGAAAACTGTCATCCGAAATGGTAGTCTTACCGTATTACCAACGATTGATTTTTTTAGATCAGAAGCTTTTACAGATCTAGATAGTATTGAGACTGAATCGCTCATTGGGCGAACAATCAATGCGTCAAGTGATTCGGTCAGGAGTCGCTTTAGGGTTAGTCTTGATTTTGATTTTGAGCCAGACAGTGAAGATTGGTTTGCTGATAAATATACGGGTAAAATTTATAGTCAGACATCTGAGTCACGAAATTTAAATTTACAGGGTGTTCTTACTCCTTTTGGAGGGCTTCGTGATCGGGTCAACGATCTTTCATATTACACCAATAGAGCGGGTTTAAATTTAGCTGCTTCAAAAGAGCTTCAGATGCACTCCCTTACCTATGAGTATCAGGCAGCCCGGAGCGATGTCTCTGGCTCATTAAATCGGCAGGATGGCCTGACTGCCCCCAGCGATTTTCCGAATTTAGCTCCCTCTATTGTTTGGGATCACTCAATAACAATGGTAGATAAAATAAGCATCGGCGATCGTTGGTCCGTTTCCCCTGCGCTCCGCTTTCAGTATTCTCGTGTTAATCCTACCAATACTCCAGAATTCCTAGCGCAGACTTCGCTACCCGTCTTCGATGAAGTCGGGAGATTGATTGGGCAGCGGACCATTGCGGCGATTGACTATGAGAATAAATTTCTATCGCCAAGTCTTCTTCTTGAATACGAAAAGACTGACGAGCTTTCTTTTTTTGGGAGTTTCACTCGAGGTTTCAGAAATCCTACAGCAGAAGAGTTAGCAGGCGTCTTTGTTCACCCAAATAATCTGTCGATCTCGCTTCCTAATCCAGATCTTAGAGCGGAAGATTCTGACCTGTTTGAGCTTGGTTTTCGCCATGAATCTAGCTCATGGAATTCAGTCTTCACTGCCTACTACAATCGTTATGGGAACTTTCTTGAAAGTAATGTTCCAACTGGCGAGGTCATTGACGGCCTCAATGTGTTACGAACAGAAAATGCCACGAACACAAAAATTTATGGAGTAGAACTAAAAAGTGAGTGGTCTGTTGGTTGCCTGCGACTTGGTGGAACTTTTGGCTGGTCGGAAGGAGTGAGTGGGGACGCTCCCCTCAATACGGTGGAACCTTGGAAGGCGGTTGCTTGGGCTGGCTTTACTGGTCCCGACGAGAAGTGGGGCATGGAGTTGGCTGGAACTTACGTTGCAGCTAAGCCAGAGGCGAAAATCACAGGGGATCTTCCTGCGACGGATAATTTTTTCCTCCTTGATTTAATTGGATATTATCGCTTTTCGGACAGAGCGACTCTGAGAGGTGGTGTACGAAATTTACTAGATCAGGAGTATGTTTTGTGGGCTCGTGCCAACCGGGGAAGCGGTCACGCCGGAGGTATAACAAGCGGTATCGACACTCAGCCTGGAGTCAATGGCTTCCTTGCATTCGAAATCACCTTCTAATATGCAAGTCAGCGTTAGGGAAAGACAACTCAGCGGCAGCAAGAAAAATAAAGGTGAGACATGCTCCCACCCGGATGAAGAAACTGATATGTTTTCTCACTTTGAATGCGCCAGTTTTTGGCCAACTTATTACTCCTTCTTGGAGAGGTGATGAGGGGACTTCTCATGCTGAATGGGATGTTTTCACTGAGGCAAAGTTTGCTCCAAACTTCCCAGATGTTGCGGTTGACGAAGATGCAACTCTGACCTGCCGAACCAGTTCGGCCTTTCTGACAAGTGGTCGTAATATTTATAGCTTTCAGGCGCCAATATCAATGCAGTTGGACGATACTACGGGACTTCTTGTGCAGAATATTTTCCTTCAAATTGGAGCGTTGGGATCCGAGGTTGATACTGCTGGAATACAGCTAATCGTTGAGAACGATGAGGGTGAAGTAAGTGTCATTTTCCCTACCCGGAATTTTGTCGGCAGTGAAGAAGCGTTGAATGGTGAAAACGGAGGAATGGGAACTATCTATGGGATTCAATGGGATCTTCGGGAAATGCCATTCACAGGAAAATACACGATTCTTTTTGATGCAGCTTCCAGTTCTTTGAGCCTTGATAGGGTGTCGCTGGATCTTTCAGGAAATTATTTGGAAGTTGCGAGACCAAGGCCACTTCAAGTCCGGATTAATAGTGGTGATGTTACAGTCTCATGGCTTGGCAGTCGTCGCTTACAATCAAGCCAATCACTAGCTAATGGCTGGGTTGATGTTCCGGGAGCTGAAGGCGTTAACCAAATGATTTTGCCCCTCCAAAAAACGACAACTTTCTTTCGACTGAAAGAAGGAAAAACAGCTGAATAATCTTAAAACAAAAAAATGAAAAAAATAATCCAACTCGCTATTTTAACCTCTGTTTCTGCGCAAGCGGCTACAGTTTGGCAAACTGCACCGAATGCTCTTGCATCCGCTTCCTGGGATACTTGGGAATACGCAACCGGCCCGGAACAAACGGGAAGCGGCTCACAAGGGGCGGCACAGTCAACATCTGGAGCGATTATTACATCGAGTAATTTGACGACAAATGTAACCGACGCATATAGTTTTATAGGTGGACTTGGGTCCAATCCAGATACATTTTATTTTCATGATGGAGGTGCAACTTGGAACGGCTCACTTGAGCTCGCAGAGGAAGTGAGCTATGTCAGAGTGAGCTATTCGCTTCTTGGGGGGCGTGGAGGGCCGCCTAGTGCTTACAGCGTTGGGCCCTCGGTAGAAGGCGCAACAGTAATCAATGCTGGTTCCTACGGAACTAGTAAGGACGGAATTGAAGGGGTCGTATTCTTTACAGATTTACAGCTTGGTGCTTCAGCTACGAAAATCGAGGCTAGCTTTGGAGATGCGATTTTCCCGGGGTTTCCCGGGAGCTTTCGTTCAGTCGATGGCGTTCAAATTTGTGTTTTCAATTCGGAGCCAGTTCCTGAACCAACTTCGATGGCGCTGGCTTTGTTAGGTGCCTCATTTGTCCTTCGGCGGAAGCGGTCATAACGTTTTTTCTTGGGTCGGGGGGTTGATTTCACTCCCTTCGACTCGATGATCCTCACCCCGGCAGGCGTCCATCCTAATCCTGCCGGGGTGTTTCATTGAAGCTGATGAATCCAGTATTCTCTTTTGTGCCTGCTGAATAGATCTTAGAATTCCCGTTAGCCTGCTAGGGATATTTTGATCTGACCACTCTTGTTATTTGCGAGGCAGGTGCGACCCAAGTCGGCGATTACGATTCGATCTTGATACCTCTCACTCATTCGGACGGTAAGACCATCAAAGTCAATAAACCGAGGAGAGATTGTTGTGTTTGAGATGACACAGCCACGATCGATGTGGATATTGATTGTGTGGCTGTTTCGGATGAGTTGAATGTCTTTTTCGCGTGGAGAAAGATTAGATGGAGGGTCGTAGTTTGACCAGTCATCCAACCATTTTGAACATTCTTCGACACAGTGGTTGTTGGCCGGTTTAGGAGTTGCTTGTAAGGTTTGGCAGAGAATATCAACGGCTAGACTGTCCCAAGGTGTTTCGCGAAAATTTAGAAATGATATTCCTGATGTTTTTGGAGCGACCAGGCCGACTCTAAGAGTTTTTTGGAAAGGGCAGCGGAAAAGCGTTAATTGGGTCGTGTCAAGAAGCTGGACCGTGTCGCAGGGCATTACGAATGAACCGGTAGAGGGTTGTAGTTTTTTCAGTTGGATTGGTGAAATCGATGTTAGTCCAGCCTGTTTAACAAGAAGTTGGCAGGGACCGAGTCTTTGCAGTTCTGATATTGCGACATCGAGTCCTACATTTACCGAGAGGCAACCCCGGTTGCCGAAGGGGCAACTATTGCGACAATCAAGTGCCTTACAGGGGGCTTTCGCATTCACAATTAAATGATAGCAATCCCACTGCTTTGCGCTTGCGGTCTTTTGTCATTCTTTGTTCTCCAAACGACATCTTCTACTAACGTGACTACGAGATAGCTAAAATTTGTCCCGTGGGGTTTTCTCGAGTTTTTTGAGCGTGAGATGAATTAAACCATCGAGATTGTTGCCTTGCCATCGGAGGGCAGAAAATTGATGCTTCCTTCGAGCATGAAATTACTCCAAGCGGGAGATCGGTCGATCTTCCAGATGATGAAGAGCTGCCTTGGCAGAATCGCGATTACCTCAACAGCGCTGCTGGTTGCTAGCTGTGGGGATAAAGAAAGATCAGCTAAGGAGGGCGAGAGGGAGAAGGCTCTCGTGATTACCGCGATTCCTGATGAAAAGGTTTCGGATCAGGAAGCGAACTATAAAGCCTTACAAGAGTATTTGGCCAAAGAGCTGGATATTGAGGTGAAGTTTTCGATTTCGTCTAGTTATCCTGCCGCGGTTGAGCGCTTTAAAAATGGGGAAGTTCATCTTGCTTGGTTTGGAGGCTACACTGGAGTGCAGGCTCGTTCGGCGGTGCCAGGCGCACGTGCTATCGCGCAAGGAGATGTGGATCCAAAATATAAGAGTTATATGATCGCGAACAAGGAAACGGGGCTCACTAAGTCGGATGAATTTCCGAGTGGAATTAAAGATCTCGTTTTTAGCTTTGGTTCGAAAAGTTCTACGTCTGGGCGACTCATGCCAACATACTTCATCTTAAAGGAAACAGGCATGATGCCTGACAAGTTCTTCACAAAGCCTATTCAGTTTCAAACAGTCGGTGGTCACGACGCCACGGCTAGAGCGGTTGCCGGTGGATCGGTAGATGTGGGAGTGTTGAGCTATAAAAAGTATGATTCGATGGTGGCAGCTGGAGACATCAAAGCGGAGGATGCTCCGATTATTTGGGTAACTCCGGACTATGCCGATTATAACCTTACTGCTCACCCTGCGCTCGAGGAAATATTTGGGGAAGGTTTCATCGACAGGTTGCAGAAGGTGTTGGTGGACTGCACTAATAAGGATGTCCTAAAGGCGTTTAATCGAGATGATCTAATCCCGGCTTCGAATGGTGAATTTGAGGGGATCGGCGAAGTTGCAAAAGAGCTGGGGATGATGCGCTAGTCCTCCGATAAACTTGTAAATTTGATAAGGGTGGTGTTCTTGTCGAGAGACCCACTCTCTTTTTTGATGTTAAAAATTCAGTCAGCGACTTTGACCTACGATTCGGTTGTTGCGGTCGATTCGATCGACCTTGAGATCAGACCGGGAGAACAGGTGTGCTTGATCGGCCCGAGTGGTTGTGGAAAGACCAGCTTACTCGGACTGATGAATGGTCGATTGGAGTCTTCGTCGGGAAGAATCATTTTGAATGGTGAAGAGTTAAAAAATCTTTCCGGGAAAGCTCTTAAAACAGCGAGATCAAAGATTGCTTGGATTCCGCAGGACCTTGGGTTGGTTCCTAATTTACGGGTAAATCAGAATATTGCTTGTGGACGGGCCTCCGAAAAAGGTTTTTTGGGACTGATGAGAAGCCTTCTTTTGATGGGGAGCCGGGAGAAGGAAGAGGTTGCAGATTTGTTGAGGCGGGTAGGGATTGAGGAGAAGATTTTTCATCGGGTGGATCACCTTTCGGGCGGCCAACAGCAGCGTGTAGCGATTGCACGAGCTCTTTATCAACGACCGCAGATGATTCTAGCTGATGAACCGGTAAGTGCGGTTGATCCCGAGCGTGCCAAGAGCCTCGTAGAATTGTTGATAGGGCTGTCTAGGGAAGAGGGGCAGACTCTTGTCATGAGTCTTCACGATATCGACCTAGCGAAGCGCTACTTTGACCGAGTGATTGGTCTGCGGAAAGGGCAAGTGGTGATGGATGGAGCTCCTGATGAGATTGATCTTACGCAACTTTACGATCTCTCGTGATGAGGAGGCGGTGGTTCTTTTTTGTAGGAGTAATCCTGTTTTTCGCGGGGCTTTGGGTGATTGGAGCTAAGCCGAGTGAACTTCTTCCTAATGAGGGAGGGCGAGAAACCGCATCGGAGTTTCTGATGGCTGCACTCAGCCCGGCCTTAGATTTCGAAGATTCCGAGATGCGGGAAGGCGAGGTGGATTTTATTCATAAGCTGGGCAGGGCGCTATGGCTGACTCTGCGATATGCGGTTGCTGCGATGAGCCTCGCATTGTTGATTGGTGCTATCTGGGGTATTTTAGGATCACGTGCATGGTGGTCTCGTTCCTCGCTTTTTTTGCAGACAATTCGAATTGGTTCCCGGCTCATGGCGACGGCGATACGCTCGGTTCATGAACTGATGTGGGCTTTACTCTTTTTGTCAGCAGTCGGAACGTCTCCACTCGCTGCTGTATTGGCGATGGCCCTGCCCTACGGCGGTACTTTGGCCAAGATCTTTTCTGAATTATTGGATGAGAGTGAAAGCTCTGCTGCGGGGGTGATTCGAATGAGTGGTGGGGGTGGGCTGGCTGCCTTCAGTGCGGGAGTAGTGACAAAGGCGTTACCCGATCTGGTAACTTATGCTCTCTATCGCCTCGAGTGCGCGATTCGCTCCTCGGCGGTGCTGGGTTTTGTGGGAGTTCCAACGCTGGGTTACGAGATCAAGACGGCCTACGAAGATGGCCATTATCGGGAAATTTGGACTTACCTTTATGCCCTGCTTGCTGTTGTTATTTTCTTTGAATGGTGGGGGGGAAAAATGCGAAATTTACTGACGAAAGGAATTCCCTCAAAAAACCCTGGTGTGAGTCAGCCCGATATTGCGCATCTCTGGAAATCTAGAGGAACCTCTTTGTTCCTGAGGAGTTCCTTACTGGTTATTTTGATTGGCGGAACGATGAGTTGGGTGCTTGAAGATCGCTGGGGAGCAAGTGTCAGTTGGGAGCAAAGAATGCAAAACCTGGACCGATTTACGGGTGAAATTGTTCCTTATCCAGTGCGGGAAGCTGATGGTGATTGGAGAGAGTTTGGATCTTGGTTTGGGGAAAAGATGTTGGAAGGAGGAAGCCAAGCCGTATGGCAAACCTTCCACCTTGGAACCACTTCCATCTTACTTGCAGGTGCCTTAGCTTTGATAGTGGTAGGATTTTCTGCTCGCACGCTGGCTTCATCTAGGCCTCGTGGGATTTGGAATGGATGCCCGGCTTGGCGAGCTGTTATTGGGTCGATATTACGTGGTGTCGCGATGCTCGGAAGAGCCATGCCGGAGTTTATTCTCGCCTTTTTACTTCTCCGGATTTTTGGACCTACAGTTTGGGCTTTAATCCTTGCGTTGGCGATTCACAATTGCGGGATTTTGATGCGACTTGGGGCTGAGGTGATTGATAATACACCGAGTCGGGCAAGTTCGGTGATTTTGGCGCAGGGAGGTTCGAGGACTTCGGCTTATATTGGGGCATTAGTTCCGGCAGGTTTTACTCGGATGGTTCTCTTTCTCTTCTATCGATGGGAATCATGCATTCGTGAGGCCACAGTGCTTGGAATGCTGGGAGTGGCTTCACTGGGCTTTTTAATCTCCGATGCCAAGGTGTCCCTCTACTATGATGAGATGGTTTTGTGGGTCGCTTTGGGGGCTGCTCTCGTTTTCCTAGGGGATCTCACTTCGGACTTTGTGAGATACAAGCTGAGCGGTAAAAACAACCGATAAGACTATCTGCTTTTCAAAGTGAGGTAGGGAGATAGCATCGTCACTGATGGAGCGCTTTCTGTTTTTCTTATACTTTGCAATGTGCCATTTGGGGTTCTCTGACGAACGTCCCAATGTGGTGCTTATTCTTTCAGATGACCAGTCGTGGACGGACTATTCGTTTATGGGTCACAAAATGATTGAGACGCCAGTTCTAGATAAGTTTGCCAAGGAATCGCTGACCTACACGCGCGGCTATGTGACCTCGCCGCTTTGTCGACCATCCTTGGCTTCGATCTTTTCCGGACTGCACACTCCAGCTCATGGAATCACTGGAAATGACATAAGAAAAAAGGGAAAGGCCAAAGGCAAATTCAACCGAAATCACGTAGAAGAGGGAAAAATTCACGAGCAGATCTATGCTGATTATGAAAAGCGGGATGGATTGGCTCGGCTCCTTGGTAAGGCAGGTTATCTCAGTCTACAGACCGGAAAATGGTGGGAGGGTAAGCCGCAACGCCATGGTTTCACCTATGCTATGACCCACGCTGATCCGGCCAAAGGGGGCCGTCATGGTGACGCAGGTTTGAAAATCTCGCGCGAGGGCATCAAGCCAATCCAGGGTTTCCTCGATGAAGCAGCAAAGGAGGAAAAGCCCTTCTTCATCTGGCACGCCCCTTTTCTTCCTCATACTCCTCACAATCCTCCTAAGGAGCTTTTCGATAAGTATCTGAAAAAGGGAGAGAGCAAATTCGTGGCGCGCTATTACGCGATGGTTGAGTGGTTTGATCAGACTTGTGGAGAGCTTTTTGAGGAATTCGAGAAGCGGGGTTTGGCCAAGAATACCATCGTGATTTACGTAACCGATAACGGCTGGATTCAGTCGGTTGATTCTGGCCGCTACGCACCGCTCTCAAAGCAGGCTCCCTATGAGATGGGTATCCGCACCCCAATCATGATCAAGTGGCCGGGGAAGGTGGAATCCAAGATGGACAAGAAGACTTTGGTTTCTTCGATCGATATTGCACCGACCATCTTAAAAATGGTGGGAGTTGGTGTTCCCAAGGCAATGACTGGAGTGGACCTCAGGGATACAGCTGCGCTTAAAAAGCGCGATGTTGTTTTTGGATTCGATGGCAATCACGATATGTTTGATATTAATGATCGGACCGCAAATATGGAGTCGCGCTATGTCGTGAAAGGCGATTGGAAGCTACTTTTACATGACTCCGAGAACTATGGATTACCTTATGCTGGGAAGTCGGCAGCACATCCCAATAACCTAGAAGGCAAACCCGAACTTTATAATGTGAAGGTAGATCCCCATGAGAAGAATAATCTAGCAGAGGCCAATCCGGAGAAGGTGGCGGAGATGACCAAGGTTCTCGATGCTTGGTGGAAGCCCTAGCATCTTTAGGTTATTGCCCTGGCACTTTAGCTTTACAGAGTTTCTGCACCAAAGAAAAACGGCAGCTCCGCTTTCCGTAATCCTAAATAAGCTCTTAACCAATGAGTTGTCTAATCACCTCGCCACCGAATTGTGAGAGCTGTTTATGGCGCCCTGCGTGGTAGTAGGTGAGCTTATTGTCATCTAGGCCGAGGAGGTGGAGAATGGTGCAGTGGACGTCGCGAATGTGGTGGACACAGTCAATGGCTTCTGCGCCAATTTCATCGGTGGCCCCGATCGTGTGTCCGGCTTTCGTCCCGCCGCCAGCAAACCACATGGCCATAGCGTTGGCGTTGTGATCGCGGCCATAGCTTAACCCGCCCCGCATTCCGTTGTCGGGCGTGCGGCCAAATTCTCCGCACCAAACGACGAGAGTGTTCTCTAACATGCCGCGTTGTTTGAGATCTTTAAGTAACGCAGCGATCGGCTTATCGACTGATCGAATGAGGGAGCCGTGGGCACGTGCAATATAGTCATGACTATCCCAATTCCCGGCGTAGGCTTGTACGAATCGAACTCCTTTTTCTACGAGTCGGCGGGCAAGGAGGCATTTTCGCCCGAAAGCGTCCGTGTCTTTCTGGCCAATGCCGTATTCTTCGAGAGTGGATTCTTGCTCGCCTTTGAGATCAAGGAGCTCTGGGACCTCCGTTTGCATACGGTAAGATAATTCGTAGGATGCCATACGAGCGCTGAGTTCGCTTCGATCGCGATGTCTTGCAAGGTGGTCTTGGTTAAGTTTAGCGAGGAGATCAAGGTTTTGCCGTTGGCGTTGACGTGACGTCCCTGTCGGAGGGTTGAGATCGAGAATAGGGCTGCCTTTGGGACGGAGTGGAGTCCCTTGAAAGTCAGCCGGGAGGAAGCCATTCGACCAATTACCAGCCCCTCCTTGTGGGTAAGAGGTACGCGGAAGCACAACAAACCCCGGAAGATTTTGATTTTCACTCCCGAGGCCATAAGTGACCCACGAGCCAATCCCTGGATCGCCGCCAAAGCGATTACCAGTATTGAGCTGGTAGCATGCGGTAGGGTGGTTCACTGAGTCTACTTTTGCTCCGCGATAGAAGCAGATGTCATCGACTTGGTTTTTAAGATGCACCCACTCTGACGAAATGTCGGCTCCGCTTTGCCCGGCTTTTTCAAATTCAAATGGACTTTTGACAAAGTATCGTTGACCGGAAGACATCGCGCTTTCCTTCTCGCCTTGGCGGTTGAATTTTTGGAGGTGACGTTTGGTGAGTTCGGGTTTGGGGTCAAAAGTGTCGATGTGTGAAGGACCTCCTTCCATCATGAGAAAGATACAGCGCTTTGCCTTGGCTGGATGGTGGATCGTCTTGGATCCAGCGCCCTGAAGCAGGGAGGAAAAGGCAATTGAACCAAGCCCGGTTCCAAGGCCATATAGAGCCTCCCGCCGGGTTGGATTTGCATGAAAGTGATGACCCATAGCTTTAGTCGAGGTAGGCAAATTCGTTTGAGTTAAAAATGACTAAACAGAGGTGGGAAAGTCCTCGAATACGAGCATTGCATTGGCTGCGATCGAGATCGGCTTTGTATAGTTTAGAAACTGGAAGGAATTCTTTGAAGGTGTAAAATTCTCCGGTTTTTTCTGCGCGAACAGTCCGCATGATGGAGTTGGGAAGTATGGATTGTTTTGGAGATAGCGTTGATTCATCCGAGGTGGCTGTTCGCCATGCCTCAAGGAAGATTAACGCTTCCTTGGGAGTAGGTGCGCGGCCAAGAGCGAGTTGAAAGGCACGCTTGATAACTTGTTTGTTGTCTTGAGTTTCCTTTGCAAGACGATGAGCGAAAGCGAGGGCTCGATCGTGCATTTCTTGCGAATTTATAAGGGTAAGGGCTTGTGGGGCCACCGTAGAAGTTTCGCGAATTTCGCAGGAATTGGTTGAGCCGGGCTGGTTGAAGGTCTCAAAAAAAGGATCGCGGAGGCCTCGAAGTTTTTCGGCATAAAGACTCCGCCGGTTTCGTTGTTCGGGAGTGGGATCGGGTTCGTAGACCGAGGCAGATCCACCCATGATCTGGAGGGGTTGCCGGGCCACTTCGAGGTTTATGTCGGGTCGAGCGGAAAGGCCTCCGATCTCGCGATTGAGTTCGCCACTCGCAATAAGCATAGCGTCCCGGAGTTCTTCGGCGGTAAGGCGTCTGGGCTTGAAGGTTGAGTAGAGGGCCTGCGTGGGATCTAGTTTTTTGACGAGGTCGAGGGAAGGGTGGTGTGAGCTGCGTTGATAGGCGGCTGATGAGATGATAAGGTGGTTCAGTTTTTTTATGGACCAACCGTTGTCGATGAACCAGAGAGAGAGGTAGTCGAGTAGTTCGGGATGAGTAGGAATCGCGCCAGTTCCACCAAAGTTGTTTGGATTCCCGGCGATTGCTTTGCCGAAGTGCCACGACCAGACGCGGTTAACGATAACGCGCGCGGTAAGAGGGTTAGCCGCATCGACAATCCAGTTGGCTAGGGCGAGGCGTCTCTTGCCTTTTCCATCCGGAAAACTAGAGGGTTTCATTTTTCCAAGTGATTCAGCAGCGCTGAGTGCACCGGGGTTTACCGAGTCTCCGGGAGAGTAAACATTTCCTCCAGTCAGGATAGTGTCTTTCTCAATATAGCCGGGACCATCCCAGGGCTTGGCAACGGGTTCGATGAGGCCTGAGATGCTCTTTTTCTTAACAGTCTTGCCTGTAAAAACGCCATGGGCGCGGGGTTTTGTTCGGTCGGCCTCAATCTTATGACGCGATATGTTTTTGAGGATGCGGGCATTGGAAGCTTCGTCTCCAGGATCGAGCCCGTTATCCCCGATCTTAGCATCGCCAGTTTCGTCTTTACGATTGGCCTGCATTTTCTGTTCAAGTGCTGAGCGTTGCTTCTTGTAGCCATTGATTTTTGTCTTCACCAAGTTGTGTGATGACTCAAAATGATTGAGGTTTTCGTTTTTCAGGAAAGTGACCTCGTGTTCCGCAAATTGAGTGGTCGAGAAAATCGCCATCATGCGATAGTAGTCTCGGGTGGGAACAGGGTCGAATTTATGGTCGTGGCATTTCGCGCATTGCATTGGGTGAGCAAGGAAGGTCTGCCCGACCGAATCTGTGACGTCATCGAGCCAAAATTGTCGAGTCTCTTTGAAAACTGACATCCCAGTTTGTTCCCATGGTCCCATGCGGAGGAAACCAGTAGCAATGAGTGATTCAGGAGAGCCTGACGAAATTTCATCACCAGCTATTTGTTCGCGAACAAAATCGGGGTAGGGTTTGTCATCGTTAAAAGCTCGCACTACGTAGTCGCGGTAACGCCAGGCGTGGGGCCGGTAGTAATCGTTGGCGAAGCCAGCTGAGTCCGCGTAGCGGGAGACATCAAGCCAGTGTTGGCCAAAGTGTTCTCCGTAATGAGGAGTAGCCATTAGGCGAGTGGCGTATTCGCTGGCACCTTTGAAACTTTCGAGATCTTTGGGTGAAGGGGGAAGTCCGGTGAGGCCAAATGAGAGGCGTCGAGCCAATTCACGAGAGTCGGCGGGGGGCGCAGGTGTGAGGTTTTCCTTTGCGAGTTTTTTTGAAATGAGGTGATCAATGGGATGCCTGTTCTTGGGAATCGTGATTTTTTTAAGAGGACGATAAGACCAGAGTTTTTTCGATTCGTATCGGCGGTTTTGCCAATCTTTATTGAGGGCTTTGGAGGTGGTTACTTTTTCACCCTCGGCGAATTGTTTTTGAATTTGGGACACGCGTTCATCATTCGGCCAGGGTGCTCCGGCTTTGATCCAATCACGAATGATCCATGTGTCCTCCTCGGAGAGTTTGTCGGCTTCCTTGGGTGGCATTTCGTAGTCCTCCACGGTCCGGGTAGTGACAAGATAAAGTTGGCTTTTTGAGGGGTCACCGGGGACGAGAACGGTCGCTCCAAATTCATTTCCCCCTTTGAGGAGAGCTGCGCGATTTCGCATGTCTAAGCCGCCTTTGATCTTCTTGCCTTCTTCACCATGGCAAGCCATGCAGCGTGATGAAAAGAGAGGTTTGACTTTGAGAGCAAAGAGCCTCTCACCCTCAGTCGATTCAGCAGCCAAGTGAAAGTTGGTTAATAAAAGAAATATCGGGAAAAAAGGTTTCAATGGTAATCGAGCGCTAGGAGGTGCTTAGGAGTTTCGTTGTAACACGAAAAGATACTGAATTTCATCATCCGAAATTTCATTCTGTAGGGTCGTGTTGGATGTCGGGGTGATCAGAAAGTGCGATTGGTAAGCAATCAAATAAATCGGACTTATTTCCGTTTGCGGGAGTGCAACCAAAATAGCCATATTCTTCGGGTCCTATTTGAAATACTAAATTCTTGGATGTCCTTTGTCTTGCAAAATAGGAGCAATGTTGTGTATAAAAACAGCATTATGCGCCTTGAGGAAAGAGAGTTTTTTCAATCGCTGGCTGACGGAGATCAATTTCTAAAGCTTTTTGATCTCATTCCTGAGGTCTCGTTCTTTGTCAAAGATCGTGACGGAGTTTTTCAAACGCTTAGTCTACATAAGCACGAATATTGTGGGGTGAAATCAGAGGCAGATGCGGTTGGTAAGACTGATCATGATTTCTTTTCCAAGCCTCGGGCCGACGCTTATAGAGATGATGATTTAATGGTGATGGCTACTGGAAAGCCTCTGGTCAATCGGATCGAAGCCTCTCCTGAGATCTTTAAATCTCCGCGTTTGGTTACAACGAGTAAGATTCCACTGCGAGACAAGAGAGGGGAGATTGTCGGTATCGCTGGTTTTTCGCGTCCTCTCTCAGAGGTCGGAGGGGAAGGGGATTTCAACTGTCGTTTCGAGAAGGTGGTCGAGGAAATCCATAGGAATTTTTCCCATTCAATAAGCTCTAAAAAACTGGCGGAAATAGCCGGATTTTCGGTGAGTCAATTCGAGAGACGCTTTGCAAAGTCATTTGGAACATCTCCAAGACAGTATATCCTCCGCGTTCGTATCGAAGCGGCAACTCATAGTCTTGCCTCTTCGTTTCAAACAATCTCTGAGATTGCGTTGGCGTGTGGCTTTCATGACCATGCCCACCTTAGCCGAACATTCCGAAAGATTATGCATCTTTCGCCAACGCAATATCGCTCCGCCAATAAGTTTTCTCGAGACTACTAAGTTTTTTCAGAGACTCATGAAAATCATACGTCTGTGGCTTCTATGAGAAGATGAAGAGGGTCTCGATACTCCCTCGCTGGATTAGAGGTTAAAATGAGCCATTATTTGCTCAACAAGCGTCTGTGGTGATTCGGCCACATTAAGAGCGAGGACATTTGTAGGGGCCTCCAAAGTTTCAAGTTGCGACTGCAGAAGTCCGGGTGGCATGTAGTGTCCGCTCCTTTGATTGATTCGGTCTGCGAGGAGCTCGGGGGAACCATAGAGAAAAATGAATTTGGCTTCTTTGAGAATTACGCGATAGCTGGCTTTCAGAGCCGAGCACGCGATGATAGTAAGATCATCAGCTTCGTGGATGATGGAGGCGAGAGTCTCTAGCCAGCCCTGGCGATCCTCGTCGGTTAGGGGGATTCCTGAAGACATTTTGGCGACATTTTTGGGATGGTGAAAGTCGTCACCATCTAGAAATCTTCCTCCAGTCTTTTGAGCGAGAAGCTTTCCCACGGTTGTCTTTCCTGAGCCGCTGACCCCCATTATTACAAGAGATTTCATGAAACCACGAACCAGACAATTGAGGCGAGAGTAATTCCAATGAAGGCTACTGCTGTTGAAACGACGCTCCAGGTTTTGAGAGTTTCTTTTTCAGTCATGCGGAGATATCGACTTACCATCCAGAAACCACTGTCATTGACATGTGAAAAGCCGGCTGCACCACAGGCGATGGCAACGACGATGAGCGAGAGTTTGGCGTCGGATAGATCGAGTTTAGCAAGGATAGGCGACATTAGGGTGGCCGCCATGACCATGGCGACGGTAGCCGAACCCTGCGCAATCCGGGAGATTGAAGAAAAGAGGAAGGCTAGTAGGAGAGTAGAGATACCGAGTCCGTCTAGAGAATTTGCGAGGGCATCCCCGACCCCTGATGCTCCAAGCATCCCTTTGAAAACCCCACCCGCACCAGTGATAAGAATGATAATTCCAGCTGGCCCAAGGGCTCTCGTGGAAACCTCCATGAGGGTATTGCGGGAGGCACCTCGTTTCGTCCCAAGAAGCCAAAGGCTGAGGCAGGTGACGAGGAGGAGCGCGATGATGGGATGACCAAGAAACGAAATCGTTTGTTGCCACAGAGGCGCTGATCCTAGGAGTTCGCTAATTTCTTTAGAGCGCTCAGTTTTTGCCATTCCAGTGGGCAAGCTACTGCCCACCGATTGCTCTACCATTGAGCCTGCGACGATCAAGACAATGGGGAGAAGTAAAATTGCTGCGATCATACCGAACGAGGGAGGGTTCTCTTCTTCGGTGGTTTTCAACTCGGGGGGATCGATGTGAATGGTCGCGGCAATGCGCCCTCCGAAGGAAATTCCTGCGAGGATTGCGGTGGGAATCCCAACGAGGAGGCTGTAAAGAATGACAGTTCCAATTGGGATACCCAAAGTATAGGCGACCCAAGTTGGTCCAGGAGTAGGAGGGACGAAGGAGTGAGTGACCATCATTCCGGCAAGAAGCGGCATGCCGTAAACCGTGACTGATTTTCCACTCCGGCGGGCGAGCGCATAAATAATCGGAGCAAGGATGACGAGTGCGACGTCGAGGAAGACTGGGATTGAAATCAGAAAGCCGGAAAAGAGCATGGCCCAAGTTGCTCTTTTTTCGCCGGTGATCCGGAGCATTCCGTTGGCGAGGCTTTGAGCGCCACCACAATGTTCGATCATTGCGCCAAAGATTGCGCCAACTCCTATGATGGTGGCGATGAAACCGAGGCTGCTCCCCATGCTGCTTTCGATAGTTTTTCCGATATCGGTCATGGACATCGTTCCGGAAGCTAAACCTACAAAGATGCTGGCAAGGAGGAGGGAGATGAAAGCCTGAACTCTAAATTTAAGAATTAGGACCAGAATAAGGACGATTGCTGCGATAAGGGTGGCGATTAGTCTTCCGGCGCTTGCCTCGGCCAGGACAAAGTAGTTCAGAGCGTTCATCATAAGGCTGCCAGCACAGCTCAAATTGGAAAGCGCTGGAAGGCAAATCTCAAATCCTTAAGAATTGGGTGCGGAAATTCAGGACTAGTTTTTTTTTTGGGACTGCAATCAAGATTGATTCAATCGCTCAGGAGACTTGATTTAGAATTTAATCATTATCGTTATGACTTTTTTAGGTATAACTGTAATTTAAAGCGAAATAAAAATAAACTATTGATTACAAGGGGTTTATAAGAGATCTCTCGATCGGGGAGTGGTTTTTTTCTAACAAAAAGTTGTCACTAAATAACAATTTTGAAAACCCGCAACCTAAAGTTGTTAGAATAAAGTTTTTTGGAGAAATTTCCAGAAGCGGTGTTTAGATCGGGTGCCTAAGAAAAACGGCATCCGAATTAACTAGAAAACTAAATTATGAAAATTACTACCGCAATTATCGCTGCTGCTGCCGTGCTCCTTCCGTTAACCGCACAAGCTGACCATCACGGGAAGAAACCTACCAAAAACGTCGTCGAAATCGCAGCTGGTGCGAAGGACTTCTCAACTCTTGTTGCGGCTGTCAAAGCCGGTGGACTCGCCGGGGCTCTCTCAGGCGAAGGTCCGTTCACTATCTTCGCCCCAACTAATGCAGCGTTCGCTAAGCTTCCTGAAGGGACGGTTGCAACCCTCCTGAAGCCTGAAAATAAGGGCAAGCTAGCCTCAATTCTGAAGTATCATGTAGTTGCAGGAAAAGTGATGGCAGCAGATGTAAAGGCCGGTAAGGTAAAAACTCTAAACGGTGCCAAGGCTACCATCGCAGTCACAGGTGGAAAAGTGACGATTGACAAAGCAAATATCGTAAAAACCGACATCGTCGGAACCAACGGAGTGATTCACGTCATCGATTCAGTGATTCTTCCTGCTGCAAAGTAAGATTCTTTCTCTGTTCAAAAAGTGCATTGGCCTGTTCCCTTGAATGAGGGGCAGGCTAAATTTTTGCGAGATGTTTAATACATGGGTCGATGGGCGCTTCAATCACAAGTCTGACTTGGGTTATCGGGTGGCAAAACTCCAGCGACTTTGCTTGTAGAAGCATCCGGGTTCCGATTCCCATTCGTTCTCCAAATTCTTTGCATAGATCGGACTCCCGATAGCGGAAGTCGCCCACGATTGGATGCCCTGAGCCAAGGAGATGTCGCCGGATTTGGTGGAACCGGCCCGAATTGGGGAATGCCTCAATGAGTGCAAGCTGTTGCGCTTGCTTCTCAAGAACTCGGAAGAAAGTTTCCGCTGGTTTTTCAGGAGAGTCTGGATTCTTTTTTAAAGGAGCCTGACAAATCCATTCTTCTCTGGAGGGATGTCCATGAATCATGGCTAGGTATCTTTTTTTAACTCTTCTCTTTTCAAAATCTTTTCTAAGTTTCCGAGCAGCGATACAATTCGTCGCGAAAATTACGACTCCGGAAGTTGGTTGATCGAGACGATGAATAACGCGAATGTTTTTTTCAATTTGATCGCGGAGAATTTTCATCGCGACAAGATCATCAGATTTCGGCTGATCCGATGGATGGACAAGAAAACCTGGTGGTTTGTCAATTGCAACAAGCCACTCATCTTGAAAAAGAATAGAGAGTGGGGTCACTTTGGTGCCTGTGGATCGAAGAGCGAAACGAGCTTTGGTTGAGAGATTACCTCGTCTAGAGTGGGGGAATTCATGGCGTCAAGAAATGCGCGTTTGGTCTGCGCGAAAATTTCCTTGAGTCGACAGGCGGGCGCGATGCAGCAGGATCCACCGATTCCGGTTTCGCAATCAATAATCTTTGGTTTGTCGTCATCTAAAAAGAGCAGTTCGCCAAGATGGATGTCTTCTGGTTTGCGCGCCAGTTGAACTCCGCCTCCTCTGCCGCGTTGTGCATTTAAGAAGCCGCATCGGATCAATTCCTGACAGACTTTTGAAATGTGATTGTGCGAAAGCTTATAAGCTTCTGTAACCTCGCGTGCGGTAACCCATCGCTCTGGATGGAGCGCCACATAGATTAGCGCACGATAAAGAAAGTCTGTGTTCGCGTTCATCTTCATAAACGGCCTTAACTTTTACCAATTTTATTCTTGGGGTAAATCCCGGAATCGATGAATCGCAAGCGAGATTCGATTGCCTTTTGGAGTGTCAGTTATTGTTTTTTCTGCTTTTTTGAATGGACTAATGAGGATCTCAATTATTCTTTTTTTGGCGATAGGCTTACTATGTGCCGACGAATTTCCAAAGGTATACAACAGCGAGAGCAACAAAAAAAAGGGACCAATCTCACCTGAGGCTGCTGCGAAATCGTATCAGCTGCCGAAGGGGTTCAAGGTGACGGTTTTTGCCGCAGAACCGGAGTTGCGGAATCCCATTGCAATGGCTTGGGATGTGAAGAAGCGGATGTGGGTTGCCGAGAATTATACTTACGCAGAAAAGGGGAAACGATTTGATCTAAGTCTGCGTGATCGAATTGTGATTTTTGAGGATGAAGATCGTGACGGGAAAGCTGAGAAGCGAAAGGTTTTTACGGATAAACTACAGATGCTCACTAGTGTTGAAGTACAGCCGGGTGGGGTTTGGGCGATGTGCCCACCACAGCTTCTTTTTATTCCAGATCGTAATGGCGATGATATTCCGGATAGTGAACCGGAGGTGGTTCTTGACGGTTTTACAGTGGCAAAGAGTAACTATCATAACTTTGCAAATGGACTGAGGTGGGGGCCGGACGGGTGGCTTTATGGAAGGTGTGGAGGATCTTGTCCTGGTAATGTAGGTGTTCCGGGAATGTTGGATGAAGAGCGAGTTCCTCTGCGAGGAGGAATTTGGCGCTATCATCCAAAGCGGAAGTTTTTTGAGGTTATCGTGCATGGCACCACAAATCCCTGGGGGCACGACTGGGACCAACATGGCGAAGGATTTTTTATCAACACCGTGAATGGTCATCTTTGGCATATGATTCCAGGTGGACACTTTGATCGACCGTTTGGGAGGTCCATTAATCCTCTCGTATACGAAGCTATTCAAATGCACGCGGATCACTGGCATTTCGATAAGACGGGAAGTTGGACCAAATCAAGAAATGGAGCCGCGAATGAATTTGGAGGCGGACATTCCCATATTGGAATGTGCATTTATCAGGGGGATCATTTGCCAGAGGAATGGCGGGGAAAATTGCTGACATGGAATCAGCATGGAAGACGATTGAATCGAGAACGTTTGGAAAGGCAGGGAAGTGGATATGTTGCTCGCCATGAGCCTGATCAATTTTTAGCGGGGGATGAATGGTTTCGTGGACTCGATATTCGAGAAGGACCTGACGGGGCGCTTTATGGGTTGGATTGGAGTGATATGGGGGAGTGTCATGATCATACGGGAGTGCACCGGACAAGTGGACGGATCTATCGGTTTTCGTATGGAGATACAAAAGAGGTGCCGATCATCAGCTCTTTCGGCAGGCAAAAGTTTGACTATAATGAGACTGCGAGTCCGTGGGGCCGGAGGCAAGTAAGGAAGCTCCTTGCTCTCGATCGTACGGCCAATCGTGCGTCAACTTTGGCAACAGAAGTTTTTGATGGAGGAGAACCTTTAAGGAAATTGCGGATGCTTTGGATGGCTCATTCAGTGAAGCCAATTGAGAGAGAAGTGTTGATTAAGCTTCTTGAAGAAGAAGATGAACATCTACGCGTTTGGGCGATTCGCTTGCTGACAGATGAATGGGCGATTGATTCAGTATATGGACCAATGGAGAATCGTAAGGTGGCTTCAGATCCTGAATTACGGGATCGCTTTGTGAAGATGGCGAAGGAAGATCAATCAGGATTAGTAAGGTTGGCGTTGGCTTCCACCTTACAACGGATCGCAGTGGAGGACCGGGTCGCTTTGGCAAAAGCTTTGGCTCAAAGAGTGGAAGATGTCCTAGACCATAACTTACCAAAGTTAGTTTGGTTTGGCCTGATGCATTTGGGAGAAGAGAAGCTGGAGGTTGCGAAGGTAACGAGGTGGCCTACGCTTGCTACGTTCTTAGCTAGGTGTTCTTGCGGAGAACCTGCGATGGTGGAAAAAGTGGTGGCGATAGCAGCCGCGAATCAAGCGATGACAGAGGCATTGTTAGAGGGGTTGGTGGAGGGTTTTAAAGGCATCCAAAGAGCTCCAATACCAAGGGGGTGGGGTAAAGTCTCACCAATCTTGGCGGAACGCGTCCCTAGATTGACGCGCGAACTAAGCGTTCTGTTCGGAGATGGACGAGCCATGGATTCGTTGAAAATTATTGCCATGGATGAAAGAAAGGAGATTGAGGTCAGGAAACGGGCTCTTGCCGCTTTGATTGACGCCAAGGTGAAGGATTTACGGCCTATGTGTGAGCAGCTTTTTTGGGTGAGGGGACTTAGTGAAACCGCAGTGAAGGGTCTGGCTCAATTTGAGGACAATGAGGTAGGGGAAAACTTGGTGAAGAGCTTTAACAGGCTCTCTCTTGCTGAAGAAAGAGCAGCGGTGATAGATGTCCTCGTTACGCGAAAAAAATGGGCGGGGTATCTTTTAGCGGAACTCAAGACCGGGGAAATTCCAAGGCGATCAGTGACTCCATTCCATGCCCGTCAAATTCTAGCAATGAAGAATGATGATCTTTCAAAGATGCTGCAGGAGGTTTGGGGTGGAGTGAGAGAATCAGACGATGATTTGAAGAAGAAGATCATTGATCTCGAGAAAGCGTTGACTCCGGATGTCCGAGCCCGAGGAGATAAAGGGCAAGGCCGTGTGCTGTTCCAGACACTCTGCGCAAGTTGTCATCAACTTTATGGGAAAGGAGGCAAATTAGGTCCAGATCTCACCGGTTCGGGTCGCGCTGATTTGGGATACCTTCTGGAAAATATTATTGCGCCGAACTCGGTGGTCCCGGTGGAATACCAAATGTCTTTGATTACGCTTAAAGATGGGAGAGTTATGACTGGTTTGATTACGGCATCCGATGATCAAACCATAACCCTCAAGTCACTTGCGGATGAAATAACGATTGAAAAGAAAAGCGTTTTTAAAAATATCCGAATGCAGGATTCAATCATGCCTCAGGGGCTCATGTCAGATCTCTCTACCGACCAAGTTCGTGACCTGATCGCTTACCTCATGCATCCCCGGCAGGTGGCGTTTCCTGAGCCAAAAAAGTGATGCCTAAATCAATGAATTCCTTTGGTTCTATCCTCGGCGACTGAAGAATAAAAAAGTCTCAAAATCACATGAAAGCTTCAGCGATCGGGTTGGAAGTGGCTTGTCATTTTAACGGGCCGGAAAGATTGCTCTTCCTATTCGAAACTTATTTCATTTCAGGAACGTAGGAAGAATAAGTAATGAAACGACGACATTTTCTTTCTGGCTCTCTCGCGGCGACTGCTACCAGTGTGTTTGGAGAGGAATCAAAAAAATCACTTTTATTAGGCTATGATAACTTTGCGGTGCGGGCGATGGGTTGGAAGGCCAAGGAACTCATCGACTATGCCGTAAAGCTCAAGGTTGATACGGTTTTCATCACCGATCTTGATGCCTTTCAATCTCTCGACGAAAAGCATCTTTTGGGGATTCGTAAATACGCCGATGATCAGGGGATCAAAATTTACCTTGGAACCTGGAGTATTTGCCCGACTTCAGTTAGTTTCAAAGATAAGTGGGGAAAAGCCGAAGAACATCTACGTCTTGGCCTAAGGTCTGCAAAGGCCCTAGGATCACCAGTAATCCGAGTGGTGCTTGGAAATGGAAGAGATCGGACAACAAAGGGAGGCATTGCGGCCCGGATTGAAGACACCGTTAAAGTTCTAAAGTCGTGCAAGGGAATGTGCGAGGATCTTGGTGTTAAGGTTGCTATGGAAAACCATGCTGGGGATATGCATTCGTTGGAGTTGAAGTCGCTCGTGGAGGCAGCGGGTTCAGATTTTGTGGGTGTTAATTTAGATGCTGGAAATGCAGTTTGGACTCTTGAGACTCCACTAGAAAATCTGGAAAATCTTGGGAAGTACACTCTAACGACGAGCTTGCGGGACACCCAGGTTTGGAAGAGTGAGAACGGGGTAACCGCGCAGTGGACGGCGATGGGTGAAGGAATGGTGGACTGGAAAGCCTACTTCAAGCGTTTCGCAGAGCTTTGCCCGAATTCACCAGTTCAGATCGAGACGATTTCGGGCTTTAATCGGGAGCTCGCATTTCAAAAAGAGGGCTTTTGGAAATCTTGGGCATTGGGGAAACCTAAGAGTCTCGTTGCCTTTAAAAAATGGGCGGCTAAAGGGACCGTTCGGCAGGTTCAAAAGTCTTCTTCGAAAGAAGATGAACAAAAATATCAGAGAGGGGAAATCGAACGTAGCATCGCTTACTGTAAATCGATTGGACTTGGTGTAACAAAATGAACCTTACCATTTTTATGTGGTCGGGTTTGGCGGTTTTTTGCTTCGGATCCGAACTGCCTCTCGCTGCCCTAGGGGGAAAGATCTTTCTTGATACCTCACTTTCTAATCCCCCTGGACAAGGATGTGTTTCGTGCCACAGCCCTAAGGATGCATTTGCGGACCCCCGCCGGATTTCTCCGGGAGCCGTAAAGGGGCGGGTGGGGCGACGGAATGCACCTTCATTAATGTATGCCGCGTTGATTCCATCTCAAAGGTTGGAAGACACTTATGACGACAATGGCGAGTTAGAATATATCGTGGAGGGCGGCCTTTTTCTAGATGGTCGGGCACATGATCTTCTAGACCAGGTTCGCCATCCTTTTTTTGATAAGAACGAAATGAATATTGCGGGTGCTAAAGAGTTGGCGGGAAAATTTCGTGACGGGGATTACGCGAAAGAATTCGAAGATCTTACTGACAAGGAGATCAATGAGAAAACGTTTGAAGCTTTGGTTGCCTTCCTCCGCGAGCCGATGTTTCGCCCCTTCAATTCCCGCATTGATGAGTATTGGGCTGGCGACAAAGAAGCGCTTAGCCTTTCGGAAAAGCGTGGGCTTGATGTGTTTCAAACTTCGGGGGGGTGTTCTACCTGTCATCTGACGGGTGTTGCAAGTTGGCCCAAGCCTTTGTTGACTGATTCTGGATTTGATAATCTGGGTGCACCGGCGATTGGGAAAATTGACCCGGGACTTGGAGCTGTCACAGGAAAGGCTGGGGAACTTGGGAAATTCAAAGTGCCATCGCTTCGGAATGTCGCTTTAACGGCTCCCTACTTGCATAATGGCTCGATCAAAACTTTAAAAGAGGTGGTTGAGTTATACAACAAGCGCGATATTGAACCCGAGCGCTGGGGGGTGACAAACTATCCTCGAACCGTGAATCATGAAGACATGGGTGACCTTGGTCTGACCGATCAGGAAGTTGATGATCTGGTTGCCTTGCTGGCTGCTTTTACGGACCAAAACTTACTCAAGATTCCAGAGGGGAATCTTTTCCCCCAAGTTCCTCTGGGGGTGCCAAAAACCGAAGAGCGAAAAGCATTCTTCCTTCCCAAACGAAGGCATGACTTAACAGTCCCTCGTAGGCTAGGTGGCAATTAAAGGTCAAAGCGATGCGGCATATCGAACAATCAAGATGATAAACGTGATAATGACGAGTCCGCCGATAGCAGAAAGCCAGATGGGAGAAACGGGTTCATTAGTTGCCGGTTTTAAGGGTTGGAGAGGGTTCGGTGAATCGTGTTGTTCCAGCTCATCTTCATCCCAATTAAGTCGCTGACGCATGGGCTTGGACTTGGAATCGCGCCCTGAGTTTATTTCGAAAACAAGCGAGATGACCGAGCTAATTTGGTCGAGGTTTAGACGGTATCGATGAAGATCTTTGACTGGGACCTCCGGGGCCTTTGAGCGGTAGTAGTAGAAAAGGGTAGGATGCGTGTCCTCGTTTTTGGTGCCGGCTTCGAATGTAAGAAATTCGTTGTTGATGATAGTCTTTGGGACACCGGTCCCTTTGGCATCGGGGTGGTCGAGTTCGATGGTGTGAAATATTTCGGTGGGATGACAAAGCCCAACGGGGAAAATACGGTCAGAATTATCAATGCCGTGAATCTTTTCAAATATAGAATAGGGAGTGAAGTCGCAGATCATCCTCCCTGTATTGGGGTTTGGATTGAGAGCACTTATTGCTGAAAAATTCCCGCTTAGAACAATAATGTTTTTATCGAGATCGTCGGAAACTTCAAGCTCGGTGATTGGCTCTGCCCCGATCCGGGTGCTTTTTACTTTCTCGAGAAAAATCTTTTGAATGGTGGGTTTCCCTTTGGAATGGAGTTCACCGCGGATTTTTTCAGCCTCCGCACCATGAAATTCGTGACGAATAGTGATAAAAGCATTGTTCCCTTGAAAACGGTATGACTCGGAAACACGGATGTAATCCTGTTCTGGAGGAGCTTGTTTTATTTCCGTGAATCCTTCGGTTTCTTTTGAGATGAGAAGAGCTTTTTGGAAAGGCAAGCTATTCCAAGTTGAGAACGTTCTTTGATGGTGAGTTAGGGCGGGGTCGATCCAATGGTCTCGTTCATCATAGCGAAGATAAACGACGACATGGTCGAAGATAGGGGCAGGAAGTCTTTCAGAAATATTACCGTAAAGAGTCAGTGAAACAAGCGCAGGGCTGGCATCGAAGCCGCACTTTTGCAGGAGCCAGCATAGAAGATTAACCGTATCCTTATTGTCACCAAGGCGTGTTCTCCAAATTTTTTTAAGATCTTCGGGAACGAGACTAGGTCGACCAGCTTCTAGCGGTTGATATTGAATGTTGGCCCTGACAAATTGAAAGATAGCTTCAATGAGTTCGCCCTTGGAGTGGGGATAAGCTTTTTGAATTTTGGTAAGTTCGTGGGGTAGATCTTTTCCGGGATCTTTGGTTTGCGCCCACAGTTCGGCAATTTCAGCGGCAACGGCCCCCCATGATTGGAATGACGAGATTGAAATATTTTTGAAAGGATTGAAGCCAGCTGGAAGAAAGGGGGGGAGGTCGAGGGGGGGCGAGTTTCCTTTCGCCCAAGTTTTCAGGAGTCCCCATTCTGTTTCCTCTTCGGTGTATGCAGTGTTAGGCCCATTTTCAGAGACCGAGATTTTGAAAAGTTCATGGTTTTTCGAAATCAAAGAGAAATATTGGTGTCCGACAGGAAGGGGGTGCTCTAGATTTTCTGAGAACCAGCAGTGCCGTGGAAAAAGTTTCACGTCTGAGAGGATCGAACTTTCGACATCAATGATATCTCCAGGACGAAGTTTGTTGAGCCGAACCAATGCCGTGATTCTCCCAGAGTAAATTCCTTGATCGGGATCTGCTTTTCGCCTAATCACCTCAACCTCCTCGAACTTAGCGCGATTTGTGAGTTCGCCATCCCGGAAAATCGAAATGCCATGAATTAGGAGGACTTGTGTTGCGGGATCGAAATCGAACTCAATGCGTTCGGCTTCGTGAGTTGCTTGAGGTGTTTCAGGTCGTCGGACATATCGGGTGTACCAGGTCGACTGTTCTGGAGCAATCTGGCGGTCATGTAAGAGCATGGTGACGGGATGGCCCTTTGCTTTTGCAAAACCCTTAACTTTACGACGAATTATCCAGGCTGGTGGCGCTTCAATTTTTAGTCGTAATCCTTTAATTTTCATAGGATTACGATGAATTTCGGTTTGCTTAGAGCGACCCATTGGGTCGGCGTTTATCAGATAATGGTTGAAGGGCCAAGTTCCGACATTCGTTCCGGTGATTTTATTGCCTAAGTTGCTCTAAAACTACTGATGGAGATTCAGCTTTTTGCAGGGATTTTGTTCCAAAGGAACAAGAAGAGACAGGTTTTCAAATGCGGGCTCTTATTGGGCGTGAAATTGGACGTTGAGCCTGTCAAACCCGTTTTCTCTGGAATAGGCCAAGTTTTCTTCGACGTGAGAAGTCGCCTCCAAAATTTCGATTGTTGCTACCTTTGCGACCAAGGCTTCAAGAAGTGAGCGGATAATGAGTCTGGCGTGTGGTGCCCCGAGGCAGAGGTGTGTGCCAAAGCCGAAAGAAACGTGGGGGTTTGGCTTACGAGTAAGGTCGATTTTTTCGGGTTCGTCGAAGACCTCTGGATCAAAATTTGCGGCAGCCCAGCCCAAGGAAACGCGATCTCCGGGTGGGATCTTAATTCCTTTGATCTCTGTTTCAATCGGACAGACCCGACCGATGTGAGTGAGAGGCATAAAAGCTCGAAAAAATTCTTCTCCAGCAATCACTAGACCTTTGGGATTGTCGCGAAGTGATTGAAGGTCTTCGTGGTGTTGTCCAAAGTAAGAGATGATTGAAGAGATGCTATGAATGATGGTATCGCGACCTCCGGCAAAGGTGAGGTTTGCGAATCCCATTTTCTCTTCGTAAGTTAAGGGGCGATTTTGAAAAGTTGCTTGATTTAGTGCACTGAAAAAATCCTTACCTGGATCTTTTTCCGCACGCTTAAGGGCCAGAGCAAGGTGATCTTCCAGCGTGGATCCGCAGCCATTCTCGTCGTGGAAAACGTGGATTCCCCACTCGGTGTAAGTGTCGGCTTCGGACTCGGGGACATTTAAAAGATAGGTCAAGGCTCGTGACTGGATGGGCAAGGCGAACTGATTCACGATTTCAAGTGAACCTCTGCTTGTCAGCGCCTTTTCTAAAAGCTCGTTGATGAGATTTTGAACTTTCTCGATGACTTCTGGTTTTTTTGATCGCTTAAAGAATGGCTCAGCAATTCTACGGTATTCGGTGTGTTCGGGCGGGTTTGTTTCGATCGGGAGCTGCCGCACCGTCCGCATCTCCTCCTCTGAGGGGATGGGAATCCTAAACGGAGCATCAGAGCTGAATGTCTGCCAGTCTTTTGCGGCAGCCCGAACATCAGCGTGACGGAGGAGCATGGGAACCTCTTCTCCCTGAAATGGGCATTTTAGGGCGCCTTCTTTTTGACGTGCTTCTTGGAAGGGATCTTCAGGCATGGTAACTTTCGAAGGGGTTGTGAATTTCTGAAGAGATACTCAATTCTTTTGGCTCCGCTTCTAAGGCTTACTCGTAAATTTTCACTTTGTGACTTTGATGCGTAAGAAGGCCTTCTCTTGGTTGCTGACAGGTTGAGCACTACGGTAGGTAACAGTTGATGTCCCGTCACCATTTTTGATCTCGGAAACAAATACAACGTCTGGTGTGCTATCCCAGGCCAATAGATCAGTGGAGACTTCGGGAATGAGAGTGAGAATATTTTGAGAGGAAAGATTCCGTTGGTAGCTGATGACCAAATAAGTGTCTGCGATCCCGGCGACCGCAAAAGACTGAAAGCTAAGACCGACTAGAGAACGGGCATCACCTGAAATACTATCACTGGATCCCAGAGCGTATTCAATCAATGCGTGGTAGGAGTCACTGTCATTGTCAGCATTTGGATCGCCAACGAACCCAATGATATCCCCCTCTCCCGGAGCCCCTCCTTCCGTATTGGAAGCGGCCCAGTTGGTAGCTATTCCATGATCAGGAATAGGGATAGTAGGTGATTTGAGAACCATGGTGAATCCACTGCCGTCGGTGTATGGCCAAGGAAGTTCATCATCGTATGTGAAGTTCTGAATAACAGTATCGGACGCATCGAGCAGAGTGATTTGTTCTCCGCTATTACTGAGACGTCCGCTGTAATTACGGCTGCCGAGAACATCGCTAGCGATGTTGACCGATGTGCCATAACGGGATTCAAAGGCAGAGCTGTCTTTTACAATAACAAGTCGCTCACCCGGAAGAATTAGGGTGTTGTCGGCTAGATTAAAAGTGATACCTAGAGTGAAGCGGACTCCAGTGAGGTCGATAGTTTGGGGACCGACATTCATGAGTTCGACAAACTCGTAGTCATCACGGTTACTGGATTCTGCAAGCTCGGCTGGTGTCGTTGGCTGGCCGGGTTGGTAACTAAATTCAGAAATGATGAGATTACTGGCGTCGGCGGGAACGGTGTCGGGGGTGAAAAAGGCTGAGTTCAGCGCACTCCATTCACCGTTGCTACTGTTATAAGACCGAGAGAAGAGCCAACCCGGCTCGCTAATAATAATGGGGTCGGAGCTATTTGTGCTACCGCCGCCGGGAGGATTCCCGGTGAGGTCGAGATCAAAGCTAATGTCAGAGCTGGTAGCGCTTGTTTGGTGAATTTCGACAGCGAAGGTGTTTGATCCGGCGAGGAAGAGAGAAGGGGAAAGGACGCGGGCCGCGTTACCATTTTCGGGTCCGTTACCGTTGGCGAATTCATCGAAGGTGGGATTGGCCCCGATATTTTCGCGGGCGACTTCAGTACCGTTTAGATAAATGATGGTGCTGTCATCGTAGGTGAAGTTAAGGGTGAAATCCTCAAAGATAGATGGATCGGCGATGGTGAAGGTTTTACGAAAGTAGGTGGTGGGGTGCTTGTCACGGCTGTCTCCGCCAAAACTAACGACGGTGGCTTCATCGCCATCGCCGTATCCAAGTTGGGAGGGGCCCGAGTCCCAGCTTGTGTCATTGAAGGCGGCGGCACGCCAGGCGGTGGCTTGGTTACTGCCGTCGTCGAGGTATTTCCAATCGTCACCGCTATCGACGAAGACAGTTGTTGTTGGCCCGCCACCGCCCCCACCACCGAGGGTGATAAGGGTAGCTGCGGGGTTGATAGCACCCCCGGTAAGGCGAGGGTCGAGGGAGTGGGCGTAGTCGGTGAGGTCATTATCGCTTTGACCAAACATATAGTAAATTTGAGTGACGGAGGAAGGCACACGCAGGGTGGGACCGGTGCCGGAAGGAAGAGAACCCCCGTGTTGGCTGTAAACTGGAGCTTCGACACGAGGGTAGAGGTCGGAGGAACGGAGGGAGTCTAAAAATAGCTTATCGCGTACTGGAAACCAGCTGTTCACGATGCGATTGTATTCGCCCTCCCAGTCGGAAATATTCCGATTGCCACCGTGTTGGTCGCCCCAGCGTGCGGCTTCGGGATTTAGGATGCTACGGTGTTGCGCGGTCACTTCATCGTAAAGTCGGCGGGCGTTTGTCGGAGTGAGTGGACCATCGTTGAAGAGAGCGCGGTGGGCCCGATCAGCAAAGCGAAGGCGGAACTCGGGGCTGTCTTGAAGAGCATTGTTGGCCGCGGCGATCCCCCGGTAATCGGTAATGCGGTTGTAGTTTGTGCTGGAGCGAAGAAAGAGGGACCATTCCGAATCCCACATGAAGTATTTAAAACCACTCCGAGTGCTCTGGGTGTCGATGCCCCCGTAGTAGTTTTTATTGGGCCAGTCGCTATTGCCGCCGTACCAGTTGGTGATGAAATAATCGGCATTGTTGGAGGGATCGCACCAAATGGGGTAGAGAGAATTTCGGGTGCCATCCGGGTTGAATCCACAAGCTTTGAGAAAAGCAGCATCGCGGGCGGCGTTGGATCCGGCTGAGGTAATATTGCCCACTGCGTTCCGGAGGTTGTTCCAGTTGCTCAGATTGGAAGCATCGTTGATGGCACTTCCGGAATTTTGACCTTCCCAGAGATCTCGAGCGGCACCTTCGATATAGCTTTCGGCAAAACTCGAATCAGGGCGTTCGACGACGTTATAGAGTCCCCAGTAAACTCCGTTGATATATATGTGAAGGTAGCGGCCGTGAGAAGCGGGCTGCCCGAGGGCCCGCTGGACCCTGCGTCCAAACTCATCTCGGGCATATTGTGGCTGGCTGCCAGCTCCCGACCATTGCCATCCGTCGTTTGACTCCATCCGAAAAATCAGAGTCTGAAATTCTTGGGCGACCCCGGGGTCGGTTCCAAAGAGAGGGAACTTGAGTGACCCTTGTCCCCCGGTAGGTTGATCACTTGTTCCAAACTGAGTTTTAAAGAGAACACGAAATGATTTTTTTCGAGTAAGGCCAAAGCTTCGGAAAGCTCCTCCTTGAATCCGGATTGCGCAGTTTTGTTGGAAGTTTCCGGCTCCGGTTGGATCGGCTGGGTCCACAAGTTCGAGAGAGGTTTTACGCTCCCACGATTGACCGGAAGATCCGGGATTGGAGTAAATTCCAGATCCACCGAACATATCGTTCGAGTCGATTGCGATTGAGAGACTGGGGACGGTCTTAAGGTCATCGGTGATATCGTCTGGATTGACGTTAGCATTATTTTCCATCCCGTAGTAGGGACTCTGGCCACCCCAGTTGGATGGAAGTCCATAAATACTCCGGGTGTTAGAAGCTGTTTGATCAGCCACGGAATTGACGAGGATATAAGTGTGGGTATCGATGTTGGTGGAAACAAATCCAGCCCGGTAAGCAAGGGCTTTTACAGCCATGGTGCGGTCGACCATGATGGGAGTTGAATAGATAACTCCATTCGTTTCGCTAGGCCAGCTGCCATCGGTGGTGTAGCGAATGATCGCTCCGGGAGTGTTGGAGGAAATGACGAGAGGGAAAGGATCATCGAAAAATCCACGACTCATGCTGTAGTCGGTATCCTTGACGAAACCTGCGACACCACTGGATGAGTCATTTTCGGCATCTGGGGTTGGCTTGAGAAGGTATCCGATTTGGAGAGGTTCACCGAAGAAGCCATAAGCGATTCCCGCCTTTTGCGACGGGTAGTCTTCGGCCGGTGAGCCAACTTCAGAGAGGATCGTAGAGCCATCTGCTGCAACCAGAGCGATATATTCTCCACCGGAATTGAGGCTGAAATTGGTGTGAAGATTATCCCCGTTGGTGGGACGACGATCTTTTGAGGATGCAAAGATGATGAGATAATCATTTCCGCCAAGGCTGATGTTGGGCATGAGCCATTTGGTGAGATTACTGGGATCGTCGGTAAGATACATGCCGCCGAGGCTAATTGATCTGCCGTCAGGGTTATGGAGTTCAATCCAGTCGGGAGTATCGCCATCTTCGTCGGAAAGGCTCGTCGAACTACTATTAGCTAAAAATTCATTGATACGAACGGAAGAGCTCACAACAGAAAGAGTAACAACTGCTTCAATTGCGAGGCCAGATAGGTCGGTGCTGCGGACTCTAAAAGAAAGATTTGATCCGAGGTTTGGAAGTGATGATGCCGTCCTGAGGGTGCTTCCATCAATAGTGAAAAGCGCATTATTTGTGTCCCCGGTTCCCGCCACGAGCTGGTAGGTATGGCTGTCGGCGTTATTGGGGTCTTCGGTGATGAAGTTGGTGAGCTCAGTGCCTGAAGGAGTTCCTTGAAGAAGAGTATTTATTGGTAAGGTGATGGCGGTAGGTGCCATTGCGGATTCCACTTTAAGGGAAAATGACTCCTCTCTTGTCAGACTATCACCATCAGTAGAACGAATTCGGATGGAATAATTTGTTCCAAATCCACCCAAGAGCGACACCGCGCGGAGTTCATCACTATTGATGATCGTGAAAAGATTATTGTTGGTGCCACCTGGACCTGAGACGAGCGAGTAAGTGTGGATATTATCCCCATTAGGGTCGCTCGTAGTTAGCGTGCCGACTAAAGTGTTTGAAGCTGAATTGGGGGCAAGATTTGTATTGCTGAGGGCGATATCGGTCGGGGGTTGGGGAGTAACGGGAGCAACGGACATTTCGGCTTGAACTTCTGCTGCAGAAAGGACTTGGTCGAAAATTTTCACCTCATCAATTGCCCCATTAAAGCTCTGTCCAGCTGGATCAGCAGCGTCACGTCCGTGACCCCCGATAATTACAGGAAGAGCATGTCCTGACATGGTGCTACCGTTGCCGCGGGAAGTTTCGACCCCGTTGACAAAGACCACCTTATCGTTACCGTCGAAAGACCAAGTAAGATGAGTCCACTCACCAGGAGTTACTGTCCCAGCGTCGTTTAGGTCATTTCCCCAGCCACCGTAATGAACATTCGCGGTGCTATCAGCACGGATTCCGTGGTGAAGCTGGCTACCATTTCCTGAACCGTCTTCTTGACCAAAGATCATGTGGTCTACATTGCCACGAGGGCCCGACCAATTCACCCATGCCATGGCAGTGTAGACTGAGTTTGGCCCCATTCCTAATTCTGTTCCTGTAAGGCCGGTTTGGATGTAGCCGTCATTAGCTCCAGTACGGTTTCCGTAAAATGCTTGGCCAAAGGTTACGTCTTTACCTTCGCCATAGGTCGCACCACCAACCTTCGTCCCATTTCCTCCAGAGCCTTGGTTAAATACAATCGATCCGTCTAGATCATTGAAAGCATAGTGGACGAGGAGGTCGGCCCTGACAGTGAAAATTAGGAAGGGCAAGAATAGGGTGAAAATGGTGGAAGATGGATTCATTTGAGGGACTAAAAATTCGGAAGTTAGAAAAGAGGTTTCCTGAGAAGCATCTCCACTGAGTTTCTTTTGAGACATTAAAATTGAATTGCTTTTACGGGTAAGGTGGAGGGTTAAGTGTCACGGATAGTTTAAGGGAAGTCCTCAAGCCAAAGTTGCTAAGATTTTTGAGCTGGAAAATACAAACACTAACGCCCTTTGAAAATCATAATAGAAATCGAGTTCTTCACAACTCGGAAAACCGTTTGGCGACCTAGAGGCTTAGGCCGAGGAAGATTATGAAATTTGGGTTGGCAAAAATGGTATGAGTTTTGAAGCAGCCCTCGAGCGGATCCTAAGTTTACTAAAAACGAAGCGAGAGGTCATCCTAGACGCAATCCAATAAAATCGCCCTTGTTTTTAAAGGTCTCGAACGTCTAACGAAAGGAACTAACTCTCTGATAAATTTAAATCGAAGCTTGATGCTTCTTCGTGCTAATTAAAGGAATGAAATTATGGATTCTGCTGGTTTTAGCGACTGTTTTACAAATTTTTGGTCAGGAAAATGATCCGAATGGGCGGGATTTATACGCGCGCGGAGAGGAACACTTTTTCGCGGGCCGGATTGATGAATCTATCCAAAACTGGGATTTAGAAATTGTCGCGCAGCCTTTTCGTGAACCCTATCATTGGCAGCGTGGGTTGGCTTTTTACTACGCGAATGAGTTCGAGAAAGGAGTTAAGCAATTTGAGCTGCATCAGAAGGTGAATCGAAATGATGTTGAGAATGCGGCATGGCATTTTTTGTGCGTGGTGCGTGCCGAAGGAGGATCAGTTAAAAAAGCCAGGAAAGCCTTAATTCCGATAGTTGGTGACTCACGCGTGCCGATGAAGGAAGTTCATGATCTTTTTGCGGGAAAGGGAACTTCGCAGGATATTCTGGATGCGGCTTCAAAAAATGCGGAAGGCCTCTTATTACGGAACCAACTTTGTTATGCCCACCTTTACTTGGGGCTTTATTATGAGGCGCTCGGTGAAATCGAAAAGTCGAGGGGGCACATCCAGAAATCGGCGGTTGAATTCCGAATGGACCATTATATGGGAAAAGTAGCCCAGCTGCACTACAAGCTCAGGAGGAAGCGACCTAATTTCATCTTTCTTTTTGCAGACGATCAGAAGGTGGACACGATCGCGGCGCATGGGAATCAGCATATCAGGACTCCAAATCTTGATCAGTTGGTTGAGCGCGGTTTTAGCTTTCGCAATAACTACTGTGCTGGTTCCTTCAGCGGGGCGGTTTGCGTGGCAAGTCGGGCCATGCTGATGACTGGGAGGCAGTGGTTGAATTTGCCCAAGAAGAATCCGGGTTCCAATTGGGGAGATGCCAAGGTTCTGCCATCATATCTCACCCAACAAGGAGGCTATCGCTCCCACATTATTGGGAAATGGCATAATGGAGAAGCAACCCTGAAGCGTGCTTTTTCTGAGGGTTCATCGGTGTATTTGGGCGGGATGGCGAATCATGCTGATTTCGAAGTGCAAAATATTTCTGGTGGAAAACTCTCGGGGAAGAGCCCTGCAGGGGGCTTCTCAAGTGAGGTCTTCGCTAATGATGCCGTAAAGTTCATTGAAGGGGCAAAGACCGAAGAAAATTTCTTTCTCTACGTGGCATTCATGGCTCCACACGATCCCAGAAACCCTCCAGAGAAGTATCGTGAAATGTATTATCAAAATCGTCCACCGCTTCCTAAAAATTTCCTTCCTCAGCATCCCTTTAAGATTGGGCCTGTCGTGTCCTCGGGGCGTGATGAAAGTCTGGCACCATGGCCCCGGACCAAGGAGGTTGTTAGCGACCAGATTTGTGAGTATTATGGTTTAATCACTCACCTTGACGAGCAAGTGGGGAAGATCATGAAAGCTCTGGAAGGTAGTCCTCATGCTGATAATACTTACGTGATTTATACTGCTGATCATGGCCTTGCGATGGGAAGCCATGGGCTGCTTGGAAAACAAAGTATTTATGAGCATAGTATGAAGTGCCCTTTGATTATCTGGGGGCCTGAAGTGCCAGCTGGTCAGTCAACTGAGAAGTTTTCATATGTTCATGATCTCTATGGGACCGTCCTTGGTCTTGCGGGGATTGAGCCACCGATACAGGTTGACTCTGCGAATTTGCAGCCCTTGATGAAAGGGGGTAGGCCGATACATGATTATGTGTTTCTGCCCTTTCAAAATCATCAGCGATCGATTCGCTGGGGCAAGTGGAAGCTAAACATTTTCCCACAGATCGCTCATCGGGAGATTTTCGATCTAGAGAAGGATCCAGATGAAATGCGGCCACTTGAAGGTAAGGGCGCTATCAAATCAGCTGCTATGTTGGATTCAATGCTAAGCGTGGCGAGAGCAAGATACGGTGACAAGTCTCCGCTAAAAATTGAAAACCCGGAGCCCAAAGAGCTTGTTTACGACAATTCAAAACGTCGGCTGGACGTTTGGCAGCCCAAATGGATTCGTGATAAATATTTTGGTGGCCGCACGAATCCCGATCATGGACCAGGCGTTCGAAAGAAGTGAAAGGTTTCGACTAAAGAATTCCCCGGTTCTTGAGATTGTTGAGTCGGCGGACGGTATCAATAAGCCCATCGACCATCACTTCGTTATAACTGCGTCCGAGAGTGGTGTCGATGCCGTGGCCTGGGTCAAGGTTGCGCAGTGGCTCTAGGACGGGATCGTCGTGGCGGAAAAGTTCCACAAAGGCACTGGGTAGTTTTCCGGTCGCGGCGTTCGCGGTGAGTAGGGCGCCGACCCATCCATCATCTGAAGAAAGGCATCCACGGGTCGTAGGAACCGAACAGTGGAAAGGTCCGATCTCATCGGCTTCACCCATTGAGGCCACTATAAACTCATTTTCTTGGATACTCAGGCCGGAGTCACCACAGTGGGCTGCGTCAATAAGAGCTTTAAAAAACGGTCTGCCAATTTTTTCATTGAGGCCGGTCAAAATAGGCCGGAGCTTGGCAAGGGAAGTGAAGTTTTGGAATTCACCGGGGCGGAGGAATTCGATGTTCCAATTGTCGATGCAAGAATCGGCAAGTCCAGCTTCCTCGTAAGCGCGGAGGTGGAGTTTGATGTTCTGGGCGACTCTAGCCTCGAATTCCTCTTCACTAGAAGGGGCGGTGCCTTCCATCCAGGTTTCCACTGAGGTTGAATTGACCTGCGCGATATTGTTACGAAGGGCCGCCCCCAGATTGACCATAAGTTGTGTGAGGGCTTCGTCCTCATCGTCGGGATTCATTGGATTGACTCCTCCGACCATCATGACGAGTTGGGGTTCTAGGCCGAGGTCACGAACAGCTGCGATCAGCGCGTCTTTTTCATCGGGGTTGGTTGTGCCAAAAGATGAAATTTGTATTAGATCAATTTTAACTGGGGATAGTTCGATGAGTTCACGGGCCCCGGCAGCGATTACAAATTCGCCATCATTATTGCGGGGGAGCATTCCGTTATCGTCTGGGACCAAGGCCTCTAGAAAGCCAAGATGGGTTCCGAGGATTCCGAGTGGAATGCCAGAGATGTTTTCAATGGGGCCGATAGTCATGGCGAGAGGTTTCCAGATGTCACAAAGAATTAAAACTGGAAAAGGTTGCGCAGTCTCTATTTTTTCAGAAAGAGTGTTTCGAAACGATTTAGAAAACCATGGTGATTTTCTGAAGTGGCTTTGCGCCAGGCTGCAAAATGTTCGGCAAGGTTGGATCCTCTGATCCGGGGGAATTTAGGAAGAATCTTCCAATGTATTGGTTCTTTTTCAAAGAGAGGAAGAAGGAGGTTAGCGAAGGCCCCGTTAAGTTCTCGCTCGGTTGCCGACTTTCTAAGAGTCTCCTTGTGTCTTTGATAGAAGCTCGGGGAGGTTTTTGTTGTGAGGATTTTGCGTGATCTCATTACTTTCGCGGAGTATGTGGCGAGATGTTTTCGGTAATTTTTTAATGCGTCATTGGGTGCGCTTTTCTCCCATTCTTTGCTGAGCTTGCGAAGAACAAAGAGCGATGCAGTTTCACAAAGAGTTTCTTCAAGCCACTTGTTTTCGTGGTCAATCGGTTGGAAATCAGCTCGGACGTGAGCGAGTTCATGAGCAAATTGATAGATACACTGCGAGTAATAGTAGTTTCCGGAGTTTAGCTGAATCGCAACTTCTCCGCGTGGAGTCCGCTGAAATAGAGTGATGGGCCCTCGCTGGTGTTTGGATACAAAGAGAGACGGGTCCTTAAAATTTTCAGATTTGGGAAGTGCAGTGAGAGTAGATTTGAAAATGCTACGAAGATCACTTTCATTCATGTTGAACCCCTTGGATTCGATTCGAAGTTGGCAATGGGAAGCTAGGCTGAGGCCTAAAAAAAGGCAGAAAATCAGCTTCATTTCTTTCGGTTTGGTAGGCGTTTTCCTTTGACGCGGGCCTGGATGAGATCCGGGCAGTTCCCCTCGTTGCGAAGGCGTTCGCAGGCGGCTTCAATCCGGAGGCTTTGGCGAACAGGCCGGAAACCCAGTCGTCGGGTCAGGCAATCGTTTTGGAGATCAAGGTGGGTATCCTCGAATTCTACAACTTTGCCGCAATCAACGCAGATGAGGTGGTTGTGATTGGGGTGATCGACAAAATTTGGATCGTAGGTAGTTTGACCATCACCTAGTTCGATTTCGTGAATGAGGTCAGCTTCCACGAGAAGCCCCAGTGTGCGGTAGACGGTGGCGCGGGAGGCTCTGGAGCCGGCATTGCGAAGCCGGTCAAAAAGTTCATCCGGGGTGAAGTGTTCATCGGAAGCGAAGATAATTTCGAGAATCTCATCCCTTTGGGAAGTCTGTCTCAAACCTTTTTTTACGATGAAATCGTCCAGTCTTTCGCGAATGCCCTCGTCCATATTGCTTCGATACTAGGGAATTTAGATTGAATAATGAACCCCGAATATCGAGGATTAAGCCGTGAAGGTTTTTTTGGCGGGTTTTGCCGTGTTTTTGGTTTCTTGCGGGGCACCTGATATCCTCAGGGTGCGCCAATTCCATCTTCAGGATACCGATGTTGCGACTGGTCATCCCTTTATTCGTGCGGAGATGAATAGGCGACTTTATGGCGCGGTGACAACGCGCGACCGGACTTTACGAAAGGGGAATTATTACCATATCCGTTGGCACGGACTAACGGGACTAGAGCCTATCAAGCTGATCTTTGAGTATCGACAGGCTAGAACTGGTGCGAAAGTGAATCAGCGAAGTTTTGAGGTTCCCGGTTCAGCTAAGGGAGATCTTGAGATGGTAGTCTCGGGCTTGGAGTATTTGAAGCATGGTCATGTTCAGGCTTGGCGAGTGACTCTCTTCGAGGGGGATTCCGAAATTTTTGTTAAGAAGTCTTACCTCTGGGATTAAGTGGGCGACTTTTGGATCTGGAGCTATGAGTTACGCACACTTGGTGCGCTGAACTCAAAAACTACTCGTAGAGCTTACCCCGGGGCTTTGGTTCGAAATGAGACGGGGTTTGGATGTCTGCATCCTTGGCCCGAGTTGGGCGATCCCACTTTGGAGGATTGTCTTCTTGATCTAGCAGATGGTCAGGAAAGCTCACTCGTGCGCCGGACCTTGGATTGTCTTCGGGCAGATGGAAGGGCACGCGAAGCGAATCGCTCATTATTTGAAGGCCTTCAGGTTCCCTTGAGCCATGCGACCTTACCTTTATTGAACGAGTTGGTTTTGAGTGAGGCCGTGGAGAGAGGCTTTACTTATGTGAAGGTTAAGGGAGGGGGAGGAGGAGGGATGGATTTACGCCGTATTAGATTGATGATGCCGATGTATCCCGAGCTCAAATGGCGGATTGATTTTAATGAGAACGGAGAGGTCGGTGAGCTCCTTGAGGAACTTTCATACTGGTCGGAGGCGGAGAAGGCGGCGATCGATTTTTTGGAAGACCCTGTGCCCTATTTTTCTGGCAGTTGGGAACGGTTGGCAAAGGAGTCAGGGCTGACAATGGCCCTAGACCGAAACCTTGAAAAGGCCTTAAGTGAGGTTGAGGTTCAAGTAGTAAAGCCGGCTGTGCAGGAAATGAAATCTGGTCCGCGCGTGATTGTGACGAGTTACATGGACCATCCGCTTGGACAGACTTTTGCGGCGTGGGAGGCGGCCCGAGTCAAGGTGAAGGAAATTTGTGGTCTTCAGACTCATGGCTTGTTTGAAGCGAATGAATTCATAGAGGCGTTGGGGGATCTCTCTCCAGAATTCAACATACCTAAGGGAACTGGCTTGGGGTTTGACGACTTGCTTGAAGCTCTTCCATGGACGAAGCTCTCTTCGTGAACGAGGTGGAAATATGGGCTAAAAAAAATGGTAGCTTTAAGCGACATCGTTTTTTTCGAACTTCTGGTTCAAGTGGTAGAGAGAAATGGGTGGCTCTTTCTGACGAGGCTTTGGAGTGGTCAGCCCGATCCGTCATAGGGGCGCTTGGTATCGTTTCAAAAGATGTTCTTGGGTTGGCGTTACCGGTGATTCACGTAGGCGGCTACGGTATGATATTGAGAGCTGAGATTTCTGGTGCGAGCCTAGTGAAATCGGAGGCCCGATGGAATGCGGGTGGCTTTGCTGATTGGTGTGATGTGAATCGAGTTACGATTACTTCTTTAGTTCCAACTCAGCTGTATGATTTAGTCTCAGCCCGCTTGGAATGCCCCACTTCCATGAGGATTCTTGTAGTGGGCGGGGGTCCACTCGATGTGGAGCTCACTAGGAAAGCGCGGGATTTGGGTTGGCCAGTAGTTCCAAGTTATGGAATGACCGAAACTTCATCGCAAGTTGCGACTGGTGATGGTCTGCCCTTGCTGCAGGGTTGGGAAGCAAAGATTGTCGAGGGGAGACTTGCGCTTAAAGGTGATGGGTTACTGAGTGCGATCATTCTCCGGAAAGGTGACGGTTTTTTCGCCGAAGATCCAAAGATTGATGGGTGGTATGTTACAAATGATCGATGTGAATTAATTGGGAAAGGTTTGAGAGTTTCGGGAAGGGCTGATCGATTGGTTAAAATCTTGGGTGAGCTTGTGAATTTAGAAGAGTTGGAAGAATTTTGGCGAGGAAAACTGAAATGTGAAGTGGCCTTAGTGGCTCGTCCTAACGAGAGGCGTGGGGTAAATTTGTTTCTTTTTTATGAAGGGATTGAAGTGGATTTGGCGCGATGGAATACGAGCTTACCCGGCCCGGAGAGGGTTACGGAGGCGATTGCAATCGATTTGCTGCCGCGATCAGTCTTAGGAAAAATTGACCGCCTTGCATTGATTGATTTTCATAAGGATTAGCGTTGCATTGACGGAAGTTGCAGACAAAATTTTAAATCTTGATCAAGCGACGCGGCCGCATTTTCCCTTCAGGAAAAGACTGGTTTGAACGTGTTTTTATAATCCCGGACTAAGACAAAATATCCGCTCTTTAACAAATGGTAGAAGCTACCTCAGACGCTCAAGTAGTTCCAAAGATGGTCTCTCCCATGCCGCAGAAAACCGATGCCTTGCTTACCACCGCCCAGCTAGAAAATTTCGGACTCAAATCTCCGGAAGGTTTCGGAAAGCATTACGTTCTCGATACCAATGTGCTCTTACATGAACCCGGGTGTTTGACTCGTTTTCAAGATAATCACCTGTGCATTCCGGCCGATGTCCTCTCTGAGTTAGATCGCTTCAAAACCGAGCAGACGGAACGTGGAGCGAATGCGCGAAGGGTCCACCGAAAGTTGACAGAGATTTTCGGGCCGCAGGCGCAAGTGACCAAGGGGGTGCCGACTGATGGGGGTGGAACGATTCGTTTGGTGATTTATGATCCGAGCCTGTGTGAAAAGAGTAGCAAAGAATTGCGAAGGTTTCATCGGATCTTTCCGGATCGTGAGCGGGTGGATCACCGTATTCTTGCTTGCACATTGTTGCTTGCTGAGCATGTCGATCCGCCGGTGGTGTTGGTGACAAAGGACCTGAATATGCAATTGAAGGCCCGCGCGGTTGGGATCACTTGTGAGGATTACCTGAACGATAAGGTTGCTCCGCAGGATTCAGCCAATCGAGAAATGGTAAGATTGACTTTGGATCAAAACGAGTTGCAACGCTTTGCGAGTTCGGGGGAAATCGAATTGGGAGTCGAGAGAACCTCTGGTCTACATGTAAATCAATACGTCCTCCTTGAGGCAGGGGAGAAGCAAACGATTCCAGCCCGTCTTGCGTCTAATAAGAAGTTGGTCCGGTTAGTTGTTCCCGAGGTTCTGCGCATTCCAGATGGAAATCATTTAAAACCCCTTAATTTAGGACAGAAGTGTTTCATCGATGCGCTGCTCAATCCTGAGATCTCGTTGGTGACGTGCTTTGGCCAGGCTGGAACTGGTAAAACTCTGGTAGCGATGGCTGCGGGCTTACATGGTGTTTTTGCACGGGAGTTTAATGGGCTCACTGTGAGTCGACCGGTCGTCTCCATGGGAGACCAAATGGGGTATCTGCCAGGGTCTCTCGAGGAAAAGATGCGGCCTTGGTTGCAGCCAATTTACGATGCACTGGAGCTTCTGATGAGCCCGCAGAATCTAAAGCGCCCAAAACGCAAGCGGAACAAATCTGAATCGGAAGGTGCCCAGCAAAAGCCTTACGATGATCTTATGAATCAAGGAATAATCGAAGTGGAAGCTCTCGCTTATATTCGAGGCCGCTCGATCCCTAATCGTTTTTTCATTCTGGATGAGGCCCAACAGTTAACGCCGAAGGAAGCTAAAACAGTGGTGACTCGCATGTCGAAAGGGTCAAAGCTGGTCTTGGTTGGTGATCCGGCTCAAATTGATCATCCATATGTCGATAGCCGTAGCAACGGGTTGGTGTTTACCCGCCAGCGGATGCGGGGACAGAGCTTTGCTGCGCATGTTTCTCTAAACAGGGGAGAGCGCAGCGATTTGGCTGAGGCAGGTGCGCGTTTGATGTGAATGGAATTTTGTGTTAAACGGTGTGTAGCGATGAAATTAATTTTCTGGTTTTTCCCACTCATGCTCTTGCTAGGAGGATGTGGATCCAGTCCTGACCAAACCCCTCCACTCTGGGCGGGGATAGTGGAGAAAGAGGTCGATGCCCTAGGAATCCAAAACTGGATTATTGTGGCCGAGTCGTCATTCCCAGTGGTGACTCGGGGTGGGGTTAGGACCTTGGTTGTGGATTGCGAGATTCCGCAAATCGTCGATTTCATCGTCAACCACCTCGAAAAATCGGAAACAGTGACGCCTTCGTTCAGCACCGCTCGTGAGCTTTCTTTTGTGAGTAATGACCGGGCACCTGGGATTGATGATTTAAGGGAGCAACTCAACGAAGCGCTGCATGGTCACAAGGTCCGGCAAATGGATAATCGATCACTGACTTTGCTTGCTCAAAGTGACGCTTCAAAATACGCAATATTGGTTCTTAAATCTAAAACGGCTCTTCCTTACTCTAGTGTTTTTATAGAATTGGATAGCGGCTATTGGGATCGCGAATCTGAGGACCGACTGAGGCAGGAAATGAAGGCAGCTCAGGAAAGAGGACGGAAACAGCTAATTGAGTCAAATGAAACGAACAACTGAGGAGATTGATCAGGAGCGTGAGGAAGCTTGGATTGGGGATGCGATTCTGGCCCTCTACATGAGAGAGTGGCTTCTTCGAGAGAAAGGGAAGATCGATGGTGAGGCGTTTATTAGGGCAACCTCGAATGATTTCTTGCGAGTGAAAGGGAACCCGACAGCTGTGGAAGCAGAAATCGGCCGCGAGTATCAAGAAAAGGGCCTCCAAGCTGGTTTCGATTACGTTGAGCAGAAGCTTATTCCTCTTTTTATTCAGCGCGAAAAAGTGCGGGAGCGTCAAAAGGCCCGACGTTAGCGAGGGCCCTACTCTGTCACCTCGCGCTACGGTTGTGAGGGTTCCATGTTTTTAAGATTCCTCGGCGAGTGATTCTGAGATTGGGGTAGCGTTTGCTCGTGGATTCCCCAATCATAATACTATTTTGCCCGCTCATTTCCCCATAGGAGAACATGAAGCCGCGGGCTAAAATGATAGCCTTGATCTCGGCAAATATCAGCAAGCCAGAGCGAACGGTGATGAAGTGTTTGAGCGTCCCGGCCTTCAGGCATTAGGTGAATCCGGTCGGGGGAAAGGTTTAGCTTCGAATGTAAGGTCTTTATTTCGTCAAGATCGGATTGGTTGCAGACGACAAACTTGAAGAATGCTTTTTCTAACGAAGCAAAAAGACCGAGGGCCTTGAAATTTAAGCGAAGCTTTTCGTCGATTCCCGAGTTCGAGAGTTTTGGAGAAACATTAAATTGGGTTGGGATATCAATAAAGTCGTCACTTGGAAGCTTGGTGCCATTTGTTTCGACTTCGATGAATGCTATCTCAGGTAACAATCTGGTGAGTTTCACCAATTCATCTTGTTGAAGCAAGGGTTCACCTCCGGTGAGGACGAGGCGGTTACAGTCGTAACTCAAAATGTGTGGCGCGATTTCGGCTGGACTAAGTTCGACGATCTCTTCGGTCTTTGAAAATTTCACCCCATCCTGATGGGTCCAGGGAGTTTGCTCCCAGTTCCATGTGTAAGGTGTGTCACACCAATGGCAGTGAAGATTACAAAGCGAAAGCCGAAGAAAGACAGCGGGAGAGCCTAGGGAGGCTCCTTCGCCCTGTAAGGTATGAAAGATCTCGGGGGACCCATCGGCAAGGCGGGAGACTCTCATGGCTTAGGGTCAAAAGGAGGGTTCTCGTGGTGAGAACTAGAGGAGGGTATATGTTTTGAGGAGGCTTCGAAGCTTCTCCGTTTTTTCGTCGGTAAGATTGACGAGGGGGAGTCTGATTTCATCGGTGCAGTGACCTTGCAAGGCAACAGCTGATTTGATGGGGACTGGATTCGTGTCGAGTCCCATGAGGCCTGAAAGAAGTGGATAGTAGCGCTTCTGGATCTCTAGAGCTTCGGCAAATGCTCCTTCGAGGCAGCGATTGACGAGGCTAGTCATCACTTCGGGGATTAGGTTAGAGGCGACGCTAACAAGGCCGACCGCCCCGCATGACATGAAAGGGAGGGTGAGAGGGTCGTCTCCGGAAAGAATCTGGAAATCCTCGGGAACAGCTTGAACAAGCTGGTTGATTCGATCAACTGAGCCGCCTGCCTCCTTATTTGCCACGATGTTTTCGCAGTCGCGAGCAAGGCGGGCAATGGTCTCGATGCTAATCTCGATCACGGAGCGTCCGGGAATTGAGTAAAGCATCACTGGAAGACCGGTATTTGCAGCGATTGTCTTATAGTGCTGATAGAGGCCATCTTGAGAAGGCTTGTTGTAATAAGGGCAAACTTGAAGTGAGGCGTCCGCGCCGGCTTTTTCGGAAGCTTGAGTGAGATGGATAGCTTCGTTGGTAGAATTTGCGCCGCTTCCTGCGACGACGAGGAGGCGCTTATCAGCATACTCAACTGCTGCGCTGATGACCTCAAGGTGCTCGTTTGAATCGAGAGTGGGTGATTCTCCAGTGGTGCCTACGGGAACAATTCCGGTGATTCCCGCCGCGACTTGGCGATCGATAAGGGCTTTAAAAGCCTCGTGATCAAGAGCGCCATCGCGAAAAGGAGTGATGAGGGCGGTAAAGGTTCCAGCGAACATGAAGGTGTTCTAATGCGAAACCTTCTGATTGTATAGAGCTCGTCTCTGAAAAATGAGGAGGTTTCGGAGCAACTCTAGCCCTTCCAGTTCAGTGCGCCTTTCTTGAGAGCGTAAATGTAGGCAATCGTCAGGATTCCGGCGAAGCTGGCCATGCTCCAAAGAACCATGACATTCTCGCGGACGAGGTCGGCAAAGCTAACTGCCCAAGGATACATGAAGACGACCTCGATATCGAAAATCACAAAAAGCATCGCGACGAGATAGAATTTCACACTAAAACGTGGGGCTCCCTCTCCGATTGGCAGCATGCCACATTCGTAAGGAGTTTCCTTGGTTTCGTTGTGGCTCCCCCTCTTGCCAAGAAGAACGCTAAGCCCAAGGGCCGCGCCTGCAAATCCGATGGCTGCGAGGGCCTGAAGAATAACGGGAAGATAATCGTTCAACATAATTTTAGAGCAGGAATGAATGAGTCTTAACTCATATTTTAGGAGTAATCGCCTCTCGTATAAAAGCAATTAACCGCGTCGTCACCGACGCAGTTAATTAAAGGATTCGGAGCTAGCAAAGCCAGCATCAATTTTTGCGAAATTCTCTTCGCTTCAGGAATTACCCCTCTTGCTGAGCAATATTGTCGCTGTGCGCTTCCTGAATGCGCTCGAGTCCGCGATATTCCTTACCATCTTTTTCGGCAAGGCCACGGGTAACCAGATTTTGCAGCTTTTCATAAGCGCGAAGACGAAGCATTTCTTCTCCACCACTTACTGCATTACGCTCTTTCAACCGCTCATAGACATCCTCAAAAAGGTCATTGAATCCGAAAAGTTTCGGATCTGAACCCAGAACATTCACCAGTTCATCGGTGACATGATCAGGAAGTCGACGGGAGAAACGCGTCCGTTTAGTAGTTGCCATAACGACGAAAGATTAACAGGAATTTACGGAAATAGCGACCAAAAAAGCTACAAAGAATGTGAAATCTAAATATTTAGTAAACAATTAAGTTAGGTTTTCTTAATAAAGAGTCTTCCATGGACTTAATGTAAGGTGATTGTCCTTTGTGACATGGTTAGTTTTAGCTAGCGTTCCCCAAGTGATTGCACGTCTGAAAGGTGAAGTTTGGGAAGCTCTTCCGGGGAGAATCGTGGTGGGGGCTAGTGGGGTAGGGTATCTTGTGCACTTACCTCTCTCAACTTATGACCAGCTCAATCCGCTCGAGGGAGATTCGATTGATCTACGGACATACCAGCATGTGCGTGAAAATTCGCTGACTTTATACGGTTTCGCGCGGGACGAGGAAAAAGATGTTTTTATGCTCCTGATCGACCGTGTGAGTGGAATTGGGCCGGCGACAGCCTTGGCGGTTTTGGGGGGATTACCAGTTGAAGGCTTCAAACAGGCAGTGATTCAAGGAGATGCTGCGGGAATATCCGGCGTGAAAGGGATTGGCAAAAAGACTGCAGAGAGAATCATTTTGGAATTGAAAGACAAGGTTGGGGTTGTCGAGACTTGGGATGCAGATCCGAGCCGAACCGACTCGGCGCGAGATGCGGAAATGGGATTGATGGCACTCGGCTTCAAGCAGGCGGAAGCCAGAAAGGCGGTTGATCGTGTTTTAAAGGAAAAGCCAGGGGCCGACAGCGCCGAGCTTATCCGCCTTGGTCTTAGGGGGTAGTTTGCCAAGGAATTACCGTTGAATTTGGTGAATCCCAAAGTGCCTAGGTTATAGAATTTTCTATACCTTTAGATAGATCATCCGGGGTAAGATAATTTCACCTAGAAAATGATCGTAGCATTTTAGAAATCCAAGTGAGTTTCTATGATTTCGGAGATTGAAAAAGCGTGAGCATTACAATTGTCCGCCACTGAATCTCTCCGAACATATCTGAAAAATCCGATGAAAGCATCAACTTCCGAATCCGTCTCTAAGTCACTCGCTCCATCTCCCACCATCACGAATTTGCTTGGCCCAATTTCTGCGCGGATTGACCTTATGATTTCAGGTTTTCCTCCGGATCTCGTTGTGGGGTAATTTTTGTCGAATCCAAGATATTGTCCTCCAACATCAAATTGTAAGGGCACCGCTTCAACTCTTGCGATTCCAAGTTCCCGAGCAAGGGGGGCAATACAAGGTTCGAAGCCACCAGAGATAATGAGGCACTCCCATCCTTGGCCCTGCAATTTTTTGATGGTCTCTTTAGCGGTCGGCTCGACGGTATTGAGATATATCCTTCCGACTTCTGCACACTGAGCACGGGTCGGCTTAATGAGATCAAGACGTCTAGCGAAAACTTCTTCGACAGGAACCTTACCATCCATCGCAAGATTCGTGAGGTCCTCAACTTCCTGAAAGATTTGGTCCCCGGCAATTCGGGCCAATTCATCGACACCTTCGATGGATGACAGAGTTGAGTCGCAGTCAAAGGCGATGATTTTTTTCATGATGAGTTAGGAGATTTGAACTTCGCTACCTATCGGAGTGAGTTCGAAAAGTTCAAGCATCTGCTTGTTCGCTAGCCGGATGCAACCATGTGATGCCGGCTTCCCGATCAAATTTTCGGCATGGGTTCCGTGGAAGTAGATGTAGCGGTGGTAGGTGTTACGATTTTCGGGGTCAAGTCCGTGGAGCCAGAGGATGCGGGTGAGGATCGCGTCGTCTGATTTCTCCCCCTGCCAGATCCTTCGTGGGAGACGTCCTTTGAATGAGGTGTGGAGTGGAGCTCCCTCGCCGATGCGTTCCCGAACTACAAAATTTCCGGTGGGTGTTCGGAAGGACCCCTCTTCAAATCCTGCGCCATTGGCAGAAGTTGAAGCAAAGGCTTCAAAAATTTTTTTCTCTTCTTTGAACAGAGTGACTTGTTGTCGATCGAGAGAAACTTCGATACGACAACGATGGTCTGGCCAATTCATATGGTATAATGGAGATCAAAGGAGTTGTGGCTCGGCAGGACGTGATTCATCAGAATCAGGGGCCTCAAGTTTCCGGTTCGGTTCTTGGGGTTTCATGCCAAGGCGGTCGATGAGCGCGAGGTCTTTTTCGATTGCCGGATTTTTGGCGGTGAGGAGCTTGTCCCCGTAGAAAATAGAGTTGGCTCCGGCAAAGAAGCAAAGAGCCTGTGCTTCTTCCGATAATTGCGTTCGGCCAGCTGAAAGACGGACTTTAGCTTTGGGCACCGCAAGTCTGGCTAAGGCTATGATCCGGACGAGTTCGAAGACATCAACTCCTTGTTTTTCGGCCAGAGGGGTGCCTGGCATAGGCATGAGGGAGTTAATGGGAACGGACTCGGGTTGTGGATTGAAGCCGGAGATGACTTCTAGCATTTTGAGGCGGTCTTCGGTCGTTTCGCCAAGTCCTAGGATACCGCCGCAGCAGATCGACATTCCGGCATCTTGTGCGTGACGAATTGTGTTGAGGCGATCTTGGAAGGTGTGCGTGGTGACAATATTAGGGTAGTGCTCTGGAGAGGTGTCAATGTTGTGATTATAGGCAGTTACTCCAGCATCTTTGAGCTTTTCAGCTTCGGACGGTCCTAGCTCGCCCAGAGTCACACAGACTTCCATCCCGAGTTCGGAAACATCACGAACGATGTCGAGGACTTGTTCGAATCGCTGGGTTCCCTCGCGAACACCGCGCCAGGCAGCTCCCATGCAGAAACGGGTTGAGCCGCTTTCACGGGCAGCGGTGGCCCGCTTCATGATGTCGCACTTCTCCATGAGGCGTTCGGCATCGACTCCGCTTTTATAGCGGGCGGACTGAGCGCAGTAGGAGCAATCTTCGGAGCAGCCCCCGGTTTTGATAGAGAGGAGAGTGCAGAGCTGGACTTCGGCAGTCGGCCAGTTTTCCTCGTGGATCTGGCGGGAACGCTGGATCAGGTCGAAAAGGGGGAGTTGATAGAGGGAGTTGAGTTCTTCAAAGGTCATAAAATTGTTGGTGAGGAGTTACCGAATCCACTCGCCGGAAACGGTGGGCATTTTACCAAGAGAGAGCGCTGCATAGTCGGTTTTTCCTTTGGCGCCAACGAGGGGGAATCCCATATGGCGTTTCCAAACGGCAGACATACTTTCACCTGTGTGGCAGCCCCAGCTTTGGCAAAAGGCATTCTTCGTGAAGATGCGGCGGTTGATCTTCTCGAGGTCTCTTTCGTGAATCCAGGTCTGGCTGACTGCCATTACGTCACTGCCGTAGTCGAGCATGAAGCAGTGGCGGTTGGAGTGACCAAAAAAATCGAAAGTAACGATATCTCGCTGGAGGTTGATCGTGGAAATCACTTGAGCGCCAGTATTGATCCAAACAAGTCTAGCATTTCTTTTGATAGCCTGTTCTTCGATCCATAAAGTATAGGGCTTTTGGTCGTCGCGTCCTCGGGTGAGGTAACCATTTTTGTAAACAATCCAAGTGATCGTAGAATCGGCCCCATAGGATTTCCGTATTTCATCCATCCGCATAGTCGAGGCTCGAACGAAATTGGCCCACCAGCTATCATGGCGATCTTGTTCGACGCGAAGGTTTTCCCACTTCCGTGAGGCTGGGCCGCCACAAAGAATCACATGCTGACTCCCAAAAAGAGGCTTTCCTAGGATAAGTAAGAGTGAAAGGGCCCAAAACTTCATGGCGTGAGTATGTCTTTGCTTTGAGGCGGCTTCAAGGCTGGAGGCGATAAGTTCAGTGAGAAGGAGGGATTGACTTATTTCAATCGATTTTGGCGGAGATGTTTGGTGGCTGGTAGGATCTTGGTTGCTTGGATGAGAGGGTTGATGAGGCCCAAATAGCCCCTACAAACCTCGAATCGTTGCCTGCTGTAGCCTCTTTTTCGTAAGCAAGTAGGAAGGTTCCATCATCAGTCTCGTGAACTGTCGCTTGCGAACCGTGTCGATCACATGCTTCCAGTTCCTAAGGTCGATGGATTCAGAAAGGTGGCAATCAGCGGTTTTTGGGAATCGAATCCTAGGTCACCCGATCTTGTTCTTGCGTAATATCGTGAGGGGTCGCAGTTGTGCGGGAACTAGATGTTGCGACAGGCAGTCAAAAGAGCCTCAAGAGATATGTGCGAGGGGCTACTTAAAGTCCCATAGCATCGGAGAACGTGCTAAGAGCTGATTCAAGCCGTTTGGTCTGTGTGCCAAAGTTTATGCGAACACAGCGGTCTCTCCCGAAGAACTTGCCGTCAGAAAGGAAGAGCCCGGCGTCTTCTGCTGCTTGGACCGGGTTCTCTATTTGGAGAGATGCACAGTCAACCCAAGCTAGATAGGTGGCTTCGATATTAGGAACTTTGGCACCGGGTATTTTTTGGCGAATCGTCGAGGTGAGAAGGCCTCGATTTTTACGAAGGTAAGCGAGAAGGTCTTGTCGCCATGGTTCGCCGTGTTTGTAGGCTGCTTCAGCCGCATAATAACCGATGCAATTGATCTCGGGGAGAGTGTGGCCGCGAACCGCGGTGAAACGGCGTCGGATTGAGTCATTTGGAATGATTGCAAAGGCGTAGCCGAGGCCAGCTATATTATAGGTTTTACTCGGAGCTAAGAGGGTGATGGTTCTGTCACGCAGGGATTCGGGTAAATTAAGGGCGGAGAAGTGAGGAGTCCTTCTTTCTTCAAGAATGAGATCGCAGTGAATTTCGTCTGAAAGCAAAATTAGATCATGCTTCTCACAGAAGGAGGCGAGTTGAATGATCTCTTCCTCCTTAAAAACTCGGCCCATTGGGTTTTGGGGATTACTGAGAAGAAAGATTTTGGTGTCGGAGGTAATTTTGTCTTCGAGAGCTTGCCAATCGAAGGTCCAATGTCCGTTGATTTCAACATGATCGACGCTGAGGAGTTCCATCGAGGCATCATGATGGATACCGAGGAATGGAGGGTAGATGGGGGTGCAGGTAAGAACTTTCTCTCCAGGTTTCCCGAAAGCTCGGGCGGCGAGAGAGAGCGCAGGGACAAGGCCGCCAAGGTGAATGATTTCTTCTTCAGGGCAGGTGTAGCCGATTCGGTCAAGGAGATAGCCTTGGAGGGTTTCGACGAGGGAAGGATGTGGGACGGCATATCCGAAGACTCCGTGGTCGACCCGTTTGCGGATGGTGTCGATGACTTCGGGTGGGGAGGTGAAATCCATGTCAGCGACCCAAAAAGGGTCGAGATCGCCACGGCGGTCCCATTTGAGAGAGCCTGTTTCCCGTCGGCCGATCGGATTGTCGAAATTCGTCATGAGAGGATCATGGAGGAGTTGTGGAGGGGGCCAATCATGAAAGAAGCGAAAATTATAAAACTTAGGCGATAGGGCGGTTTGGTCCCCGTTGCAGTGATCAATTTCCTGCGCTGGTTTGCTAGGTGCTGCCTTTTGGGTGCCGCAAAAACTTTCCAGCAAATACGATGAGCATTAGAGCTTATTCTTGTTCTGGAGCCAAATCTGGGAGGCTGACCTTTGCGAGAGCTTCTTCGATCTTGGGGTTGACCTCATGTTTAAGCGCTTGGGCGGCCATTTTGAGGGCGTTTTTGATTGCGAGAGTGGAGGATCCGCCGTGGGCGATGATCACCACACCGTTGACGCCGAGAAGAGGGCTTCCTCCGTAAGATTCATAATTGGTGCGATCCTTAACGGCCTGGAAGGCGCCTCTGCCAAGGAGTGCTCCGGTGATGCGGATAGGATTCTTTTTGAACTCTTCTTTCATCCATTTGGACATGGCCTTGGCGGTGGCTTCGCAACTTTTAAGAACGATGTTGCCGGTGAAGCCGTCGCAGAGGCAGACGTCGAGCTTAGTTTGGAAAAGGTCGTGGCCTTCAACATTACCACAGAGGGTGAAGGGGGCGCCGCCTTGTTCGACTAGATTTTTCAGGAGAATCATCGTTTCCTTGGTGAAGGCGGTCCCTTTTTCTTCTTCCTCACCGTTGGACATAATACCCACCTGTGGGTCGCTGACCTTCAGAACTTCGCGAGCATAAACGCTACCCATGATGGCATAGCCGAGAAGGTGACTTGGCTTGGCTTCCGGATTGGCTCCAGCATCTAGAAGGTTGCAGACGCCAAATTCATTGGGCATGGGCGAGGCTATGCCGGCTCGTTGCACTCCCTTTAGGAGGCGGAGCTTTACCGTGGCAGTTGCGACGGCTGCTCCAGTGTTACCCGCCGAGACGAGGGCCTGAGCGTCACCTTTTTTGACGAGATCAGCTGCGATGGAGATTGATGAATTTTTCTTGCGCCTAAGAGCCTTGGCTCCGGACTCGTCCATACCAACGACTTCAGGAGCCTCAATGAAGATGGCACGCGGGTCGGTCAGGCCGCACTCGGAAGCGGCCTTTTTTAGCCGATCGGTTGGGCCGGTGAGGAAAATAGCTTCAACCTCAGAGTCTTCAGCGAGGATGTCGCGCGCTCCTTCGAGGTTGACTCTCGGGGCGTGGTCGCCGCCCATGGCATCGAGTGCAATCTTCATCACGGTAAAAAAGCGCGGAGGGTGCCCCCGCGCTCAGAAAAGTTTTGGAATTTTGTTTGGATGACGTGATCTAGATTTGATCGATGTCGGTGACCACCTGGCGATCACGGTAGGTTCCGCAAGCCGGACAGGCGATATGTCCGGGAATGCTAGTACCGCACTCAGGACAGGTCTTGAGAAGGGGCTTACGCCAACGGTTGGCTCCACGACGGAGCTTCTGTTTGTGCTTGGAGGTGCGACGTTTTGGTGAGGCCATGAATCTGGTGGGTAAGAAGGTTAATCTTGAGAGTCGAATGCGTCCAGAGCACCCCATGGATTGGGCTTTTCCGGCGCGGGGGCGGGTTCTACTCCATCATCGGTCGGTTTGTCTACTGCTAAATACTTCGGATCTATTTCGCAATTTGCGGGGCTATCGCCATCTTCGCAGCGTGGGTTGGTGGGGAGTTCAAGCAGGATTTCCTCCCGAATTTGGGGGGCGGGGTCGATGATTCCATCGTTTCCAAGCTCAATACTAACCGCAACAGATGGCATCGAGATGGTTTGCTTGAAGGAATGAAGGCTTCGCATGCAGGTGAGCTCAAATGTAGCCTGTAGGCTACCATTTAAAAGGAGTTCGGTGTCAAAGCGCTGGGTGAAAAGAGAGTATTCTAGCGCGCTGACGCTGATGATGTCACTCTCTTGAAGGTCAAAGACTTCGGGAGGAAGCTCGCCCTCAAAGTGCTGGCCTTCGTCGGGTAAGTTAGCGAGATCAATTTTCATGAGCAGAATTGTAGATTGAAATTAGGGCTTTGTATCGCGAAAATACCGATGTGGAGAAAATTCCGACTGAAGTCCTTTTGGGTGCCTATATGGAGGGGGTTTTTCCGATGTCGGAAGATGGCGAAATTTATTGGTTTCAGCCAAAGGAGCGGGGAATTATTCCACTCGATGACCGATTTCACATTCCGCGCGGTTTGAGACGTTCAATGAAAAAGCGACCCTTCGAGGTCCGATTTGACACTTCTTTTCAGGAGGTGATGGAAGGATGCTGCGACCGAGAGGAAACCTGGATCGACCCGGTGATTATGGAGAGTTATTGCGAGCTCTTTAAACAAGGATTTGCCCATTCGGTGGAGTGCTGGGATGAAGAGGGATTACAAGGCGGGCTCTACGGGGTGCGACTGGGACGGGCTTTTTTTGGTGAGAGCATGTTCAGCCGTAAGACCGATGCGAGCAAGATCGCTCTGGTGAACTTGGTTGAATGGCTTCGCGAAGAGAGAGTTATTTTACTGGATACTCAATGGATGACGGATCATTTGAGAACTTTCGGAGGATACGAAGTTCCGCAGGTTGAGTATCGCCAGATGCTCGAGGAGGCGGTTGAGATTTGAAGTTTCGTGCTTAATGGTAAACCGATCACCAGCTTCCTATAGATCAAACTCGTATGCTGACGATGAGAGCACGACCGATAAATGTATCACCCTTGTCATGGTCTCAAATTCAATTAGAAAGGGATGTAATAATATCAATCTTTACCACTCGCAAAGCGATTCGATGTGGTCGGCGGATCCGTCGCGGAGCCAGGCGTCCAGTTGAGCGGGGTCTTTGAGTTGCTGGCCGCGGGACCTTGGAACAACGATGAATTTTGAATCGATGCCGGGGAGGGTCGTGAGGTCACCCCAGAGTTTTTCGAATTGTGTTACGGGGAAAACGTCTTCCTGGCCGTAGCCCCAGCGCTTTTTCACTTCTTTGAGCGTGATATAAGTGGGAAGGGTTGAGGCGATTTTTCGGATGCCAGCGAGGATCTTCTTTTCGTCACGAGCAAGAATATCGTCTCGAGTAAGGCCGAAGAGTCCCAAAAGTTTGTCGATGTCAATCCAGGTTGTCATCGAGTTGTAGTAAGAGAGTGTAAACTCGTCTTCCTCGCGAGGCATCGCGAGGCCTTCGAGGAGTCTCGGGCGGCCCTCGATCGAAGCGAGGCCGCCGCCTCGGTCTTCGAGTCGACGGGTGATGACTTCAAAAGTGAGTCCCGTCTTTCCTGCCAAGTGGTGGCCAAGAAGGGCGGGGTCAACATCAGCTCCAAGAGTGTCAATGTTGTGCAACATTAGGGTCCTGAGTTGTGGCCGGTCGATTAGGAGATCGGCGAGAGTCCCATTGAGAAGGAGGTTGGGAACTTCGTAAAAGTGACCGACAGGGTGGAGGCATTGTAGCGGGAGGTTGTCGGTGTAATCAGTCGCTTCCCCGGTCGATTGGGCCCAGTTGAGCAAGGCCGACCTGACTGAGTCACGCATTTTTTGCTGCTGCTCATCGAGGATCTGCTGTGGCATTTCCTCCCAGGCAAAGCGTAGGTCACTCACAGTTGGAATCATACGAAGGCCCACTGATCGACCTTGAGATAAGTGGAGCGAGCCAGGATAATTGTAATCCTTAACGGTATCCAAGAATTGGCGGGTGGGCTGGTGGGTTAGGTAGGATGTTGTGAAAACATGGGGGATGGTCGAGCCTGCTCCGTGGCCACGTTTGCGGGACTTGCCTAGGTGGGTTTCAATAAAGGTACGATGGCGGTCGCCAAGACGAACGAAGGGGTGGAGTGCCTTGCAAACTCCCGCTCCCTGGGTCCAGCGTGATCCGGCCCCGGCGGCGAGCGTGATGACACCGACTTCCCCATTTGCGAGTGCTTGTTCACCAACCGCGAGATCTTTCGTGAAATCTGATTTGGTGAAATCAGTGATGTCTGTAGGTGAGACATCCTTGATAAGAGTGGTCGGAGGTAAGCGGTTTTGGGCAAGCCCGATTCTACCTTCGAAAAGGTCTTGGCGAATTTCTTCGTGCTGTCGCTGATCAAATCCGTTTTCGGCGAGGAGTTTGGAAAGTGAGTTATCACCGTTCGCGTCGTTGTCGACATGCGGAATGAGTGTTTCGAAGAGGGACTCGACAGAAGAAGAAAATCTGGAGTTTGTCCGGCAGGCTCGGGCGAATTGATCGAGTTCCGCGCGAGTTGTCGGTGAGAGTTTCTCGGGAGGAGTCCGCAGCGTGTCGGCAAGAGCGAGGTGATAGTAGGGGGGCGGGAGGAGGGCTTCGTCTCCACGATGGATCTGACCAAAGGTCCCATGGGGGTTGATCGCGAAGTCGTAAACGACGGGATCCATGGCGAAGGGGAGGGCGTTTTCGAGCTCCCGCTTGGTTTGAATCATAATGTCGTGAATGATATTGAGGGCTTCCTGCTTGCGTGATGGTTCGACAATGAAGCCCATACCGCCACCGGACATGCCGCCGAGCATCCAAAAGCCCCAGAAGTCTTCCCCAAATTTCTTGGAGACGCGATCGATGAGAGTTTCCGTGAAGTGATTGGTGGCCCAAGGAATGATCGTTTGGAGTGGCCCCCGGAAGTTCTCGGTGGTGAGGCGTCCAAGTTCTCGGATATTGCCGCTAGCGAGGGCCGTTACGATTTGGTCGAGGAGGTCGAGAGCCTCTTGGCGTGCTCTCCATTCCTCGGAAGATCGGAGAAGATATTTTTCGGTGACCATCTCGAGGATGGGACCGACGTTTTGAGCCATGCCCCCGTGAACGAGAATCAAGGAATCGGTGAGGGCCTGCCGGGCAGAGTTAGGGATTTCCTCCTGATTGAAGACCTTGTGCTTGGGCATAAGGCGCCCGCGGGAGATTCCGTGTTCTGGGTCGGTTTCGCCGGCAAGTTCCCCTTCGATCAGTTTGATTCCTGGCCAGACGCCGCCAGAGTCTTGCCAGCCACCGCCAGAGCCACCGATCCATTCGCCTAGAATGGCACGGGCAAGGACAAGACGTCTTTCGTTTTCGGTGAGTTCGCCGGTGAGCGATTGGGTTTGTCCCGTGGCGCGCATGCAGGCGCTGATGAGGGCGGCGAGGAGGTTTGTCGAAACGGCTAGACGGGAGCCTTTTGGGATGTCATTGACCGAGGAGATAATTTCAATTCCGCGATTGGGGCCTACCAGTCTATTGAGAAGCTCGGCGAGGGATTTCCCGGATCCTTCAATGCCAGGCGGGATGATGCCAGATGCAATGATGGCCGCTTTGAGAAGTCCGAGGTAGTCTTTCGCAAAGTCGAAGACATCGGCTAGGGAGGTGATGATGGCAGTGGCCTTGAGGTCAATAGACGTGAGCTTGAGGACCGGTTCATCGATAATACGAAAGTAGGCCTCGACCGGAGGTTTGGGCTCGGCGTCGCGCCCATGAACAGCGAGATCCACTGAGACGTTGACGACACGGGCTCCTTGGGGGAAGTCCATGCCTAGGAAAAAAATGTCCGACCAAGCCGAGTGGGTCAAATCCATGCGAACAGGAGTGCGTTCGCAGAGAATGGGAAAGCGATGTTCGTCCTGCTCGAGGAGTTCATGACGGATGCGGAGTGGGTGATCAGCTGGGTGCCCCATGCGAAACATCCACTGGTTTCCACGGACCGTCCGGACTGATTTTCGGACTTGATCGGCCAGAGTTTGAAAGGCGAGTTGATGATAAGCTGATGCGAGAGCGGAGCAAATGCCATCGGATGGGCCTTCCCGGTCTTGGACTCTAAGAAAAACTTCTATGGCTTCTTCAAAGTGGCGCCCAAGAAGGTTCTCGTAACCATCGAAAGGGATGGATCCGGTATCTGAAGTGGGGAGTTTTTCGGGGAGGTGAAACCGATGAATGGCTTGCAGAAAAAAGATGGCACGAACGCGATGATAGAGATTTTCCGATGTGCGGCGGAAAGCATCTAGTGCGGAGCATTCTTGCAAGAGACCCTTCGCATCGAGAGAAACACAAGCCTCCGCTAATGAGCGATCGCGTGTCGCGGGGTCCTCTGCGGTGATGAGTGAGATTAACATCGGAAGTTATGAGAAGATTAGCGTCGGGTAGCAGCAATCAGTTCGATCATGTAACCCATTACTTCGTCGCGCCCTTCACCTGAGAGGGCCATTCCGAGTTGAGCTCGAAGGAGTCCATAGGATTCTTCGATATTGAAGCGCAGGCCCTCAATTTCGCACGCTAGATATTTTTCACTTTTAGCTGCAGCAGCAAGACTAGGTGTGAGTGGAAGATCTTCTTTTTCGGTGAATGCTTGATCAAGGTATTTCATTACGGGTGCGGTTAGAACGTGGATCCCAAAGAAGCAAAGATAGCTGCCTGATCGTAAGCCCGGAACGATAAGCTCTTGCTCGGCGATGGTGGGAGTCGGCTTCTCAATGATATGGGAAACTTCATAGAGTCCCTGAATTCCTCCAACCGGAGAACCTGCCACCGTCCCGTAAAATGGAAGCTTACTTTCGTGGGTTGGTTGTACCGCAGAAACTGGCCCGTTTGCTTGTGATGCAAAATTCAGGAGCTGGCGAACGCACGATTCTTTGGCAAGAGAAAGGTAAAGATGGTCCCCCATCATCACGAGAAATGGTTCGTTTCCAGTAAAATCCCGGGCGCAAAGAATGGCGTGTCCATATCCCCGTGGAGTCGCTTGTTCTATGAAGACGACTTTATCAAGATGGTTGGAGACTGCGGAGGAGAAAGCCTTCTCTGTTCCTGGTGCGATGACGATAGCGGCCGATTCGATCCCACTGGCGAAGATTTCGTCGAGAATGAAAGCCACGACCGTTTTAGTCCTTCCATTGGGGCTGATGAGAGTCTGCAGAGGTAAGTGCTGCTGTGTGGGGCCGGCTGCCGTAATGACCGCTTTCTTGATCTTCATGAGTTTTAAGGAGGATGAGCAAAGAACCCTTGAATGACAAGGCGCAAGGAAGGTGCGTGCTTCTCGGGGTAGAATTGTGAAAACCGGGGAAATCTTGACAGAAAGCCGTGTCTGCGGCACCAAAAACCCAGCTAATTATGAGTAAACTCACCATTCGTGATATCGACGTCGCCGGTCAGGAAGTCTTGATGCGTGCCGATTTTAATGTTCCCACCAATGATACCTTCGAAATCACGGATGACACCCGTATTCAGGCGGCTCTTCCGACTATCAAACAGCTTGTTTCTAACGGAGCTCGTCTGGTCCTTTGTTCTCACATGGGGCGGCCGACTGAAGCTAGGGAGAAGAAGTATTCGTTAGAACCAGTAGCGGCCCGACTTTGCGAGTTGTTGGAGCAGGATGTTACTTTTGCGGATGATTGTATCGGAGATGACACTTCAGCTCTTCGCGCGCAACTGAAGGATGGAGAAATTCTTCTTTTGGAAAATACTCGTTACTACAGCGAGGAGAAGAAAAACGATGCTGAGTTCGCCAAGTCTCTCGCCGGAAACGCAGAGATTTTTGTGAATGATGCTTTTGGAACCGCTCATCGAGGCCACGCTTCCACCGAGGGCGTAACGCATCACGTTTCTAGAAGCGCTATGGGATTACTCATCGAGCGTGAGCTTGAGTATCTTGAGGGTAAACTCGCTAACGCTGAAAGCCCTTTTGTCGTGATTATGGGGGGTGCGAAAGTGAGTGATAAGATTGAGGTGATTTCCGCGCTTCTTGAAAAAGCTGATACGATCCTGATTGGTGGCGCTATGGCCTACACTTTCCGGAAGGCGCAAGGTTACGAAGTTGGAATGAGCTTGGTCGAAAATGACAAGCAGGAGTTGGCTCTTGAGATCCTGAAAAAAGCCAAGGAAAAAGGAGTGAAATTTCTTCTCCCAGCAGATACGCGTATCACCAAGGAGTTCAAGGAAGGCGCTGAGACTTGGAATACTCAAGTTTATGGGGAAGGCGGAGCAATTCCGGCCGACAAGGAAGGCATCGATATCGGCGACGTCGCGATTGCGGAATTTAAGGAAGTCCTGCTGACGGCTAAGACGGTTTTGTGGAATGGGCCAATGGGGGTTTTTGAAAAGGACTGCTTTGCAAAAGGCACAAGAGAGATTGCCGAGGCTGTTGTGGAAAGCGGAGCTCTTAGTATCGTTGGAGGAGGTGATTCTGTGACTGCCGCGGTGAAGTTCGGCGTTGCTGACAAGATGAGCTTTATTTCTACCGGTGGTGGGGCGAGTCTTGAACTCCTTGAAGGGAAGACTCTTCCTGGAGTGGCTGCCTTGACGGACGCTTAAGGGCTCTAATCTCTCTATAGCTTTATACTCCAGTCAGGAGGTCTGGCCTTCCTTGGTTTTTAGCTCCAGTCCTTGGGGTAAAAGTTATGAGAGCTCAAAAACCTCAAGACTCAGCTTGACGGAAATGAACTTTCAGTAAATACTGAAAGCAGATGATCGATGAAGGTGTCAGCCTGGGAGAAGCACGTGACGAGTTCGTGACCCAATGGGGAATAATGGGGGCGCAGTGGGGTATCAACCGGACAATGGCTCAAATCCATGCCCTTTTGATGACTGCTCCAGACGTGATGAGTACTGACGAGGTTATGGAAACTCTCGAGATTAGCAGGGGAAACGCTCATACAAACTTGAAGGATCTCGTCAGCTGGGGGCTGATCCGGATCGTCACTAAAAAAGGCGAGCGGAAAGAGTTCTTCGAAGCTGAGAAAGATGTGTGGGAAATTTTTAGGCGGGTCGCGCGAGAGCGGAAACGGCGAGAGATTGAGCCGGCTCTCGAGACTTTACGAAACTGTAAGGCTGCTTCTGAAGGTATGAAATCGCCTGAAGGGAGAGCTTTTCATGAGCAGATGGATCAGCTCGAAGATTTCGTGAGCTTTGCTTCTCGAATGGGTGATCGCGTTGCTTCGATGCAACATGGTAAGGCGATCAAGCTGGCGATGAAGTTTTTTAGCTAGAGATCCCTGCTCGCCAATTTGAGTATCACTGACATGGTCGGAATCAAACTTTCATTAAATTCTGAAATAACAAAAACTTAGAAAAGGGTAAGACGTATTCACTTACCGTGAACCTGGAGATTAAAAAAATGATGATTTGGATAAACATCCTCTTTCGGAGAAAAAAAAATAGGCAACGAATCAAGCCCCGTCGGCTGACAAGACTTATGGAATTCTAGGGCCATTTGAGGGGTCCTCGGGCTTCATCGTCTTTTTTTGGTAAGGTTCTCTTCGCTCTGAATTCTAATTCAGCGTCTCCACAAGGTGTTTCCAGACTTTCGACCTTGTTACTTTATGATTTTGGATTTTGAAGGAAAGTTATGAGCCTGGGCAATTTTCGTTTGTGAGAGCGAGATTCGTGGCGATGATCCCATTATGGCGATCGAAATTGAATATTGCGAACAATGAAATTACCGTCCCGAAGCCGATCGTGTGTCGGCTGAGATTGAAAAGATTACTGGTCAAAAAGTAACTTTGGTAGGTGGAAGTGGCGGGATTTTTGAAATTCGCCAAGATAGCAAGGTGATTTGGAAGAAGGAAAGAAGCGGACACTTTCCACTTCCCGGAGAGGCGGGTGCACTTTTTTAGAGCCCCCCTTTTTGTTGGTATTGATTCCCATCCCTTTGATGTTTTTCGATCAAGGACTCAATCAGCTTCTGGTTGAGCCAATCGATGATTGTTAGGTAGTGCAAGTGACCTGGACTTAGGGTATCGAGTTTCTGGCTTTCGCATAGATAACCAAACGAATTTTGGCTTCAATTTTCGGGGCCATTCTCTTCGAGATTGTTTCGCCGCTTGGATACTACCTCTGCTTTGAAGCGGTTCCTTCTGGGGAGGGCGAGCTTAAAGGACTAGTTTAGTCCGAAGAATCCGCACCCTATTTTTTCTGCTTCTTTTTAGGATCTTTTAGGGAAGC